>ERZ838118.187-NODE-187-length-85935-cov-32.405473_pt1 | contig 85935 bp, 82 predicted proteins | sample MGYA00519863_ERZ838118 | MGnify/ENA primary metagenome ERZ838118 (study PRJEB31850, sample SAMEA3708827) | human gut metagenome | biome: human gut; feature: human-associated habitat; material: faeces | place: China | collected 2014 ...
GAGTAGGATTTATGGCAGCAAATGTTATGGAGATCTACGGCAGCAAGGTCTTTAATGAGCACGTTATGAAGGAGCGCCTGCCCAGCGCTACCTACAAGAGCCTGAAGAACACCCTGCACAAGGGTGCTCCGCTGGACATCGAGGTGGCAAACGTCGTTGCCAGCGTGATGAAGCGCTGGGCTATGGAGCTGGGTGCTACCCATTACACCCACTGGTTCCAGCCCCTGACCGGCATCACTAGCGAGAAGCACGATGGCTTTGTCAGCCCTGTGGGCGATGGTACCGCCATTATGGAGTTCTCCGGCAAGGAGCTGGTACGCGGCGAGCCCGATGCTTCCTCCTTCCCCTCCGGCGGTCTGCGCGCTACCTGTGAAGCACGCGGCTACACCGCATGGGACCCCACCAGCTACGCCTTTGTGAAGGATGATGTGCTGTGCATCCCCACCGCATTCGTCAGCTACACCGGCGAGGCTCTGGATAAAAAGACTCCCCTGCTGCGTTCCATGAACGCACTGTCCGGTCAGGCCGTCCGTATCCTGAAGCTGTTCGGCAAGGATGTGGACTACGTCTCCACCACCGTCGGCCCCGAGCAGGAGTACTTCCTTGTCAAGAAGGAGGACTACGAGGCACGTCAGGATCTGATTCTCACCGGCCGCACCCTGTTCGGCGCTCCCTCTGCCAAGGGTCAGGAGCTGGAGGAGCACTACTTCGGTGTCATCCGTCCCGAGGTTTCTGCGTTCATGAAGGAGCTGGACGAGGAGCTGTGGAAGCTGGGCGTGCCCGCCAAGACCAAGCACAACGAGGTGGCTCCCTGCCAGCACGAGCTTGCTCCCATCTTCGATACCACCAACGTGGCCATCGACCACAACCTGCTGACCATGGAGATGATGCGCAAGATTGCACCTAAGTACGGTCTGGTCTGCCTGCAGCACGAGAAGCCCTTTGAAGGCGTGAACGGCAGCGGCAAGCACAACAACTGGTCCATGAGCACCACCCACGAGAACCTGCTGGACCCCGGCGACACCCCCATGGAGAACCTGCAGTTCCTGATCTTCCTGGCCGCTGTTATCAAGGCTGTGGATGAGTACGCCGATCTGCTGCGCACCTCTGTGGCCACCCCGGGCAACGATCACCGTCTGGGCGCTAACGAAGCACCTCCGGCCATCATCTCTATCTTCGTGGGCGAGGAGCTGGAAGCTGTCATCGATGCAATTGCATCCGATTCTCCCTATGCCGGCCCCGTCAAGATGAAGATGGATCTGGGCGTGGACGTTCTGCCCAAGTTCAGCAAGGACACCACCGACCGCAACCGTACCTCTCCCTTCGCTTTCACCGGCAACAAGTTCGAGTTCCGTATGCCCGGCTCTGCCGAGAACCTGAGCGACTGCAACACCATCCTGAACACTGCTGTCGCCAAGGAACTGAAGGGCTACGCCGACGAACTGGAGGGCGCTGAGGACTTTACCAGTGCAGCCATCGCTCTGATCAAGCGCACCATCCGCGACCATCGCCGCGTCATCTTCAACGGCAACGGCTATACCGCCGAGTGGGAGGCCGAGGCAGCAAAGCGCGGCCTCCCCAACAAGAAGAATACCCCTGCTGCTCTGCCCGCACTGGTCGAGCCCAAGAACATCCAGCTGATGGAAGAGTTCGGCGTGCTGACCAAGGTGGAGATGGAGAGCCGCTACGAGGTCGAGATGGAGCACTACTCCAAGATCATCAATATCGAGGCTCTGACCATGCTGGAGATGGCTCGCAAGCAGCTGCTGCCCGCCATCAACGCCTACATGAGCGAGGTTGCCAATACCGCCGCTTCCAAGCTGGCTGTCAGCGAGCACATCAGCGTACGCAGCGAGACCAAGACTTTGGAAAAGCTTTCTTCTGACGCCGATGCCATGAGCGATGCCATCGACACCCTGCAGGATGCCGTGAATGCCGCAAAGGCACTGCCCACCGAGAGCGAGAAGGCCGTTGCCTTCCACGATAACGTTCTCCCGGTGATGGATGCCCTGCGTGCCGCTGCCGACGATGCCGAGACTATCTGCGGCGAGGATTACTGGCCTCTGCCCAGCTACAGCAAGATGCTTTACTACGTCTGATAATCTCCTGACAGCGTAAAAAAATAAGCATCCGCCGGCTGCCGGATCAATTAGCCATTCTCCTTTTCCTATTTCTTACACCAGCCCAAAGACCTGCTCCCTTTTTGAGGGCAGGCCTTTGGGCGTTTTATTTGAAATGCAGTTTTTGTAAGGGGGTTATTTATGAGCTATTCCACCCAACAGGATATTCTGGATTTCGTGGAGGACAACAACGTCAAATTTGTGCGCTTTGCCTTCTGTGATATTTTTGGCACCCAGAAGAACATTGCCGTGCTGGCCAGTAATCTGTCCAAGGCGCTGGAAGAGGGCGTGTGCTTTGACGGCAGTTCCATTGCGGGCTTTATGCACGTTGAGGAAAGCGACCTTGTACTGCGGCCGGATCTTTCCACCGTGACCATCCTGCCGTGGCGTCCCACCGAGGGCCGAGTGATGCAGTTCTTCTGCGATGTGGAAAAGCCGGACGGCGCAGCCTTTAGCGGCAACTGCCGTGGCTTTTTGCGGGATGTGAACCGCAAATTCAAAAAGCTGGGGCTTACCTGCAACGTGGGTACCGAGTGCGAGTTTTATCTGTTTGAAAAGGACGACCGTGGCCACCCTACCTGCATTCCCATTGACTTCGGCGGATATTTTGACGTTGCGCCGCTGGATGCGGGTGAAAATCTGCGCCGGGATATCTGCCTGACCATGGAGCAGATGGGTATGGCACCCCAGCACAGCCACCACGAAAGCGGCAACGGCCAGAACGAGATCGACTGCCGCTACGCCGGGCCGCTGAAAACCGCCGACAACGTGATGACCTTTAAGCAGATCGTCCGTGCCATTGCCATGCGCAACGGCCTGCACGCCAGCTTTCTGCCCAAACCCCTGCCCCAGCAGGCCGGCAGCGGGCTGCACATCAACCTCTCGCTTTACATGGACGGCAAAAACCTGTTTGAGGGCGATATTGCCCCGGACAGCATTGCCGGCAGCTTTATGGCCGGTGTGCTGGCACACAGCCGGGAACTGACCGTGTTTACCAATCCCCTGCCCAACAGCTACCAGCGCTTTGGCTGTGACGAAGCGCCCCGCTATGTGAGCTGGAGCCGCCAGAACCGCAGCCAGCTGGTGCGCATTCCCATGGTCAAGGGCGACAACTGCCGCATGGAGCTGCGCAGCCCGGACCCCGCCTGCAACCCGTATCTGGCCATTGGCCTGATCCTTGCCGCTGGATTGGACGGCATTGAGCAGCGCATGGTCTTGCAGCCGCCGGTGAACCGCAACCTGTTCGATTCCGCCGAAGCCAAGGGACTGGGGCTTGAGACCCTGCCCGCCACCCTTGAGGAGGCGGTGCAGGTGGCCGAGGAGAGCGAGTTCCTGCGCCGGGTGCTGCCAGAGGGGCTTTCTAAACGCTATTTCTCGGAGGAGCTCAAGCGCTGCGCCGCACTGCGGAGTGCGCCTGACCGGGCCGAGCACGAGCGCGTCTACTATTTTAACGCCATCTGATTCCTGCCAGCGCAGGAGAAAGGAGTGCGGAAAATGGGACGCGCACTGATCGTAAGCGCCGGTGCCAACTCCAACGAGTATATTGCCGCGCGGCTGTCCGAGATGGGTTACAGCCGCCCGGTGATCATTCCCAGCGGAGCCGAGGCACGGCGCAGAATGTCGGAATCTGATTTTGAGTTGATCGTGGTCAACGCTCCCCTGCCCGATGAGTTCGGGCACGAATTGTGCATCACCGCTGTGGAGCAGACTGATGCCGGTGTGGTCTTTCTGGTAAAGGCCGCACAGGCTGAGCAATTGCTTGCCCCCCTGAACGAGCAGGGGGTGCTGCTGCTGAGCAAACCCTTCACCACCCCGTTGTTTTTGCAGGCCATGCACATGGCGGCTGCCGGCAACCACCGCCTGCAGCGTCTGCGGCAGGAAAACGCCCGCCTGCAGGACAAGATCGGGCAGCTGCGGCTGGTCAGCCGGGCAAAGTGCTGTCTGGTAGAGCACACCCACATGACCGAGGCCGAAGCGCACCGCTACCTTGAAAAACAGGCTATGGACACCCGCCGCGACCGCGCTGAGGTGGCGCAGGAGGTGCTGGAAGAGTACGCTGACAGAAATGAATGAGACATAGGGCTTCGCCACGCACCCGCAGGGAAAGGGGTGCGCCGAGAGCGGGCCTTTTATGGGAGAGTTTTATTCTACAACAAAGGAAGGTATATTTTTATGGCAAAATTTATTTTTGTGACCGGCGGCGTGGTCTCCGGTCTGGGCAAGGGCATTACCGCTGCATCTCTGGGCCGGCTTTTGAAGTGCCGCGGCCTGAAGGTGGCCAGCCAGAAGCTGGACCCCTATGTGAACGTGGACCCGGGCACCATGAGCCCGCTGCAGCACGGCGAGGTGTTCGTGACCGATGACGGCACCGAGACCGATCTGGATCTGGGACACTACGAGCGCTTCATCGACGAAAATCTGAACAAGTACTCCAACCTGACCACCGGCAAGGTGTACTGGAACGTGCTGAACAAGGAGCGTCAGGGCGCTTATCTGGGACAGACGGTGCAGATTATCCCTCACATCACCAACGAGATCAAGAGCTACATTTATAATCTGGCCTCCTCTACCGAAGCCGATGTGGTCATTACCGAGATCGGCGGCACCACCGGCGATATCGAGAGCCAGCCCTTCCTTGAAGCCATCCGTCAGGTTGGTCTGGAGCAGGGACGGGAGAACTGCTGCTACATCCATGTGGTGCTGGTGCCCTACATCTCCGGCTCGGATGAATACAAGTCCAAGCCCGCGCAGCACTCGGTCAAGGAGCTGCAGGGCATGGGCGTAAGCCCCGACATCATCATTCTGCGCGCAGACGGCAGTGTGGGCAGCGATATCCGCCGCAAGATCAGCACCTTCTGCAACGTCAAGCCCGAGTGCGTCATTGAGAACCTGACCATGCCGAGCCTGTACCAGTGCCCGCTGATGCTGCACACCAACGGTCTGGACGATGTGGTGGTACAGCAGCTGCACCTCGATGTTCCCCCCGCCGACCTGACCGAGTGGAAGCAGGTGGTCTCCCGCATTGCCACCCGCAGCAAGACCTGCACCATTGCACTGGTGGGCAAGTATGTCAAGCTGCACGACGCATATCTCTCGGTGATGGAAAGCCTGTATCATGCCGGGTTTGAGAATGACAGTCAGGTGGAGATCCGCTGGGTAGAAAGCGAGGATCTGACCGATCAGGCCGCCTGCAAGGAGGCCTTTGCGGATGTGGACGGCATCATCGTGCCCGGCGGCTTTGGCGACCGCGGCATTGAGGGTATGATCCAGGCAGCCCAGTACGCCCGCGAGAACCATGTGCCCTGCTTTGGCATCTGCCTTGGTATGCAGATCATGGTCATTGAATTTGCCCGCAATGTGCTGGGCTACAAGGACGCCAATTCCAGCGAGTTCACCCCGGACGGTGCCCACAACGTCATCTCCCTGATGCCGGACCAGCAGGGCAATATCCCCAAGGGTGGCACCATGCGTCTGGGCAAGTACCCCTGCACGGTGAAGCCCGGCACCAAGATGGCCGAGTGCTACGGCGAGAACGAGATCTGGGAGCGTCACCGCCACCGCTATGAGTTCAACAACGACTTCCGGCAGGAAATGCAGGACGCCGGGCTGGTCATCTCCGGCACAAGCCCGGACGGCCATCTGGTGGAGACTGTGGAGCTGCCCGGCCGCGACTTCCATCTGGGTGCACAGTTCCACCCGGAGTTCAAGAGCCGCCCCAACCGCGCACATCCCCTGTTCAAGGGCTTTATCGCCGCTGCGCTGCGCTACCGCGCTGCCGCCCAGCGGGATATGCTGCATCTGTAATAGCATAATATAACGGCAAGGCCGCAGCACAAAATACCGTGCTGCGGCCTTGCTTTATGTAAGACGATTTTAAATGCTTTCCGCGCCGTCCTGTCTGGCGTGATTTGCCTGCTTATTCTCGTACATCCGCTGGTCGGCGATATAGCGCACCTGCTGCACGTCCACGCTTTCGGCGGGGTACAGGGCGTAGCCGCAGCTGGCACCCACGCTCACGGTATTGCCGTCGATCTCGTAGGGCACAGCGACCATCTCACAGATCAGGTTCATCTTGCTGGCGCAGGCCTCCGACTCCATCGGGCCGAGCAGCAGCAGGGCGAACTCGTCGCCGCCCAGACGGAAGGCGTAGTCCCGGCTGCGGATGCAGCCCTGCAGCCGCTGGGAAACGCCCTTCAGCAGCTTATCGCCCACATCATGGCCGTAGGTATCGTTGACCGGCTTGAAGCGGTCCAAGTCCATATAGAACAGTGCAAAGGGCTGGCTGTGCTGCTCCAGCACTGTCAGCACCCGGTCAAAATAGCGCTTGTTCAGCAGGCCGGTCAGGCCATCGGTATTGGCAAGGCTTTGCAGCAGATGCTGCTTGCCCATATCCTGCACGATCATCATCACGCGGGTCAGGCGATTTTCCTTCCACGCCATGGGAACGACCGTCATCATGAAAAATGCGCTTTTATCGCGGGCGGCATATTCCAGCTTGAGGGAGTCGTTGTCCGTTTTGATGAGCCTGCGCAGGTTTTCCGGGGCCAGCATCTGGGGGATCTTGGCGTTTTCGCTATCGGTCAGAACTACATACTTGCGCGATATTTGCTCCAGCATCTGCTGGTAAGAGCCCTCCGGTTGGTACAGCGGCTCTCCGCGCCGCTCGTGGTACTGGTAGCGGTCGCGGTCCAGATCGCACACTGCAAAACGCTCCACAACGCGTGCCATGCCCGCAAACATCATATCGCTTTTTTCCCGGCGGCGCTCCAGCTCCCGACGGCGGTTGCGCTCCGCGTCACGCTGGATCTTTACCACGCCTGCCATGATCAGAAGCCCCAGCAGTGCGATGACTAAAATAGTAGCGTTTTGCACCCTGCGCATCCCGGAATCCACCACCCCGGTGGGTACGATGCCGATGATGCTCCAATCCAGAATGCCCAGCGGCTGATAGATCAGGTAATATTTCTGCCCGTTCATGGTGAACAGCACACAGCCCTCGCCGCCCTGCGGCAGGGTCTGCACCATGGTGTCAAAGTAAGGCTGATCCACGCTGGCGTTCTGCTGTAAGTAATCAAACAGGTTGGTCATCTGCTCGGTGATCTCGGTCTTTGTCTCGGTGGAAAGCACCACATCACCGTTTGAACGCACGATATAGCAATCGCTCTGTCCCTCATAGACCATGCTGCCCAGCAGCTTTTCCAGCACGGCGTTATCGTAGCTGACCACCAGCGCCGTATAGGTAGTGCCGTCCAACTGCAGCGGCTGCTCCATTGGGATAGCAAACAGGATCTTGCGGATGCCCTGACTGGAGATATAGCTGGAGATCACTGGCTTGTTTTCGGTATACAGCTTTTCAAAAGCCTCCTTCATGTGCATAGCTGTGCCCTGCCGCCCGGCGGTGGTCCAGAACTCGCACTGCTCGTTGAACAGGTAAAAATCCGTGTATTGCCAGGTAGCCTTTTGGGCGATATACTCCTGCCACTGCCCCTCCTGCTCTCCCAGCTCCGCAAGGGTGCCTAGGTAGCTGTCCCAGTCGGTCAGGATGTTCCAGTTGCGCTGCGCAAACATGGTAAAGGTCTTGGCAGACTGCCCATAGGTGGAAAGCAGATTTGCCGTGCTTTCCTGATAGATCTGCTTCTGGGTATAGGCGCTGTAAATAAGGATGCCGACCAGCAGCGCCAGCAGCATCCCTGCTATGAGCAGTATATTTTTTCGTTTCTTCTTCATAAGGTCAATTCCCCCCGACTGCCCCGCAGCCAAACCCCTTCACAATACGTTCTTCCAAAGGCTTTATGCCAAAGCGCTGTGCACAGTTTTTTGCAAAAAGTGTACAACCGCTGCGTGTCAGTTCCCGCATAAACCGACACTATCCCTAATAACATTATACCATTCCGCAAAAAAGCCTGTCAACACATCCCCGGGGCGATTCGTGTCGTTTCAAGGGCGATTCACGCAGATTTGCTCTGCTTTTGCCGCTTAAAAAGACAAAAAGACCCGCAGACCGCGCCTGAACTTTCAGGGCCGCTGCGGGTCTTTTTGCTGGTGCAGAAGAAGGGACTTGAACCCTCACTCACAAGGAACTGGTGCCTAAAACCAGCGTGTCTGCCATTCCACCACTTCTGCTCATAGAAAAAAGGCAAGTCAAAAACCGACTTGCCTTCTGGTGCGAGGGAGGGGACTCGAACCCCCAAGGATAAACCACACGCACCTCAAACGTGCGCGTCTGCCAGTTCCGCCACCCTCGCATACCTGTTATACAGTTCTCCGGTTTTTGAGGTAGAAAACCGTTGGTGCGGACTGCTTGGATATAGTAACATATTTCCGGCCATTCGTCAAGTGGTTTCTTTGTTTCTCATAAGTTTTTTTATGCTTCATATCTATAATAGCAGCGCAGCGCGTGCAAAAGCAGCCTTGCGGGCAATTGCACAGGTCATTTGTACGCGGAAAGTGTGCCTGCGGCGCTGCGCCCAGAGCAAAGGAGGGGTTTGTATATGAAGCAATTTGTGCGGCGCACCGGCGGGCGTATCGGGCTATGGGGCGGGCTGCTGGCGGCTGCGCTGGCAGCGTTTGCGGCGGGGTGGCTGGTGCCGGCACGCGCGCCGGTGGACTGCAAGCTGAACGAGCTGACCGCCGCGCCGGACTTTTCGCCCTTTTCCCCTGCCGCGCCGGCGGTGGCTGCATCCGATGCCGGTACGCCCGCCGCTCCTTCCCTGCCGGAAAAATGGGTCTGCCTGACCTTTGATGACGGCCCGAGTAAGACCACCCCGGAGGTGCTGGCGGCGCTGGATGCCGCCGGAGTGCACGGCACCTTTTTTGTGGTGGCCACCGACTACAACGAGAAATATCTTTCCCTGCTCACACAGGCTGCTGCTGCCGGGCACCAGATCGCGCTGCACTCTGCCTCCCACGAATACAGCGATATCTACCGCAGCAGCGCCGCCTACTGGAAGGACATTGCCCTGCTGAAACAGCGCATTGCGCCCTATGTGGACGCTGAGAGCATCCGGTACCTGCGCTTCCCCGGCGGCAGCACCAACACCGTAAGCCGCCGCTACGGCGGCAAGGGGCTGATGCCGCAGCTGAAGGCCGAGGTAGAGCAGCGCGGCTGGCAGTGGGTGGACTGGAACGTCTGCGCCGAGGACGCCGTGGGCGGGCACCCCAGTGCGGATACCATCTACCGCAATGTGGTGCGGGAGACCGGCGAGCAGACCCATTGCGTGGTGCTGATGCACGACTCTGCCACCACCCGCACCACCGCCGAGGCGCTGCCGGACATCATCCGGTGGTATACAGACAACGGCTACACCTTTTTGACCGTAGCCGAGGCGCTGCCGCTGGGGTAACGCGCCTTATAGCCACCTTTCAAGGCAGCGCCCCAGCAGCACCCCGGCAGAGGCCAGCACCGCCAGCCAGAGCCAGCCTGCACCGCCGGTCACCACACACCCCGCCGCCAGAATGGCGGCAAAGGTACATACCGGCGGCACAGCGATGCGCAGGATATGCAGCAGCTTCTCCCGCTGGGGCGGCAGTCCGGTGTCCAGCTGCTCGGGATGCACAGCATCGCAACAGATCTCGTCCCGGTACTTGCCCGGGTTGCGGTAGGCTTTATACGCGATGCCGTCCAGCGAAAACTCCGGGTACATTCCCTCTTTGGTCAGGGTGAACTGTATCCCCTTTTCCTCTGCATAAGCCTGCAACGCCGCTGTGAACTCCTGTGGGGTGTTGATGCTGCCCTGCGGGATAAAGAAAAAGTGCTTTTGATGCTGCACCTGCGCCAGCGTGCAGTAATCCTGCAGCCAGCCAGAGAAGAACCCCTGCTGCGGGGCGGGGCTTTCCATACGGGTCAGACAGGCGTCCACGTCCAGCGTGTCCGTCTGCGGAGCCTGCCGGGCAAGGTCGGCGCAGAACTGCATGGCTGCCGCCAGCTGCGCCGCCTGCTGCTCCAGCACGGTCTGCTGGGCTTGCAGCGCCTGTTGCAGGGGCTGTTCCCCGCGCAGTACCGCCTTGATGGTAGGCAGCGGCACATCCAGCATCCGTAGCATACGGATAAGTTTAAGCGTGCGGACGTTCCCGGCGGTGTAATCGCGGTAGTCATTGCCCTGCCTGCGCGCCGGTGTGAGAAGCCCTTCTTTTTCGTAAAAGCGGATGTTCGGGGCGGACACGCCGCTTTGTTCAGAAGCCTGTTTGATGTTCATTTGCTTCACCTCCGCCCTTACATTACACCTTAAAGCCGGTTGAAGGTCAAGGGTTTTGCGCAAAAAACCGAGCCGCTGCACAAAAATGTGCAGGCAGCTCGGTTTTTCAATGCAAAATATCCGTCAGCGCGGGGGATCAGTCAGCAGACTGGCAGAACACAGAGAAGGTGCGGTAAGCCATGTACAGGTCGGTCTTATGGATGACCTCGAAGGGAGAGTGCATGGACAGCACGGGCACGCCGAGATCCAGCACCTTGATGCCGCGGTTTGCCACATACTTGGCAATGGTGCCGCCGCCGCCCAGATCCAGACGGCCCATCTCGCCGATCTGCCATGCCACGTTGTTGGCATCCAGCATCCGGGTGATGTCGCCCAGCAGCTCGGCGTTGGCGTCGCTGGCAGAGCTCTTGCCGCGGCTGCCGGTGTACTTGAAGATGGCAATGCCGCGGCCGGCGTAGGTGCCGTTCTGCTTTTCAAAGGCGCTTGCCCAGGAGGGGTCGTAGGCAGCGGTCACGTCCGCAGACAGGCACACGCTGTTACGGAAGGCGAGAATGTCGTCCTGACCGGCAGCACGGCAGAGCAGCTGCATAAAGTGGAACACATACATACTCTGCATACCGGTCACACCGTCGGAACCGATCTCTTCCTTATCGGTCAGCACGCAGATGGTGGTGTGCACGGGATCCTTGGTCTCGATCTCGGCCAGCAGTGCGGGGTAAGCATCCACGCGGTCATCGTGGCCGTAGGCACCAATCATGGAGCGGTCAAAGCCCACGTCGCGTGCCTTGGCAGCGGGCACCACCTCGATCTCGGCGCGGGTGAAGTCGCGCTCGGTGATGCCGTACTTCTGGTTCAGCAGGATGAGGGTGTTCAGCTTGACAGCCTCCTTGACGTCCTCTTCCTCCACGGTGTCAGAGCCGATGAGCACGTTCAGCTCCTCGCCCTTGATGCCCTCGCTGAGCTTGCGCTCGTTCTGCTCAGCACCCAGATGGGGCAGAAGGTCGGTGATGCAGAACACGGGATCGTTCTCGTCCTCACCGATGGCAAAGTTGACGCTGGAGCCGTCGGCGCGGGTGAACACGCCGTGGATGGCCAGCGGGATGGTAGCCCACTGGTACTTGCGTATACCGCCGTAGTAGTGGGTGCGGAAGTAGCTCATGTGGTCAGACTCGTACAGGGGGTTGGGACGCAGGTCCAGACGGGGGCAGTCGATGTGGGCGATGACCAGACGGAAGCCCTCTTCATAGGGCTTCTGGCCGATGGTAGCCGCCACAACAGCCTTGTTCTCCTGAATGAAGTAGACCTTCTCACCGGGGGCGTAGGCCTTTTTGGGTTCAAAAGCCTTGTAGCCGGCAGCCAGCAGCATCTGCTCGCTGACAACGGCAGCCTCGCGCTCGGTCTTGGCGCTGTCCATAAATTTCTTGTAGCCCTCGGCAAAGGCAGCAGCCTTTTCCTTTACGTCTGCCTGCTTGTCGGCAGCGTACTCAGGGGTGTAGAGCAGCTTTTCGGCGTACTCTTTTGCAGTAAGTTTCTCACTCATGATTTTTTGCTCCTTAACTTTTTATCATTGACCTGCGTACAGACGCTGATAGGTCTGGTAGCAGGCGGTGATCTTGTTGACGTAGTGGTGCATCTGGTTATAAGGGAAGCCCTGCAGCGTTTCCCCGTCTGCGGAGTGCTCCTCTATTTGCAGCAGCTGATCCACCGTGCCCCAGCCGCTGTGGTAAGCCGCTGCCGCCGTGGATACATCCCCTTTGTAGCGCACCATGCAAAGGTGCAGGTAATAGCACCCAAAGCGGATGGCGGTATCGGGGTCGTACAGGTCGGCAAAGGTCAGCGGTTCCTCCGGGGCGATCTTGCTGCGCATCCAGAGAAAGGTCTCCTCAGTCATCTGCATCAGGCCCCGGGCATCTACACTGGAGGTAGCCTGCGGGTCAAAGCCGCTTTCGGTGCGAATAAAGGCGTAGACCAGCAGCGGGTCCAACTCATAGGCTGCTGCCCATTTTTCCACCAGCTGCTCGTACTTGCGGGGGTACAAAAGCTGCTCTGCCCGGTTGCACAAAGGCGGCACCACGCACACCGTAAGCACCACAGCCAGGCACAAAACGACCAGCCGCCGCACCATCCGGCGGCGGCGCTGCTGTTTGCGGCGACGCAGTTTTTCCCGCGCGGCGCGGCGCTCCCGGGCGGCGATAGGGTCGTAGGCTTTTTCATAATTTTGTTCGTTCAAAGCGCTGTCGTCACGCCCCCTTCTGCCTGCAGCTGCACACACAGGCGGGCGGCTGCAGCTTGCAGCGCCTCCAGCCCGGCGTCGTTGTGCAGGGTGTAGTCTGCCTGTGCGGTCAGGGTTTGTTCCGTGGTCTGAGCGTTCAGGCGGCGGGCAGCCATCTCCGGCGAGATGCCGTCCCGCGCCACGATGCGCGCCACGCTGGTCTCAAAGGGCGCAGTGACCACGCACAGGCGATCGCACTCAGCCTGTGCCGCCGTGCCCACGATGACTGCACCGTCCAGCACAAAAAGGGGTGCACCGGCGGCCTGCGCCGCCTGCTTTGCCGCCCGGATGCGTGCCACGATGGCGGGGTGGGTCAGACTGTCCAGCGCGGCCTTGCCCTCCGGGGTGGCAAAAGCGCGGTCAGCCAGCAAACGGCGATTCAGCGTGCCGTCCGGCTTTAAAATATCCCCGCCGAACCGCGCCGCAAGCTGCGGCAGCAGCGGCGAGCCGGGCAGCAAAATTTCCCGGCTGAGCTGGTCGGCATCGGCCAGCGGCACACCGTGGGCGGCAAATACCGCCGTGACCGTGGATTTGCCGCAGCCGCTGCGCCCTGTGATGCCCAAGGTAATCATAGGTCGATCACCCGGAAGGCGGCGGCGCGGATCAGGCGGTTGTACACTGCCATGGACAGGCCGTCCTTCTGCGGGCAGCGGGCGTAGACTACACCGTCGCCCTGCTCATCCAGCGCCCGCAGGGAGCGGAAGATGTGCTTTGCCTGATCGGCACCGTCCCCCTCGCGGCCGTATTCCACGCAGGGCACGTCCAGCTTTGCGCTTTCGCCGGTAAAGCACAGGCAGCTGGGGTTCTCGTTTTTATGGGCGTCCACATAGGCCTTGAACTGCGCAAAGGTGCCGTTGAGCAGGGTCACATCGGCCTTGGGGGCGTAGTGCTTATACTTCATGCCCGGGCTGCGCACCACAGCACCCTCCGGCAGCTTTTCCAGAATGGCCTTGGACACCTCTACTTCTTCACCAAGGGCGCGTTCCAAGTCCTCCAGCGTGATGTGGCCGGGGCGGAACAGGGTGGGCTTTTCCCCCACCACCGACACCACGGTGCTTTCCACACCCACATCGCACTCGCCGCCATCCAAAATCAGCGGCAGGCGGCCGTCCATATCGGTGAACACATCCTGTGCGTTGGTGGGGCTGGGCTTGCCGGAAAGGTTGGCGCTGGGGGCGGCAAAGGCGCAGCCGCTCTGCTGGATGACCGCCCGCGCTACCGGGTGGCTGGGCATACGGATGCCCACGGTATCCAGTCCGGCGCAGCACTCATCCGCCACCTCCGGCCCGCGCGGCATGATGATGGTCAGTGGGCCGGGGCAGAAGGCTGCCATCAGCAGCTGGGCACGCTCCGGCACCTCGCTGACAAGACCCGGCAGCATCTCCGGCCCGGTGACGTGGACGATAAGGGGGTTATCCTGCGGGCGCCCCTTGGCCACAAAGATATCGCGCACCGCCGCACCGTTGCGGGCATCGGCGGCAATGCCGTAGACTGTCTCGGTAGGCAGAGCTACAAGCTGTCCCTGCCGCAGCAGCTGTGCGGCCTCGGCTACGCCTGCTTCATCGGCAGGCAAAACTCTGGTTTTGATTTCCATACGAATCATCGTTCTTTCTATCTGTAAAGTATATTTGCTTGGCAGTCGTTTGGATGGTTTTGCACCCGCAAAACCGGGTTTTACCCGCCCAGCCTTTGCAGCTTTTCAGTCTGCTCGCGGGTGGCAAGGGCGTCAATGACCTCGTCCAGATTGCCGTCCATGATCTTTTCCAGATTGTGGACGGTCAGGCCGATGCGGTGGTCGGTGCAGCGGTCCTGCGGAAAGTTGTAGGTGCGGATCTTCTCACTGCGGTCGCCGGTGCCCACCTGCCCCTGACGCTGGGCGTTGATGGCATCCTGCTGCTCCTTCTGCTTTTGCGCCAGCAACCGGCTGCGCAGGATCTCCAGCGCCTTATCCTTGTTCTGGAACTGGCTGCGCTCGTTCTGGCACTCCACCACCGTACCTGTGGGGATATGGGTCACGCGGATGGCGCTGGAGGTCTTGTTGATGTGCTGACCGCCCGCACCGGAGGAGCGGAAGGTGTCAATGCGCAGATCCTTCATATCCAGCGCAAAGTCCACCTCCTCTGCCTGCGGCATTACCGCCACGGTGGCGGTGGAGGTGTGGATGCGGCCTTGGGTCTCGGTCTCCGGCACACGCTGCACCCGGTGCACCCCGCTCTCGTACTTGAGACGGTTATACGCACCTGCGCCATCCACTGAGACGATGGCTTCCTTTACGCCGCCAAGTTCGGTCTCGTTCAGGTTGAGCAGTTCCAGCGTCCAACCATGGTTCTGGGCGTACATGGTGTACATCCGCAGCAGACTGTGGGCAAACAGAGCGGCTTCCTCGCCGCCGGCACCGCTGCGGATCTCCATGATGACGTTTTTGCCGTCGTTCACGTCCTTGGGCAGCAGCAAAATTTTGAGATTATTTTCCAGCTTTGCCACATCTTGACTTTTTTCGCCGATTTCCTGCTGTATCATCTGCTTGAAGTCCGGGTCCAGTGAACCGGGCTCCTCCAGCAGGGCTTTGGCCTGCGCCAGATGATCCAGCGCGGTCTGCCAGTCCCGGTAAGCCTCCACCACCGGCTCTGTATCGTGATACTCCCGCATCAGCTTGCGGAACAGCGCCGGGTCGGCGGCGGTATCGGGCTGGTTCAGCCGCATGGAAAGCTCCTCAAAGCGGCGGCAGACCGCATCCATCCGGGAAGAAATATCTTGCATCCTTGCAGTTCTCCTTACAAATTCGTTCCGGTTCGGGTGCGTTGGCCGTGCTACTGCGCACTGCCGGGCTTTACCACCTTTTTGATGTTCTTTTCAATTTTGGCGCGGGGCAGCATGACCTCGCGTCCGCAGCCGGTGCAACGGATCTTAAAATCCATGCCCACCCGCAGCACCTCGAAGCTGGATGCTCCGCAGGGGTGCTTTTTGCGGGTGAGGATGGTATCTCCCACAGCGACGTCCATATTTATCCGACCTCTCCCTTCTTTTCTGCCGCGCAAACGCCCGGCAGAGCCAGTGTGTGCCGCCGCCCGCTGAGCGGGTGCTGCGCATACAGATATAGTATAATGCAAAGCCGCACAAAATGCAAATATCTGCGCACACTGCTGCATATCGTTGTAGCATCGCACAGAGACCCGAAAACCATATAGAAAGAGGAATGAAACATGATGCAAGCTTATCGTACCGAAAACAGTTACCGTTCTGCCGCCCGCCTGTCCCCTGCCGAGCTGCGGGCTGCCATGGCCAGCGGCGAAATTTTACAGGCCACTGCCCTTGCCTTTGACACCCGGCGGCAGCTGCGGTTTGAGCTGGGCGGCGTAAAGGCGGTGATGCCCTTTGCCCAGTGCGCAGACGGTGCCGAGACAGGTACCGTGCGGGATATTGCGGTGCTGACCCGGGTGGGACGCCCCACTTGCTTTGTCATCGAGGGGCTGGACACGGACGAGGACGGCGCGCCCTGCTACCGGCTTTCCCGCGCCGAGGCGCAGCGGCTGTGCAAGGCAGAGTATCTGGACACCCTTTCGCCCGGGGATATCCTGCCCTGTACCGTGACCCACATCGAGCCGTTCGGCGCGTTTTGTGACGTGGGCTGTGGTATCAGTGCCCTGCTGCCCATCGACTGTATGTCGGTAAGCCGCATCTCCTCCCCTGCCGACCGGGTCAGCGTAGGACAGCAGATCTTGTGCGCCATCAAGAACCGGGACGCGCAAGGGCGCTTTGTGCTGACCATCCGGGAGCTGCTGGGCACATGGGCAGAGAACGCCGCCCGGTTCACCGTGGGCGAAACGGTGGTGGGCATCGTGCGCAGCGTGGAGGAATACGGTACCTTTGTGGAGATTGCGCCGAACCTTGCGGGGCTTGCGGAGAGCTGCTCCGGTCTTGCGCCCGGGCAGGCGGTAAGTGTCTACATCAAAAACATCCTGCCGGAAAAGATGAAGATCAAGCTGGTCATCGTGAACCACGCCCTGAGCCAGCCCCACCGGTTTGAGCTGCGGTACTTCATCACCGAGGGACATCTGGACAGGTGGGTGTACTCCACACCGGAATGCCCCAAGCGCATTGAGACAGATTTTGCCGTTGCGGCTTGCAATCCGGGCTGAAAGCCTTTATACTAATAGAAAGAGTTTTTGTCTGCCCGCTGCCCGCCCTTTTGGCAGCGGCGCAGACCTTTGATACCATGTGAAAGCGCAAGGGGGATGTAAGGAACGATGAGCGCCAATGATGCTTTTACCGCCGGTGTCCGTCCCGGCGGCCTGACCAGCAGCACCGAGATCCGGCTGCTGCTGTGCTATCTGGTGAAAAACGCCGGTCCCATTACCCGGCAGGAGATCGAGAACGCCCTGATGGAGGAAGCCCTTGTCAACTATTTTGAGATCGGCTCCTGTCTGGACGATATCACAAAGCAGGCGCTGGTCACCCTGACCGGCGACAGCTACACCATTACCGACAAAGGCCGCAAGGTGGCGCAGGAGCTGGCCTACGACCTGCCCCGCAGCGTGCGGGAGCGGGCGGTGGCTGCCGTGCTGCGCTGCCAGACATGGGCCCGCAAAGAGGCCAAGTACAGCGCCTGCATCACCGAAAAGGCCGACGGCCACTGCACCGTGCGCTGCACCGTAAAGGGGCTGGACAGCGAGCTGTTTTGTCTGGAGCTGGGTGCGCCCGACCGGCTGAGCGCCGAGCTGGTGAAAAAGCAGTTTATCCTGAAGGGCAACGAGATCTATCAGCTTCTGATCAACAAGCTGACCGAGGAAGAAAAATAAGACAGAACGATCCCCGCCCGCTGTAAGCAGAACTTACGGCGGGCGGGGATTTTTTCAGATACACCCTAGATCAGGATACAGATCAGTCCAGTGCAGCCCTCGTTGATGACCCGCTCCAGCGTTTCCTGCAGGCGTGTGCGGGCCTCCTGCGGGATGTGGAGCAGCTTGTTCTGCAAACCGTCGTTCACCAGCTCGTGCAGGCTTTTGCCAAAGATGTTGGACTCCCACAGCTGCACCGGGTCGTCCGCAAAGTCGGCCAGCAGGCTCTGCACCAAGTCCTCGCTCTGCTTCTCGGTGCCCACGATGGGGCTCAGTTCTGTATGGATAGTGGCCTTCATCATCTGGATAGAGGGCGCACAGGCTTGCAGCCGCACCCCGCAGCGCCCGTCCTGATGCACGATCTCCGGGGGTTCCAGATGCAGCTCGTCGATGGAGGGCATCACGATGCCGTAGCCGGTGGCTTCCACCTGCTCCAAGGCGCTGCGCACCTTCTCGTAGGCGCGCTTTGCCCGGGCCAGCTCCATGATGCAGGGCATCAACCCCGCCTCGTCCCCGATGTCCAGCCCGGTCTGCTCGCTGAGCACCTGATAAAAGATCTCCGGCTTCAGCTCCACACTCACCCGCACACTGCCGGCGGCAAGGTCTGCCCCCGCCACTGCCGAGCGCTGCACGGCATCGCATTCCAGCGCAGGGGCGTCTGTTCCGGCGGGCAGATCCTTCATGCGGGACACTCGCTCTGCCAGCTGCATGGCAGCTGCGTACACCTGTGCTTGCAACCAGTGCCCGGGTTCCAGCATAGTCACCCAGCGGGGCAGGGCAAAATCCAGCTCCTGCACCGGAAACTCGTACAGCACCCGCCGCAAGATTTCCCCCAACATGGCGGCGTCCAAGTCCACGCAGCTTACCGGCAGCACGGTGCGGCGGTAGTCCCGCGCCATACCCTCGGCCAGCTGCCGGGTCTCCGGCGCGTCCGGGTGGGTGCTGTTGAGCAGGATGATATAGGGCTTGCCCAGCGCTTCCAACTCGGTGACGACCCGCTTTTCTGCCTCTGCGTAGCCCGCCCGAGGGATATCGCTGACTGAGCCGTCGGTGGTGACCACCACCCCGATGGTGGAGTGCTCGCAGATCACCTTGCGGGTGCCGGTCTCTGCGGCAAGGTCAAAGGGCACCTCCTGCTCGAACCACGGGCTTTTGACCATGCGGGGCTTTGCGTCCTCCTCGTGCCCCATGGCACCCTCCACCATGTAGCCCACGCAGTCGATCAGCCGCACCCGGCACGCCCCGCCGCCCTCCAGCTGCAGGGGCACGGCGGTCTCCGGGATGAATTTTGGCTCAGTGGTCATGATGGTGCGCCCCGCTGCCGACTGCGGCAGCTCGTCCCGGGCACGCTCCCGGGCAGCGGCAGAGCCGGACATGGCGGGCAGCACCAGCTGCTCCATGAACCGCTTGATAAAGGTGGATTTGCCGCTGCGCACCGGGCCCACCACACCGATGTAGATATCCCCGCCGGTGCGTGCGCCGATCTCGCGACAGATGCTGTTCTGTTCCTGTTTCTCCAAGGTCCTTCTCCCCTTCCTGTTGCGCTGCGCACCGCGCCCGTAGGGGTGGGTGTGCTCGTTGTATCGTATGAAAAGGGAGCGTTTATTATGCCGGGACAGTTTTGAATGCCCTCCGCTTTGCTCTGGGCATAATCAGCGGAAAAATTATTTTATATAATTGCAATTGAGGAAAATCTGCGGATTTTCCTCAATTGCCTTTTCACGGGACTCAAAAAAGAGCTGCCATGCAAACGCACAGCAGCTCTCAGAAAGATTTTATGAAATCACGGGGTCAGGCGGTTGGGGCCGCGGAACAGGAACTCGGCGTCCTTGATGCTCAGGCCGCACAGCAGCATGGTCAGGCGGTCGATGCCCAGACCAAAGCCGCCGTGGGGCGGGCAGCCGTACTGGAAGAATTCCAGATAGAACTTGACGTCCTCGGCCAGACCCTTTTCCTCGGCCTGCTTCTTCAGCACCTCGTAGCGGTGCTCGCGCTGGGCACCGGTGGTGATCTCCACACCGCGCCAGATCAGGTCGTAGCCCTGCGGCACGCCGTTCTCATCGCGCATGTGGTAGAAAGCGCGCTTCTCGGCGGAGTAATCGGTGATGAACAGGAACTCGTGACCATAGTGCTTCTTGACCCAGTCGTAGCTCAGGCGCTCGGCCTCGGTGGTCAGATCACCCTTCTCGCTCTCGTCCACGGTGTAGCCGAACTCTTCCTCCAGAGCCTTATACAGGTCTGCCAGCTTGACCACCGGGAACGGCGTGGTGGGCACGATGACTTCCAGTCCGAACAACTCCTTGATCTGGTCGCCGTAGTTATCTTTAACAGCCTGCAGACCGGCGGTCAGCAGCTCCTCTTCCATCTTCATCACATCTTTGAAGGAGGTGATGTAGCTGAACTCCAGATCGAAGCCGGAGAACTCAGTAGCGTGCTTGTTGGTGTAGCTCTTCTCAGCGCGGAACACAGGACCGGTCTCGAAGATACGCTCAAAGCCGGCAGCCATAGCCATCTGCTTATAGAACTGGGGGCTCTGTGCCAGATAAGCGTTGCGGTCGAAGTAGTCCACCTTGAATACCTCAGAGCCGCTCTCGCTGGCAGCAGCGATCAGCTTGGGGGTGTGGATCTCGATGAAGTTGCGGTCCAGCAGGAACTTGCGCATGGCGTTGACGAAGCAGCTCTGTGCCTTGAACATCAGCTGGTTCTCGTCGGTGCGCAGGTCGATCCAGCGGTAGTCGATGCGCTGGTCGATGCTGGAGCGCTCCACAGCCTTCTTTTTCTTGGTGGCTGCGATCTCCTTGCGGACGATGGGCAGTGCATTGGCGGTGCTCTCCACCTCGATGCTCTCGGGGATCATCTCCACGCCGCCCATCTTGACGTAGTCGTTCTCCATCACCTTGCCGGTAACGGTGATGACAGAGTCCGGGGTGAGCTGGTCGATGGTATCCACCAGCTCGGGGTGGTCGGCCTTCTCCACCGTGATCTGCAGCTTGCCGGTAATATCTTTCAGCACGATAAATGCCATATACTTGCTGTTGCGCAGGTTCTCGATAAAGCCCTGCACCTTCACCGTGCCGCCGATGGCCTTTTGAGCCTCATTGATATAGGTGCGTTCCATAATACAGGAATCCTCCTTTAACGTCTTGTGTACTGTTTTATTATACGCTTTTCAGGGGATAAATCAAGAGATATGCCAATTTCAGCCGCTCTGTGCTGTGCTTTCTGTAAAAATGGAGACACCGGAGCGTCAGCCAAGGCTCCGGTGTCTCCATATAATAGATCATTTTTCATCGTGCAGGGTGCCAGTGCCGCCCTCCACCACGCCGTCATGCTTGAGCACAGCGGTAATGGTGCCAAAGAAGCACTTCACATCCAGCCCAAAGCTGATATGTTCCACATACCAGCCGTCCAGCTTTGCCTTTTCGGCAATTTCCAGCTCGTCCCGGCCATGGATCTGCGCCCAGCCGGTCAACCCGGGGCGTACATCGTTTGCACCGTACTTATCCCGTTCGGCCAGCAGGTCGTACTGGTTCCAAAGCGCCGGGCGCGGGCCGATGACCGCCATATCCCCCACAAGGATATTCCACAGCTGGGGCAGCTCGTCCAGACTGGTCTTGCGCAGAAAGCGTCCCATGCGGGTGATATACTGCTCCGGGTCGTGCAGCAGATGGGTGGGCATATCGTGGGGGGTATCAATGCGCATAGTGCGGAACTTGAGAATCTGGAAATGCCGCTTGCCGATGCCCACGCGCTTCTGCCGGAAAAACACCGGCCCGGGCGAGTCCAGCTTGATGGCAACAGCCAAAAGCAGCAGCAGCCACGAAAGGCACAGAATGCCGCAGGCCGACAGCAAAATATCCAGCAGCCGTTTGATCCGATTCCGATACATAAATCCAACTTCCTCCGTTTTCTACGGGTCTACCGCCTTATTATAGCAGTATGGGCAGCATTTTTCAATTGCAGGCTGTACCCGGCGGGTGATATTTGCCGCTTTTGGAGAGAGCAGGGCGCTTTACCTCTTGTTTTTTACCTAATATCGCGCTATAATAAGCAATTGCTATGTTCACGCAAGGCTTATTATAGGAGGTAGACAACTCATGGCTACGACCAGCCGTTCCGCAGACCTGACCAGCGGGCCCATGCTGCAAAAGATCATCTTGTTTTCCGTGCCGCTGGCGGCATCCAGCATTCTGCAATTGCTGTTCAACGCCGCCGATGTTGTGGTGGTGGGGCGCTTTGCGGGCAGCACGGCGCTGGCCGCCGTGGGCTCCAACGGCGCGTTGATCAACCTGCTGGTCAACCTGTTCGTCGGGCTTTCGCTGGGTGCCAATGTGGTGGCAGCCCGGTGCTTTGGCGCCCGGGACGAAAAGGGCGTGCAGGATACGGTGCACACCGCCGTAGCGCTGGGCTTAGTCAGCGGCGTGCTGCTGGCGGTGGTGGGCTTTTGCGCCGCGCGCGGTCTGCTGGAGCTGATGAGTTGCCCGGAGGACGTGATCAGCCTTTCCACCCTGTATCTGAAGATTTATTTCATCGGAATGCCCATGACCATGCTGTACAACTTCAGCAGTGCGCTGCTGCGGGCCGTGGGCGACACCAAGCGCCCGCTGTACTGTCTGGCCGCTGCCGGTATCATCAACGTGGTGCTGAATCTGGTCTTTGTCATCGGCTTTTCCATGAGCGTGGCGGGCGTGGCACTGGCCACCATCATCAGCCAGACTGTGTCCGCGCTGCTGGTGACCGGGATGCTCGTCCGGGAGGAGGGCGCACTGCGGCTAGACCTGCGGCGGCTGGCCTTCCACGCCGGGACGCTGAAGCAGATTTTGCTCATCGGCCTGCCTGCCGGGCTGCAAAGCACGGTGTTCAGCCTTTCCAATGTGGTCATCCAGTCTTCCATCAACTCCTTCGGCTCCATGGTGGTGGCGGGCAACTCTGCTTCCTCCAATCTGGAGGGCTTTGTGTACACCGCCATGAACGCCTTTGCACAGGCCGCTGTTACCTTTACCAGCCAGAATATCGGCGCGCGCAAGTACCACAACCTCAACCGGGTGATCCGCAACTGTCTGCTGTGTGTCGTGGTGACCGGCCTTGTGCTGGGCGGTGGCGCAGCACTGGCGGGGCACCAGCTGCTGCGCTTCTACTCCTCGGACACTGCGGTCATCGCCACCGGCGCCGAGCGGCTGCGCCTGATTTGCGGCTTCTATCTGCTGTGCGGCATCATGGACGTGCTGGCCAGCAGCCTGCGCGGGCTGGGCTACAGCGTGCTGCCCATGGTGGTAAGCCTTGTGGGTGTGTGCGTGCTGCGGCTGGTGTGGATCGCCACTATTTTCCAGCTGAACCGCACCCCTTTTATGCTGTACATCAGCTACCCCATCAGCTGGGCACTGACCGCACTGGTGCATCTGGCCTGCCTGCTTGTGGTGCGGCGGCATCTGCGCCAGAAGCAGCAGACGGTATAAATCCTTTTTGCATAAAAGCAGCGCCGGGCAGACCAAAAAAGTCTGTCCGGCGCTGCTTTTACTATATCACAGGGCCACATCCAGTGCCATCATCAGCGCAAACCCCAGCACGATGCTGATGACACCGGCCACTTCATCCGGTTCCACCGCCTCAGGGATCATCTCCTGTGCGGTCACACACACCATACAGCCCGCCGCCGCGCTCATGAGCCACGGCAGCGCTGCGCCTACCCACTCGGCCAGAACAAAGGCCAGCACCGCGCCCAAGGGCTCCACCAGCCCGGAGGCCGCCCCGGCGGCAAAGGACTGCCCCCGGGTGCGCCCGCTCTGGGTCAGCGGCAAACTGACCGCCGCACCCTCCGGAATGTTCTGCAAGCCGATACCCAGGCTCAGTGCCAGCGCGCCGCTTACAGCGTCCGCGTCCCCGTGCAGCGCCAGCGCCGCAGCCAGCCCCACCACCATGCCCTCCGGCAGGTTGTGCAGGGTGACCGCCAGCACCATGCGCCCGCAATGCCCGGGGCCGCCCGCCAGCAGCTGCCCGGCGGCATCCTCCAGCCGTAAAAGCCCCACAGCACCTAAAATAAGCCCCAGCGCCGGGGGTACCCATGCCGCCCTGCCCTCCGACCGGGCAATGGCCGGCAGCAGCAGGCTCCACACGCTGGCCGCCAGCATGATACCCGCCGCCATTCCGCACAAAATGCGCCGGGTTGCCGGCCTTGTCTGCCTGCGCAGCAAAAACACCCCTGCTGCTCCCAGCGCGGTACACGCCGCCGGGAACAGCCAGATTCCAAGTGTGAAAACGATCCGGTTCAAGCCGCATTCCCCCTTTGCCCTTTGTATGCACAAACGGGCAAAAGGGTGCAAGCTCAGAAATCGTCCTCAGTGCTGTCGCAGCTGTCTGCATCGTAGTCTGCGTCATCGGACGCAAAGCTGTCAGTGCTGTCCGTGCTGAAATTGCGCTCGAACGCGGTCATGTACTGGGCATAGCCCTCGTCGCCGGTGCCAAAGTAGCCAAAATCAAAGTCTTTCATTGTAGTACCCTCCATAAATTTTCTTGTCGTTCAGCCCTCCGGGGGATGTCCGTCCCTCGTTGTGTCTCTATTATCCACATTTACAGTACAATAAAAAGGATTTTATGAGTATTTTTCAAATTTTTCTGTTTTTGTGCTTCCCGCCCGGCGGTACAGGCTCTATCCCGCGCTTTATTTTTGCCAAAAAGTCTTTTACTTTTGGCGAAACTTTATGACAACTATGCTGATTCTTTACGCAGATTATAACTTTCGACCAAAATCCTCTTGATTTTTTTCAAAAACGGATTAGAATATAGCATCGCAGTGAGGTGCTACCGAAAGCCCGCTGCCAAACATTTACAAGAAGACTAAGGAGATCATTGATATGAAACTCAAGAATATTTGCATCGCTGTTGTTGCTCTGGCTCTGGCTGCTGGCATGACCGCTTGCGGTGGCTCTGCTTCTACCGCTGCTTCTTCCTCTGAGGCTGCTTCCGCAAGCACCGCTGTTTCCGAGGCTGCTTCTTCTGAGGCTGCTTCCAGCGAGGCTGCTTCCTCTGAGGCCGCTTCCTCTGAGGCTGCATCTTCCGAGGCTGCATCTTCCGAGGCTGCTTCCTCTGAGGCTGCTTCTTCTGAGGCTGCTTCCACCACTGCCGCCTGATTTTAGCGCACAGCGTACATAACAGGATAGCAGAAGGCCGCTGCACATTATTTTGTGCAGCGGCCTTTTTGATTGCGCAGAAAGATTTAAATGCCCTCCGCGTGCGCTATGGGCATAACCAGCGGAATGATTTTTTTCGGGATACCGGGTCGTCTGCGGACGCCCCGGTATCCCATTTTTATGAAAAAAGACCGCCGCACAAAGCCATGTACAGCAGTCCCTCGCGTTTGAGAAGTAAGCTTCCCAGTATCATTTTTCAAGAATTGCGCGGATCTGAGCAAGGTCGGCGGCAAAGGCGATGTTCCGCTGCCGCGCCGGAGTAGAAAGTCCCATGGTGATCATCTGCTGCAAAAGCTGGTGCAGAGGCTGGTAGTAGCCGTTCAGGTCGTAGAGGATGCAGGGCGCGTCCAGCTGCCCCAGAGACAACTTGCTGATGACCTCTGTGATCTCCTCCAGCGTGCCGGTGCCGCCGGGAAACGCGATAAAAGCATCCCCCAGCTCGATCATTTTGGTCTTGCGGGAGGGGATGTCCTCGGTCACGATCAACTCTGTCAGTCCCTCGTGCTGCAGCTCTGCATCCAGAAAGCACTTGGGTTCTACGCCGGTCACCCGGCCGCCTGCAGCCAGCACACTGTCGGCCAAAAGCCCCATCAGGCCGCTTTTGCTGCCGCCATACACCAGCGCATTGCCGCTTTCGCCGATCCAGCGCCCCAGCTGCTGCACGGCCTGCGGCAGTGCAGGGTCGGTGCCAAGGTTTGCCCCCAGATACACGGTAATGTTCATTTTGTCAACCTCTCCTTCCGGTTCAGATGCTCCACAGCACCGCGCCCAGCACCGCAGAAAGTAAGATCATCCCGATGGGGGATGGCGCTTTCTGCGTTTTCTTTTTATAGGCAAAATGCAGAATGCCCAGCAGGGCAAACACCGCCAGTGCACGCATATCCGGAGCAAAGCCGCCGACAAGGGTGGTAAAGCCGCCCAGCGTGGAAAGCCCCATGGTGCAGGCGGTGGCCAGGATCATAGCCACCACGCAGGGACGTACCCCAGCCAAAAAGGCGTTGATCCCGGCGTACTTCATCAGGCTGTGCAGCGCCGCTGCAATGAGCAGAATGATGACAAAAGAGGGCAACACCACCCCCACCGTTGCCACAAAGGAGCCTGCCAGCCCCGCCTGCGAAGCGCCGATAAAGGTGGCCATGTTCACCGCCAGCGGGCCGGGCGTAGACTCTGACACTGCGATAAAGCTGAGAAATTCGCTCTCGGTCAGCCAGCCGTGCCCCAGCACTGTTTCCCGCACCAGCGAGATCATGCCGTAGCCGCCGCCAAAGGACACCGCACCGATGACCAGAAAGTTCCAGAATAATTGCAGCAAGATCATTTTGTGCCGCCTTTCTTCCCCTGCCCTAACGCGTAGGCCAGCACCCCGGCTGCGCCGCAAAGCAAAATGCAGCAGATGGAGGAAAACTTTACCGCCAACACTGAGCAGCCCACCATAGCCGCCAACACCACCGCCACCACTGCCGTGTTGAAGGGGGTGCGCTGCAAGTTTTTGAGCATCTTGACCCCGGCGGATAAGATCAGGTAGATGACACAGGCCTGAATGCCCTTGAAGGCATTGGCCACCACCGTCAGCTGCAAAAAGCGGTCGAAGAAGAGCGAAATAAGGTAGATGACTGCAAAGGACGGCAGGCACACCGCCAAGGTAGAGGCCGCCGCACCGGCAACACCGGCCAGCTTATAGCCGATGTAGGTGGCGCTGTTCACCGCCACAGGGCCGGGGGTAGACTCGGCAATGGCGACCATATCCAGAAACTCCTCCCGGGTGAGCCAGCGCTTTTCCTCTACAAATTCGTGCTCCAGCAGCGCCACCATAGCGTAGCCGCCGCCAAAGGTAAAGGCACCGATCTTAAAAAAGGTGCCGAACAATTCTCCGGTTTTAGACATAGGCATCCCTCCATGTTTTTACTGTTTGACTGGCTCCAGCTCCAGATAGCACTCGAAAGCCGTTTTGTCTGCGTGCTTGGCAATAAAGTACCAGCCATCATCCGAAGGCGTGTAGAACACCTCCACCTGCTGCCCCATGGGGACTTCGCGGTGATAGTTGATGGAAGCGAACTTCACAACATGATCGCGCATGATCTCCTGCGGCAGTGCATCGCAGACGATATCCAGATAAAAGGCGTTGTTGATGTGGTAGTGCAGGTCGCACTGGGAGTAGCGCGCCGTAACCAGACCGGCGCTGGTCAGGCTGTCCCGGCGCTTATGCAGCAAAAGGGGCAGTTCCTCTTCCACCGTCTCGTTCCAATAGCCCTCCACCGTCCAGCCCGGCTGGCGCAGGATATGTCCATTCTCAAGGCTGGACATGATCCAGCGGCTGTCCACCATGGCTACTTCCTGCCCGGCTTCGTCCGTAAGGGTAGTGACGCGCTTGATAGAGCCGCGGAGAGCCTTTTCTGAGCGGGAGCAAAGGGTCAGGGTCTCGCCACGGCGAGGCACACGGTTAAACCGCAGCGCCTGCTTGCCCACCAGAAACGCTACGCCGTGATCCTCAAAAAACTTATCGTCCATGCCAAACTTCCGGGCGTGCATGGAAGAAATCTGCTCCACATAGCGCAGCAGAGCGCTGGCCTTGAGCAGGCTGTGGCAGTCTGCATCGGCATTTTCTACCACGGCAGTACCTTGATAATAAAACTGTTCCATATTCTTTCCCTCCTATCGGAAAAAGGCCGCCGCACCACGTCCGGGACGGCAGCCTTGGTTGAAACGATCAATACTGATTGCGGGTCTTTCTGCGCACTTTGCGCCAGATATTGAAGCAGGCCAGCGCCAGCATGGCCAGCAGCAACAGCAAAAACAGGTAGCTGCCGCCGCCCTCGTCGTAACTCTTCATCTCGCTCCACTTCAGATCCAGCTCACTGTTTACCTCATCGCTCAGGGCGGTGAACACCTTTTCGCGGGTGGCGTCCTCCTCAGACGGATAGGCGATCTCGCTGGTCTTCAGATCCTCGTCCAGTACCTCCCAAACATCGTGCATGGGGGTGGTGTAGCCGATATACTCGCTGTTAGCCTTACCGATGTCGGTCTCGCACATGAAGTTGATGAACATCTCGGCGGCCTCTTTGTGCTCGCTGGCAGCAGGCACAGCCATGCAGTCCACCGAAAGCACACTGCCCTCCTGCGGGAACACCCAAGCCAGATCCGGGTTATCATCGATCATGGTAATGGCATCGCCGGAGTAGTACACGCCGATGGCAGCCTCGCCGCCGATCATCTTATCAAAGATCTCGTCCATGACGTAGGCCTGCACCAGCGGCTTCTGTGCCTTGAGCTCCTCCACCACCTCGTCCACCTCTTCCGGGGTGGCGGGGTTGATGCTGTGGCCGCTCTTGAACGCGGCGATGGCGTAGGCATCGCGGCTGTTGTTGAACATGAGAATGTTGCCCGCATACTGTTCATCCCACAGGTCTGCCCAGCAGGTGGGGGCTTCGTCTACCATAGTGGTGTTGTAGATGATGCCGGTGGTGCACAGCATATAGGGTACGGTGTAGGCGTTCTGCGGGTCGTAATCCGGGTTGCGATAGCCTGCATCGATCTTTTGGAAATTGGGGATATTGTCGTAGTCAAGGGGTGCAAGCATCCCCTCGTTGATCATCTTTGCCACCATGTAGTCGGAGGGGATGATCACATCATAGTTGGCTGCGCCGGACTTGAGCTTGGCGTACAGGGACTCGTTGGAGTCGAAGGTGGTGTAGTTCACCTTGATGCCGGTCAGCTTTTCAAAGGCGGCTACCACGTCCACGCTGTCGTCCGAACCGTTGGAGATGTACTCGCCCCAGTTATAGACGTTCAGGGTGACGTTCTGCCCCTTGAAGCGGGTCCAGTCGTAATCATCCGACACCGAGACATCCTCGGTCACCTCGATGGTACCGGCGGCAAACACCGGCAATGCGGCGCACAGCGCCACAGCCAGCGTCAGCAGTAATGCAGCAATGCGTTTCATCATGCACCCTCCTTTCGCAGCGTTTTCTGATCCCGGCGGTAGCTGCGGCTCTCCATGGCATTGGACACCAGAATGACGCTGAGGATGACCACGAACATGATGGTGGACAGTGCGTAGATCTCCGGGCTGACCTTTTTGCGGGTCATGGAGTAGATTGCAATGGGCAGGGTCTCCACCGTACCACAGTTGAAGTAGGAGATCATGAAGTCGTCAATGGAATAGGTCAGGCAGATGAGGAAGGCCGACAGGATGGCGGAGCTGATCTCCGGCAAGATGACCTTGAAGAAGGCCTGCCGGGGGTCGCAGCCCAGATCCAGCGCTGCTTCGTACAGCTTGATGTCCAGCTGCTTGAGCTTGGGACTTACGTTAAAGATAACGTAAGGCACGTTGAACGCGATATGCGCAATGAGCAGCGTGGGCAGTCCCATGATGTTGTCCGGCAGCCATGCGGACTGAGCGGCAAAGCGCTGGTAGGCCACGAACAGCAGCATCAGGGAGATACCGGTGATGATCTCCGGGTTGACCACCGGAATATAGGTGATGTTGGTCACCAGCAGGCGGCTTTTGCGGCTCATAGAGGCAATGCCAAGGCTGGCTGCCGTGCCCAGCACCGTGGCGATGATGGCAGACAGGATGGCCACCTCAACGGACACCCACAGCGCGTGGAGGATGGACGCATTCGTGAACAGGCTGCGGTACCACTTGAGGGTAAAGCCGGTAAACAGCGAATAGCCCTTGCTCTGGTTGAAGCTGAACACGATCATGTAGGCAATGGGCAGATACATGAAGCAGAAGAACAGGATGATGTAGACCCGCTGCATCAGGCGCAGATGTTTTGTTTTCATCAGGATACGCCCTCCATTTCATCCTCGTCAAAGCTGGACGTAAAGCTCATGCACAGCAGTACGATGATCATCAGCACCAAGCTCATGGCAGAGCCGACGTTCAGGTTGTAGCTGTTGCCCAAAAACTGCATCTCGATCAGGTCACCGATCAGCAGATTAGAGCCGCCGCCCAGCATACGGCTGATGACAAAGGTGGAAACTGCCGGCACGAACACCATGGTGATGCCGGTGCTGATGCCCGGCACGCTCATGGGGATGAGCACCCGCACAAGGGTCTTGGTGGTGTTGGCGCCAAGGTCCTGCGCAGCCTCCACAAGGCTCTGGTCGATCTTGGTCATGCTGGTATACAGCGGCAGGATCATGTAGGGCACATAGTTATACACCATGCCCAGCACCACCGCGCCGGAGGTATTGAGCATGGTATAGGGGCCAAGGCCGATAAAGCCCAGCAGGGTGTTCACCGGGCCATTGACGCTGAGCAGACCCATCCATGCGTAGGTACGCAGCAAAAAGTTCATCCACATGGGCAGCATGACCAGCATAAGCATGATGTGCTGCTTGTTCACCCGCAACCGGGACAGAAAATAGCCCACCGGAAAGGCGATGATCAGACAGATAACGGTAGCGATCAGCGCCAGCAGCAGGCTGCGGGCAAACACCGAGCCGTAGCCGCTGATGGAGGTAAGGTTATTCAGGGTAAAGTTGCCCTCGGCATCGGTCATGGCGTAGTACACCACAATGAACAAGGGCACGACGGTAAACAGCACCATCCATACAAAGTACGGATAGGCCAGCTTTTTATCATAGATCTTCATGGCACATCACCCCTCGCTCCGCGCCATGATATGGATCTCGTTGGGGCCGATGCGCATACCAATGGTCTCGCCGGGGGTGCAGGCACGGGTGGAGTGGATCAGCCACTCGCGGCCTTCGCACTCCACGTGCATCTCAAAGTGCACGCCCTTGAAGATAACATCATTCACCACGCCCACAAGCTGGCCCTCCACGGGGGATACCACCTCGATATCCTCCGGGCGCACCACCACCTGCACGCTCTGCTCCCGGGCGAAGCCGCGGTCCACGCAGGGGAAATCCACGCCGGAGAAGGACACCAGAAAGTCCTTGTGCATCACGCCGTCCACGATGTTGGAATCGCCGATAAAGTCCGCCACAAAGGCGTTTTTCGGCTCGTTGTAGATATCCTCCGGGGTACCGATCTGCTGCACCTTGCCGCCGTTCATGACCACGACGGTATCGGACATGGTAAGTGCTTCCTCCTGATCGTGGGTGACATAGATAAAGGTGATGTTCATCTCGCGCTGCAACCGCTTGAGCTCCAGCTGCATCTCCTTGCGCAGCTTCAGGTCCAGTGCACCCAGCGGCTCGTCCAGCAGCAGGATCTCCGGCTCATTGACCAGACTGCGGGCAATGGCCACGCGCTGCTGCTGACCGCCGGACATCTGGCTGATGCTGCGGCGCTCGAAGCCCTTTAAGCCCACGACCTCCAGCATATCGCGTACCTTGCGGCGGATGGTGTCCTCGTCCAGCTTTTTGAGCCGCAGACCAAAGGCCACGTTCTCGAACACGTTCAGGTGCGGGAACAGCGCATATTTCTGGAACACGGTATTCACCGGGCGCTTGTAGGGCGGCACACCGGTAATGTCCTCCCCTTTCAGCAGCACCTTGCCGGCGTTCGGCTCCAGAAAGCCTGCGATCAGACGCAGGGTGGTAGTTTTGCCGCAGCCGGAGGAACCGAGCAGCGTCACGAACTCCTTGTCATGGATATCCAGATTCAGCCCATCCAGAATGCGCTGTCCATCAAATTCCACTACGATATCCCGCAGTGAAACGACCACCGAGTTGTCCATTTTATATGTTATCCTCCTTGTTCTCAGATACGAAAAAAGACAGGGAACCTGCCCCATCTTTTTTGCGTATAAGGGATGCTCCGCCCCGCACAGAAGCATGATCTTGCGCGGCAGACTTACCCTGTCACGGTTTATAATAAACAATCACAGTCGGATTGTCAATCACTCTGCCGATGTTTGCCGCAACTTTATAAAAAGCTGCAAAAAAATATACGCTGCACCTTGGTTTCGGTGCAGCGCATCAAAGCAATTATTCCTGCGTTTTCAGGTCGTTTTCCGTCAGCAGAAGCGCCTGCACAGTGCTGGTGTCCACTGTATATACCGAAGTATCCCCTTCCACTTGCAGATACCACCCGTCCATACCGCAGGCGTAGGCCAGCTGCACGGTGGAGCCGTCCTCGCTGGTGACTGCGGCGGTGAATACCGGTGCATCAAAGCCGCAGGCAGAAAGGTCGGCGTCCGTGGCTTGGGCGGTAACGTAGGTGCACAAGGCAGACAGCAGGCTTTGCACCTTGTCCTGTGCAAGGCTGGCGGCGGGGTCAGAGGCCAGCCGCCACACCGTCTCGTAGGCAGAGGAAGAGGCGCTGTCTGCGTCCGTGCTGTCGGCGCTTTCGGTCGGCTCGCTGACGGCGTTCAGGGTGACGGAGGTGCCGTCTGCCAGCGTGTAGGCTACCTGTGTAATGGCCGAAGCCGTGAGCCCGGTGGGACAGAAGCTGCCGAAAAGCCCGGCCTTATCCAGCTGGAAACAGGCGACCTTGTTGCCGCTGACGGTATAGATGGCATCGTCCCCGGCTTTTTGCACATAGAGATCCCCGGTGACCGGGTTCTCTGCCCCGAAGGTCAGGGTAGTGCTCTGCCCTGCCGCCGTAACCGTGACGGTGAGCTGCGGGCTGTCCAGTCCGTAGTCCTCCCCTGCCTGCGGTGTCAGGCTGCGCTTGGCGTTCAGCGCCATCAGGGCGGTGCGCATGGTGTTGCAGGCGCTCTCGTCCAGATGATAGGCGGGGTCCTGTGCCAACTGCCAGCTGCCGCCGGAATATTGCAGGGTGTAAGTCTGGCCGTTATAGGTATACTCGATCTGCTCCAAGTCCTCGGCGGCAAAAGTGGAAAGCGGGATACCGCCTTCGGCGGCGGCACTGGCGGCCTGCTCGGCCTTGGCGTTGCTGCGGGTCACTGCCCACAGCGCCGCGCACAGCAGCACTGCCGCTGCCAGCAGCGCCAGCAGGACACGCTGTTTTGTTTTCATGGCGGTCTCCTTATCTGCGGCGGCGCAGCAGCACCACCACTGCCCCGGCAATGAGCACCGCCGCCGGGAGCACGAACACGAAGGTCAGCCCCAGTGCTGCGGCAGCGGAGCCTGCCACCGTAATGGGCTCGGCCTCCAGCGCCTTGGTGTCCACAAGGACATCCTGCCCTACCAGCGAGGCAACGCAGCCCTGCAGGAAGGTCAGGTTGCCGGGCATGGACTGATAAAGCTGCTCGTTATCCATATTGGGGCAACCGATCCAGAGAACCTCGGCGCCGGTGTCCTCGTTCCGTGCCCAGACAGCCAGCGCAAAGGGGCCATCTGCATTCCCTTCCTCCCGCTCCATGGTGGTAAGGTCGTTGATGTCGGCCTTGGCGTAGGCAGAGGCAGAGCTGTTCAGCAGCGGCTCGGCGGTGACATCCTCGGTCTCAGTAACCGTGATGCCCTGCGCCACCGACAGCATGACATGAGTGCTGGTATTCACGCCGTTCAGCGCGGTGCTCTCGGTAGGCGTGCCGTAGTCCGGCAGCAGCGACCATGCAGAGTTATACAGTGCCTTGCTGCTGTCTCCCTCCACCACCATGCCCTCTGCGCGGGCAAGGCCGAACTGCGCCAGCACGGCATCCAGCTGCGGGGTCTGGGCGTAGACGCTGCTGGTCAGCAGCAGCTTGCCGCCCGCCGCCAGATAATCTTGCAGCTGGCTGATCTCATCCACAAGGCTGTCCCCTGCGGAAAAATCGGTGGTGGGTGCGTTGATGATGAGCAGGTCGCAGTCCCCCGGGATGGTGCTCGTGAGCAGATCCAGCGGCTGTGCGTCGATATTCTGGGCGTCCAGCGCATCGGTCAGGGAGTCGGTCAGGGTCTGCTCGCCGTGGTTGGTGGTATAGTAGGCGTGGCTCTGCCCCGCTGCGGTGAGCTTATAGATGGCAGAGGTGATCTGCTTTTCGCCGCCAAAAGTCACGCTGGCAGAGCCGGTGGTGTAGTAGTCGGTATAATCGTACTCGTACAGGTCGGCGGCATCCAGTACGGTGCTGTTCTCCCCGCAGGTGACGATCAGACTGCCGGTGGAAACATTCTCTGCGCCATACTTTGCGGCAAAGGTGGGGTACAGGGTGGGGTCCTTCTGTTCCCAGCTCAGGTGCCCGCTCTCGGCGGCATAGTGGTCCAGCAGCTTTGTGATGATGGTATCCTCGCTGCCGGTTTCACAGAGGTAATAGATGTGCACATCCTTTTCCAGCCCCTCCACCAGCGCTTTGGTGCTGTCGCTCAGGGTGTACATTTTGGCCTCGGAGAGGTCGAACTCGGTATATTTTGCAGGGATGGCCCGCACCAGCAGGTTGAGCAGCACCGCCAGCACCAGCACTGCTGCCAGCATAGCGGTGGACAGCAGCCCGCTGCGGAACACCCTGCCTTTCTGAGAGGCTGCGTTCTTGTTCCATTTCATCGTTGTGGCCTCCTCTCAGTTCCAGCGGCGCTTTTCCAGCCCCTGCGCGGTGAAAAACAGGAACACCGCCGCCACGGTCAGGTAGTAGACCAGCGTGGGAATAGAAAAACTGCTGTTGACAAACTCTTCAAAAGGGATAAACAGGCATAGAGCGCTGAGCACCGCGCTGAAGGCTTCGGTCAGCCAGCTGCTCTTGAGCAGAAACAGCGCCGTAAGCGCCACACAGCACCCCGCAAAGGAAAGGCAGCCCAGCGTAAAGCTTTTGCTGCGCAGCCCCGCCACCACGCTGAGCACAGCGGCAATGGCGGTGAACAATGCCAGCGCCACCGCACTGCCGGTGGTGAACATGGTGCGCAGGCTGGGCATCATATAAGCCAGCAGCAGCGCTGCCACGCCGGACACAGCGGCGATGATCTGGTTTTCGGTCAGGCTGGAAAGGAACACCCCGATGGCAATGGCGGCGCAGCCCATGAGGTAATAGCACAGCAGCGCGGAAAAATTGGCCAGCGTGCTGGTGCCGGTAGCGCCCAGTGCTTTCAGCACAAGGATCATGCCCGCATCCACAAGGCAGGGCAGCGCAAAAATGACGCAAAGGGCAAAATATTTGCCCAGTACGATGCCGCCCACCGACACCGGGCTTGTGAGCAGCAGCTGGTCGGTGCGACTGTGGCGTTCCTCGGCAAAGGAGCGCATGGTGAGCACCGGAATGTAGAGCAGCAGCACAAAAATGGTGCGGTACAGCGTGTAGTAGCCAAAATCCGGCAGGCCGTAGCCCAGATTCAGCGCCACAAAATAGATAGCCGTAGCCGCCAGCATAAAGGCGGTAAGCACCGCACCGATCATGCCGTGAAAGCAACTGCGGAGTTCTCGTTTAAAGATGGCCAGCATCTCAATTCTCCTCCCCTTCTGCCGGGGCTTCCTGCTCCGGCGTTTTTTCGGTCAGTGCAAGGAATACCTCCTCAAGGCTGCGGTTCTCGGCGGCAAGTGCCAGCACAGTGCACCCGGCCTCGGTCAGTGCCCGGGACACGGCGGCGCGGCGGTCGGCGGCGTCCTCGCTCTCGGCGGTAAAGGTGACCTGACCGTCCGCGGCGCTTTCCAGTTCTACCTTGCAGATGCCCGGCACGCTGCGCACAGCGGCCAGCACGGTGTCGGGCTCGCCCTGCGCGGTGGCACGCAGGCGGCTGCCTGGGTTCAGGGTCTCGCCCAGCTGTTCCGGACTGCCCACAGCCACCAGACGGCCTTTAGAGAGGATGAGCACCTGCTGGCATACCGCCTGCACCTCGCTGAGGATGTGGCTGGAAAGGATGACCGTGTGCGCTTTGCCCAGCTCCCGGATGAGGTTGCGGATCTCGATGACCTGTGCGGGGTCCAGCCCTACGGTGGGTTCATCCAGAATGATAAGCTGCGGGCTGCCCAGCAGCGCCTGCGCAATGCCCACCCGCTGACGATAGCCCTTGGACAGGTTGCGGATGACCCGGGGCAGCACTTCTTCCAGCCCGGTGCGGCGAGCAGCGGCCAGCACCTGCTGTTTGCGCTGCGCGTGCTTTACCCCCTTAAGCTCTGCCACAAAGTCCAGATACTCCTGCACGGTCATTTCCGGGTAGAGCGGCGGCTGCTCCGGCAGGTAGCCCACACAGGCCTTGGCCTGCTGCGCCTGCTCAGGCAGACGGAAGCCGGCTACCTTTACCTCGCCCTCGGTGGGCGCCAGATAGCCGGTGAGGATATTCATAATGGTGGATTTGCCCGCGCCGTTTGGCCCCAGCAGGCCGTAGATCTGGCCATCCGGCACCATAAACGAGAGATCCTGCACAGCAGGGCGGCTGCCGTAGGACTTGTTCAGGTGAGAAACTTCGATCACAGCAAACTCTCCTTTTATTTCAGAAGCTGTTTTGTGGAAAGCGGCGTAGAACCAGCGCTTTCCGGTTTGGAACTGCTTTAGTTTAGATGGAAAATGTGTTCAAAATAAGACAATCCTGTGTGGGAAAGCGAAATATTTGCCACCGCGAAACGCAAAAATGCCGCCTCCCGAAGGAAGCGGCATGAGATAGCCTATAATTACTTACGGCCGAAACGCTTGTTGAAGCGCTCAACACGTCCGCCGGTGTCAACCAGCTTCTGCTTGCCAGTGTAGAAAGGATGGCACTTAGAGCAAACTTCGACGTGGATCTCGGGCTTGGTGGAACGAGTCTTGATGACATTACCGCAAGCGCAGGTAATAGTGCAGTCAACGTAGTTCGGATGGATACCCTGTTTCATTCTTTTCACCTCAATTCTGGTTCTGACGTATTGGGGCCATATTTAATGTATGTGCCCATCACAACCTTCAATATCGGCTACCCCGTCGAGCGGCCTTGGAAACGATTGCCTTACTATTATAGCACGAATCGGCCAGAATGCAAGAGGGAAATTTAAGTTTTTTACAGCTTTTGCAGCGTCCAGCCTTTTTTTGCTGCCAGTTGCTCCAGCTCCCGGTAAGAAAGCCTCAGCTGCGCAATGTTGAAGCCCGGCAGCTCCGCAAGGCAGCCGCCGTCCTGTGCCCGGTGCAGCAGTTTGCGCACCGGCAGTTCCGGTTCGCCGTCCAGCGTATCCAGCCCGGCCACATATTCTCCGCACCGGGGCAGTGGCTGCTGCCAGTCGATAGTTTTGCAGACCCTTGCAAGCGTAAGGTGGTTGCAGGTCACCGTCTGCCGGAATTCCAGTTTCATGATGCTCTCCCCTTTTGCGCCGGAGATTCACAGCTGTTCCCGGCGCGATACTATGATATAACATTTTGTTTTATATGTCAATATAACATTTCGTTATGCCTATACTTTACCTTAAATAAAGCCTTTGAGGTAAATACCATGTATCAACGTATCCGGGATCTGCGGGAGGATCGTGATCTGCTGCAAAAGGATGTTGCGGCGTATCTGAAATGCACACAGGTCTGCTACTCCAATTACGAGACCGGCAAGCGGGATATCCCCACCGAGGTGCTGATCCAGCTTGCCGGTCTCTACCATACCAGTACCGATTATATTCTCGGCCTTACGGACGACAGCGCCCCGCCCATCCCCCGCAAAGCGTAAAACTGCCCCCAAAGCAGCGCGATTTGATGCGAGCTACTTTGGGGGCAGTCTGTTTGATATAAAAATATTTCACTATGGCCCCGCATGGAAAGGTTCTTGTAAACGCGTCCATACGGCATCGTCTATGCAAGAATGATTCCTCTCACCTCTCCAAAGCTTCCAGAAAGCAGAGCAAAAAGAAAGTCCGACAATCATTCGAATCAACGAACAATTCTGAGATTTTCAATGTCTCCAGCGGGGGCAACCCCATACTCTGTCTTCAGAAAAGGATTTTAAGTCCCTCGTGTCTGCCAGCCTTCGGCAAAGTCAATTTTCGTTCGTTGTATCGTTTGATTTCTCATTGCGAGAGAGATTTTTCCTTCGCGAGCGAGAGGGATTCGCACTTTTTTGACAAGATAATATTACCACCTTTTTCGCTCTATGTCAATCATGTAAAATTGTTTCATCTTGTCGTGCTTGATCTTCGGAGCGCCCGGGACCCGGGGCTTCCGCCGGGGGCATTCGCCCTGCCCAGATGCGCTCCTCAGGATGGGTGTGATAAGGGGTTGGATGATAGTTTGGTTGGTGTATTGAGGGACTGGCTTGGGCGATGGGTTATTGCTGATTTTTGAAGGTTACTTTTGAAGTGATTGGGGTTGTTTTGATGTGCTGACTGCCTTGATGGCTTCTTGTCTATGATGTTCCTTTGCTTCTGCCCTCCCCTGCTGTTCATCTGCTGAAATTTCGCCGGAAGTGATTTTGAGAGATGAAGTGAGAAATGCGCGCATTTGTTCGATATGAAACAATAATTTTATTATAAAACCGCGTGGATGGGATTTTTTAACCACACCCACACGGTTTTAGATTTTGAAAAGATTATTTCAGCTTAGCGAGGATCTTGTCTGCGCTCACACCGCTGGCCAGCAGCTTTTTAAACACACTCTCGGCTTCTGCCTTCTTAGCTTCTTCAGCGGCCTTAGCTTCTGCCTTTGCCTTCTTCGCTTCCATGGATGCCACTTCTTTTTCGGCCTTCTTCAGAGCAGCCTTCTTCTCTTTCAGGTCAGCTTTCAGTGTGTCGATGTTAGCAGTGATGGAAGTGATTTCAGCAGTCAGAGAAGTGATAGATTCCTGTTTCTCCGCGATTTGGGATGCGTAGTCGGTATGGGTAGTATTGGGACGGTTTTTGCTGCCTTTTGTTCTGGGTATAGGTGATAACCTCTTTCCTTTTATATATTCTTTAGCTATTAAAAAGGTAATGATGTGCGTGCGCGAAAAGCTCCATCATCTGATACGGTCTCGACATTAAAATATGGATTTTTATGATAGAATACAGTATTCTCCTGGTGCATATAAAACACACACGCAACGCCAGTAACCGTTTTATCTTTTACATACTTACGATAATGTAAAAGGCAGTCATCACCTATTACATCCTCTGCACAATATCTTCCTAACACATCCGTATTGCTCGTTCCTGTAACAAGAATTGTATCAAATGGGCACTCATGAGCATACACTTTATTCTCAATTTCACTTACTAGCAGAATGTACAGTTCTTCTGGCATAGCATCAAAAGTAGTATCTGCCGAAATGTACGCGTAAGCTAAATCTTGATCTGGCTCATCTTTTAATTTATGCTGATAAACACCCGAAATAGAATGCTTTCGATTTTCAGTATAAGTATCTTTTACATACTCTTCTTGAAACACAGTCAAAAATTCATTCCATGAATTATTCAAAAAGTCTAATGTTGCTTGGAGCTGATCGGATAATTCTATCTTGTCATGCTGCACATCTTTACGAAAGAAGGGACCAATTTCAGTAGTATTGGAGCTTCCCAAGATACCCATTGAGAGCTTATTTGCGATATCTCCTGTGTGTTTAGTTCTATTATTTATCGCTTCAATATACTGGAATTCTTGCGATTGTGCTATTTTATTTAGCCACATTTGCATTTTAGGGAAAGCTGTACTATATGTTTGCTGATTAAAAGTTGTAATCATTTTCTGAATGTCAACAGAGTCGACCTTCTTCCCCTTATTAGCCAGCAATCCAGCATTAATGATCTGACTCATAGAGTCAAACGCATTCATAGTATATTGAAAAAAATCGCGCAACAATTTGTCAAACAAAAACCATGGATTAACTTTTTCTCCCGCAACTCTTATTTCATATACTGGAGAATTCTCTGTTGTAACTGATAATCGTTTTACTTTTTTCCCATCTTCAGTAACATCATCAACAAAATCAGCAGAAATATCCTGTTGCCAACGCACAGTTTTCATTGTCATTTTACCAATGATATTATTAATTGTATCTGCGCAATACTGCACGGTGTCAATATTTTTTTCTGTATATGTAATAAACTGCCACGCCGAATAAACCTTATGCGTAACTAACTCTTTCTTCATTGAATCATTCGCCATGTTTATTCCCCCTCAATTAGTTTGTTTCTGTTACATAGTATTCTCTCCACATCTTAGCCGCTTATATCAGCGTTGCCTGCTGCTCACCACGGAGAGGTGTGCAAAGTTTCGAGCAGCAATGGGAGCTACAGTCCCCTATAGCCCCAGTATATCACAAATCAACAAATAAATCAGCCTTATATACGTCATTCTCCAACATCTTCTTGAGGCCGTCCTTTACCACTTCGACATCTTAGCAATAGTTCATATCGCACCAAACATCTTTGATTCTCAAAACCTTCACAGACACTTTATTCTTCCAGACTTCCTCTGTTTTTTAACATAGTCTCAATTCCTTTCTTGAATTCAATCTTTGGCATGAAGCCTGTATCTCTTTTCAGTTTTTCAAGATCAATCAAATCAAAATCAATATCCATTCCTCGAAACTCTTTTCTGCCCATTCCAGTTTCTATATTCGGATTTACAATATCTCTAACTTCTTTCACGAATTCTTTAAGTGGCCGTGGTGCACCAAATCCTATATAGTAAGTTGAATCGGCCTTTCCTTTTTCCCCCATTGAAACCAACGCCCTTGCAACGTCAGAAACATACATAAAATCTGCTTTCTGTTCCCCGCTAGTCAGCACAGGAACCTTACCCGAGGAATAGCTACTAATTAGAAAGTTAATAAAGTTTTCTGTTGGGTCTTCTTTTCCATAAAAGTTAGAAATGTATGCCCATAAAAAGTCAATTTCATTTTCCACACAAACACATTTCGCCATGTATTCTGCAGCCATCTTACCAATAGCATAGCAAGTGATCATTTCTGGTTTGGAGCCATCTTGTCTAAGATACTCTCCATACATCAATTCAGTAACGCTTCCAGCACCAACAAATCGTTTACACCCAAGTTTTGAAGCAACATTTGCTGCTTCTACACAAGCATTAGCATTATTCAATTGAAGCGAATAGTTTTTTCTGCCTTCACCAGAAGAACCCGCCCATGCAAGGTGATAAAAGCAGTCAAACCCTCTTTCCAGAATTATTTCATCTAATTTATCAATATTTTTAAGGTCACAGTAAACAATATTAGGATTGAGTTTCTTTATACAGGAGATATCTTCATCTGGATTTCTTATCACAGACCATATTTCATAGCCCTGTTTTGATAATTCCTTTACCAAATGCCTCCCTACAAAACCATTAGCACCTGTAATAATTGCTCTTCTCATTTTTCTTTCACAGCCTCAATAATGGTCTTTGCCATGTAGTCGATCATTTCATCGGTCATTCCGGGGTAAACACCAACCCAGAAGGTGTTGTTCATGATAAAGTCAGTGTTCGTCAGATTACCGACAACACGATATGCATCAGTACCGCGCATCTGGTCAAAACAGGGGTGCTTGATCAAATTACCGCTGAACAGCAGGCGAGTCTGCACATTGTGACTCTCTACATAGCGGGTCACATCGTTGCGGTTCAGACCACTCTCCGGCTTGACAGAAATCAGGAATCCGAACCAAGACGGGCGGCTATTTGCTGCGGGTTCCGGCAGGATCAGCTTATCTGCAGCAGGCTCCAGTGCCGCACGCAGACGGTCCCAGTTATGACGGCGGCGCTCAATAAAGGACGGGAACTTCTTCAACTGCTCACAGCCGATTGCGGCCTGCATATCCGTAACCTTCAGGTTATAACCAAAATGGCTGTAAACATATTTATGATCATAGCCCTTGGGCAGTTCACCAAACTGGCCGTCAAAACGATGGCCGCAGAAGTTATCCTGACCGGACGGGCAGATGCAGTCACGGCCCCAGTCACGGTAGGACAGAATCAGACGGTTCAGCTTCGGATTATTGGTATAAACACAGCCACCCTCGCCCATGGTCATATGGTGCGGAGGATAGAAGCTGGAAGTGCCAATATCGCCCCAAGTGCCAGTAAAGCGAGTTTCACCGTTAATGGTATACTGGGTACCCAGTGCATCGCAGTTATCCTCGACCAACCACAGATTATGTGCATCGCAGAATGCCTTGACTGCGGACAGGTCAAACGGATTGCCCAGTGTATGTGCAATCATGACCGCCTTGGTCTTGGGAGAAAGGGCTGCTTCCAGTTTAGTAACATCAATGTTGTACTGCGGAACCGTCACGTCCACAAACACAGGCACTGCGCCATACTGGATGGCCGGGGTCACGGTGGTGGGGAAACCGCAGGCAACGGTGATAATTTCATCGCCCTTCTTGATTTGGCGGTCGCCCAGCTCAGGGGCAGTCAAAGTCATAAAGGCAATCAGGTTTGCAGAAGAGCCGCTGTTTACCAGATGCGCATACTTAACTCCAATCCACTGTGCAAACTCTTTTTCAAACTGATCTGCAAAGCGACCAGTCGTCAGCCAGAAATCCAGCGTTGCATCGGTCAACGCACACATTTCTTTCTCATCAAACACACGTGCTGCATAGGTGATACGGTCACCCTCCTGATAAGGTGTCTTTTTCTCCTTAAAGTCGTGGTAGTACTCTGCTACCATTGCCTTGATCTGTTCGCGGGCTTCTGCCTCGTTTTTCCAACTAGCCATCGTTTTACTCCTCCATAAACTCTTTGATTTCTTTGTCCATCTCTGCCGCAACATCTCCGCCCTTCAGCCATACTTTGCTAAATCGGCAGGTCATATCCATGCACTCTTCGATATGCCAGCGAGGTTTCCAGCCAAATACTGCCTTGACTTTGCTGCAATCCAACTTTAGGAAGTTTGCTTCGTGCGGTGCATTTGCCTCGGCATGGTTCTCCCACTTGGCATCCGGTCCCCAGTATTTGCAGAACATATCTACCAGTTTCCCCGTGGTCACGCAGTCGCAATCGTCAGGGTCAACATTGTAATATCCCTGATATTTCGGGTCTTCATACTGCTTCTGGGCAATCATCAGGTAAACCGCCAAAGGCTCCAGCACATGCTGATATGGTCGGGTGGAATACGGATTGCGGACACCAATCGCCTGCTTAGCTGCCATTGCACGGACACAGTCTGGGATGATTCGATCATTGGCAAAGTCACCGCCACCGATCACATTACCAGCTCGTGCCGTCGAGACCGCCACCGTACCGTCTGTAAAAAAGCTGTTTTTGTAGCTATGGGTCACCAGCTCTGAGCAGCTCTTACTATTCGAATAGGGGTCAAACCCATCAAGAGGTTCGTTCTCCCGATAGCCCCAGACCCACTCGTTGTTATGGTAAACCTTATCTGTGGTAACATTCAAAACACTCTTTACACAGCTGGACTGACGGACGCATTCCAGAAGATTGACCGTTCCCATAACATTGGTTTCATATGTATAATGCGGGTCCTTGTAACTGTCGCGCACGATAGGCTGTGCCGCCAGATGCAAAACGATCTCTGGCTGCGCTTCATCGAAAGCGACCTTCAGCGCGTCAAAATCGCGGATATCACCAATCACCGAACAAATTTCCTTCTCGATCCCTGCGATCTTAAACAGCGAAGGATTCGTAGGCGGATTCAAAGAGTAACCGGTGACCTCTGCGCCTGCATTTGCAAGAATTTTACAGAGCCAAGAGCCTTTGAAACCTGTATGGCCTGTAATAAAGATGCGTTTGCCTTTATAAAAATTCAAATTCAACATTTAATCCTCCCAAAGCTTCCACGGGGCATTTCCGGACGCCCACAACTTTTCAAGCTGCTGCTTTTCACGCAGAGTATCCATGCACTGCCAGAAGCCTTTATGCACATATCCTGCAAGTTGATTTTCTTCCACAAGATTGCAAAGAGGCTCTTTTTCAAAAATCGTATTATCACCGTCTATATAATCAAACAACTCCGGCTCGAAAGCCATATATCCAATGTTGATTAAATCACCATCAAAATCAGATTTCTCACGAAATGCCTTAATATTTCCATCCGCACCTATGTCTACAACACCTTTCGACTGACCAAAATTATACATAGACATGGTACCGATTTTCCTATGGGACTTATGGTAAGCAAGTAGCTCCGGAATGTTCACATTGCTCACAGCATCGCCGTATGTAACCATAAAAGTCTCATCACCAACATAATCTTTAATGCGCTTGATTCTGCCACCTGTCTGTGTATTAAGGCCGGTATCAACAACCGTGACCTTCCACGGTTCTGCGTGCTTATTATGCACGATCATCTCATTGCCTTTTGTAAAATCAAAGGTGATATCTGACGTATGGATGAAATAGTCAGCAAACCATTCCTTAATTACATGCTGCTTGTACCCGGCACAGACAATAAACTCGTTGACACCGTAATACGAAAATTCTTTCATGATATGCCAGAGAATCGGTTTTTCACCGATTTCAATCATCGGCTTTGGTTTAAGGTGAGATTCTTCTGAAATACGAGTGCCAAATCCACCAGCCAGAATTACAGCTTTCATTTTATAACCTTCTTCCCAATTCTATAAACTTTTTGTAAACCAACAAGTAATGCATTTGGTGTCAACGACAGCAGTAGCATATAGAGGTAGTACCCCTTTACAATTTGAATCTCTCTTTTATACTTTTTTACATATTGAGTAGACAGTACTCCTCCTAGTTTCAGTTGAAGTAAATACCTTTTAGATACTAGCAAGTCATCTCTGAAGTTTTTGATAATATCTTTTTTTACGGAAGAAAACATCTCGGGTAGAAGCTTAATATCACGGTTGAACACTTCAAATGTCGTCAAGAAATATTTTTCGCCGTTAGCCCAGCTGCGATCTTTTTTACCCGGATTTCCTTTAAAGGCTTTTGTATAGAGCGTTCCTGCCTTTGTTCTAACAACGTTAGCATCATCTGTATTTATCATTTCACAAATAAGACATGCACTCCACCAAGATAAAATATCTTGCCGATACTTATCCATGCAGCCATTAAGGAAACACTCCTTTGCACGGGTCGTATTTATTATTGATGATCCCCAGTATGTCAAGTAAGTAAAATTAGTGGCTATATAGCTTACCAAATTGCTTCTCTCGATAAAATGCTCAGATCTACGAATTGGATTACGCTTACTTTCTAGTGAATCTATCTCTAAAACATCGTATTCCTTGTAATTCGCAGATAACAAAGTCTGCTCAATTCCATTAAAATCCACAAGATTCCCATCACCTAAAAGCCAATAGTAATCATCTGAACAGTGCATAATCGCATTAACAACTTTATCATCGGGCTGCACGTCAGATGCAACACGTTGATACTCAAATTGTTTGCAATGATTCAATTGTTTGCACAGCATTTCTGTATCATCACTTGTGCTACTGTCTAATATCAAAAATCTAAAAAGGATTCCTTTATATGGTTCGATTGACTGTTCAATTAAATAGCGTATACAAAGCTCTCTATTATATGTTGGAATAATAACTTGTATCATTTCTTATAACCTTTCATCCTATTAAGCAATTCAGTTACAAATCTTTGAATCATACTATCTCGTAGCAAAAGCAACATAAGAAAATATGTCAAGATTCCAACAATAACTTGTACACACACCAGCACAATCCCTGAAAGGTTCAAGTTCAAAGACATAGTGCGAATCATCAACAACATCAATAGTCCTGCAATTACTTTTTTGTAACCAATCATAAGCAGATACTTCCATGTTATGTACCTTTCATCAAAGTGCACAAACAACATGGTAATAACGGCTTCCGCGCCAATTGACCCAATAACAGCTCCCTTAGCGCCCAGCACTGGAATAAACAGTATGTTAAGGATCAAATTAACAACGCTGCCTGCAATCATATATAAAGAGGCAATCTTTGTTTTTCCTATTGGTGTGTAATATTGGGTTCCGATGCAATTACTGATACCGATGATAACAATCAGCGGAGCCATCAGATAAAGTAAATCTATAACAGGTTCGTAGCCTTCGCCAAAGAAAACAGGAACAAAATCAGATGCAATCGCAACGACTCCGAACATCGATCCTATTGTAAGAAGCAGAATCATATTCATGGCCGTCTTGATTTTGCTCTTTGCCTCTTCGATTTTATTTTCAGCAAATAGATAAGCCAGTCTCGCGCCCATTACGCTATTAAGTGCTACAAATGAAGCCGTTTTTGCTATATTGATAATTTTTGTTGCCTGCTCATAGAAACCGTTTTGATAAGCATCATTTGTTATCAACCCTATTAAAGTCTTATCTAGCACTGTATAAATCGATGTTGCAATCGTCGGAATAAAATAAATCAGTGTTTCCTTAAAGTGGTGCCAAATCCGAAGTGATTTTACGCTAACTCTTACCAAGAATTTTGGCAAAAAAATCCACATTGACAAATTGCCAAACATTAAAATAAGGGAATTCAGCATGATGTATGCCACCACGTCATCTTTACTTTTAATAAAGCTGAATATTAAAACAACACCTGCAATTTTGCAAATTGCATTCCAAAAAACGGTATATCCAACTGCTTCCTGTCCTGTATAAAACCACGAGATGTCAAACATTGATGCAAACAATGTTGGCACAAGAGCAAGAAAATAAGGCTTATACTCTGTTGATTGTATGGTTATTCCTACCCACAGTATCACGCAAACTGTAGAAGTAATCACTGTAAGTATTTCGATTTCCCAAAATGTTTTAGAATATACGGTTTTATCGTCTCTACAGCGAGCAATCTCACGCATACCATATATGTTTGTTCCCAAAACCGCAAACATAGTAAAATACGCTATGCATGACTGAGAATAGCTATATATTCCAACGCCTTCAGCGCCAAGAACGCGTGATACATACGGAGCCGTAATAAGGGGTGCTGCAAGAGCCAATATTTCATACAGTAATTTGTAAACAAAATTTCGTCTTATGCTAGGCATTTATTCTCCTTCTGTTGTAAGTGCTTTTTGATTTTCTCAATTAAAACTGTTCCTACCACTGCCCATAGCATTTTACAAGTAAAAATCAAAATAAATATATTGTTTTTAACGCCAAAAAAATTAAGCACTTTATCCCATGGAATCATGTTGAGTTCAAAGAGATGCAAGCATAGCATTTCCATTGAATTTCTTCCCATCCACGATAATCCCCTTGAAATAATGGGCATATTCATATGCTCATCTATATATTTTACAATCCATATTACGCAAACAGCACCTGCCCCCCCTCCGATAAAGTCAAATGCTCCATTGGGATATTGGTTTTCCACCACACCTATACACGGCCAACCATGTATTATTTCCGTAATCCAAAAGGCAAAGGCCGTTGCAAAATGTTCTATGTTTTCTGTAGCAATGCAATTGTATCTTTTTAGTATAACACCCATATAAACAAAAGTAGCTGCCGTCATACCAGCCTGTATACTCCACGGAAGCCAAACAATCTTGGATGTGTAATATCCAACAAGTGCAATAGCTACAATGAATAGAGTCGGATATTTAGTTTTAACTGCTTTAGCAACCAAATAGTTACTCACAATGGTGGCCAAGAGGAGCCATATTGCTCCGATTTGAATGACGCGGAAGGGTGTTACATGATTTGATCCCGCTCCGTAAAAGGCCGCATATATCCATTTGCATACATCGCGCACTAAATCTAGAACTGTTTTTCTATGTATTAAAATGCCAATCAGATTTTTAAAACAACTCATCAATACAATTGCAATCGATGTTGCAATATACGGTGGCAACAGTTGCTTTACTCTTTTCGCCAACAGTTCATTTGGGGTAATCTTAGATGGTAAGAAGAAACCGCTTATTATAAAAAACAATGGCATATGAAACGAGAACACAATTTGTTGAATAAACCTATCATTCATATGTCCCACTATCACGCAGACAATTCCTATACCTTTTGCTATATCCATATATGTCAGTCGATTTTCCGCATTTGCCATTGTTTCTATTCTCCTTAAAACTCGCTGTCACACCTTTTCAAAGCTGCGGCAATGACCTGATCCATATCGTAGTACTTGTACTCACCCAAACGTCCACCGAAAATGACCTTCGGCTCGGCATCGGTCAGCTTCTTGTACTCTGCATAGAGTGCACTATTCTTTGCGTCGTTCACAGGATAGTACGGCTCATCCCCGGGCTTCCACTCAGAGGAATACTCGCGGCTAATGATGGTTTTGGGTAGGTCGTTGCCGTTCTCGTCCTTGCCGAACTCAAACCACTTATGCTCAATGATACGAGTCCACGGAGTCTCCCGGTCAGTGTAGTTGACAGCAGCATTCCCCTGAAAATTGGGCTTGTCTAACAGTTCATTTTCAAAACGAACAGAACGGTATTCCAGTGTTCCTAGCTTATAGTCAAAGTAAGCATCAATAGGGCCAGTATAAACCACCTTGTTTGCCAATGCGTCAAGCTCGGACTTGTGTTCCAGATAGTCTGTGTTCAAGCGCACCTCAATGCCATCCAGCAGATTGGCAATCAATTTGGTATATCCGCCGATGGGGATGCCCTGATACAGTGCGTTGAAGTAGTTATTGTCGAAGGTCAGGCGCACTGGCAGACGCTTGATGATAAAAGCGGGCAGATCCTTACAGTCACGCCCCCACTGCTTCTCGGTATAGCCCTTGATGAGTTTCTCGTAAATGTCGCGACCCACAAGGGAAATTGCTTGCTCTTCGAGGTTTTGCGGCTCATGGGTGATTTCCTTACGCTGCTCCTCAATCTTAGCAGCAGCCTCTTCCGGTGTCACAACGCCCCACATCTTGTTGAAGGTGTACATATTGAAGGGCAGAGAGTAGAGTTCGCCCTTATAGTTCGCAACAGGAGAGTTGGTAAAACGGTTGAACTCTGCAAACTGCGTGATGTAATTCCAAACTTTTTTGTTATTAGTATGGAAAATGTGGGCACCGTACTTGTGTACGTTGATACCCTCGATGTTCTCGGTGTAAATGTTGCCCGCAATATTAGGGCGCTTATCTACAACGAGAACGCTTTTGCCATGAGCCTCGGCTTCGTGGGCGAATATTGATCCATATAAACCAGAACCAACTATCAGATAATCATACATATTTATATGCCTCTTCCATATCAATTTATATTCGGCTTCCATCCCGGTTTGTACTTATCGTCTTTACCTAGATTTCCTCTAATTGAGTCCATTAAAGCCTTTTTGTACAAGTGATAATATTCTTTATCATGGCCAAACATCAAATAAACACTTTTAAGAAAACGAGTTATCACCTTGAATCGATAACATCTTTTGGGAAAGTGATTCTTGTACATATCCATTTCGTTTCTTAATCCATAGTACTCTCGCCAATCATAAGCAGCACCACCAAGTTCATTTTCATGATTAACTTTGATTGCCGGCACGCAAACAATATCTCCGTGCTCGCTAATTCTTAAACTATGTTCAGTATCATCAAACCAAATAAAGTAATCAGATTTTGTAGTGCCATATTTCACTAAAGCAGTTTTTTTAATGATTGCGCCAACATAAGAGAAGGCATTTAGTTTAAATGCTTCCTTTTCATATTCGACTGCAGGTACAGTATTTATTGAGATTTTTAAAAGACCATTTTCGACTCGTTTTCTATGGCCATATGCAATATTATCGTCCATATCCAATACAGATGCACATATAGCGAGTAATTTTTCGTTAGTATTATTTGTAATGAAATCGTTCGCCACTTTGATAGTATTCTTTTGTGGATAAGCATCATCATCTGATACCCAAATCCATTCCGCATCCATTTCTTTAGCTTTTTCTAGCCCAACATGGAATCCACCACTACCACCTAAATTTTCCTTTTCGTGTATTACCATTTTTTTAAATTGGCAATTGTCATCTTTCTTCCATGTTTCCAAAAACTCTTTTGTCCCATCACTACTATTGTTATTTACAACAAGAACATATTTCGGTGATAAATCTTGTTCTTTAAAACAAGTTAGTGTTTTTTTTAATTTTTCTAATCTGTTAAATGTAACAATTACAACGCCAATATTCGCTTGCATTTCAATATCTCCCAATATCACCACTATAAGAATTTTGCAATTAATTCTTCTAGCACTTTGTCTTTTATCTCTAAATTCTCATTACTCCAATTTGCCACATCGTACCAAGCAATTCATACTGAGAAGATTGCGGTGATCCATGAGTCCCTTCAATGTCTATTCTCTTTAAGTCGGCAAATGTATACTCCAAAAAATCATCCGATTTTATTATAGGTAAAAAACAGTTTTTGTAATTCGCAGCGCCAGTGTCTCCAATCCTTTTTAATGGCATAAAATCAAATTGATTTGCATCAAATTTATATTTATCAAAGAAGCAAAACCCGGCCCAAGGATATATGCAACAATATCCATTCTTGGTAGGAACACACCGTAGCGTTCCCCAAAAAGATTGTTTTTTCATTTGATCAAGAATAGAAAAATCATGGATTGGAAATACATCGTGATCCAAAAAGCCAAAGTAACGAGAACGGCTCTTCTTAATATAATGATAGTAAACATAATTCATTGCCGCGCCATTTGAATATGAACCCATGGCGAATGCTCCATTATATGGATTTTTCGGTAATCGAATATATGGAACATTACTATCCCTGCATATTCTCTCTATATCTTTTGATTTTTTTTCATCATTCGAATTATCCGCGACCAAATATGAATAATTATCCTTAAGATATTTTCTAATCAACCTAATTTGATAAGAAATCATTTTAGGATTCTCGAACGCTATAGTCACAAGATCTATATCCACATTTGGATAATCGAACGTTAGTTTATTAAAGTCATTCTCCGTCCGATTTTCCTTAATATATTTGTTTCTATATTTCTCATGCATACAGAAGTGTGTTATTCTTTTTTTTAAGTTCATTTTGGGCCACCATAACTTCTAAACTTAACATGTTTATTAATCATAACAAATACAAGATAAAAGAGTGAAATGTTAACAACATTGGCTACGATCATATTATAATTAATCATCAATACTAAACCGGACCAAATAGCTGCATACAAATAGATGAATTTTTCATCAATTCTTGCTTTTAGCTTGGACAAATATGAAAACTTGTATGCTAATGCTACAAAAATAGCTGGTAAGGCAGGAGCCAATACGGAGCCAAAATAATAAACGCCTTCTATTGAGTTTGGTGGAATTTGTCCAGTATAATTTGCTCCAAAATATATACGATTGTATAGCACAACAGAACATTTACCTATGTTGGACAGATTACTCAGAAGTGAAATGTTACTAAAAAAATCATTAATAAATAGAGGAAATCTATTCCATCTAAAAACAGATTCAATATATGGCAATGCTTTATATCCAATGGCGGTTTCCTTTATTCCTGTAAAATACATATTTAATGTATCTCCCCACCATTCTATACTATTCATATTTGACGCATCACCTCTACCCTCACCGAAGAACTTCAAATATGATAACACCACAAGAAATGTTACGCCAATTGTCCCAGCAAGAAGAAGCATTGATTTACGATCACTTTTTCGAGGAAAGAATTGAGCGCAAATTGCCAAGCCAATCATAAGTGGAATGAGAATATTAATTCGGCTCAAATTCTGAACATAGATACAATTTAGTAAGACAACCAAAAACGATAAAATTGCATATAAGGCTGAAGGTGTCTTTTTATATCTTTTATAGAAAAAATTTATCAGTAGAATTACTAGGCTATATCTTCCAACTATAAAAAAAGTTTTAAATACGCCTGCACCTGCTGCTGTAATAAAAATGTTTTCACTCAAATTAGTATTATCAAAAATAAATCGATAGTCAGCAAAAGCAGATGGCACAAGCACAAATGAAGCAGCACCTATTATAACAAGAGAAACATGACCCCAGTTATCGTTTATTTCTGCTATGTTATTTTCAATCTTAAATGATTTTGCTTTATACTTCCGATTGCATATATAACACACAAAATAGAGCACTAACATTTCATATATTGTCAAAAGAACTGCCTTTTGTAGATTATCCCTTCCGGGTGCTGTTCCTAGCCATGATGTGTATTTTCCGATACATGAAATCAATGGTGATATGCTATACTTTATAAACATTGTGTATGCTAGCACAAATGAACCAATGCATGTTACATCTATAAAATTTAATATCGGTTTAAGGATCAGTAAACACCCCCACACAAGTGGTAAAACAAAATACAATTCATATCCAGAATCGTGAGGGGTATTAAAAAAGACGAATAGTCCGACAATTATTGATGTCATACCGACGATTCTGTTTATTCTTCTGTTTTTTATTCTATTCATTAAAAGGCCATCGCTCCTTGCATTTGTATCAAATCGCTTCAATATGCTTCCTGAAAAATAAATCTCGCAAAAACAGAATAGATCCCTCCGACTTAATTCTTCTGCATATTCTTTTTGCTAGAAGGCTCAACCCAGTGCTATTTTCATTTGTACCCTTAAAAGTCTGTACATCAAACTTAGCCTGCTTACTGACACCAGAAATTTTTCTCTCAACTGGCAAGTCAAAGCCAACAGGGTAGCAATACGAGGGAGACAAAAGCTTATAATTGGTTTTGCCGACAATGTATCTATTTAGCTGTGATTCATCATGCCAGCGAGCAATAACATTATGTTTCAAGTCATCTTCAATACGGTCATTCAAAATATGTGACATCCGCAAAAAAGCATCCGCTTTTCCCGCAAACATAGCTCCAATTACATAGTGTTCCCCACAATTATATGGAATATATGCATTTGACTTCTTATTTCGGTCATAAGGATAATTATATTTTGCCTTTTTTCCATAGTAACCCGGATGTTGGCAATAAGACATCGTTTGACCTTTCTGCACGTCCGGTAGGAATTCCTCTGCTGTTACGATATCATCACAAACAATATTGGCATTTGTAAACATCAGATAATCGTGCCGTTTTAATAAATCTTCAATTGTTAAAAAATAATGGAATCGTAACAACGTGATGAGAGGCCACGGCATTGCATCAATGTGGATAAGGGTCACATTCTCTACAGTTGCATATTTTTCAAGTCCCTGGTTAAATTCATCAGCAAACACATAGTAGTGTTTTTCAAAATCTCTCAAAAAATTTTTTTCAAAAGAATTGTAATAGTCTTCCCAAAACAACTTATATGGTCCGGTACACAAATATAATATTCCAATACTCTTTTTCATTTTAGACCTCCATCAAATGCCAACCTTCTTGATAAATGTCAATCGGCATATCGATCTTCATCCATTTTGAAGGTGCAACAACAATTTTCTTATTATAATTACTCAAATACTGTGCCCACCAACCAAATGTAGTGTTACCAATAATGAAGTTCTTACAGCTTCCCATAATCGCCAAAGATACATTTACCGGAAGTTTTGGATCTTGATAGACCACATCGTATTTTTCGCAATCAATTAAATTGTTTTTCACGTATTCAACATTATCAGAACAAATAAAAAAAAGCGGATCATCAACAGTATGGCAAATATAGTCAATTGCCTTTTGCCAATATCCATCATTGCAGACATCATACATTGAGTTTCCAACATTATGCTGAACTTTAATGCTAATACAAACAGAATTTCTATTTTTTATTTTTTCGATATCGGGAAATAGGTCTTCTAAATTTTGATTTGGCAGTGAGAATTCCTTTATAATTTCATCCTTAACATCATCAAAATACCTAGCCGATTGATAATACCCGTTAATAAAAACATTTTTGGTAGAAGGAACATCGTAATCAAGATATCCGTTTTCACATAAGATTAATCCATTACGATTGAAGAATTTCTGGAATTTTTTTCGAACGAAAACCGTTTGTTAAAGCTCATTGGCTTCCGAATAACTCTATAAATAAAAAAAATCAAATTCTGCTTGATAAAATCAGCAGTATACAATGTTTTATGATCATGTACATACTTGACATTATTCAAATCATAATCCATTAGGGAATTACGGTAATTTCTTTTTATCGCCTCTTTGTCATCAATTACAATCTCCTCATTATTACGTCTTTTGCTCACACTTTTAGCGAAGGCATACATGAACAACTGATTTCCAATTCGCCCATCCATCCGCAAATAAATCATATCTTTCCGTCCTTACTACTCTCGCTGTTTATTTTTCGTCTCTGGCATTAGTGCTTTTCCCATTCGTGCGTATTAAAGTTGTATTTTTTTATTACTTTTGCGGGACTTCCAACTGCTATAGAAAAATCCGGAATATCCTTTGTTACAATGCTGCCAGCCCCTATAACACATTTTTTTCCAATGGTAACGCCTGAAAGAATACTAACTTTTTCTCCAATCCATGTTCCTTCACCTACTATAATTGGAGCACAACTCAGCTTTTGATTCATGTAATAATCAGGGCTTTCCGGATTTATAGAATGATTTTCGCTGGAAATCAAAATATTACTCGCCATCAAAACACCATCTTCTAGTGTAATGTTTCCTCCAGCAAGAAATGTATTATTGTAGCCGATATAACAATTATCCCCTATTTTTATTTTTGACTGTTTACCTGTCAAATCGTTATATACCTGCATTCGCACGCCATTTAATATCGTTGTCTGATTTCCAATGCAGATGTTCTCTCTCCCTCTAATACATAATGGATGGTACAGCACTGAATCATGCCCAAATTTTTCAAACTTTTTGGTATATAGTGCTGTAACAATATCCCTTTTTACAATGATATGGTATAATCTTTTAAGTCGTTCCATTTTCTTCATCGTTTTTCTTCATAATTTCATTAATTTTTCTTCCATCTGCCCATACTGCTTTAGAGTCATATGGTCTATCAGGAAAAGCCCCATATTTCAACTTAATATCATAGTGGTTCTCTTTAATAAATCGCTCCACACGATCGGCCAATTTCTCAGGTTTGCCAGAGCAGATATTAATAATTCCATTGATTTTCTCTTGCGTAACAACGGCGGCCACCTGTTCGCAAAACACATCATAATCAACAAAATCATATTGATTCTGACCCATAGTGAACGGAAATTCCGATTTGCCTTCTTCAGCAGCTGCTGTTATTTTGGAAAAAATCGAGCTTCCATACTTTGAGTTTCCTACAATATAGTAACCTCTCAGCCACTGGAAAATAACATTTTTTTGTTTACACAGCATCTCTGTTAATTCACTAAGTGCATTTTTACCGATTCCATAAGGAGTAATAGGATTACATGGTGTACCTTCATTGATGCTTCCTTCAAAGAAGCCGATTTCGTGCATACTTCCCATCACAGCAATATGCTTGCAGCCTGCCTCGACAAAAGATTTAATAAATGCATAATGTTTAGGCAGATCATCAATATGGGCAGAAGAATAATGAACAAATCCATCACGCCACGCCAAATGCAAAAGCACATCAGGTTTGCCAAAATATTCATATGGATTTTCGATTTCAAAGAGATTACATGCGCTCGTCTCTGCTCGAGCATCTATATGATTCACATTAAAATCTGCTGCAATCACTTTGCATCCTCTATCTAATATACTTTTTACAATTCCAGAGCCCAAATATCCGTTTGCTCCTGTGACTAGCACTTTCATTTTCTATATCCTTTCTATTACGGTCACTTTAAAGTCATATTAATATCTTTTTTTCTTAATTTGGTAAAGAATTTTTTGAGGAATCATTCCAACAAGAATTGGTTTTATCACAAATGGAATACCTCCTAAAAGGTTTCCCATTTCTTTATAGCCTTTAAATTTTACAATTGCTTCGTCAATTCTATATCTCATTGGACGGTATTTCACATTAGGGTTGTTATCCATTCGATACACATACAATTTTTCCTGAATGTTATACCCTTTTTTACCAGATGCATAAAGCCTCATAAAAAAGTCAATATCCTCACACCGTCTTGTTTCTTTTGCACATCGGTACCCACCTAGCGCATCATATGTAGATTTGCGTACCATTATAGTCGGATGCATAAAAGGGCTATTCCAGTAAAAGTCATTTTTACTTGGTTTTTCCGGAACCTCATATTTTCCCCAAATGCCTTTGTCATCGAACACCTCTGCGCAAGTTCCAACCAAATCATATTCTGGATGTTCATCTAAAAAAAGCATCTCTTTTTCGAGTCTTTCTGGCTTTGAAATATCATCATCGTCTTGACGTGCTATATATTCTCCCTTTGCACACTGTAAGCATTCATTAAGCGCATAATTCAAGCCTTTGTTTTGACTGTATGACAGGACTTTAATCCTACTGTCTTTTGCTGCAATTTTATCTAATTGAGGTAACGTTTCATTAACTGAGCCATCGTTGCAGATAATAAATTCCCAGTCTGTGAATGTTTGGGTGATAATTGATTCCACACTTTTCTCTAGCAAATCAAAATTTTTGTTGTTATAAACACCCATTATTACAGATATTTTTGGCATATTATTCCACCTTTTTCAAATACCAGTTTTCAAGTTTCTTTACGGCATATCTAATGTCATATTCCCTACTTCTTTCATCAAGGAAAACCTTCATATCTGCAATTTCAACTGCCACATCCGCCCAACTTCTGTCAGTCAATTTCAATCGTCTGACACCATTACTGATAACCGCTTCCTCCGGAATTGCATCTGACACAACTGAAGGAACTCCAGCAATTTGACTTTCAATTGTAGCAAGAGAAAGTCCTTCGAAAATTGATGGAATCACTATAACGTCAGCTAACGAATAGTACAATTCCGGGTTGGATACTTGGCCTGCAAAGACAACTTTTCCATCCAACCCCTTCTCTTTTATCCCATCTATGATTGCCTGATGTAATTCTCCATCACCCACCAGTAAAAGAATTGCATTTTCCCGTTTGGCACTGATTTTCGAGAAAACATCTAGCAAAAAATTGTGATTCTTTGCATAAGTAAACCTGCCAATGTGTCCGACCACGAACTTATCTTTTAGTCCGAGTTTCTTTTTTAGGGCTTCGGTTTTCTCATAAGTTGGTCTGAATCGGCTAAAATCTGTAGCGTTTTTCAAAACAAAAACACGACCTGAGTCGAATGCTTTATTACCAAACATCCATCGTCCTGCTTTTTCTGAACATGCGAAATAATCCGTCGGAAAAACTTTTGCAAAAAGACGAAGAAACATTTTTAATGTGTCGCGCCCAATTTCCTTTCCCGCCGGGACGCTATGATTATGAGCAATTCTCACCGGGACTCGACTCATCCACGCTACGAATAGTGGAAATACACTCAATGTGTTCAAATGCGAATGAACAATTAGATACTGGTTTTCTTTAAGATGTTTTTTTAGTTCTCGTATATACTTAGGGAGCTTTTGATAAGGTGGAAGTTTATAAAACCTTGCCCCCATATCTATTAGGTCTTGTGGAGGCTCCACCGTAGAATCAGCGTCATAATAAAAGTCAAATTGTATTTTGCTTTTATCTACCGCACGATAGTAGTTGAACACCACCATTTCGACCCCACCCGCCCACAGCTTGCCCATAATTTGAGCAACTCTAATGGGTTCATCTTTTTGTTTTATCTGCATTTTTCTGCTATCCTTACCACTTTTCAAGTATTATTGTGTTTACGGCCTAACACGTTTATCGTCTCATAAAGAGCTATCGTTCTATCATTCCCCACGCCCCAGCAGACACACCTTGAAGGTCTTAAAAATAATCTTCCAATCCACCCAGAAGCTGCGCTCCTTGACATATTTCACATCCAAATCCATCCACTCTTCAAAAGAGAGGTCATTGCGGTGCGGGGCGATCTGCCAATAGCAGCTCAAGCCGGGGGTTACATACAGGCGCTGTTTTTCGTAGTCGCCGTACTGTTCGACCTCGCGGGGAAGTGCCGGGCGGGGACCAACGATACTCATATCACCCTTCAGGATGTTCCACAACTGGGGCAGCTCATCGAGGCTGGTCTTGCGGATAAACTTGCCCACACGGGTAATGCGGGGGTCGTCCTTGATCTTGAACACGGGGCCATCCATTTCGTTCTGGTCTAGCAGGTCGTCCAGTTTTGCCTCTGCGTTGGGGCACATGGAGCGGAACTTATAGAACTTGAAGGGCTTGCCGTTGCGGCCGATGCGCTCTTGGCTGAAAACAGGGCCAGCAGACGGGTCATCCACCACAATTGCGATAGCCGTAGCCAGCATGACCGGCGACAGCACCACCAGTGCCAGCGATGACAAGATCACGTCCTGCGTCCGACGCCCGATCCAGTACAGGCGATGGTCGCGCAGATTTTCCTTGCGGTCAACTTCAACTTCTTTATCGATTCCGACAGTATTCGTAGCCATTTTTTCTCCTCACATAAGTCCTTGTCTATGCACTTCTTATCGTCATTCGTTTTATCGCAATTTTCAGAAATAGTGCCCTATCAACACGGCATATTTGCGATATGCAGTTTGCGGATGCTGCTTGCGCATTAAAAACACAAACTGCTATAAAGTAATCCCTTTAACTCACACCGTTCCCGCAAGCACCTTCCTTTTAGATAACCGTTCCTCTTTTCTTAAAACCGGCAGACCGTTATTCCTGATCTCCGGGCAAGCAAAAGCCCTCGGACGACAGCTTCGCCCAAGGTCATTTCAAATGCAATGTGGCCACAATAAGAGCCAACGTGCTATGTTGCGGTTCAAGAACAGATTACAGAATTTTACATTTTTGCAAAACCTTAACAAGCCCACTTCGTTTTTACCTTTGCGCATCACGCCAGCAAGGGAAATAGCAGTGGGCTTTTTATTTTGATCTATCACATGATTGTTCGCAAACAGACATAAGCCCACTGGATTCACCTCCTTACCGCAATCAAGGCGTATCCTTCCATCTCAAAACGGAAGATACCAGTTCTTCTACATGGCCGTCTGAATTCTCTTATTATTCTATCATGGTTATATCTGGGAATCAATAGAAATCCGAGGAAATGTATCCATCCATGTTTTAGAAAAAAATGCGATTCAGCCAGAACTTTTTTGCACATTGCCCAGTTTCGCATGAAAGTTCCAGATGAAATCACTGATGGACAAAATGTTTGGTCATATAGTTGTCCAAGGCGCTGGAGAGTGCAGTCAGGTGTGATAGCCGCTCCGATGTAATGACAGCCGTCAAATAGAACGCGCCCCTCGCACTGAAAAGCCGGTTTATGCCGTCACATTGATCAGGAGTTCTGACGAGGCATATCGCACAGTACTACATAATTTTTATTCTCTTCCCTGCTGCCCCTATTATATATAGGTATAACTTGCATCCCGTCACTGCAGCTACCACCTGCTCTAAATCGGGCTATTTGTTCACGCAAAAAAGCCCCTGCCGATCACATTTCTGTGAAAGACAGAGGCCTTCTGATGCTAGATTTTAATCAGGGCTGGGGAGATGGAACAACTATCTTATTCTACCGGGTCAGTGTCCCCTTCCAGATTTTTAACTACCTCCGGAGTGCCTGATGCGGCGTTTTCCTGCTGCATTCTGGCACATACAGCTTCGTAGATATAGGCGTTTACGCTTTGCCCCGCCTGTTTCGCTGCCTGCTGGATAGTTGCTTTTTCTCCTTTGGGCACCGATAGCTCCAAACGGTCATAATTATTTTTCACATATTTGTGAACTGCACGTTGTTGTGCTGCACTCGTCTTTGCCATTGATTTTTTCCTCCCGTACATTATAGTGCTTATTATAGCATCCGTCACCTATTCTCGTGAATATACATTTTGCACAAATTTACACCCAAATCATTGTACAACATTCCATCTTGATATATTCCCGTGAATAGTTTATACTCATGCCATCGGGATCACCGGTTCTCACATTCGACCATTCACCCAACGATTTGAAGAGAGGTACGCACATGAGTATCAACGTTTTACTGACCCTTGTCGAGCAGTACAAGGAGGCCGCTCAACTGATCGAGGCCGCACAGGCTGAACAGGAGCAGCTGAAGATCCAGATCCGCGAGGCCCTTGCAGAGCGCTCCACCAACTATCTGGAAGTAGGCTGCCACAAAGTCCGCCTATCCGATTTCTCCAGCACCCGACTGGACAGCAAAGCCATCAAGGCCGTAGCCCCTGACCTGTATGACCAGTACAGCAAAACGGTCACCGGCACCCGCCTGAGCATCACCTGAAAAGAGCCCCATACAGCGCCCACCGTCCAAAGTTTGCGTTGTATAGAGCCCACTACACCCGCCGGGGCGGGCTACACCAATATTATACCTGTCCCGGCCTTTTTTATCAAGAGAAAGGTTCGAAAAATCATGAAACAGACTGTCAAAACCTCCCGCGCTGCTGGTCAGCTGGAAAAGATGTTCCGCGAGCTCAACAAGCATTACTTTGCAGGCAAGCTGCCCGAGCCCATCATCAGCCTGAAAAAGACCCCGTCCGCCTATGGTCATATCACCTGCTCCAAGGTCTGGCAGGCAGGCGGCGAAAACAAGTACGAGATCAATATTTCGTCGGCTACCCTTGACCGTCCCATTGAGGAGACCGCATCCACCCTGCTGCATGAGATGGTGCACGAACACTGCATGGAGACCGGCATCAAGGACACCAGCAACAACGGGATCTACCACAACCGGCGCTTTAAGGAGCAGGCTGAGACACACGGCTTGACTGTCGACCACCACGAAAAGTACGGCTGGACCATCACGAGCCCGTCCGAGGAGCTGTTGGACTTCATCATCTTCCAAGGCTGGCAGGATATCCAGATGGGCGAGCGGCTGGCATGGTCGGATATGGCAGGCACCGGAGCAGGCAGCAAGGCACCCGGCAGCAGTCAGACCGGAGCGCCCAAGCCTCCCAAAGCAAAGAGCAGCACCCGGCGGTGGGTATGCCCCAAGTGCGGTACCATCATCCGGAGCACCAAGGAAGTGCGGGTCATCTGTGTAGATTGCATGGAGCTGTTCGTGAAGGCTGAGTAATCAAGGCCAGACAGAGAGCGAGGGCACGAGTGAGAGTAGTGCTATTATATAAAATCACAGGAGACATTCCATGGACACTTATAAAATCGCTATTGACACCTTTCTTGCCGAGACGTCCGAGTGCAAAGCCAGTGGGTGCGTCGTCTTTACCGGGGCAGACATCGCATTCCAAGACATCCAGCTGCACACGCACCGGAACAAGTCAGAGCTGCATTTCATGGCCGAACACACCATGCTTTCCATCCCCCTTGCCAGTATCCTGAGCATTGAAAAGTTGGTATTGCGGGATATCCAGTCCACCGAGTATGAGATCATCACCAAAGAGAGCGGCACCATTACCCTTGACGTTGTTTAAAAGTGCACCCGTAAAGACAGAGATTCGCCGGGCTGTGAGAGGACGCCCATTATTTAAAGGAGAGCAGCTATGACCATTATATCAGAACGTTTGCAGCATCTGCGCCTGACGCACGGCTATACCCAGACCGACCTTGCCCGAACTATGGGTGTGACCCGCCGGGCAGTCTACGCATGGGAGCACGACAAATGCCCCGAGATCCCCCATCTGATCCAGCTTGCCCAATTCTATCAGGTGTCGACCGATTATCTGTTGGGGCTGACGGAGTGAGGTGTGCCCCGCCACCGGAGGCCTTACCGGAGACTTTTTGCGCGCTATAGTGCGGTCATCTATAAACTTGCGCGACGGCAGCCAGAACGCTCCATATTTTTAAAAACGCACTCATAAGTCCATCTTATCGGACGCACCGTTTGATAGACTTCAGGTACAGCAAACACACACTTCAAAATACAGGAGGATAATATTATGGCAGGCGCTTTTTCGTTATTTTTAGGCATGTTGGGTCTTGGTGCAGCTGGTGCAGTCAGCGCGGGACAGAACGCAAAAATCAAGAAGGCAGATTATCAGTATGGCGAGGAGCATGGCCTTCATGGCACCTCTGAGGTTCTGCAAATGCGGGAGCGAGTGCGTAAAGAATGGTGGAGCATCTGCGGCAAAACCTACAACGCATGTGAGCGGCCTGCATCGAGTTACGGCGACCTCAGCAGAACCCCGTGGTGCTATCTGAAAAAGCGCTGGTTCATTGATCATCTGAACAAAAAGGGCATCACTTATGATGATCTGGTCGTGGATGATGTTACTGGCGTTACCTTCTACGAGAGCCAGAAAAGGACGTCCCAAGCATATATGAGAAAGCTGCGGTAATAGACATCGCGCCCATCGTCACCACTTCTGTCAGCAGCAGAAGGTAAGCTTATGGCTGAAAATAAATTCGTTGTCAAAACGGTATTCCATGATGAAAATGGAGACACTCTGCTTCGTGAGGATTATCGTGAGACGCGAGAAAAAGCACAGGAGCTCAAGGATTTGGCCGATTTTGGCTATGCCGGACTTTTTGGCAAAGGTCAAACGAAAGTTACCACCGAGATCATTGAACGCTAACACCAACCATCATTTCCTATAACAGCAACAGAGCTCTGCCGCTCAGCACGAGTAGCAGGGCTCCTTCTATTTTATACAGTATTCAGTCAGAAAGTGAACTTAAAAAGCCGCGTTTAATATCAAACAGCACATATCCCGGCGGATTTGCGGTTCGATTATGGGGCTCCCCGAAATTGTGGGGGAACAGTTTCATTCGACCACTTTTGGTCAAACGTTATTGGTTTTATAGAACATGGAGGACCGCTCATTTTTGAGCATACTCACTTGTGCGCACAGAGAACATTTTTGAGCACCGTCTACATCTCCCCAAAATTGGGGACACCTTTCTTGATGGGGTCAGTCTAAGTGACCTCACTCCAATTTAGGCCGTTGCAGGTGCGTACTGTTTGGTACAGGGTCTCATACGGCAATCCCATCAGCGCAATGCAGACCGCCTTGACCCGCTGATCTGTGTCCTCAAAATGAGGACTCAGGTAGCCAATCACACAGAGGAACGCGATTTCTTTGTCTACAGTTTTCGTGGTGTTATGGAAATTTGTCGTCTGTCACGAGCGTAACAAAGACCGTCATCTGCTATGAGGCGTTTTACTTCCCCTCAAATCGAGGGCTACTGCGAAATACCGACGCCTTTATCTGAGCGCTATTGAACTTTCCTCATTTTGAGGACTATTGAGCTTTTACCGATTTGGATAATGTTCATTGGTCGTATCATCGATAGAATATGGATCTCGGCAGTCGTTTTGTCCACTGAGCTTTTCCAACCGTAATCATTTTGATAACAGTTCATCGACCCTCAACTTGAGGGGAGTTGAGCTTTTGAACTCCGAACGATTTGTTCGATGTTGTATAGGCATTGTCTTGAATGGTTCATTTTTGACAGCGCAAAATTCCGCCATCAAAAGATATCCACAGTGTAGACGCCTTATATTATACGTTAACACGATATATTCTGTTTGAGGTATACTTTTTAATTGTATCAATCCAGATAGAATCACACTGCAGCAGATATTTTTCTCAACTATTTGAGATTTTTCACTAAGATCAAATCGTCGCCCATTTCTGATATGCGTCCTATTGGTGAAGGATTGATAAAGAGGAAGGTATTCGCTGGCGCTCATACCATTTAGATCAACTCCAATCTTGAAAAAGCTCACAGGTTCGCTTAGTCAAGATTTCCGTTGGCGTGATCATGTTAACCGAGCGTTTCTGTCCCGTCCTCATGCTTCGGCCGTTCAAGAAGCACTCGGCTAACACAACCACGCAAAAAATCAAATAAAGAAGTCGAATACAGAGCGGCACCTGTGCGCATATTTTTCACTTTGTTATATAGTACAGTGAATTTTGTGCGCATTTTACTGCTTTGTGACCCACCAAACGTTCTTATTTCGCAGTTCTCCATTTGTTGCGCGCTTTTTCTGTAGATCGTATCCATATTGCTGCAACCATTGACGTGCGCAGGTATAGCTTGGCAACGATTTCTCGGCGTGTCCATCTGCCTTGTTGTAGATGTGCCCCAGCTCAAAGAAGATCTTCTGCCACTCTTCGTAATAGCGCTCTTCATTCAGGTGGGCATCCAGATATGCAAGCAGCGGTGGTGGTTCAAGGGGTTCAACTTTCGCAAGCAGGCTTTCATCGATCTTTTTCAGCAACTCTGTCTGATACCCCTGTTCGAGCATTTGCAGCAGGAAAACACGTTCTACACGAGCCTGCAAGGTCGCACGTTTCCGCCAGCAGTATTCACCTTCCCGTGGGTCCAGAACGACTGTATGGCTTTTTTTCAGTATTTCCACTGTTTCAGGCTGATGCAGGTATGCCTTCCATGCCTTCTTATCATCAAACCATTTCCGATATGCCTCGACCGGTTCCAGCTGATACTTCTCGATTTTTTTAAGTTCTCCTTCCAGACGTTCTTTGGGGTAATGCAGCAAATATACCGCGCAGGTATCCCCCTCATCCAAGGGACGTTTGCGGCCAAGGATCTGCGCATTAACGAGCGGGTTCCACAGTTCACTGACGACATATTTCAGCGCACGGTCTTTCATATCCACACCATTATAGAGGGTCGTTGTGGTCAGTGTGACCTGATGCTGCAGAACATTGCCCACGAGCACATCATCCAGTTTGTCAAATTCCTCCGCTTCCTGACGGTATTTGGAGCACAGGCACGCCACATCCACTATGCCATCTGCTTTCAGAGTGTCCCGCAGTTTTCGCAGCTTGGCGATGGTATTCACAAAAACAAGGATCTTTTCTCCCGGCTGTACCCGGCGGATGATATCCAGCTCGTCATCGTCACGGTAGAAGAACTTCACGCTTGATACAAACCGATAATCCATCGGCAGACGATAATGCTGTCCCTCTGGGATCATTTTCCGCAGCTCCCAATAATCAAAGAATGGGCGGGCGGTTGCGCTCATAAAGATGCAGGTCTTCGTTGTCCACAGCTCTTTAATAGCCTCATAGCTTGCATCCACATGATCGTTGAAGCTGGCATCCGTTACCATGTAGTGATACTCGTCTGACACGATATAATCAAACGATCTCAGATAAGTTTTGGCGGCATCTTCATTCCTTTGCAGGAAGGTTTCCAGCCACTGGTATGTTTCAACACAGATGGTGTGCTCATACTTGTTATCTATGGCGGGTTTGTTGACAATTCCTCCAAGCGCGGGATCATAGTCCTCGTAGGATACCTCTATACTCCCCAAACGGTTCACATCGCGCTCGATCTGGCTGCGCAGAGCTTCGCGATTGCACAGGATCAGGATACGCTTACGATGTTCATATGCCCACGGCAGCAATGTCTTCAGAATAAAATAGGTCTTGCCGGAGTTCGTGCCCGCATCAAGCACCACGATCCCATGCCAGTTCTTGTAATCCTCACCAACAAAATCTGTAATATACTGTTTTGCAGGCTGTGGAGTTGCCCCGGCGGTTTCCGGTTCTTCCTCTGGCACAATGGGATCAAGCTGTTCGTCGGCCTCCTTTTTCTTTTTGCGAGAGGCCTTAATACAATCCAGAATCTCCTGCAGTTTTTGCTGTCGTTCTTCTTCCGTCAACGAGGCAGGGTCAATGTGCTGCTCCTGCTCATACTCCCGTTGTGCCTCAGCCAGCTTCAGATAGAAACCATCGAATGGCCAGCGCTTCTCTTCATCACTCATATTGATCCGCGTCTCCTCTTTTGATTTCACTATACCATATCATTTCGTTTTGCTCAAGGGACATTGACCCATTTTTACTTTCCCTCCCCCTTCCCCATCCTGATCTTATCTCCGTGGCGATTTTGGCGGGTCAGCTGCTCCAAGGGGTTCAGGGCGTCGTAGTTGGCTCTCAGGTCGTCCGCATACAGTGCCACATACCGCCGGGTCATGGTAAGGTCAGCATGTCCCAGAAGCTTTTGCAGACGGAACGGGTCGCCGCCAGCTTGGATATACAGTTTGGCGTAGGTATGCCGGAACAGGTGCATAGAGGTCTTCTCCACGCCTCTGCTATGATTATAATTCCAAATCGCATTACCGAGCGAATTCAGGGTCATCTGGTTGCCATACTCCGAGACAAACAACGGGGCTGCAGGGTCGCTGGTACGGTGCTCAAGATAGTCCTCCATGATCTTGACCAGTGCCTTAGAGAGCGGCACGATCTGCTGATTACGCGCCTTCATGTGGCGGAAAAACACTGTCCCGGCGGAAAGGTCCAAATCTCCGATCTGCAGGTTGAGCAGCGTGGACGCACGGCAGCCGGTACCAAGCAGAAAATTGACAATGACCCAGTTGCGGTATTCGGCAAAGGAGCAGGTCTTGCAGTCCGGTTCCTTCAGCAGCTTCTGCAGCTCATCGGTGGTGTAGGGTTCCTTGATTGGATCATCGGCACGCACCAGTCTGATCGGATACTTTTCCAGATAGCCCTTTTCCATGCACCAGTACAAAAACGCACGCACCATACGGAGGTTCGTATTGATGGTCGTATCGTGGAGCTGCTGGTCCTTCATATAGAAGATATAGTCCTCCACCGTTTCCTCAGTGATGGTATGAATAGGCTGCTCTGTATCCCTCAGAAACCGAAAGAAGCTTCTGCCCTTTGCGGCGTAGAAGTCGAGTGAGCCTTGGGAGAGGTTCTTGAGCCGGTTGTACTTTTGGAACCTTTCAAAGGCCTGTTGGATGGTGGGGTTTGCCTTGGCAGCGGGTCTTAAATCACGGTTACGCACGAGAGAGACTCCTCCTTTTTTCGCGAAAAATCCCTCTCGCCCGCTCAGCGCTTCCAGAAAATGGAACAAAAAGGAAAAGCCCAAAATCATTCGAATCAACGAACAATTCTGAGCTTTCACATGCCGCCGACGGGGGTCGAACCCGTACTCTGTCTCCAGAAAGGGATTTTAAGTCCCTCGTGTCTGCCAATTTCACCACAGCGGCGCAACCCCGGCTTACAAAGTCCTGCTGCCCTCTGGCTTGAGAGGGAGCCGGGAATAACAGGTGTGAGGAAAAATTATTACAACCACACTGCTATTCGCAATCTGGTGGTATTAACATTTTTATTAAATCAGCGGCTTTTATGATACAATAGTTTCCCTGTTTTGTCAAGAAAAACCGCTTATTCGGTGCTGCTTACACCTTGCCTCCGTGCAGCTCGGCGTACATCCGGGAGCGGCACTCGGCCACTGCGGGGGTCATGTTGACGTAGTGTTTGTGGGGGCACTCCAGACGCAGCTCGCTCTCCCAAGTCTCCTCGGTGAGCTGCTTTGCAATATAGGCCTTCTTTTCTGCAATAGAGGGCAGTTCAATGGCCAGCTCGCCGCCCAGAATATGCGGCACCAGCAGCGGGCGCACAGCGGTGGGGATAAAGGTGATGGTGCGCTCGATGGCGTCCGAGTCCAGGTTGACCATAGTGACCGGCTTACCGGCCTCGATGACCTCGCCGTCCATGGCAATCAGGTCGCACTGTGCCTGACCGTTTTCATCGTACAGACGCCACGGCATTTTCTTGCCCGGGATGATGGCCTTGCTGGCAGAGTCCGAGCACTTCATCTTGGGGGTATAGCTGCCGTCCGGCTTCTTCACTGCCACCAGCTTGTATACGCCGCCGAACACAGGGTCGGAGGCAGAGGTGATGAGGTTTTCGCCCACGCCGTAGGAGTCGAAGTGTGCGTGCTCGTACAGTTCCATGTTGGCGATTTTCTTCTCATCCAGACCGTTGGAGGCCACCAGCTTGATGTAGGGCTTGCCTGCGGCATCCAGAGCCTTACGCAGCCGCTTGGAGCCGCGGGCAAGGTCGCCGGAATCGATGCGGGCGCTCTTGACACGGCGATTGGGGTCATTGGGGTATTTCTCAATGAGATAATCGTCCAGCTTGATCAGGTTGGGCAGGCCGCTTTCCATAATATTATAGGTATCCAGCAGCAGGCTGACCGAATCCGGGTAGGTATCGGCAAAGGCCTTGAAGGCATCGAACTCGGTGGGGAAAAACTCGATAAAGCTGTGTGCCACAGTGCCCACGGCCTTGACCTCTGCACCGAACTTCATCTCTGCCAGACAGTTGGCCGTACCGATGCAGCCACCCAGCACTGCGGCGTAAGCGCCATCGTTACCGGCGCTCTCGCCCTGTGCGCGGCGGGTGCCGAATTCCATGACGTTGCGGGGGGTGTGGGTGTTCAGGCCGGTGACGCGGGTGGCCTTGGTGGCGATCAGGCTATGGAAATTCATGGTCTGCAGCAGGTAGGTCTCGATGAGGATCGCGCCCACCAGATCGCACTCGATGCGCACCATCTGCACATGGGGGTAGCAGACCGTGCCCTCGGGCAGGGCGTACATATCGCCCTTCCACTTGTAGGTGCGCAGATACTCGCAGAACTCCTCGCTCATGCCCTTGGTGCGCAGCCAGTGGATATCCTGCTCATTGAAGTGATATTCCAGCAAAAAGCGGGTCAGCTTGCGCTGGCCTGCGCTGATGGAATAGCCCTGATTATCCGGGTTTTTGCGGAAGAACATATCAAACACCAGCGTGGTATTCTTAAAGCCATGCAGGAACAGGCAGTTTGCCATGGTGAATTCATAAAAATCCACCACCATCGCGGGGTTATCGTAGTCCTCATCGGGGATATAAGGCTCAACCTTGATCTCGTTCATGAATGTTTTCCTCTCTATTTATACCCGGCGTCAGCTCTTCCCTACTGCGCGCCGCCTGCCGCTTGCCCGGCAGGGGGATCCTCCGCCCTGTCATGACAGAGCGTTTCTATCATGATAGCACGATTCCCCTGCCGGTGCAAGTATTTTCGCGCAAAAAGACCGCTGCACAAACGCTGTGCAGCGGTCTCTGCGCTTAAATCAATAGATTCTTTTCAGAACAGGCTTAGCCGTTCATGATGCTGGGGGTGGCGTTCTTCAGCACAACGTCGTGGCTGCCGCCCTCCACGATGGAGGTGGAAGAAACAACGGTCAGCTTGGCCTTCTGCTGCAGCTCGGGGATGGACAGAGCGCCACAGTTGCACATGGTGCTCTTCACCTTGTACAGGGTGGTCTGCACGCCGTCTGCCAGAGGACCGGCGTAAGGCACATAGCTGTCCACGCCCTCCTCAAAGCTCAGTTTGGTGGAGCCGCCCAAGTCGTAGCGCTGCCAGTTGCGGGCACGGTTGGAGCCTTCGCCCCAGTACTCCTTCATATACTGGCCGTTGATGCGCACCTTGTTCGTGGGGCTCTCGTCAAAGCGGGCAAAGTAGCGGCCCAGCATCACGAAGTCTGCGCCCATAGCCAGCGCGAGGGTGATGTGGTAGTCGTGGACGATGCCGCCGTCGGAGCAGATGGGCACATAGATGCCGGTCTCCTTGTAGTACTCGTCACGAGCCTTGGCAACCTCGATGACAGCGGTAGCCTGACCACGGCCGATGCCCTTGGTCTCGCGGGTGATGCAGATGGAGCCGCCGCCGATGCCGATCTTCACGAAGTCTGCGCCAGCCTCAGCGAGGAAGCGGAAGCCCTCGGCGTCCACCACGTTGCCGGCACCCACCTTGACGGTGTCGCCGTAGTGCTCGCGGATCCAGCCGATGGTGCGGCTCTGCCACTCGGAGTAGCCCTCAGAGGAGTCGATGCACAGCACATCCACACCGGCCTCTACCAGTGCGGGCACGCGCTGGGCGTAGTCGCGGGTGTTGATGCCGGCGCCTACAACGTAGCTCTTGTTCTTATCCAGCAGCTCGTTGACGTTTGCCTTGTGGGAATCGTAGTCCTTGCGGAATACCATATACACCAGATTGCCCTCGGCATCCACCAGCGGCAGGGTGTTGATCTTGTTGTCCCAGATGATGTTGTTGCAGTCGTGCAGGGAGGTGTTGGCCGGAGCAGTGACCAGCTTTTCAATGGGGGTCATAAAGGTGGTGACGCAGGCATCGTCCGGGGTGTGGTTGACGCGGTAATCGCGGGAAGCCACGATGCCCAGCAGCTTGCCATTGGGAGTACCGTCGGCAGTGATGGCAATGGTGGAGTGACCGGTGCGTGCCTTCAGTTCCAGCACGTCATGCAGGGTGGCAGTGGGAGCCAGATTGGAATCGGACACCACATAGCCGGCCTTGAAGCTCTTGACGCGGCGCACCATGGCAGCCTCGTTCTCGATGCTCTGAGAGCCATAGATAAAGGAAACGCCGCCCTGACGAGCCAGTGCAATGGCCAGCTTATCGCCGGAGACCGACTGCATGATGGCGCTGATCATGGGGATATTCATCTGCAGCGGGCACTCCTCCTGTCCCTTGCGGTACTTGACCAGCGGGGTCTTCAGGCTGACCGCCGTGGGCACATTCTCCGCAGAGGAATAGCCGGGGACCAGCAGGTACTCGCCAAAGGTGCGGGAGGGTTCTTCGTAGAAATAAGCCATAATCAAACTCCTTTTCTCTTAACGCATCCGATACAAATCAGCATCAAAATCATTCATGTTTGCTGCTTATAAATTGATTGTATATACTTTACCACAAAGCCCGCAAGAATACAAACCCCTGCCGCGCCAAACTTTATAATTGTCCTTTGCGGAAAAACAGACAATTTGCCAAGCGTTTTTAGGCATTGGTCATACTTTGATTTTTGAAGTATCACTTTTGCAGCCAAAACAGAGCTTACAGAATGCAAAAAAGCTCGTCCGAATCACCGGACGAGCCCTTTTGCACACGAAGCGGGACACTGCCTGTGCGGCGCATGGATCATAGCTGTGAAGGAGAACAGCCGGAGGAGGAGAATCCGCGCCCAGTATCCCAAAAACAAGAAGAAAAAGATTTCACACACAGCCTTGGGGCCTTGCCCTTGCTGTAACCATATTGTAACTCTTTTGAAACCATTTTGCAATAGGGTATTGTAATTTTTTTGTAATTTATTTTGTTAACTTTTTATGTCCTGCACCGCCGGGCTGCCGCAAACATCATTTCCCTTTTTGTACCCGGTATGGTATACTGGTTTTGAATATGCTGCCACAGGCAGAAAAAAGGAGTTTAGGATACGGATATGAAAACAAAATTGGGTATTGTGGGCTGCGGCTTTCTGGGCAACATCGTGGCTGACGCGTGGAAGAAGGGTCTGCTGCCGGACTACGAGCTGGTGGGCGTGACCAGCCGCACCCGCGCCTCGGCTGAAAAGACCGCCGCCAATGTCGGCTGCGCTGTTTGTGAGGACGTGGACGCGCTGCTGGCGCTTGAGCCGGAGTACATCGTGGAGGCAGCTTCGGTGGAGTCGGTGCGCGCTATGGCCATCCCGGTGCTGAAGCGGGGCGTGAATCTGGTCATTCTGTCCATCGGTGCCTTTGCGGATCTGGATTTCTACGCACAGGTCAAGGCAGCTGCCGTGGAGGGCGGTGCCAAGGTGCACCTGACCAGCGGTGCTATCGGCGGCTTCGACGTGCTGCAGACTGTCACCCTGATGGCACAGGCGCAGGGCCTGCCGGAGACCGCCGGCATCGAGACCCATACCGGTGCAAAGGGCTTCCGCAACACCCCGGTGTGGGCAGAGCATCTGCTGACCGACACCGAAAAGACCACCGTGTTCACCGGCAACGCCAAGCAGGCCATTGCCACCTTTCCCCGCCGGGTGAACGTGGCTGTGGCTACCTCTCTGGCCACCACCGGCCCCGAGATCACCGGTGTGACCATGCACTCCGTGCCCGGCTGGGTGGGCGACGACCACTGCATCACTGCCGAGATCGAGGGCGTGAAGGCTGTGGTAGATATCTGCTCTTCCACCAGCGCCATTGCGGGCTGGAGCGCCGTCTCCCTGCTGCGCAATCTGGCCTCGCCCGTCTGCTTCTACTAATATAAGGAGGAGTCCGTCATGTTTGAAAAGCTTGTTGCCATTGAGCCTGTCAGCCTGATCCCCTCTGCCGAGGAGGAGCTGCACCGCTACGCCAAAGAGGTGGCGCTGTACCGGGACGTGCCTGCCAGCGACGACGAGATGGTGCGCCGCATCGGGGACGCCGATGCCGTGCTGCTGAGCTACACCTCCCGCATGGGCAAGGAGGTCATTGCGCAGTGCCCCAACATCCGCTATATCGGCATGTGCTGCAGCCTGTACTCTGAGGAAAGCGCCAACGTGGATATTGCCTACGCACGCACCCTGGGCATCCAGGTGCTGGGTATCCGGGACTACGGTGACCGCGGCGTTGTGGAGTACGTTCTGCACGAGCTGACCGGCCTGCTGCACGGCTTTGGGATGCCCATGCTGCGGGACGAGCCGGTGGAGATCACCGGCCTGAAGGTGGGCATCGTGGGGCTGGGCGTTTCCGGCCGGATGATCGCCGATGCGCTGCAATTTATGGGCGCAGAGATCAGCTACTTTGCCCGCAGCGCAAAGCCGGATGCCGAGGCTGCCGGTATGACCTTTAAGCCGCTGGCTCAGCTGCTGGCTGAGAGCGAGGTGGTGTTCACCTGCCTGAACAAGAACGTGCTGCTGCTGGGCGAAAATGAGTTTGCCCAGCTGGGCGCAGGCAAGGTGCTGTTCAACACTTCCATCGGCCCCGGCTTTGATTCCGCTGCGCTGGAAAAGTGGCTCGATCTGCCCGGCACCCGCTTCTTCTGCGACACCCGCGCCGCTGCAGGCCCCGTAGCCGAGGACTTCTTTTCCCGGGAAAACGTGCGCTGCGCCAATGTGTCCGCAGGCCGCACCAAGCAGGCCTTTGTGCTGCTGAGCAAAAAGGTGCTGGATAACATCCGCACCGCACTGGGCGAATAAGCGGTGCATTTTGCGCGGCCTGTTTTTCTTGCATCTTTTCCCCGATTGTGGTATGCTTTCTAGTATAAAAAGGGAGCCCGCGCAAAGCGGGCTGAGAGTGGGCTGTATTGCCCTGACCTGTGACCTGATTTGGATCATGCCAACGTAGGGAGATAGCGCTTTTATCTGCGGATATGTCTTTGCGGGCATATCCGCATCTTTGCTGTAAAGGAGCATTTTACCCATGAAAACTGCATTGACCATTGCCGGCAGTGATTCCAGCGGCGGCGCCGGAATTCAGGCCGATATCAAGACCATGACCGCCAACGGCGTGTTTGCCATGAGCGCCATTACCGCCCTGACGGCACAGAACACCACCGGTGTGACCGCCATTTTTGACACAACACCGCAGTTTCTGGCACAGCAGCTCGATGCCGTGTTCACCGACATCTACCCGGATGCGGTGAAGATCGGCATGGTATCCTCTGCCCCGCTCATCGACACCATCGCCGAGCGGCTGCATTTTTACGGCGCAAAGCACATCGTGGTGGACCCTGTGATGGTGGCCACCTCCGGCGCAAAGCTGCTGCAGGACGATGCTGTGCAGGCACTGACCGAAAAGCTGCTGCCACTGGCTGAGGTGCTTACCCCCAACATCCCGGAGGCTGAGATCCTGTCCGGCATGAGCATTGCAAACGCTGCCGACATGGAGGCCGCTGCCCGCACCATCAGCGAGCGCTACGGCTGCGCCGTGCTGTGCAAGGGCGGTCACCAGATCAACGATGCCGACGACCTGCTGTGGCAGGGCGGCACCGGCAAGTGGTTCAAGGGCAAGCGCATCGCAAACCCCAACACACACGGCACCGGCTGCACCCTGTCCAGCGCCATTGCTTCCAATCTGGCCAAGGGGTATGACCTTGACACCGCCGTAGAGCGCGCCAAGGCCTACATTTCCGGCTGTCTGTCTGCCATGCTGGACTTAGGGCACGGCTCCGGGCCCATGGATCATACCTTCAACCTGAAGGGAGATTTTGTCCGTGACTGACCTGCCCTTTGTTTCGGCGCTGGTACAGGCCGACCTGCCTGTGTGGGAGCAGTGTTTGCAGACCGAGTTTTTGCAAAAGATGGAAAACGGCACCCTGAGCGAGGACTGCTTTAAAAGCTACCTCGTAGAGGACAGCCTGTATCTGCGGGAGTACGCCAAAATTTTTGCTTGGGGCATGACCAAGGCCACCACCATGGCGGCTATGCGCACCTACTATTCCCTGCTGTCCTTCGTGCAGGAGAACGAGGACCTGACCCGGCTGCGGTATCTGGAGCAGTACGGTCTGCGGGAAGCTGATATCCAGTCCCTGCCCCTGCGCCCGGAAAGCCGCGCCTATCTGGACTGCATGATCGACGCTGCCCGCACCGGCGAGGGCGAGGCTGAGTGCCTGATGGCCTGCCTGCCCTGTATGCTGAGTTACGGGTGGCTATTCCAGAAGCTTTTGCAGCGCTCCCCCGCCGTAAAGGACACCTACTACGGCGCACTGGTGCTGGACTACGCCGGTCCCGGCTATGATGCCGCCTGCCGTGCATGGGCAGAGCGCGCCGAGGTGGCCTGCACCGGCCTTTCACCGGAGCGTGCCGCCCGCTGCCGTGCGATCTTCCGCGCCTGCTCGGAGCACGAGCTGCACTTCTGGGAGATGTGCGCCACACCCCGGACGGATATTTAAGAATAAACAACTCAAGCCCGGAAGGTCTGCAATCCTTCCGGGCTTGAGTTTTATAAAATCTTTATCGCAGCACCGAGAGTTCCTCAATGCCGTAGCGCTGCATCAGGGCGATGGCCGCCGGGGTGATCTCCTCGCCGCTGACCGCCACAGGGATGGCGGGCGGGCAGGACACCGTGGGCATGGCGCACACCCGCCCCAGCGCCTTGTGTACCGGGATGCGCACCTGTGCGCCCAGCACCGCCTGCCGGATGGTACAGCGCTGCACCGCCTGCTGCTGCAAGGCGGCAAACTCTCCTGCCCGGTTCTCGGGGCGGAGCAGCCCGGCAGGCACAGCAGCCAAAAGCTGTTCCAGCGTAGCTTGCAGGCGCGTGTAGTCCTGCGGCGGGTTTTCCGGGGTGAACATCAGCACCACATAGCGGGGGTCGGCATACTCGCACTCCAGCTGTGCGCGGCGCAAAGCATCTGCCAGCGCTGTGCCGGTGCAGCCAAGGGCGGCGGCGTCCAGCGTAAGCTTCATCGGCTCCTGCTGTGCCCCGGCAACTGCCAGCGGCACCGGACACTGCCGCGCCGCTGCGGCCTTGTTCAGGCTGCGGCGCAGACCTTCCAGCGCCGCGCAGCACTGCACCAGCCGCCGGGGGTAGTCCCCTGCCAGCACCGCATTGCAGGCATCCAGCGACTGCAAAATGAGGTAAGAGGGGCTGGTAGAGCCGAACAGCGCCAGCGCCCCCCGCACAGCCGCTTCGTCCTGCACAGGGGCATCGTGCGCCAGATGCAGATACGCACCGCCGGTGACCACCGGCAGGGTCTTGTGGGCAGAGTCGCAGCACATGGCCGCACCCTGCGCGATGGGGTGGCAGTTCTGCGGCAAAAAGCGCAGATAGGCGCCGTGGGCGTTATCCACCAGCAAAGGCACGCCCTGCGCCCGGCAGACCGCCGCCAGCGCCGGGATATCCTGTACTCCGCCCAGATAATCCGGGCTGGTGACGTATACGCCAAAGGGGGTGTTGCCCTGCTGCGCCATCGCGTGCAAAGCCCCTGTCAGTGCTTCGGCTGTGACGGGGCAGCTGCACAGTGCACCCTCTGCCTGCGCAGACGGCCAGAGCCAGCGGATATCAAAATCCAGCAGCGCCGCCGCGTACAGCAGCGCCTTGTGGGCATTGCGGGCGGCCAGCAGCACCGGGCGCTTACCGTTTTGCGGTGCGCCTTGCAGCGCCAGAAACAGCATGGCACGGATGCACTGAGATGAGCCCTCAGTGCTGTAATAGCTGTGCGCCGTGCCGAACAGCCGGGTGGCGTTGGCTTCACTCTCGGCAATAATGCCCTCCGGCGCGTAAAGCTCGTCTGCGCCGCAGATCTCGGTGATATCCAGCGGCTCAAAGCCTAAAAGGCTCTGCCCCTTGTGGCCGGGCATATGCAGCCGGGCGGTGCCGGACTTTGCATAGCTGCGCACAAAATCCACGATGGGGGTGGTCATGCTCATTCGCAGGCTTCGCCATCGGCGCAGGCGTTGCAGGTAGAGCCCAGCTCAATAGGCACCTCGATGCCCTTGGCTGCCAGTTCCTGATTCTCGGCTACCTTGATCATGATAGCGCACTCCATGCGCTTTTTGAACAGCTCGCAGCCGTACTCGTACACGCCGGTAATGCTGCCGGTGGCGTGGTAGGAGTTGGCAGCGCAGCCGCCGGAGCAGTACAGCTTTGCCCAGCAGTCCTGACACTCCTTGCGGGCGTAGGCGTTGCAGTGCTTGAACTCATCCCGCACAGCGGTGTTGGTAACGCCCTTCCAGATATCGCCCAGCAGGTACTTGGGGTCACCCACGAACTGGTGGCAGGGGTACAGATCGCCCCAAGGGGTAACAGCCATGTACTCGGTGCCGGAGCCGCAGCCGGAGATGCGCTTATAGATGCAGGGGCCGCCGGTCAGGTCGATCATGTAGTGGTAGAAGGTAAAGCCTCTGCCCTCGCGGTCGCGCTTGATCATCTCCTTGGCAAGGATCTCGTACTGCTCCTTCAGGATGGGCAGATCGGCCTCGGTCAGGGCGCTGGGGTCGCTGGGGTCGCAGACCACCGGCTCCATGCTCAGCTCGGTAAAGCCGAGGTCTGCCATGTGGAAGATATCGTTGGTAAAGTCGGTGTTATAGTGGGTATAGGTGCCGCGCATATAGTAGTTCTTGTCGCCGCGCTTCTTGACGAACTCCTGGAACTTGGGCACGATGCGGTCGTAGCTGCCGTTGCCTGCGCAGTCCACGCGGAAACGGTCGTTGACCTCCTTGCGGCCGTCCAGACTCAGCACCACGTTGTGGCACTCCTTGTTGCAGAAGTCGATGACGTCGTCATCAATGAGCACACCGTTGGTGGTCATGGTAAAGCGGAAGTTCTTGTTATGGATCTTTTCCTGCTCGCGGCAGTAGGCCACCAGCTTTTTGACCATATCAAAGTTCATCAGCGGCTCACCGCCAAAGAAGTCCACTTCCAGATTGCGGCGGGTGCCGCTGTTCTCGATGAGGAAGTCCATGGCGCGCTTGCCCACCTCAAAGCTCATCAGGGCGCGGTCGCCGTGGTAGCGCCCCTGCGAGGCAAAGCAGTAAGAGCAGCTCAGGTTGCAGCTATGGGCAACGTGCAGGCACAGAGCCTTTACCACGGTGTTGCGGTTCTTGAAGTCAAAAGCCATGTCCTTATAGACATCCGGGCTCCACAGCTTGCCGTTTTCCTTCAGGCTGGTCACGTCATCGATGCACTGGCGCAGATCCTCCTCGGTCACGTCCGGGCGGCTGCCGTACTTTGCCAGCATGGCGGCAACGATCTCGTCTGCGGTATGCTCCGGGTACATGGCGATGACATCGTAGGCCACCTCGTCCACAACGTGCACCGAGCCGCTGCAGGTGTCCAGCACGATGTTATAACCGTTCAATTGATACTGATGTACCATTTTACACTCCATTTCAGATTACACAAAAAAATGCCGCCCGGCAAAGGCGGCATAGGGTTTGCAAAAATTACTTGTTGCTGTTCTCGCACTGCTGGTTAGCCACGCCGCAGGAGGTCTTGCAGGCGGACTGGCAGGAAGTCTGGCACTCGCCGCAGCCACCGGTCTTAACGCTCTTGGTCAGGTCACGAGTAGCAATAGTCTTAATACGCTCCATGATAGAAACCTCTCTAACTCTCAAAAATTTATCGCGCCGGACATAGTTCCGGTACGCTTTTATCTTGTAATAGGATATCACGCAGCGCGCCTTTTGTCAAGATTTTTTCGCTAAGCCTTTTCACCCGCCCATGGGCTGGTAGCGGGTAAGCACCGTGTGCAGCCCCAGTTCCCGGGCGCGCGCCAGTAAGTACCGGTAACGGCACAGCAGCGCCTGCCGCTCGTAGATGCGCTGCTCGATCAGGTCCGTATCCACCTCCATATCAAACATCATCTCGTTGCGCTTCAAACAGAACAGGCATTCCTTCAGCTCCTCCTCCAGCTCCGGGTGGTAGCGCTCGTGCTCGGTATCCCGCGGGACGCGGGGCGAAAGCAGGGTCTGGGCATTCTGTGTGGTTCGTTCCGGCATAGGCATCCTCCTTCTGGTGCTTTGTAAGGTTTTGTACCTTCCAGTATAGGCGGTGCGGTGCGCAGAACCTGCCGAAGCGTGGCAGCGCTCCGGCATAGATTATCCGGCGCTGCTGCGGCATTTTCCAAAAAAGTACAACTTTTTTTCAAAAATATGCTTGACAACTCCGGGCTTTTCCCGTATAATAGCACACGTTGAGCGGCTCACCCCGCAAAACACAACAGAATATTGGGGATTTGCATAGTGGTAGTGCGGTAGACTCTGACTCTACTTGTGGGAGTTCGATTCTCTCATCCCCAACCAGACTAAAGCCATCTGAGGAAACTCAGGTGGCTTTTCTGTTTGTATGATTCCGCGCGGCGCAACGATTCAGAATGCCCTCCGCTTTGCTCTGGGCATTTTCAGCGGAAGGATTATTTTAATATTTCGCGTTTGTCGCACTCTGCGGAGTGCTCCAAACGCTATTTTCACAGGAGGGGCCGCAATGGTTAAAGAGCAGTCTAAATCACAAAATGCAGTTGACCTCTACGACCCCACTGGTGAAAAGGGGATTCAGAAAAGCCCGCAGGCTTTTCTGAATCCCGAATAAAAAAACCGATTCCGCTAATTATGCGCAGAGCGGAGCGGAGCGCATTTCCAATCGTTCGTACCCGCACACACAAAAACCGGGCAGCCCGCAGACTGCCCGGTTTTTTGCTATACCGTTGATTTTGCCTTAATAAAGAGCTTTCTTTTACAGAATAGTAATGCGGCCTGCGCCGTAGGGCTGCTCGTAGTTGAGCAGGTAGCCGGGGTATGCGGCCAGCGGGCTGTTGGCGCTGGACAGGTGCGGCAGACCCGCAGCATCTGCGCCGTCAAAAATCATAGCGTAGGTAGACATGACCAGATAATCCTCGGACACATAGTCCTTGATCAGCTCTGCGCCGTCAAACATGGCAAAGCCATCGCCCAGATTGCGCAGGGTGTAGTTCATGCCGGCCAGTGCGTAAGTAGCACCCGGGTCCAGCGGCAGATAGCTGCCGGAGGCCTTATCGTAGATCTTCACGTTCTGCACGCGCGGGGTGCCGGTGGCGCTGCCGATCCAGACGTTCTTCTCGTCGGTCTGCACAGTGTTGGGGATATCGGTGTGGATCTCGTAGGTAGCACCGGCCACCTGCAGGAAGCCGCCGTTCTCCTTGCCGTCCTCGCCTGCAAAGCGGGCTGCAAACTCCAATGCGTCCTGGATCTGCTTGCCGGTGACCGACATCAGGCAGGCCACGTTGCCAAAGGGGCTGACCTGCTTACAGGTCTTGAAGGTCCAGTCGCCTGCGGGCACATCGGCGCGGATGCCGCCGCCGTTCATGATGGCCACATCACAGTGCAATTTTTCCACCTCGTTGAAGTAGGTGTAGATGCCGTCAGCCACAAAGTCGCCGAGGTTTGTCTCGGCAGAGCGGATGCGGCGCTTGCCGGTGGCGGGGTCAGAGACGTAGAAATCGCTGTCGCCCACAGCGATCTTCTCGCCCAGCATATCGTCCACGGTGTTCACCCAGCCAGTCTGCATGGCGGCGATGCCTGCGTCCATGCCCTCGTGGGTGGGGATGAGCTTGGTGGTAATGGTGCCGTCCGCAGCGATGGTCATCTCGCCAACGTTTGCAAAGTAAGAGCCGGTCTGGGTCAGGGTGACAGCCTTGCCGGAAGCATCCTGCACCTGCTTGTTCTCCATTACGGTATGGGAGTGGCCGTCGATAAAGGCGTCAAAGCCGCTGGTGTGGGCAATGACTTCCTCACTGGTCCACGGAGAGGAAGAGGGGTCTACGCCCAGATGACCCAGACCGATGACCACGTCTGCCAGAAGCTTTGCCTTATCAATGGCCTTCTGCACGGCATCGTAGAGCTTTTTGCCGTCCTCGCCGCCCTGAATATCGTAGATGTACTTGCGCTGTGCCTTATCCATAAAGTAGGCCGGGGTGGACTTGGTAAAGGTCTCGGGGGTGGTCACGCCCACAAAGGCGATGCGTCTGCCGCCGCGCACGAACACCTTGACGGAGGGCAGCACACGCAGCGTAGTGCGCAGGTCTACCCAGTTGCAGGACAGGTACGGGAAATCGGCTTCCTTCATGATGGCCTTGGCACGGTCCATGCCGTAGTCAAACTCGTGGTTGCCGGGGGTGGCGACATCGTAACCGGCAGCGTTCATCAGCTTGATGATGGAAGCACCCTCGTCCATGGAGCCGTAGGCGGTGCCCTGCACATGGTCGCCTGCATCCACCAGCAGCACATCCTTGCCGGCGTTCTGATAGCTCTGCTTCAGGTCGGCAATGGCAGCGTAGGTCAGCTTGGGGCTCTGCTTGTCGATGTAGGTATGGACATCGTTGGTGTACAGGATGGTAACGTCAGACTTGTCACCATACCAGCAGGCCGATGCGGCAGGCGCACCGATAGCCATGGATGCAGCGGCAGCGGTCACACCAGCAGCCTTTAAAAAGCTGCGACGGGAAATAAGTTGTTTCACAGGAAAACGACCTCCTTTTATCTTTGGCGTATCGCATTTGAGGCAGGCTCTTCCCTCCTGCCCTTTCAATAGCTCTAGCATAGCACAGAACGCCGCCGCAGACAAGCCAAAATCATTCTTTTGGTACAAATTATTTTCACGTTCCACTTTATTTTGACGCATATTGTACCATTTTTACACAAAAAAGACCTCCCCGTGCCCTGTCGCAGAGCAGCGGAGAGGTCTTTTTCAAGGGGGGGGGATGTTGACCCGTTGCCGGGTCTATCGGAGGAGATGGAAATATCAGATAGCGTTATACTCCTTGAGGAACTTCTCAAGGTCGGTGCCCTCGATCTTCTTCAGAGCTTCCTTCAGAGCCAGACGCGGGATCAGCGGCAGATCCATGTCGGTGATCTTCTTGCCGTCGCGCAGCTTCACGGTGGCATCGATCAGAGCGCGCACATCGTAGGTGCTGCCCCAGACCTCGGGCACGCCGCGGTCAATGTTCAGTAGGGTGTACACAGCCTCCATACCGGTGCGCATGGAGTACTCGGTGGTGAAGATGGTGTCGCGGGCGGTCTCGGCAAACTGGCCAAGGAAGGCAAAGTTCACAGCACCCTCGGGCACAACATCGGGACGGTCGCCCATGGCACGGGGCATGAAGAAAGCGTCGATATAGGGCATCATCACAGGCACGGTGTTGGCGCTGTGCTCTGCCAGCTCCGCGATCTGATCCTCGGGCACGCCGATGTGGTACAGCCACTCCATGCAGATCTCGCGGCCTGTGCAGTCGCGCATGGGCTTCTTGACGTAATCGCCGGGCTTATCGCTGAACAGGCCGTACACCCAGACGCACAGCTGATTCTTGGGCTGATCCTTGAACTGCTGCTGACGGTTCAGCGTCCAGCTGAGCAGCCAGCTGGAGTCCTTGACGGTGACGATGCCGCCGGTGACGGTATGGCCGCTGAAGGGGTCGCGCTTGCAGATCTTGCGGATATACTGAGGGATTTTGTCGTCCAGCGTGGTGATGGTGGCGCTCTCCCAGTTGCTCAGTTCCGGCTCGGAGCAGAACTTTTCCGGGTGACCGAAGGAGGGGTCCTGTGCGGCGATCTTCTTCCACAGATCCCAGCCGTTGCCGGGCTGGATGGTGGGGTCGAAGCCGGTAGCCTTATCCTGTGCACCCACGGTGCAGCTTTCCACGCAGCCGCCGTTGGTGATGAACAGCAGATCGTTCTCGGTCAGGTCGATGTTGGTGGTCTCGCCCTCGTGCTCCACGGTAACAGAGCTTGCCAGCTTGCGGCCCTTCTGGATGTCGAACTTCACATCCGTGACCTTGGTATTGTAGTGGAACTGCACGCCGAAGCTTTCCAAATAGCGCACCATGGGCAGGATAATGGATTCGTACTGATTATAGCGGGTAAAGCGCAGGGCGGTAAAGTCCGGCAGACCGCCGATGTGGTGGATATAGCGCTTGAGGTACAGCTTCATCTCCAGAGCGCTGTGCCAGTTCTCGAAGGCGAACATGGTGCGCCAGTACATCCAGAAGTTGGAGTTGAGCACCTCGTCATCGAAGAAATCGGTGATCTTTTTATCCTGCAGCTGCTCGTCCGGGGTAAAGAACAGCTTCATGATCTCCATGGCACCCTTATCGGACAGGCCGAATTTGCCATCGGTGTGAGCATCCTCGCCGCGGTTGACGGTGGCGCGGCACAAGGAGAAGTTGGGGTCCTCCTTGTTCAGCCAGTAATACTCGTCCAGCACGCTGGCACCCTCGGTCTCCAGAGACGGGATGGAGTGCAGCATATCCCACATAACTTCGAAGTGGTTGTCCATCTCGCGGCCGCCGCGCATCACATAGCCGATATCGTACTTGTAGCCATCGCAGGCGCCGCCGGCCAGTGCGTTCTTTTCAAACACATGGACGTGCTCGCCCTTCATCTGACCGTCGCGCACCAGATAGCAGGCAGCGGTCAGCGCTGCCAGACCGGAGCCGATGATATAAGCGGATTTATGATCCACGCCCTCCGGCTTTTTGGGGTGTGCAAAAGCTTCATAATTGCCACTGGAATAGTACATAAAAAAGCCTCCCTGCTTCCATATTTTCGTTTCACAGCCTTCATCGTGCTGTTCTCTATGGCAACAGTATACCCCGCAAAGTGAACCGGAACAACAAACAAACTTTGCCCGGTGTATAGATTTTTTACATCCGCCCTCATTTGCTGGAAATGCGTACAAATTGTGACATAAAGCAAACCCTCTCAGGCGCTTCGCGCCAGCTCTCCCGAAGGGAGAGCTTTATCAGCGCTGACCGTAAGAGATTCTTAAAAGCTCCCCCTGAGAGGGCAGACTTCCCCCGCACCGGGGGAAGATGTCACCGTAGGTGGCAAAAGGGGGAATCTGGCAAAGCCGCAAGGCTTTGACTGAGAGGGTTTCTCTAAGCAAATCTTCCCATACAAAAAGAGAGCCGCCACACAAGGTTCTGTGCAGCGGCTCTCCGGTGGATTTTAGTTCATCTGTTCCAGAGCCTTTTTCAGGTTCTTGGCGATCTGGTCCGGGCAGCTGGTGCTGCGGAAGCCGCACAGCGTGCCGTCCAGACGGGCAATGGCATCCTCTGCCTTCATGCCGGTAAGCAGCTGGCAGATGCCCTTCAGGTTGCCGTTGCAGCCGCCGACGACCTCAATGGAAGCAATGGTGTGGTCATCGTTCAGCACAAAGTTGGTCTGCTTGGAGCAGGTACCCTTGTTCGGGAAGGAAAATTCCTTGCTCATAGTCTTTACGTCCTCTCTCTTTTACGTTTTTCGGCGATGGCGCGCAGCTGCGCTGCGGCTTCGTCCGGTGCGGTACAGGTGCCGATGGGGTGGGGGTGCTTGTGGTTGCGGCCATGGAAGTCCGTACCCGCAGTAGCCACAAGGCCGTACTGTTTGCACAGGGCAAGGCACTCGGCGCTATCCTCCGGGCTGTTGCTGGGGTGGTACACCTCTATGCCGTCCACTGCGCCCTCTGCTGCCAGCTCCCGCAGCAGGGGCATACTTTTATACACCGTGGGGTGGGCAAACACCACCGCGCCGCCGCTTGCCTTGGCGGTAGCCAGCACCTGCCGCACCGGCAGATACTCCGGCGAGTGCAGCACGATGCCCCGGGGGTTCCACCCGAACAGCTTGTGGTAGGTCTCGCCGTAGATGCTGCCATCGGTCAGACCCAGCAGTTCCAGTGCCTGCATCAGCCCGCTTTTGAACAGCACCCCGCTGGCCTTTGTGGTCTCCCATGCAAGGTCGGTGGTAAACTGCGGGTACAGCTGTTCCAGCTCCTTTGCGCTCTGCAAAGCGCAGGCGTTGCGGCGCTCCTTCATGATGGCGCAGTGCTCCCGCAGCGCCGGGCAGTCCACGTCCGGGTAGTAGCACAGCAGGTGCACCCGGTGCTGGCGCTCAAAGTCGTAGCCGGTCAGCTCCACGGCGGGGATCAGCTCTACCCCGTCCTGCCCGGTGTGGGCATAGGCGTACTGGGCGCTGAGCAGGGTATCGTGGTCCGAAAGGGCGATGGCGTGCAGCCCGGTGCGGGCAGCGATGGACGCCAGCCGCTCGATGGGCACAGCACCGTCTGAGCAGGTGGAATGGATATGCAGGTCACAGGACATAGCGGGTTACTTCCTTAGTGCTTATAGAAATTGATCAGGCAGCCATCAGCCAGGATCTGGCGCTCGTCGGTGGTGAGCGGAGCCATGTACAGCTCAAACTCCTTGACGGTATCGCCCAGAACGTAGGCCTTGATGTTCTGCAGGTCGCCCTTGAGTACTTCCCGCACATTGGGGATGAGCACATAGTCCCCCAGACCAAAGGGGGTGGCACCTGCCAGCTGCAGGGGCAGCATACCCCAGTTGATGAGGTTAGAGCGGTAACGCTTGGTAGCGTACTCGGTAACGATATTGGCACCGGCACCCAGCACACGCTGGCAGCTGGCGGCCTGCTCACGGGCAGAGCCATCGCCGGGCTTGACCGCAAAGATGGTAGAAGCGATCTGGATATCGTTCCAGTTCAGCTGTTCGCAGCCGGGCACGGCGTTCACCTTTGCCAGCAGGGCAGCGTCCCCTGCACCGGCGCGGCGGGCGTTCTCTTCGGCCTGTACAGCCTTGGCGCGGCCCACATACTCCGGGTCCTTGCGGCTGAGGGTGAACTCAGCCAGACCCAGGGGGTTAGAGCGGTAAGAAGAGGTCTCACCGGAGGGGATCAGCTCGTCGGTGGTGGTGACGGGGTCGGTGATATAAGAAGCCACCTTCAGCAGCAGGTTGTCGCCCAGCGGTGCGATCTCCGGCCAGTCCTTGATGTTGGGGCCAAACTTGAGCAGGGCATCGTAATCGCCCTTGCCAAAGCCTTGATACACGCGGGTGTCGTAGCTGGAAGCATCGTACTGGTACTCCGGCACGGTGGGATCGTAATCAACGTCGGTGGCAGGAGTCAGGATACCGCCGTTTGCGGTGGTGGCTGCAATGCTGCGGGCATCCATCAGCGCCACACCGGACAGCTGGCCGCTGCCGGGCTTGGAGCCCTCGCGGCTGGGGAAGTTGCGGGTGGTGTGACGGATGGACAGAGCGCCGTTTGCGGGCACATCGCCTGCGCCGAAGCAGGGGCCGCAGAAGGCGGTGCGGATGGTAGCGCCGCTGGCCATCAACTCGCTAATGACGCCGGTGCGCACCAGTTCCATCATGATGGGCTGGCTGCCGGGGTAAACGCTCAGAGCGTAGTCGCCGCAGCCGCCGGTATGACCCTTGAGGATGGAAGCAGCCTCGTAGATGCTGTCGTACAGACCGCCTGCGCAGCCTGCAATAACGCCCTGATCCACCCGCAGCTTACCGTTTTCGATCTTGCTGCACAGGTCCAGCTGCACGTCCTTGCGGCCGATCAGCTTCTGCACATCCTGTTCGCAGGCGTGGAGGATGTCCTCCAGGTTTGCGTTCAGCTCCTCAATGGTAAAGGCGTTGGAGGGGTGCATGGGCAGGGCGATCATGGGACGGATGGCAGAAAGATCCACCTCCACCACGCCGTCATAGTAGGCAAGGTCTGCCGGTGCAAGCTTTTTATAGTCTGCTGCACGGCCATGCACTGCCAGAAAACGCTGGGTGACTTCATCGGTCTCCCAGATGGAGGACAGGCAGGTAGTCTCGGTGGTCATGGCATCAATGGCGTTGCGAGTATCCTGCCGCAGGGAGGCAATGCCAGGGCCCACGAACTCCATGACCTTGTTTTTGACGTAGCCGCTCTTGAACAGCTTGCCCACAAGGGCAATGGCTACATCGTGGGGGCCGCAGCCCGCCGGCAGACTGCCGGTCAGGTAGATGGCCACCACACCCGGGCGGGCAACATCATAGGTGCGGCCCAGCAGCTGCTTTGCCAGCTCGCCGCCGCCCTCGCCGATAGCCATGGTGCCCAGTGCGCCGTAGCGGGTGTGGGAGTCCGAGCCAAGGATCATTTTGCCGCAGCCGGCAAAGCGCTCACGCATATACTGGTGGATGACTGCCATGTGCGGGGGCACAAAGATACCGCCGTACTTTTTGGCAGCGGACAGGCCAAAGCGGTGGTCGTCCTCATTGATGGTGCCGCCCACAGCGCACAGGCTGTTGTGGCAGTTGGTAAGCACATAAGGGATGGGGAACTTTTCCAGCCCGGAAGCACGGGCGGTCTGGATAATGCCCACAAAGGTGATGTCATGGCTTGCCATGGCATCAAACTTGATCTTCAGGTTCTCGGCATCGCCGCTGGTGTTGTGTGCCTGCATAATATTGTAGGCCATGGTACCGGTCTTAGCCGCGGCAACGGCAGCGGCATCAAAGCCCTTTGCTGCCAGTGCTGCGGGTGCATTGCCATCTGCGGGCACCCACTCTCCGCGCGCATAGTACGCACCGCCGGTGCTGCATTTGATCATATCCAACATCTCGATTCGCCTCTCTTTTTGTATTTTCCCGCCCGCCGCAATTGCGGGCATTGCCCCGGCAGTGCGGCTATTCATCCCGAAAACAGCCGTCCCCTTAGCCTTCACCCCTTGGGGGGAAGGTGGCGCACAGCACCGGATGAGGGGTATTTCTTGGCAACAGCACCCTCATCAGTCGCCTGCGGCGACAGCTTTTCAAAGACTTATAACCCCTGCCCTGTTACGGCAAAAGCCGTATTTAACTTTTATTATAGCATGAAAGGGCGAAAAGAAAAAGCATTTTTTATGAACCCTTACTGCACCTTTGCGGCGGCTTCCTGCTGCTTTTCCTTTTGCAGTCTGCGGAACACCACAAAATAGGCCGGGATCAGGAAGAAGCAGGCAAAGAGCCATGCCACCGGGTTTGCGATGCAGGCGGCAAAGTAGCCCCACAGCGGCACGAACCAGAAGCCCACCAT
>ERZ838118.190-NODE-190-length-85134-cov-7.043583_pt1 | contig 85134 bp, 60 predicted proteins | sample MGYA00519863_ERZ838118 | MGnify/ENA primary metagenome ERZ838118 (study PRJEB31850, sample SAMEA3708827) | human gut metagenome | biome: human gut; feature: human-associated habitat; material: faeces | place: China | collected 2014 ...
CAGCTTGCGCTGACCAGAATCACGCACCAAGTCTCACGTGCGTTCGACTTGAACACATAAATTCCTTGCATCCTCCTGCACGAACAACTGCCCACTATCTGTAAAAAAATATTACTTACGCTCATCCATCGGCACATAATCGCGTTCCTGCATGATACTCTTGTATGCCGGACGAATAATCTTATCCGCATTTACCAGTTCTTCAATGCGGTGTGCACTCCATCCAACGATTCGTGCCATGGCAAAAATCGGTGTATAAAGTTCCAGCGGAATATCCAGCATGCTGTATACAAATCCACTGTAAAAATCGACGTTGGCACTTACACCTTTGTAAATTTTACGCTTCTCAGCAATGACTTCCGGTGCCAGGCGCTCAATCATGGAATACAGGGCAAAATCTTTTTCTCTGCCCTTTTCAATCGCAAGTGCTTCTACAAAATGTTTGAATACGCGGGCACGCGGATCAGACAGGGAATATACGGCATGTCCCATTCCGTAGATCAGACCTTTTCGATCAAACGCCTGCTTATCAACCAGTTTTCCAAGGTATGCTTTTACTTCATCTTCATCACCCCAGTCAGATACTTCCCGACGGATCTCATCCATCATCTGAACGACCTTGATATTGGCACCGCCGTGCTTCGGTCCTTTCAGAGAGGACAGTGCTGCCGCGATAACGGAATACGTATCGGAACCTGCCGAAGTAACAACACGTGTCGTAAATGTTGAGTTGTTTCCACCGCCATGCTCCATATGAAGCACCAGTGCAGCATCCAGAACCTGTGCCTCCAGTGCGGTGTATTTTTTATCCGGTCTGATCATCAGCAAAATATTTTCCGCGGTGGACAGCTCCGGCTGCGGACGGTGAATATACAGGCTCTCATCCCGAAGAAAGTGATTATAGGAATGATAACCATATACGGCAAGCATCGGCATCTCACTGATCAGCTTCATACACTGCATCAGAACCGTCTGTAAAGAACTGTCGCTAATCCCGTCATCATAGGATGCCAGTGTCAATACACTTCTGGTCAGAGAGTTCATCAGATCGGCACTCGGTGCTTTCATAATAACGTCTCGCGTAAAATTCGTCGGCAGATGCCGTGCATTTGCCAGTGCTTCACAGAAAGTTTTCAACTGTGCCGGGGATGGGAGTTCGCCAAACAGCAACAGATAAGTAACTTCTTCAAATCCGTAACGTTTGCCCTCGAATCCTTTTACCAGATCAATGACATTGTATCCACGATACCAGAGATTACCATCACATGGGATCTTCTGTCCATTTTCCATTCGGAAGGATTCAATTTTTGATATATTGGTCAAACCGGCAACGACACCATTTCCATTTTTATCACGAAGTCCACGCAGCACACCGTTTGCGTCAAACAATTCAGCGGAAATCTGTTCTGTCACCCGACATTTCTGTGCATAATCTCTGGAAAAGTTATCCAGCATCTCTTTATCGTACATAGTTTCTCCTCCTGTTCCGTTATTCGATCAAACACCCATACTCTAACCATGGATGCAAAATGTATCTACACAAGTCAAACACTCTGAAAATTTCGTGTATACACTGACTGAAATAAGACACTTCTAGCACTCATGCTACCCTTTTGCTAATATTTTGTCAAATAAAAAAAGTATAAACAGATTTTTTATATCACACTTGAGTAATTTTAGCATACATATGTACGCTATTTTATTTCTATAAAACTAGGTAGAATACTTGTATAAGCAATTTATACGATTGTTTACTACTATTTATACGGGCAGAAGTTTCAGGAGGTTTCAACATGGATGTACTAAAAAGAATTGACGAGATTATGGCGAGACAACATTTAAACGATTATCAGCTTTCGAAACTGTCCGGATTATCAACTTCCACGATTTCTAATATGCGTAAGAGAAATACCATTCCTTCTATCGCAACATTAGAATATATCTGCGAATCTTTTGATATCACACTGTCACAGTTTTTCATGGATAATCAAAGTACATTATATCCGGTGAATGAGACGCAGAAAGAGTTTCTGGATTATTTTGTCCTCCTGTCAGATGAGCAGCAACAACTGATGCTGGAGGTCGTAAAAAATATTCGCTCCGATCTCACTCAAAAACCATATAAAAAGCCAAATACAGCGAAGGAATCATAGCTGATATACTTATTTCAGACAACAGATTTTAACGACGATTCTTTTCAAACCTTGTATGAAACATGGAAAAAGAACGTGCCTTACATATTAAGAGACACGTTCTTTTTCTGTTTATTTATCTTCACTTATCAGACCAGTATGCTTCAATACTTCTTCCACACGTTTGACCGGAATAATATGTAACTCTGCTTTTACTTCCTCTGCCACATCCTCCAGATCTTCGCGGTTATCATACGGGATAAATACGTTCTTGATACCGGCTCTCTGTGCCGCCATCAGTTTTTCAGGAAGACCACCGATCGGCATTACACCGCCGCGCAATGATACTTCACCCGTCATGGCAAATTCCGGGGAAATACCTTTGTTCAACAGCATAGATGTCAACGCTGTCACGATCGTAATACCTGCTGACGGACCATCCTTTGGAACTGCGCCTGCCGGCACATGGATATGCAGATCTGATTCTTTTAAGACTTCTGTCTCCTCCGGAAACATGGATTTCACCAGTGTCAGCGCGATCTGCACAGACTCTTTCATTACGTCACCCAGTTGTCCGGTTACTTTCACTTTTCCGTCACCGCGGATTTTTGCAGTCTCAATAAAGAGGATTTCTCCTCCTGCGCTGGTCCATGCCAGTCCGGTTACCACCCCCGGCTGTGCTTCCTGCATACGCACATCGTGATGTAACTGCTTACGTCCCAAAAATTCTTTCAGACGTTTTACCCCTACGGTAATACTCTTCTGCTCGCCTTTGACCAGTTTTACCGCTGCCTGACGGCACAGTGTCTCCAGTTTTTTCTTTAAACCGCGGACACCGGATTCCATTGTGTATTCACTGATGATCGCACGCATGGCATCGTCCGTTACCTTCAGATTCTGCTTTTTCAGTCCCATGGTGGACATCGCATTCGGAAGCAGATATTTTTTTGCGATTTCAAATTTTTCCACGGCGGTATAACCTGGGAACTGAATCACTTCCATACGGTTCAGCAATGGCTCCGGAATCGTATCAACAGAGTTCGCTGTACAGATAAACAATACATTTGACAGATCATACGGCACATTCATATAGTGATCAGTAAAACTGAAATTCTGCTCCGGATCAAGAACTTCCAGCAGCGCACTTGCCGGATCTCCGCTGTAATCATGGGACAGTTTATCCACTTCATCCAGTACCATGACCGGATTCGAACTGCCGCTGCGCTTCATGCCTTCCATAATTCGTCCCGGCATCGCTCCGATATAGGTTCTTCTGTGGCCACGGATCTCTGCCTCATCCCGGACACCACCAAGACTGATCCGCACATATTCCCGGTTCAGTGCTTTGGCAATGCTCTGGCAGATACTGGTCTTACCAGTACCCGGCGCACCGACAAAAAGCAGGATAGAACCAGACTGCTTCTTATTCAATGCCATCACCGCAATCTGCTCTATGATACGCTCTTTTACTTTTTTCAAGCCGTAATGCTGCTCATCCAGCACCTGCTCCGCCTGATTTAAATCAATTTCTACCGGCGCTGCCACTTTCCAGTTCAGGGAAGTCATAAAATCCAGATAATCATAGAGCAGACCGTATTCGTGGCTGTCTTTGCCCTCCTGTTTCATACGGTTCAGCACCTTTTCCGCTTCTTTTCTGGCTTCCTCATTCATACCAGATTCCTGAATCTTTTTCTCAAATTTGCGGACATCGGAAATATTTTCCGGATGCATCTCATCTAACTGCTCCTGCAAAAATTCAATCTGCTTCTTCAAAGCAGACTCCCGGTAAACACGTTCATGTGTCTCCTGCTGCGCGCTTTCTGCCTCATCACTGACATGCGCCATCTCAATAAATTCATAAATGGACTGCTCAATCAGTTCTGTACGTTCCCGCACGGAATCTGCAGCAATGATCGCATATTTTTCCTCCGGCGTAATACTCAAATAAGCGGACAGCGCACAGATGATCTCTGTCATGTTACTCCAGTGCTGAATAAACGCCCGCGCCCAGACTCCCCACTGAAAACCGCTGACAAACTGGATCAGACTCTTTTTCGCTTCTTTATAAATCTCTTTTTCTTCTTCCTCCGGCAGATCTGCGATTTCGGAACAGATCGCTGCATCCGCGGTAAAAGCTCCATCCGTTATCTCTATGTCAGAAACATCCACACGATTGTGAACACGGATACTGATATTTCCCTCATCATCCACATTTTCTACGGTTCCTACCAGACCTTTTTCCTGAAAATCATCTACGATAAGGTCTTCCCGCTTCTTTTCTTCTTTCTGGATCAGAAACAGAATTTCTTCTCCCTTTTCTACTTTTTCAACCTGCATGCGTTCCAGAACGTCTTTTTTGAAATTAAATGTGACGCCCGGAAGGAGCAGTAAATCATATACTGGTAAAACTAACATACGATCGCCTCCTTCTGTTAGCAAAGTCTCCTATTGAGTGCTAATTATACCACATTTTTCGCATTTTGCAAGTTATTGACGGTAAACTGCAGGTTGAAAAATGGGAAATCCGATACATTATGACAAGTTGAAGTTTTATTTAGGTTGTGAACAGAAAAAAAGAAATCGTCACCTCACGCAGGCTAAAATGCCTGCTTTGAGGAGAAGATTTCTTTTTTCTGCATTTACGTTACTGAATAAACTTGCCCATATTCACTCTTAACTGAAATAGAGAACTTCAGCTATTTTTTCTTGGAACGCGATTATTAGCGGACAAGACAAAATAGCTGGAGTTCTCTTCATATACTTACATACTTACGTTGAGGCACCATTTTTCTTTTGTGCCTCCAGAAGTTCTCCGATCAGGCGATTTTTCGTTGTTGACTCCTGCATATATGTCTCACTGAGCTGCTTTCCTGCCAGCTCCATTTCTGCATGCAGATCTCTGGCGGACAGCAACCGGCATCCTTCGCCACGGATGATGACCTGCTCCAGTCCATCGGAAGTTGCCACCGTGACCTGATATTTTGACGCATTGGTATGTGCAAATTTTTCAATATACTGATCGGCAGTTTCTGCTTCTTTTGTAAATACGACATGAATGTTGTGATAATCGAAGCATTCTGTCTCATGTCCGATCACACGGTATGCATCGAACACAGCAATGACTTCGATCTGCTTCATACCCTGATAGTTACACAGCTTGTCTAATAAAATACCTCTGGCAGAATCCATATTTTCTCTTGCAAGGTCTTTGAGTTCATCCCAGGCAAAGATGATATTGTAACCGTCCACCAGCAGATATTCCTGTTTTTTCGGCTGTGATGTAAAATTTCTGGTAACAGATTCCGTCCGACTTTCCACTCTGCGCCGGCGTACAACACCGTTTCTGCGGGTTCGAGCGCCACTGTTTGCATAAAATGTTTTTTCCAGAATGGCATCTACTTCATCCACACCGATCCACTCATCCATGACACTTCGTGTTGCCCGTTCCGGAAGTTCTTCCCTTTTCACGGTTTCCGGCTGCCATCCTTCCACATGCATATGCTCTTTTACTTCGTTCCATGGAACTGTAAAACCTGCACCATGCGCACAAAATACCGAACCGGATGGATTGGCTGTATCGTGTTCCGCATCATATCCAATCGCATCAATGACTTCTGCCGCATTATGGCATGGCGCATAGCCATCCAATGTGAGGAAAATACGTCCGAAGCCTTTCGTGTAAGCTGCCACTTCTTTCGGATAATCCTGCATTTCACTGACTGGCGCGCGTCCAGTCAATACCGAAAGCCCTCCCTGTGCCTGTGTAATTTCAAAAGTGCCGTTCATTTTTTCAATATCTGTCATTGCCCGTCCAATCATCTGCTCCGGGAGTTCTATCCGAAATTGATAATATGGCTCTAACAATACCGATTCCGCTTCCATCAAACCCTGACGAATAGCACGGTAAGTCGCCTGACGGAAATCTCCGCCCTCGGTATGTTTCTGATGTGCCCGACCGGCGATCAATGTAATTTTCATATCTGTGATAGCAGATCCTGTCAGTACGCCACGATGTTCCCGCTCCAGAAGGTGCGTCACGATCAGGCGCTGCCAGTTTTTATCTAACATATCCTCACTGCAATCTACGTCAATCTGTAACCCGCTGCCTGCCGGAAGCGGCTCCAGTAATAAATGCACTTCCGCATAATGACGCAACGGTTCAAAATGTCCGACGCCCTCCACCGTATTTGCAATCGTTTCTTTGTATACAATATGGGATTTTCCAAAAGTAACATCTATGCCAAAGCGCTCTGCAATAACGCTCTGTAAAATTTCTGTCTGGATTTCTCCCATGATCTGTGCCTGAATCTCCTGTAACTGCTCATCCCAGACGATGTGCAGTTCTGGCTGTTCTTCTTCCAGCAGTTTCAGTTTTGGCAGCATCAGCGCCGGATCACAGCCTTCCGGGAGACAAACCTGACAGGTCAGAACTGGCTCTAACAGCGGTGGCAGCGTTTCCGCTTCTTCTCCCAGTCCCTGTCCAGGATAGGTCTCTGCAAGCCCGGTGACCGCACAGATTTCTCCGGCTTCTGCCCGCTGACGGACTTCGTATTTTTCGCCGGAATATACACGAATCTGGTTGACTTTTTCCAACACGTCATCTTCCCCGTCTGACTTCGTGCGAAGAAGATCTTTTACTTTTAATACACCGCCGGTTACTTTTAAATGCGTCAGACGGTTGCCCTGCTCATCCCTGGAAATCTTGTACACTTTTGCAGAAAATTCCGATGGATAGGTATCTTCTTCCGTCCAGAACTCAAATCCATTTAAAAAGGTTTCGATTCCTTCCATTTTCAGGGCAGAACCAAAATAACACGGAAATACTTCTCTGTCCCGGATCATTGCCCGAATCTGCGCCTCAGACACCGTTCCGGTTTCCAGATATGTTTCCAGTGCTTCCTCCTGACAGGTTGCCAGTTCCTCATACCATGTTTCCAAAGATAAAACACTCTGATCTGTATTCATTCCAGAGTCCATCGTCTGCTTAGCATCATAATCCTTTTTCGCGTCTGCAACGTCTGCTATCACTGCATCTGCCAAAACGGACGAAGCGGAAAAGTCAATGCATCCTTCGGATAACCGTTCTTTTAATTCGGTCATCACAGCTGCCTGATCCGCTCCCGGCTGATCCATTTTATTTACAAAAAAGAACGTTGGAATCTCATACTGCTGCAACAGATTCCACAGTGTCTGCGTATGTCCCTGCACACCATCTGATCCACTGATCAGCAGCACTGCGTAATCCAGCACCTGAAGCACACGCTCCATCTCCGCAGAAAAATCCACATGCCCCGGTGTATCTAATAATGTCAGATCCGTGTCGCGCCAGGTCAGTTCCGCCTGTTTGGAAAAAATCGTAATTCCTCTGGCACGCTCCCGCTCATCGGTATCCAGAAATGCATCTTTTGTATCTACTTTTCCAAGTTTTCGAATTGCTCCGGAAGTATACAAAAGTGCCTCTGACAGCGTGGTTTTTCCGGAATCCACATGCGCCATCAGTCCGGTACAGATGTGTTTTCTTCTATTTGTATTTGCCATATATCTCACTTACCTCATAATTTTAAGAATGTCCTCTGCATTCCTCATCCAATTGCGCTCATTGTACCATAATTTTTTATACAAGTCGACTGTTGCGATTTTGATTTACTTTGGCATAGATTCCCACGGAATGGCAATACTTGCAAAAAAGATAGTTTCTGTGAGGTTTTTAATTATGAAAATTGTATTTATTGTACCTGCTTCCGACCTGCGCCGGATTCCTCTCTATCGTCTTGGTGGGAAAATTTACGGACAGTCCAACTCCATCACAGGTCCGTTGATCCTTGGTGGCATTTTAAAAAAAGCCGGGTATCAGGTGGAAGCCTATGAAGAATTAAACGCCCGCCTGCCGTTAAAACATCTGCTAAAGGATACGGATATTTTCTGCCTGTCACTGATGACCTCCAATGCTCCCAGAGGTTATGAACTGGCAGACATCATCCACAAACATTCCAATGCCCGCGTGATCATGGGCGGTATGCATCCGACCTGGCTTCCCGAAGAAGCCCTGCAGCATGCAGATCAGGTCATTGTCGGGGAAGGCGAAAAAGTTATTTTAGATGTAGTGGAAGGACGTTTAAACACCCGGATCGTGCAGGGGATCTCTCTGACCAATGTGGATGAGGCACCATTTCCAGATTATTCGATTCTGAAAACACCCTGCGTCGCGGCAAATGTTATTTCCACCAGAGGATGCCCCTACCGCTGCACGTTCTGCACCACGTCCCGCATGTTTGCCCCTTACCGACAGCGCAGTGTGGATAACGTCATTGATGAGATCCGCATGTATAAACAAATGGGCTTTCGCTATCTGAATTTTGAAGATGACAATTTTACCGCGGACAAAGAACGGGCAAAAGATATCTGCCGCCGGATGATCGCCGAACATCTTACGTTCAAAGAGAGCTTTTTCTTTGGGCGAACGGATCTGGCGAATGATGCGGAATTATTGCAGCTTTTACATGACGCGCATCTGACCAGAGTGTTGATCGGCATTGAATCGCTGAACCAGAATGCCTTAGATGAGATCCATAAAGGACAGAATATCGAAGATATCCGAAAAGCCGGTGCTGCCTGCGAAAAATACAAAATCCGTATGATTGCAAGCATCGTTCTTGGACTGGATGAAGATACAAAAAAAGACATGGACAGAAGTGTTGCTTTCGCAAAATCTATCCATGCCTATCAGTTACAACCTGCTATTTTGACACCCTTTCCCGGCACACCAGTTTACGACCAGTTTTGTCAGGATCACCGTATGATCACCAGCGACTGGAGCCGCTTTGACATGATGAATGTCACCTTTCTCCCCAAGCATATGTCGCCTTGGGAATTGCAGGAAACTTTTTATGAAGCGTCCAAATATTTTTATGATTTCAAATCCGTGAAGGATATCCGTCAGATTTTTGGTGCCGAATATGCCTTCCGCCGGTTCGGACTGGCAATCATGGCACGACTGGGTGTATTTGGCGCACATGTGGCTTCAAAAGTTGCCAAAGGATCTGTGTATTATGATCTGAGGCATTACTCCAGCAAAGAGTCTACTGCATCCGCATCAAAAGTAACGGATGCCACATGATCTACCTCGATCTGGTACAGTGCATTTGCAGCGATATGCTCTGCTGCCTGCTCCAGATCACGGATACCGGTTGTGTTCTCATATTTTTTCACAACTGCATCTAAGCCTTCCGGTGTCACGATGCACTCATCCTCACTCATGCCCATACGTTTTAATACTTTCGGCAGTGAAAAACGGGCGAAAATTGTCTTTTTCTCCTCCGGTGTATAATCCGGAATCTCAATGACTGCAAAACGTGACATCAACGGTGCGCTGATGCGGTCTTTGTCATTGGCAGTTGCGATCGGATATACGCCAACCGTCGGAACCATACATTCCATGTAGTTATCCGTAAATCCAAGGTTATCCAGCAAGGTCAGCAGTACATCTGCCGGATTGCCATTTCCTTTTCCATTGGAAGCCTTATCTAACTCATTGATGATAAATACCAGTCCGGATTCTCCTGCTGCGGAAAATGCCTCCATGATAATACCCGGCTTTGCATTGGCATAAACACGGGAACTTCCGGTCAGCTGCTCCGGATCATGGATGGAGCTCATGTCCAGTGTGGTCCACGGCAGTTTCAGAATACGTGCTACCGCATAGGCAATCTGGGATTTTCCGGTTCCGGCAGGTCCGATCAGAAGCAGACCATAAGCCGGCAGTGTATGGGTACGGTTGATCTGGATGATTGTCTCGATGATACGCTGTTTTACACGCTCCATACCATATAATTCTTCATCCAGAATCCGACGTGCTTCTTCCGGGTCGATTGCTTCAAAATAATTGCTCTTCCAACGGATGTTCATCATAATAGAAAGAGCACGCTGTGCATGACGGCGCTCCTCCGCGGAAACTTCATGGGAACGGGCAACTGCCAAATTTCGACGCGCCCACAGACGAATGTTATCCGGCAAAGTGCGTCCTGCACAGTTCATAAAATCTGTGATACTCTGCAGACTGGTCAGCTTCATGCTGTCGCCTTCTTCTTCCTGTTCTTCTTCGTCAAACACCTCTGTCGGTGCGTTGCTGGCAAACAGACGCTCCATCATAAACTGTAAAAATCCGTCCTCAGCGGACAGTTTTGTGCCACCTCCAAAGGCAATCTCACGGATCTTGTATACAGCATAACCATCTGGACGGTTTTCTCCGGAAAGGCGTACGGTAATATGGTTTTCACCAAGCCAGCGCAACAGGCTGACAAAACGTGCATCAATCTGTAAAATATCCGCACTGATCTTGCCATCTTCTTCCTCAAATTCAAAGGAAGTGCGTTTTACAGGATTGGTAAAAACACCACAGGAATGATGCTTCCACTGGCGAATCTTGTTATCCAGTAACAGAATCGGAGATTCTGCGGATGCTTCGGAAGCATTGGAAAAAACCATGGTGTAAGTACATTTTCCATGTGAATTTTTATCTGGTTTATTATTAAAATCAAATACAGGCATGAAATTTCTCCTTCGTATGTTTTTATCATATGTTTTATAATCTCTATCAGTATAGCACTGCTTCCGATATTAGAAAAGTGTAAAATCGCTTATTCTTCTACTGGCACCTGACGTAATTCACCGGTTACGGAATCCATGATAAATCCAGTGATCGTGATATTCTTTGGCATCAGTGTGTGATTTTTCAATGCAATCACGGTATCTCTGACAGACTGCTCCACACATTCAAAGCCACCAAGCCATTTTTCCAGATCAATACCACTGTTTCGCACAATATTGATATGTTCCTGTGAAACGCCTCTGTGTGTCAACTCTTCCAGAAGTTTTCCACCATCCATACCCTGTACCCCACAGTCTGTATGTCCGATAACCATAACTTCTTCTACACCAAGCTCAATAATCGCTACTAACAGGCTTCGAACCACACTACCGTATGGATGTGTGATCACGCCGCCGGCATTTTTTATAATTTTTGCATCGCCATTTTTCAGACCAAGTGCTGCCGGAAGTAACTCTGTCAGACGTGTATCCATACAGGTCAGAATTGCCAGTTTTTTGTCCGGATACTTGCTGGTCAGATACGGTTCGTATGCTTTATCCTCCACAAATTTCTTATTGTACTCCATAACTTCGTTAATCATTGGTACTCCTCCTCGATATACTTTAAATTTCTTTAAGTTATATAAATTTCCAAAAAAAGTGCAAATCACGTTTGATTCAAGTCGAACGCACGTGAGACTTGGTGCGTGATTCTGGTCAGCGCAAGCTGACATCTTCTTTTCCATACTTTTTTAATCTATATAAATCTGCAAAAAGTATGCTTTTTACTTACATGAAACTTTTTCTGTCATTCTATGTAATACAAAGCCATCCGAAAAATCATATTCCGAATGGCTTTGAAAATTTTACTTTAACAAGCTATCATATATACTTATCTGTCCCACTTATCACACAGCGCATTGATCTGATCCGCAAACTTCGCCATATCTTTATTTGCGATTTCTTTATTTTTATGAATTACTGCGATCAGGCGCTGACCTGCTGCCAGTAACCGGTCAAATACACTGTTTCCAGCTTTCTTGGTCTTACGTTTCTCTGCCAGTTTTCTGCTGCCCTGTACCACGCACAGATTCTGCTGCAGATCATAAATATCACCGCTATACGGTGCAACCGCGTCCACACCAACCACTTCTTTTAAATGTGCCGCAAAATTATCCGTTACCTGATCCTGTCCATGAACCACAAATACCCGTTTTGGTTTCTGCTTCATGCCCTGTACCCATGCGGTCAGATGATCCTTATCCGCATGACCACTGATGCCCGGCAGATTCAGGATTTCTGCATTGACATGCACTGTCTCACCGAAAAGTTTTACCTCTTTTGCACCGTTCAACAGCTGATAACCTAATGTACCCGGAACCTGATAACCAACAAATACGATGGTACACTCTTCCCGCCACAGATTATGTTTCAGATGATGGCGGATACGACCTGCCTCACACATTCCGGAAGCAGAAATAATTACCTTCGGCGTCTTGATAAAATTGATGGCTCTGGATTCATCACTGGAAACCGTGGTCTTTAATCCCGGAAAACCAATCGGGTTCACACCACTTTTGATCATTTCCAGATCATCTTTACGGAAACATTCCAGCACATTTTTATTGAAAATATTTGTTGCCTCAATAGCCAGCGGACTGTCCACATACACCTCAAAATTCTGGAAAGAGGACAACATCTGCTCCTGTTTGATTTTGCGCAGATAATATAGCATTTCCTGGGTACGTCCTACGGAAAATGCCGGAATAACCACATTTCCGCCTCTGGCAAATGTCACCGCCAGCACCCGGGCAAGTTCAGATGCATAATCAGGTGGCACGTCATGATTTCGATCTCCATAAGTGGACTCCATGATCAGATAATCCGCGGATTCCGGAATTTCCGGATCACGGATCAGCGCACGATTACCGTTTCCAATATCACCGGAGAAAATCAGTTTACACTCATCCTCCCCTTCTTTTGCCCACATTTCAATAAAAGAAGATCCAAGCAAATGTCCCGCATCACGGAAGCATACGGTCAATTCGTCACACACATGCACTTTTTTGTCATAATCACACGGTACAAAATAATTCAAAACGCCCTGTGCATCGTTTACACTGTACATCGGAACCACTTCCGGCTGTCCGGCTCTGCGGGCTTTCCGGTTTCTCCATTCCGCCTCAAACTCCTGAATGTGCGCACTGTCTTTTAACATAATGTTACAGAGCTGCGTGGTGGCATTTGTGGCAAAAATCTGTCCCCGGAAACCTCTTGCATACAAAAGCGGCAGTAATCCGGAATGATCAATGTGTGCGTGTGTCACAAACACATAATCAATCGCTGCTGCATTTACCGGAATATCCTGATTTTCGTAGATGTCTGCCCCCTGCTCCATACCACAGTCCACCAGAATATGTTTTTCTCCGATCTTCAGATAATGACAACTACCTGTTACCTCATGCGCTGCACCAATAAATTCTATCCTCATAGAAAAACCCCCTTCTACATTGTATTCCTTTTCCTCATATGCTCTTATGTAATAAGAATAAAATCATACAGTTCCATATTTATCAGATGTTACCTTCCAACTTATCTCTACAAATTTCATTCTTATTATATTCCTGTCCAGCGTTCCAAATTTATCAGTTGTTACACGAAAAACTATCTTTCCGCTTTTTATCTATTTTTTCTTATTCATCAAACAGACTATTTCTCATCTTCCTGCCCCTGCAGATAATAGATAAACTGCTGCGCAGTTCTTCCGGAAATTCCGCCATGGCTCAGCTCCCATTTATTTGCCTCTGCTTTCAGCTCATCCTCAGACATCTTGATGCCTGCTTTTGCTGCCAGATGAATCACAATGTCAAAGTACTCTTTCTGGCTCGGTTTAGAGTAATTGATCGTAACACCAAAACGATTAACCAGAGAAAGCTTCTCCTGCATTGTATCGGAACGATGCATTCCCTCATCCTGCTGCACATCGTTACGGTCGCTCCATGTCTCACGGATCAGGTGACGACGGTTGGATGTCGCATAGATCAGAATATTATCCGGTTTCGTCTCCACACCACCTTCAATGACTGCTTTCAGGAATTTATATTCAATCTCAAATTCCTCAAAAGAAAGATCATCCATATAAATAATGAACTTGTAGTTTCTGTTTTTTACGGCTGCAATAACATTTGACAGATCTTTGAACTGATGTTTATAAATCTCGATCATGCGCAGTCCCTGATCGTAAAACTCATTGACAATGGCTTTAATACTGGTTGATTTACCGGTTCCGCTGTCACCAAAGAGCAGCACATTGTTTGCTTTTTTGCCTTCCACGAAAGCACGGGTATTATCCACCAGTTTTTTCTTCTGGATCTCATAGCCAACCAGATCAGACAGCATAACTTTGTCCATATTGTTGATCGGTAAAAATACAAGTTTGCTATCGGTACGATCCTGAATACGGAACGCTTTGTTTAATCCAAACATGCCAACACCGTAATCACGGTAAAATTCAGTTACTGCGGTGAAAAATCCTTCCACATCTTTTGCCTGCTCCATGCGGCTGCTCAATGCCTGTACTTTTTCGCTGACATTTTTATTGTACATCAATTCTTTTTTCTCAATGGCATGATAATTGGAAATCTGTGTAAAGCAGTCAATACCAAGGGATTTCTCAATTTCAGAAAAATCATACTCAAACAGATTTTTGATGGCTGCAAAATCATTTCTCGCAAAATGGTTGACACTTCCATCGTTTGCACCGATTTTTTCACAGGTGATGCTGAACGGATTTTCATTTGTAATAAGGAAGTAAGCCAGATAATTGTGCCACAGATTTTTATCAAATCCGAAATCTGTTGCTACCGTCAGCAAACGTTTGATCTGTGTATACACCTTGCGGATCAGCACCGCGTTGCTCTGGGTGCCCTCCTCAAATTCCCGGAAAATCTCACCCATCTGGTATAAAATACAATCCTCGTCTATATCTCCATACATAATTAATTTTGCAATATCTCTGTACATCCTGAAACCTCCTGTACGTTTTCTTTTTTATGGTTCCTCCAGGAAAATTGTCTTCTGTCCGTCCCCTGTCACACAATGGGATTTTCATCTCGCACTTTTCTTCTGTAGAACTGTTTATGCTTTTTTAATAGTTTATACCCTTTTTTCCACTTTGCCAATAGTTGTATTTTTCTTTCTGATAAGGTATCATAGAAAATATGAAAACGAATCTTTTTTTATTGTAAGAGCTGCAGGATTTGCATAAATTTCCAAAATATGCAAACGCCTTTTGTGCTGTTTTGCTCCATCCATATCTTGCAATAAGAATATTGGAACATTCATGAATTATAAATACAGGCACCGATCTTTGCCTGATGTAACAAAGGAGATTTTTTATATGCCAAATTCAAACTGGAACGACGTTGGTGATAAGATAAAAGATGCCGTTGACTCTGCCATCTCCACCGGAGATTTTACAAATTTGAGCCGATCCATCGGAGACGTGATCAACGACACCATAGACAACGTAAAAAGTTCCGTAAAAGTTTCTGTGAAAACTTCATACAGTTCTAATCCGTACTACAAAACGGTACACACCCGTCCGGCTCCGGATCAACCTCAGATGCCTGAACTGTATAACAAACGTCCGGGGGGACAGGCAGGTGCCATCATCAGCATGGCTCTGGGATATTCTATTGGAATTTTCACACTGGCAGGACTGATCACATTTACAGCACTCAGTGCTGCAGTTTCCCATATGTTTATTGTTCCGGTCATTATTTTTGGTGTACTCGCAGCGACAGGATTCACGTTGGGTATCAATGGCACCCAAAAAATTCGCCTGCTGAACCGCTACAGAAGCTATGTACGCCAGATTGATCACCATTTGAGTGTGCCGCTTCAGCAGCTCGCGGACCGCAATCATAAATCCATAGCATTTATTGCAAAAGATCTGCAAAAAATGATCAATCAGCATCTTTTTTATGAAGCCCATGTGGATACACAGGACAATTATTTTCTGCTTTCCGACCAGGCTTACGAAGAGTACCGCACCGCAAGACTGGAATATTATGAAAAGAAAAAAATCATGGAAAAAGAACAGGAAGAACACAAAGTATCTGCGGAATGTCAGAAACTGATCGACGAAGGACAGGCTTATGTCCGCCATATCCGTGAATGTAATGATGCCATTCCGGGAGAAGAAATTTCCCGCAAGCTGGATAAAATGGAGCAGCTGGTACAGCGTATTTTTGACGAAGTCCGGATTCATCCGGAAGTCGCTCCTGATCTGCAGAAAATGATGAATTATTATCTGCCAACCACCTCAAAACTGCTGAATGCTTATCGCGAACTGGACAAACAACCAATTGCAGGAGAAAATATCAGCAACACCAAAGCAGAAATTGAGCAGACGGTTGATACTCTGAATGTAGCATTTGAGAAACTGCTGGACAGCTTATTCGCAGACTGCGCTTGGGATATTTCTTCTGATATCTCCGTGCTGAACACGATGCTGGCACAGGAAGGCTTAAAAGAAGATGATTTCACACTTAACAATAAGTAATTTCGGGAATTGTTCTTACTTTTTGTAGTTCTATTATGAAACAGGTAAATATCTATATTTTTATTGATTATCGCAATAAAATATAGTCAAATTACAAGCGCATATTGTTATGAAACTCAATAACAAGATTATTATTTAAGGAGATAAAATTACTATGGACAACGAATTCAAAGATTTTACAACCACACCAACACTGACTTTCGATGTGGCTCCGGAGACAAAAGAAGCACCGGCTGCAACTGCTGCTTCTGACCTTGCAGAACAGGTTTCTGATCCGGCTTTCAGCGAAAAAAATCTGACACCGGAAGAATTACAGATGGTCAATGACTTTTCTGAAAAAATTGATCTGCACAATTCGCAGGCAATCTTACAATATGGCGTTGGCACACAAAAGAAAATGGCTGATTTCTCTGAAGCAGCACTGAACAACGTTCGTACCAAAGATCTTGGCGAAGTAGGTGACATGCTTTCTTCTCTGGTGGTCGACCTGAAGAGTTTTGATATCACAGAGCAGGATAAGGGCTTCAAGGGATTATTCAAGAAATCCTCTAACAAGATTACTGCCATGAAAGCAAAATATGACAAAGCAGAGGTAAACGTAAACAATGTATGCACCGCTTTGGAAAATCATCAGGTAACTTTGATGAAAGATATTGCCCTGTTGGATAAAATGTATGCTGTCAACCTGACTTACTTCAAAGAACTTTCCATGTATATTCTTGCAGGAAAGAAAAAATTAGAAGAAGTCCGCACCGGTGAGCTTGCCGCTGCTGTTGCAAAAGCAGAGACCTCTAATCTGCCAGAAGATGCACAGGCTGCCAAAGATCTACAGTCCATGTGTGACCGTTTTGAAAAGAAAATCCATGATCTGGAGCTGACAAGAATGATTTCCATTCAGACTGCTCCGCAGATCCGCATGGTACAGAATAATGATACACTGATGGCAGAAAAAATCCAGTCCACCATTGTTAATACGATTCCGCTCTGGAAAAGCCAGATGGTACTTGCCCTTGGCATTGAGCACTCCGCACAGGCTGCCAAAGCACAGCGTGAAGTAACAGACATGACAAACGAGCTGCTTCGTAAGAATGCAGATATTCTCAAAACTGCTACGATTGATACAGCCAAAGAATCTGAACGCGGTATCGTGGATCTTGAGACATTGAAACATACCAATGAGTCTCTGATCAGTACATTTGATGAGGTATTGAAGATTCAGACCGAAGGTCGTGAGAAACGCCAGACTGCAGAAGCTGAGATGCAGCGTATGGAGAATGAACTCAAGAAGAAACTTCTCGAAATTCATGGTTAATTTTTATTGACTAAGTTCTCTCTTTTATTAAAAAATATTTTGTACTTTACTCCCCCTTTTTTTAGTGTATATATGCGCTGAAAAAGGGGGTTTTCGATAGCATGTTGACTCATTTACATTCATTATATCACAAAACTGCTATTTACTCTGATTAATAACGCCATTATTTTGTAAGTACATAAAAAACTCCAGACACTGCTGCTATTAGCAACACCAACTGGAGCTTTTAATATTATTTTATCAAAACTTTATCACTATGTTTTACCGCTACACTGGGAATACAATTTTAATTTCCGTTCCTTTTCCAAGTTCACTTTCAATTTTCAGTTCTGCCTTATGCATCACCGCAATGTGTTTTACGATTGCAAGTCCCAAGCCAGTTCCACCCGTCTGTTTTGACCGACTCTTATCCACACGATAAAAACGTTCAAAAATTCGTTCCTGATCTTCCTTAGATACACCAATTCCAGTATCTTTCACAGCTACAAATGGATGCTGATCTTCCTTTCCAATTGTGACATTGACCGAACCACCAGAATGATTATACCGAATCGCATTGTCACACAGATTGTATATCAATTCTTCCATCATACGACGGTTTGCCTGAATCACCTCTGTATCTCCTTTCACACGCACAACTACATGATGCTTGTTTGCCTGCATCTCAAGCATATCGCGGCAATTCAATGCCATTTCATACAGATCTACCGCTTCTGTATCCACACATTCTTCTACAGAATCCAACTGAGACAGACGCAGAATATCATTGATCAGTGTCAACAGACGCTGCGAACTTTTATGAATTTCTCCGGCAAAACGCACGGTATCTTCCCCCTGCGCAATCCCGGATTCAATCAATTCCGCATAACCGGAAATAGATGTCAGTGGCGTTTTTAATTCATGGGATACATTTGCCGTAAATTCCTGCCGCATTTTTGAATTTCGTTTCAGCTCCCGATGCTGCTGATTAATCGTCTCGATAAACGGCTGAATTTCCGGATAGGCCTGTATCTCACTTACTTTTTCCACATCTACTGCCAGCATTTCAATCGGCTCAATAAAGCGCTTCGTCATAATATGACCCAAAATCAGACACAGTACAAAAATCCCTGCAAAAATCGCGATACTTTCCGGGATCAGATACAAACTCATTTTTGCCACATATGGAATATCTCTGGATACTCGGATAATGCAGCCATTATCTAATTTTTCCGCATAATAAAAAGATAAAGTACCAATCGTATTCGAATGTCTCGTTGCTTTTCCTTCGCCATTTTTCAATGCCTGTTGAATCTCCGGTCGTTCCATATGATTTTTCATCTTGCTTGCATTGGCTTTGCTCTCATAAAGCACGTTTCCATCCGCATCAACCAACGTAATGCGCAGCCCGTCTGCATTAGCATCATAATTCTGCTCCAATGTTTCTACGATATAATCTGAACTTGCCAGTACATGTACATCCGTTTGAAGATCCTGAAAAATCTGTTTCTGCAACATCATAAAATATGCCCAAAATGTCAGTCCGATCGTCAGTAAGATGGCAAGTGCCGCAATACCAACTAAATTTTTATGAATTTTCTTTCTCATGCCTTCTGCCTCATCTATTTATCTAAAAAGCAGATCCAAGACATTCATATGGTTCTTGCTATACTCTGACATATACCAATTGCATCTGCTTTTCAAAAGTTTTTAGTTTCTAATATGATTCAGGCTATATCCTACATTTCGAACAGTCTGAATCAATTTTCCGGATGGTCCCAGTTTCTGACGTAATGTCTTGATATGCATATCAAGTGTACGGGATTCACCGGTAAAATCCATGCCCCAGATTTCTTCCATCAGACGATCTCTGGTCAATACGATACCTTCATTCATGATCAGATATTTCAGCAATTCATACTCTTTATAGGTCAGATCACATTTTCCCTGTGCAGTATGTACCGCGTGTTTGCTGTCATTCAGAGTAATATCTTCAAACTCGTAAACTTCTTTTTTATGGATAGAAGCACTTCTTCTCAGTAATGCTTTTACTCTGGAAATCAGTTCCATAACACCAAACGGTTTTGTCAGATAATCATCCGCACCAAGATCCAGCCCTTTTACCTTGTCCAACTCTGTCGTTTTTGCCGTTACCATAATAACTGGGACAAGCACTGTACTGTGATTCAGACGCAGTTTTTTCAAAATCTGTAATCCATCCTCATCCGGTAACATAATATCCAGTAAAACCAGATCCGGAATCTGCTCATCCAAAGCCGCATAAAAATCTTTGGTACATTCAAATCCACGTACTTCATAACCGGAATTCTTCAATGCAAAGCTCTCGATTTCCTGAATATTCTTATCATCTTCCACAATATAAATCATCATATCTTCCCACCTCATCTACTTCAACTAACTGACACCACATGTCTGTTACATTTTACTTGTTGTTCCTCTTATCTCTGCTATTTAAGCTTTTTCTGTTTGCTAATCCTAACTAGCTTATTTTATTTATCATTATAAAGACACCCCGTAAAATGAAATCATATTCTAAGTAAATTTTATGTAAAAAATTTTACATACATTATACCACATAAAGGCGCAGCGGCATAGACGCAGTGGCGATCCCAAATTTAAGGTCAGTTACAAAGTGTGGATAAAGAAAAAGTGGTATTTTTCCTCAGCGTGCGATTGTTCGCCGCGGAGGTAAAATACCACTTTTTCGTCCTAAATATTAAATTCTAAGCCACAAGGCAAATTTTATTTAGCTGCAAGAGCTTTTTTGATCTCCTCAGTAAGAAGTGGAACGATCTTGTTCAGATCTCCAACGATACCGTAATCAGCTACATCGAAGATAGGAGCATCTTCGTCTTTGTTGATTGCGATGATGAGATCAGACTCTTCCATACCAGCTACGTGCTGGATTGCTCCGGAAATACCGATTGCAAAGTAAACCTGCGGACGAACTGTTTTACCAGTCTGACCAACCTGCAGATCCTGTGGTTTCCAACCAGCATCTACTACTGCACGAGAGCAGGATACGGTACCACCAACAACCTCAGCCAGCTCTTCGAGCATTTTGAAGTTCTCCGGTGTTCCAACTCCACGGCCACCAGATACAAGGATCTTAGCGTCCTGGATATCAACAACGTCAGATACATTTTTAACGATGTCAAGAATCTCAACATATTTGTTGTCCGGTGTGAATCCTGGGTTGTACTCAACAACTTCCGGATTAGCATCAGCGATCGGCTCGATCTTCTGCATAACACCTGGACGAACAGTTGCCATCTGCGGACGGTTGTCCGGGCAAGCGATTGTAGCGATTGTGTTTCCACCGAAAGCAGGACGTGTCATCAGTAACTGATTTGGTTTCTGCTCTCTACCCGGCATTGGGTTCAGTGGGAAGTTACCGATCTCAAGGGATGTACAGTCTGCTGTCAGACCTGTCTGAACACGTGCAGATACACGAGGTCCAAGGTCACGACCGATAGCTGTTGCACCAACTAACATGATCTCCGGTTTGAACTCATTGATTACAGATGCAAGCGCATGTGTATATGGCTCTGTTCTGTATACCTCAAGCTCTTTGTCATCTACAACGATAACTTTGTCTGCACCATAAGCGCCAAGCTGAGCTGCAAGGTCTTTTACGTTATGTCCAATTAATACTGCTACTACTTTCTCATTTAAATCATTTGCAAGATCTTTTGCTTTTCCGAGTAACTCGAAAGCAATCGGGCTAATTTCATTATCTACCTGCTGAGCGAATACATATACGTCTTTGTACTGCTCAATTAAGGATTGTTCCATTGCTGCCATTGTTATTTCTCCTTTCTCTTACAGTCCGCATACATGTTTCTCTGTCATCTTACCAAGCAGATAAGAAACAGCTTCTTCTGTATCCAGTGTGATTTTCTCTCCAGCACCTTTTCTTACTTTGTCGGATGCTTTTGCGATCTTTGTCGGAGAACCTGCAAGACCCATGTTTCCGTCTTCCAGAGTCTTCAGATCTGCTCTACCCATTGTAGCGATCTCTGCTTCGCATGCATCGAAGATTCCGCCCGGAGTCATGTATCTCGGGTCGTTCAGCTCTGCTAAGCATGTGATCAGGCAAGGCATCTGAGCTTTTACTACATGATATCTGTCGTCATACTGACGCTGAACTTTTACAGCATCTCCTTCGATCTCGATCTTACGAGCATAAGAGATAACCGGGATATCAAGGTGCTCAGAAATCTGAGGACCAACCTGAGCTGTATCACCATCGATAGCCTGACGGCCTGTGATGATCAGATCGTAATCGCCCATCTCACGAATTGCTGCTGCAATTGTAGAAGATGTAGCCCATGTATCAGCACCGCCGAGGCATCTGTCAGTTACAAGAACTGCATTGTCAGCGCCCATAGCTAATGCTTCGCGTAATGTATCGCCAGCTTTCGGAAGTCCCATTGTTAAAACAGTAACTTCTGCGCCGTACTGATCTTTTAATCTTAAAGCAGCCTCAAGACCTGCTTTATCATCTGGGTTCATGATTGTGAGCATTGCTGCTCTGTCAAGAGTTCCGTCCGGATTGAACTTAACTCCACCTGCTGTATCAGGTACCTGTTTAATACAAACAATAATCTTCACGATTGTTTTCCTCCTTACTTAAGTAATGCACCAGAAATAACCATACGCTGAACTTCGCTAGTTCCTTCGTAGATCTCTGTGATCTTAGCATCACGCATCATACGCTCAACATCGTACTCTCTGATGTAACCATAACCACCATGTAACTGTACGCATTTTGTTGTAACTTCCATTGCAACTTCTGCAGCGTAAAGTTTTGCCATAGCAGCTTCTACAGAATAAGAAACTTTAGCACCAGCCTGGTACTCGTCTTTCTTTAATGCAGCTCTGTATACCATTAACTGAGCAGCTTTTACTTTTGTAGCCATATCTGCTAACTGGAACTGTGTGTTCTGGAACTGAGCGATGCTTCTGCCGAACTGTTTTCTCTCTTTTACGTATGCGATTGTTGTCTCTAATGCACCCTCTGCAAGACCAAGTGCCTGTGCAGCGATACCGATACGTCCGCCATCCAGTGTATGCATAGCGATGTTGAAACCTTTACCCTGTTTTCCAAGAAGGTTCTCTTTCGGGATACGGCAATCTGTGAAGATTAACTCATATGTGGATGAACCACGGATACCCATTTTTTTCTCTTTTACACCAAAAGTAAATCCTGGAGTTCCTTTTTCAACGATGAAAGCAGAGATCTCTTTCATTGTTCTGCCACGTTTTTCAACTTTGCCTGTTACAGCAATTACGATATATACGTCAGCTTCTTTACCGTTTGTGATGAAGCATTTAGATCCGTTAAGAACCCACTCATCTCCGTCTAAAACAGCCTTTGTCTGCTGTCCCTGAGCGTCTGTACCTGCCATCGGCTCTGTTAAACCGAAAGCACCGAGTTTTTTACCGGAAGCAAGGTCCGGAACATATTTAGCTTTCTGCTCTGGTGTACCAAATGTAAGAATCGGGTCTACACACAGAGATGTATGTGCAGATACGATAACACCTGTAGTACCGCAAACTTTTGATAACTCCTCTACGCACATAGCGTATGTAAGGATGTCACAACCCTGTCCACCGAGTTCCTTCGGTACCGGGATTCCAAGGAAGCCATATTTAGCCATTTTGTCAACGGTAGCTCTTGGGAATTTTTCAGTTTCGTCAACTTCCTGAGCAAGTGGTTTTACTTCGTTCTCAGCGAATTCTTTGAAAAGGCTTCTTGCCATTTCATGTTTCTTACTTAATCCGAAATCCATTTTTTACTTTTCCTCCATTTTTAGTGAAGCACAGTCAAAACTCCAAAAGGCACCAAAGACATGTGTAGCAAAATGCACATGTCTGGCACCACTCTCCGATGTAATAATCGGAAATTGTTATTCCGACCGTTAACTTCTTATATATCTTATAAGGATTATACCCCTTATAATTCGAGAGTATTTATTCTATTCTTACTTGCTGTAATCGTAGAAACCTACGCCTGTCTTGCAGCCAAGTTTACCTGCACGTACCATTTTTCTAAGCAATGGAGCCGGACGATATTTAGGATCGCCTGTCTCAGAATAGATTACTTCCATGATAGCAAGGCAGATATCAAGACCAATGTAATCACCTAACTGTAAAGGTCCCATTGGGTGGTTAGCACCTAATTTCATTGCTGCATCGATATCTTCTACGCTTGCAACACCTGCTTCTAATACGCAGATACCTTCGTTGATCATCGGAACAAGGATTCTGTTTACTACGAAACCAGCTGCCTCGTTAACCTGTACCGGTGTTTTGCCGATCTCTTTGGAAATCTCAACGATTTTGTCTCTTAACTCATCCGGAGTATTTGCTCCCTGAATTACCTCGATCAGTTTCATTACAGGTGCCGGATTGAAGAAGTGCATTCCGATTACCGGTCTGTCAAGACCTGCACCGATCTCTGTAATAGATAATGAAGATGTGTTTGTTGCAAAAATACACTCAGCCGGAACGATCTCCTGAAGCTCTTTGAATGTCTGTTTTTTGATTGCCATATCTTCTAATGCTGCTTCAACTACTAAATCAGCATCTGTACAAATGTCTTTTGTACCTGTGGTAATTTTAGCAAGGATTGCATCAGCTTTGTCCTGATCCATTTTGCCTTTTGCGATTCTTTTCTCGAATCCTTTTGCGATTTTGTTCTTGCCGTTTGCAGCAAATTCATCATTGATATCGCATAAATATACTTCATAGCCTTCTGTCTGTGCAAAAGCCTGTGCGATACCAGATCCCATTGTTCCTGCTCCAATAATACCAACTTTCATGATATGTCCTCCTTATAATGAAATTATATACTAATATGAAACATTCCGACTGCCATACCCAAACAATCCTGTCCATAGATTAGTCATCACATATCTAAATTATTATATTTTTTGCTTCCATAGCAAATGTGTTAAATAACTAACGATGTCAGCTATTAAAATATCTCCGACATTTTCGCATGTCGCAATCATGCCGGAGATTCGTCCGGATTTTAAATATCCTTCTAATTTATTTTTTGAAAATTAAGCTTCTTTTTTAACGATTGTAGCACAACCCATTCCACCGCCGATACACAGTGTAGCAAGTCCGTATGTAACGTCTCTCTTCTGCATAGCGTGAAGCAGTGTAACAAGGATACGGCATCCTGAAGCTCCTACCGGATGTCCAAGTGCGATAGCACCACCGTTTACGTTTAAGATGTCAGAGCTGAAGCCTAACTCTTTCTGTACTGCTACAGACTGAGCTGCAAATGCCTCATTTGCCTCGATCAAATCCATGTCATCAATTGTAAGACCAGCGATCTTTAATGCTTTCTTTGTAGCCGGAACAGGTCCGATACCCATGATCTCCGGAGCGCATCCGCCAAGAGCACCTGCTACGAATGTAGCCATCGGTTTAACACCAAGCTCTTTTGCTTTCTCTTCGCTCATTACAACGATTGCTGCAGCACCATCGTTGATACCGGAAGCGTTACCTGCTGTAACAAGTCCGCCCTCTTTACCGGAGCAGCATTTTAATTTTGCAAGAGTCTCTTTTGTTGTGCCAGGACGTGGTCCCTCATCTTTTGTGATCATAACAGTCTCTTTTTTAACTTTAACCGGAACCGGAACGATCTCATCGTCGAATGCTCCAGACTCCTGAGCTGCTACTGCTTTCTGCTGGGAAACTGCTGCGAACTCATCAAGTTCTTCACGTGTTAATCCCCACTGATCACAAATGTTCTCAGCTGTGATCATCATATGGTAGTTATTGAATGCATCCCATAATGCATCGTTAACCATTGTATCAATCATAGTTGCATTGTTCATTCTGTAACCGAAACGTGCTTTCTTTAATGCATATGGAGCCATAGACATGTTCTCCATACCACCAGCTACAACGATATCAGCCTGACCAGCCATAATCATGTTTGCAGCCTCGTTTACACATTTCAGACCGGATCCGCATACTACGTTCAGTGTGAAAGCCGGAACCTCATTCGGGATACCTGCTTTGATAGATGCCTGACGAGCAACGTTCTGTCCCTGGGAAGCCTGGATAACGCATCCCATCATAACCTCGTCAACCTGCTCCGGAGCAACACCTGCTCTTTTTAATGCCTCTCTGATAACGATGGATCCTAACTCAACAGCCGGAGTATTTCCAAACTGTCCGCCCATTTTACCAATTGCAGTACGGCAAGCGCCTGCTAATACAACTTTCTTTGCCATTTTTTCTTCTCTCCTTCTTGACTTTTAAAATATACCTCTAGTAATTATGTTAAAAGAACAACGCTAGACATGCTATATTTTAGCACTATCATTTGTTTTTTGCAACGCTTCCTCCGTCATTTTTCCTAAATTTTCGAAGGAATTTTCGTTTACTTTTGTCATTTTTTTAACACAGTCGAAAGGGTGAAAAGTCATCGTAAGTCTGTTATTTTTTTAACAGAATTCTCCAAAAAAATAAGGATTCGCACACCTGAACCGGGTTTAGATATCCTTTTTTTCTTTTTCGATGGTTCCTCGCTCTTTTTGCTAAGGCTTTGAAAAATCTTACAAGTTAACTTTAACACACGTACGCGTACAATGCAATACCCACAATCAGGTAATTAAATTTCTTCCCAGTCCCTACATTACCACAAAGTTAGTGAAAAATCCACCCTTTTTGTGAAGCTTTGATATTTTTTTAACAAATCTTGTTTTTGGTGGCTTATCACTTACTGCATCAGTTTTTATAAAGATCTCCTGTAAGTTTGTCTCGGTCGCCAGCAATCGCTCCCCGTGAAAAAATTACAGTAGGTCCCAATTTACACAGTGGTATTAGTAAATTTTTGCGCCCCCCGCACTTCGTGCCGCTAGTCGCCGTCAATTCCAAAAAAGTTAATCATTTTCCGCTTATACAAAATTCTGTCGTACGCTAAATTGCCGGTTCCAGATGGATGCTCCGATTTCTTCGTAACTGAAATGACGCCAGAAGATAATTTTTCCTAAGCAAGCGATTATTAGCTGCGAAGGTAAAATTAACTTCTGGCGTCTTCAAAACCCCAAAATTAAATTTTAAAGATTTTTCACGGTCGCGATGTCGATCATCGTCATCTGATCATTTGCTGTCTCAAGACTGAGTGCCAGCGCATTTGCCGTATCCATAGATGTCAGGCAGTGAACACCTGTCTCAATGGCATTTCGACGAATGAGGAATCCGTCTCTGGATTTATCACGTCCCTGTGTCGGTGTATCGATAACAAGATCGATCTTGTGACCAAGGATCAGATCCATAACGTTTGGTGATTCCTGAGAAATCTTATTAACACGACGTGCATTTACACCATGATCCTGCAGATATTTTGCAGTACTTCTTGTAGCATAAATAGTGTAACCAAGTGCTTCGAAACGTTTTGCAACACCGACTGCCTCCGGTTTGTCCGCATCCTTGACTGTCATGATCATCTGTTTGTACTTCGGAAGCTGAATGCCAGCGCCGATAAATGCTTTGTACAATGCTTCGTTGAAGTTCTTTGCGATACCAAGGCACTCACCGGTGGATTTCATTTCCGGTCCAAGGCTGATCTCAGCTCCACGCAGTTTCTCGAAGGAGAATACTGGCATCTTGATGGCAATGTAATCTGCCTCCGGTGCCAGTCCCGGCTCATAACCCATGCCTTTGATGGTCTCACCAAGGATTACTTTTGTTGCCAGATCTACGATCGGGATACCTGTTACTTTACTGATATATGGTACGGTTCTGGAAGAACGCGGGTTCACTTCGATGACATATACTTCCTCGTTCATGGCGATGAACTGAATGTTGATCAGTCCTACGACATGAAGTGCTCTTGCCAGACGTTTTGTATACTCTACGATGGTCTCTTTTACATGATCGCTGATGGTCGGTGCCGGATATACGGAAATACTGTCTCCGGAATGTACACCTGTACGCTCGATATGCTCCATGATACCCGGGATCAGGATATCTGTGCCGTCGCATACCGCATCAACCTCAATCTCTTTACCCATCAGGTATTTATCGATCAGAATCGGGTGATCCTGTGCGATCTGGTTGATGGTATCGATAAATTCTACGATCTCATCATCATTGAATGCAATGTGCATGCCCTGTCCGCCAAGTACATAGGACGGACGAACCAGTACCGGATAACCGATGCGATTTGCTGCTGCTTTTGCTTCCTGAGCGGTGTATACGGTATCACCTGCTGCTCTCGGAATACCTGTCTGCTCCAGAATCTCATCAAAGAGCTCACGGTCCTCAGCTGCATCAACGTCTTCTGCTTTTGTACCAAGGATCGGCACGCCCATCTTCATCAGGCTCTCTGTCAGTTTGATGGCTGTCTGTCCACCGAACTGTACAACTGCTCCATCCGGTTTTTCGATGTTTACGACGTTCTCTACATCTTCCGGTGTCAGCGGCTCGAAATACAGTTTATCAGCAATATCAAAGTCAGTGGAAACTGTCTCTGGGTTGTTGTTGATAATGATTGTCTCATATCCGGCTTTTGCGAAGGACCATGTACAATGTACGGAGCAGAAGTCGAACTCGATACCCTGTCCGATACGGATCGGACCGGAACCAAGTACCAGAACTTTTTTCTTCTTTGCTGTTCCGTCTGCTTCGTTTTCACCATCAAAGCAGGAATAGTAATATGGTGTTGTTGCCTCAAACTCTGCGGCACAGGTATCAACCATCTTGAAGGAAGCTGTGATGCCGTTTTCGTAACGCATGTTTTTGATGTATTCTTCATCTTTTCCGGTTAACTGAGCGATGACTTTATCCGGGAACTCGATACGTTTTGCTTCGCGGAGCAGATCAACAGTCAGTGCCTCGCTGCGCAGACGACCTTCCATCTCAACCAAAATTGCGATTTTATCAATAAACCATTTGTCGATCTTTGTGATGTCATGGATCGTATCATAAGAAACTCCACGACGGCATGCCTCAGCGATGACCCAGATTCTTCTGTCATCTACCACTTTCAGACGCTCGATCAGTTTATCATAGGAAAGTGATACATACTCATCTGTAACAAGGCTGTCTACATGCTGCTCCAGGGAACGGATGGCTTTCATCAGCGCGCCCTCGAAGTTTGTGCAGATACTCATAACCTCACCAGTTGCTTTCATCTGTGTGGTCAGCGTACGTTTTGCAGTGATAAATTTATCAAACGGCAGACGCGGGATTTTTACAACACAGTAATCCAGCATCGGCTCGAAACTTGCGTAAGTTTTTCCTGTAATGGCATTTTTGATCTCATCCAGTGTGTAACCAAGTGCGATCTTTGCAGCAACTTTTGCGATCGGATATCCGGTTGCTTTGGAAGCCAGTGCAGAAGAACGGCTTACTCGCGGGTTTACCTCGATAACGCAGTACTCAAAGGAATCCGGATTTAACGCATACTGTACGTTACAGCCACCAGTGATATTCAGCTCGCTGATGATATTTAACGCAGATGTACGCAGCATCTGGTACTCTTTGTCGCCCAGTGTCTGGGACGGTGCTACTACGATGGAGTCACCGGTATGAACACCAACCGGGTCGATATTCTCCATATTACATACTGTGATGCAGTTTCCGTTAGCATCACGCATTACTTCGTACTCAATCTCTTTCCATCCGGCGATGCAGCGTTCAACCAGAACTTCTCCGACACGGCTCAGACGCAGACCGTTGGTCAGGATCTCAACCAGCTCTTCTTCGTTGTGGGCGATACCGCCGCCGCTTCCGCCTAAGGTAAAGGCCGGACGCAGTACAACCGGGTAACCGATGGTATTTGTAAATTTGATACCATCTTCCACTGTATTTACAACCAGGGAAGCCGCACACGGCTCACCGATTTTTTCCATAGTATCTTTGAAAGCCTGACGATCCTCCGCACGGAAAATTGTCTCAGCTGTGGTACCGATCAGTTTTACACCGTTTTCCTCTAAAAATCCGGATTCTGCCAGCTCCATACCAAGGTTCAAACCTGCCTGTCCACCCAGAGTCGGAAGTACGCTGTCCGGTTTTTCTTTTAAAATAATCTGTTTTAACACATCGACAGTCAGCGGCTCAATGTATACCTGATCTGCAATCTGTTTATCTGTCATGATGGTTGCCGGGTTGGAGTTTACCAGACAAACTTCAATGCCTTCCTCTTTCAGGGAACGGCATGCCTGTGTACCCGCATAATCAAACTCAGCTGCCTGTCCGATAACGATCGGACCGGAACCGATTACTAATACTTTTTTGATATCTGATCTCTTTGGCATTATTTCTGTCCTCCCATCATTTCAATAAACTTGTCAAACAGGTATCCGGAATCCTGTGGTCCAGGGCATGCTTCCGGATGGAACTGTACGGTAAAGATATTCTTTCCTGTATACTTGAGTCCCTCGTTGGTTCCGTCGTTTACATTTGTAAATGCAGGAACTGCAACTGCCGGGTCAAGACTTTCTGCATCAACCGCGTATCCATGGTTCTGGGATGAAATGTATACACGACCTGTTTCCAGATCTTTTACCGGATGATTGCCGCCTCTGTGTCCATATTTCAATTTGTAGGTATCTGCGCCGGTAGCTAATGCCATCAACTGATGTCCTAAGCAGATCGCAAAAATCGGTACTTCAGAATCGTAAAGTTTTTTCACTTCTTTGATGATATCTGTGCAGGCTTTCGGATCTCCAGGGCCGTTAGAAAGCATGATTCCGTCCGGGTTGGAAGCAAGGATTTCCTCGGCTGTTGTGTGTGCCGGGTAGATCGTAACTTCGCAGCCACGTTTGTGCAGGGACTGTGCAATGTTGTTCTTTGCACCGAAGTCCAGCAGTGCTACTTTATAGCCGTCTGCTTTCAGCACTTCTTTCTCACTGCAGGTCACCTTGTCTACCACGTTTCCTGTATTGTATACATGAAGCTGAGGCAGAATTTCATCAAGTTTGTAATTTTCATCAGTGGTGATCATGCCGTTCATGGTTCCTTTTTCACGCAGGATCTTTGTCAGTGCTCGCGTATCAATTCCTGCGATTCCAGGGATGTCATGCTCTTTCAGGAAATCCTGAATGGTTCCCTGGCAGCGGAAGTTGCTCGGAATTCTGGATAACTCTCTTACGATGTATCCGTCCGGCCATGGCTGTTTGGACTCCATGTCCGGTGTAATTCCATAATTTCCAATCAGCGGATAAGTCATTACGACTGCCTGTCCCGCATAGGATGGGTCTGTCAAAACCTCCAGATAACCAGTCATGGAAGTATTGAAGACGATCTCACTGATCACGCTCTTTGTCGAACCAATGCTTGTTCCGGTAAATACTGTACCGTCTTCCAGAATCAGAAATGCTTTCATTTATTCGCCCGTCCTTTCTCTTTTTTACAATATACACTTTTAATATACAACATTTTAACATGTATTTCCTGGCTTGTTGCAAAAAAAAAGAGGGAATTTTCTCTTTTCTTGTATGTTTATACATTATTCATGCATAATATTCATTTTTCTGCCATATATACAAATTGTAGGTATTCTATCACAGTTTTCCCTGCATTTCAATACTAACTTTTCAGATACATTCATAATACTTTCTAATCATATTAATCAGACATGATTATTTCATACTGACTTCCACACTATAACTTTACTCTTATTCAAAAGTATCCAAATGGAAATCTTCTACTAAATCTCTTTCTTATCATACGCTTTAAAACAGTATGCATTTTCTTTTATAATCAACAACGGCAAGACCCGACTTTATTGCCAGGTCTTGCCGTCACTTAATTACTCAATTATTGTTTTTCCACCCATGTATGGCTGTAATGCTTTCGGAATATTTACAGTTCCGTCTGCATTTAAGTTGTTCTCTAAGAATGCGATCAACATTCTTGGCGGAGCAACTACTGTATTATTTAATGTATGAGCCAGATATTTCTTGCCATCTTTTCCTTTGACACGGATCTTCAGACGTCTTGCCTGAGCGTCACCAAGGTTAGAGCAGCTTCCTACCTCAAAATATTTCTTCTGACGTGGAGACCATGCCTCTACATCAACGGATTTTACTTTCAGGTCAGCAAGGTCACCGGAACAGCACTCTAAGGTACGAACCGGGATATCAAGGCTACGGAACAGGTCTACGGTGTTCTGCCATAATTTCTCATACCACATCATAGAATCTTCCGGTTTGCAGACAACGATCATTTCCTGTTTTTCAAACTGGTGGATACGGTATACACCTCTCTCCTCGATACCATGAGCACCTTTCTCTTTACGGAAGCACGGAGAATAGCTGGTCAAAGTCTTCGGCAGCTGATCCTCATCGATCATAGTATCGATAAAGCTTCCGATCATGGAATGCTCGGAAGTACCGATCAGATACAGGTCTTCGCCTTCGATCTTGTACATCATGGCATCCATCTCGTCAAAACTCATAACGCCGGTAACAACGTTGCTTCTGATCATGTATGGCGGGATGCAGTATGTGAAACCGCGGTCGATCATAAAGTCACGGGCATAAGCCAGAACTGCGGAGTGCAGACGGGCAATGTCACCTTTCAGATAATAAAAACCGTTTCCGGCTACTTTTCTTGCACTGTCAAGGTCGATACCATCAAATTTTTCCATGATTTCTGTATGATATGGGATCTCGAAATCCGGAACAACCGGCTCACCAAAACGCTCAACTTCTACGTTCTCGCTATCATCTTTTCCAATCGGGACAGACGGATCAATGATGTTCGGAATGGTCATCATGATCTTTTTGATCTTCTCCTGAAGCTCGCCTTCCTGTGCCTCAAGCTCTGTCAGACGCTCTGCATCTTTGGCAACCTGCTCTTTTAATGCCATAGCTTCTTCTTTTTTGCCCTGCCCCATCAGTGCACCAATCTGTTTGGAGACACGGTTTCTGTTGGCACGCAGATCGTCAGCTTCCTGCTGAACGGCTCTGGATGATGCATCTAATTCGATTACTTCGTCAACCAGACCAAGTTTGTGATCCTGAAATTTATTTTTGATATTCTGTTTTACAATATCCGGGTTTTCTCTTAAAAACTTAATGTCAATCATAGCTTCCTCCTGAGGAAATTTTATTCTTTCAAAAGTATACACTGATTCACAGCAATATTCAAGCCTTGTTCATCGTGTTCTTGACGAAAATTTGGGGGTATAAAGCGAAATCGAAGCATCCTTTCAGAATCGCTAGACGCTCACTACCTTCATTTCACTTCGGTTTCATCGCGCTCACTCTCAACTCCGATAAAAGCTGGTCGTTTCCCGTTCGCGCAAAACCTTGTGAAAATCAGTCGTTCACTCAATCACTGATTCTGAAAGGATGCTTCGATTTCGCTATTTATACATTTTAAACGCAGAATAAGCATTCCCCCGTTTCAAGTGCGTAGAGCATAAACGGTGGGTAAGAGGAATGCTTATGTCCGCTTTACTCTGCATGTGCAACACAATGTTTTTTATACAGTAACTGCACATGCGGCACGCAGCGCCGTCGTGTAAATGGAACAAAAATGATACAAAAACTCCAATGCAAGGCGGTAGATTGATTTTCGTTATCGAAGCGAGCATAGCCCGACCGCGTGAGCGTGTTTGAGGCTGCTGTCTCTGCAGCCGAGTTCGCGGAAGCGGTCGGAGATAAGCGGCGCAGCGCAGATAGAAAATCATTCGTGCCTGCATTGGAGTTTTGTATCATTTTGTTCTTTATCACACAAGCAAGATTTATTCGCGGCGCAAAGCATCGATTGGTTTCAGATTCGCCGCCTTATAAGATGGCAGCAATCCAAAAATAATTCCAATTCCCATAGAAAATGCCACTGCTATGATTGCCGCCGGCACACTGATCACTACCGGCATCTCACTGACTTTTGAAATGACCTCCGCCAATATGATACCCGCAACCACACCGATAATACCGCCAAGACTGGTCAGTACGGCTGCCTCCGTCAGAAACTGTCCAAGAATATGACCTTTCTTTGCTCCGATTGCTTTTTTCAGACCGATTTCCTGCGTACGCTCTGTCACGGATACCAGCATGATATTCATAACACCGATACCGCCAACTAACAGAGAAATTCCTGCGATCCAGATCAGCATCCGGTTTGTGGACTGGCTCAGTTCCTGAATATCCTGTGCCTGTTTCAACAGATCCTGTCCTTTGTACTGAATAGTAGTGTCAGGAACTGCGAGGTTTGCATTCAGAATATCAGCTACTGCCTGACCTGCTGATGACATGGAATCTGTATCCGTTGCCCGCAAAACGACGCTCTGCGGTTCATCATACTGAAATACGATCGGCCAGGTTGTAGACGGAATAAACACTCTGCCGCTGCTGTCCTGCATATAAGTATAGTAATCATCCATAGAGTTAATCACCGGTTCAAAGCCATCTTTTTTGTCTGCAATTCCGATAACGATGTACGGCTCCCCGGATATTTCGATGGTTTTTCCAATAGCATCTTCTCCCTGAAACAGAGAGGAGGCACAATCCTGATCCAAAATTGCTACTTTTCTGTATTTTGCATAGTCGTTGCCGTCAAATCCACGACCTTCTTTTACCGCATAACTGCAGGTATCCAGATAGTTCTGGTCGATTCCCATGACATAACCGCCGGAAAGAGAGGTATTTCCATAGCATACGGTATCGTAACCCTGACGGCTGGTATAACGGGAAGCGTCCTCCACGCCATCTGCTGCCAGAATCTGCTGCATTGTATCATCACTGATCACAGGAACGCCGTCCGGGATTCCATTGTAATCCATCTCATACGTCCATTCATCCTGATAAAGCTGAACGGTAACTGTGTTATTTCCGGCTCCCACCAAATTCTGCTTGATCTGCTCATTTGTTCCCTGAATTGTGGAAACAATCGCAATAATCGCACCAATACCGATAATAATACCAAGCATCGTCAGAAAGGAACGCATTTTATGTGACCAAATGCCCTGAAAGGACAGTCTAATATTTTCTAACATTTCACGCACCTCCCCTTAATACTCTGCCCCATCTGAATCCACTACGCGAATACCTTCTTTTGCAGTCTTTCCATATGGAAATGCAATGCGGTCATCCTCTGTCAGTCCGGATTTAATTTCAATGGTATCACCGTAAATGATTTTTCCTGTTTTTACATACTGTTTTACCAAACGGTCATTTTCATCGGCCTTTAATACATAAGACTTTCCATTTTCAGAACGCACATAGCCTTTGAAAATATAAATTGACGCACCATCTTCCTCATCGGATACCGTCATGTTAAGATCCACATACTCTCCATTTCGAAGTCCTGTGGAATCCTCAATATACGCAACAAATGGATAGTAAGACACGTTATTGTTGCCGCCCCCGTAAGAAGATACATCTGTAGACGGATAATTTTTGATTTCTGTAATTTCTGCCTCACAGCTTGTTCCGCTCTCCCAGGAAGAAACGCTGACGGTCTGCCCCGGTTTTACTTTATCCAGCAGAAGTTCACTGATTCCACCGGTCACGTACAGTCCTTCAGAACCTGCGATTTCCATAAACGGTGTTCCATCGGTTGGAAGATTATCTTTATCCTGTAGATTTTTTACAGTTCCGGTTACATTTGCATAGATAATGCCATCGCTGCTCTGTGCTTTCAGTTTTTCTACGTCCAGCTCTGCTTTTCGCTTATCCAGATCCAGATCTTTAATCTTCTTTTCCTGTTCTGAAATCATACCATTCAGTTCACTCTGGGTATAACCACCCTGATCAATGGCATCCACTCCGGTATCATCCACAGTATCTGTGTCTGACACATCCGTATCCTCCGTCAGCTGTGTACGATCTGCCACAGACCAGCGGGTATCTGCATCCGGCACCACGATCTGAGAACCATCCACTTCCCATTCTGACAAAAGTTCTCCGGATACACTGTTATTTTCATGGATTTCAAATACCACATGAAGTCCGGCTTCCGATAACTGACTGAAAAAACTGCCTGTCACATAAGCATCTTCCGTACACAGATAACGATATGGATTCTCTGCACTTCCGTCTGCTTCATTCTGATTGTAAGGCACCGCTGTCCACAAAATATAATTGTAGGCATCCCCGCTCATTTCCGGAACATCCGGTGTCGAAGGCTTCGGTGTCACAGGTTCTGACGGTTCCACATACGGTTTTGTATTTTTCAACTTCTTTAATTCATTCTGTGCAAGTGTGATCTGATTTTTCAGATTTTCCACTTCCAGCTCTTTGCCCTGCAGATTCAGGGTTGCAACTGTCGTATCCAGTGCCAACAGTTTGTCACCTTTCTGAACCTGCTGCCCTTCTTCTACATAAACTTCTTTGATCCCATCATCTTTTGAGACCTCAACGGTCTGGGAATAATCATTTGTCACCAGACCAGAACTGTTGACTTCATCTCCCCAGTAACTATTGTTCAGATCTGCTACCGACTGCACTTCTGCCGTCATTTTAGAACGCTGTACATAAATGCCTCCGCCGATTCCTCCGGCTGCCACAGCGGCAACAATGGCGATCACAAGAACACGTTTCATGACCTTTTTATTTTTCATTCTGCCGCCTCCTCTATCTCACCATCAATAATACGGATCACACGTTTTGCATAAGACGCAATCTTGGCATCATGCGTGATCATAACAATTGTTACACCTTCTTCATTCAACCGGTCAAACAGTTCCATGATCTGCTTTCCGGATTTAGAATCCAACGCACCCGTCGGTTCATCTGCCAGCAGAATCTTCGGATTATTTACCATTGCACGGGCAATTGCCACACGCTGTTTTTGTCCACCGGAAAGCTGTGTCGGTTTGAAATCCACACGATCTGCCAGTCCCACACGCTCCAGTGCCGCTGCTGCACGTTTTTCCCGGTCTGCTTTTTTCACACCTGCATAGATCAATGGAAGTGCCACATTTTCAAGTGCACTCTCCCGGGGCAGCAGATGAAAACTCTGAAATACGAATCCGATACTGTTCAGTCTCACATCTGCCAGCTCCCTGTCTTTGCAAGCCAGCACATCCTGTCCGGAGAGTTCATAACTTCCGCTGGTTGGCAGATCCAGACACCCGATAATATTCATCAATGTGGTTTTTCCGGAACCGGATGGTCCCATGATTGCCACATATTCGCCTTCTTCCACGGAAAGGCTGACGTCTTTTAATACCGGAACTACCAGCTTCTCCTGCTGATAATCCTTATAAATATGACTGAGATTTAAAAGCATAGATCCACCCCCTATTCTGCTGCCGGAGTGTCTGTACTTCCTGTGTCAGCACCTGAATCTCCATCTTCCGTCCCGTCTACCACCGGTTTCATATCATTTTCATCTACCATACCTGTGTCAATATTTTCATCCATATTATAGGAATCTGTCATACTACTGTCTTCCGGGGTTTCATCGGACAAATCCTGCTGATAACCTTCATCCGTATCACTGGAAAGGTCTCCATCATCCGGGTATTCTTCCACCATTCCTTCATCTACATTTGTAGTTGTCTTTAATCCCTCACGGAATCCGGATACCGGCCATGCAATCATATCATCCAGTGCCAAACCGGATTTGATCTCATACATATCCATACCTTCGTCATATTCACCAAGTTCTACCGTACGTTTCTCCAGTTTGCCTTTTCCATTATCTGCCCATACATACGGGGTATCTTCATCCTGTACAATATAGCCGCTGTAAATCCAGATACCATCCTTTGTCTCTGTCTGTCCCTCATCCAGCTCCACATACAGATGCTGACCTAACATCAGTCCATCTGCAGAATCCAGTTTTACATAAAACGGATATTTGGTAGACTGATTATCAGAATTCGATCCAGTAGAAGACATGACCCCATTATTGTTATCTGACTCCTTATTTTCTGTATCAATTTTTTCAATCGTTCCACTCCATGTTTTTGTATCATCTACTCTGGAACGAAGAATCACTGCTTGACCTTCGGACAGATTGTGAACATTTGTCTCATTCACGGTACCTTTTACACGATAATCACCAGTTGTCAAAATTGACATAAACGGCTGTGTATTGCCATACTGGTCAGAAGCGCCATTTTCATTGATGGATTTTACCACACCGTTGATCTTGCTGGTTACGGTAGACTGTGACATGGTATCTTCCATTTTCTGAATCTCTAACTTTTTACTCTGCTGCTCATATTCAGACTGCTTGATGGATGTCTGCAGGCTCTGGATCTGTACCGTATAATTAAACTGTTCATCCTTGGATGCTGCATTTTTCTCTGCGGTAAGTGTCTTGATCTGATTGTTGTAATCGGTGATCTGATTTCCGATACTTTCAAGTTCCAGTTTTGCCTGTGCAATCTGCAGGCTCAGATCATCAGTCTTGTACTCAAATAATGGGGTTCCTTCCTGCACTTCATCTCCGACTGCTACAAAAATCTGTTTTACGGTCTGATCCGAACTCAGTGTGATATTCCAGGTATCCTGTGATTCCACCACACCCATATACCGATTCTGGCTTCCGGCGTTGACTGCACCTGTCATGGACTGTACCGACTCAACATAAGCTGCATCTCCACCACTCTTACTGTTTCCAAGCCGGTCTTTCAGGAAAAAACCAACGGCTACTGCTGCGACAGCTGCAACGATGACAACTGCCAAAATGATTTTTTTCTTTTTGCTCATATCGCGCTCCTCCTATATTCAGCAAATCCGTATCGTCTCATAATTATCCTTTCCACTGCCGACTGCACCGTGCAATGGAAACGAAAACTCACTCAAGCAGACAAAAAAATGGCTACAGATTTCCTTTCTGTAACCATTTTATCATGCCGTATTTTTTAATACTATTAAGATACCCTTAATTTTTAACTTTTTGCAATCCCTGTATCTAAGCCATTTCTTGAAAAATCTGTTACTAACATGTTACTAATACGATACCTATTTTTCTGTCAGATATGGGAAAAGTTCTATACTTCGTTTCAAGATTCCTTTCATCTGTGCGATCGCAATTCCATAATTCGTAAACGGTACATTCTGATCCACCGCACACTTCATGCGGTATTTCACTTCACGCTCGTTGAGCATACATCCACCACAATGGATCACCAGCGCATACGGTGTCAGATCCTCCGGGAATTCCGTTCCGGAACTTGTCTCAATGATGAGCTCTTTTCCGGTGTGCTGCTTTAACCAGCGCGGAATCTTCACGGTTCCGATGTCGTCACACTGGCGATGATGCGTACATCCTTCAGAAATCAGGATTTTATCTCCATCTTTCAGATTTTCAATAGCTCCCACGCCTTTCACCGCTGTATCAAGATATCCTTTATAACGTGCCATTAATATAGAAAAAGAAGTCAGCGGAATCTCCTGTGGCACTTCTGCGGATACCTGCTCAAATGCCTGACTGTCCGTGATTACCATTGCCGGTTGTTTGCCAAGCTGCTCTAATGTCTGTTTTAATTCTGTCTCTTTCACCACGATTGCTACTGCATTTGCTTCCAGAACATCACGGATTGTCTGCTGCTGTGGCAGAATCAGACGTCCTTTCGGTGCTGCGGAATCAATTGGAACAACAAGGACTGCAAAATCTCCCGGATTCAGCAGATCTCCGACGATTTTCAGAGTCATGTCTTCATTTGGTGTCAGTTTTCCAATACATTCTTTTAATTCATAGATGCCGTAGCCGGTGAGGGCACTGACATACAATTTCTGCCCGGATACAATAACTGCATTTTTCTCTGCTTTCCCAGAATCAGATACATTTTTCTCTGTCTGATCCGATGTCCCAGATGCGTTTTCTTTTTCCGTTTTTAATGTTTCCTGATCAGATACATTTTCTTTCGTTTCATCTGCTTCTATTCTCTTTGGACAGACTTCTGATTTTTTTACCAAACTATCTGACAGTAAATCTGCTTTGTTATTTACAATAATATATGGAATCTCTTTTTCCTTAAAAATATGGATCAGTTCTTCATCGCACTGCTTTTTCCCCTCTGTGGCATCTATCACAAGCACCGCAATATCTGTTTTATTCAATACTTGTTTTGTCTTTCTGACACGCAACGCCCCCAATGCCCCTTCATCATCAAAGCCAGGTGTGTCAATGATCATTACAGGTCCGATTGGCAGAAGCTCCATTGATTTATAAACCGGATCGGTAGTCGTTCCTTTTGTATCTGATACTACTGCCAGTTCCTGCCCCGTTACCGCGTTTACCACACTGGATTTGCCTGCATTTCTTCGTCCAAAAAAGCCAATATGTACACGATTGGCACTTGGTGTACTATTTAATCCCATTTTTATACTCTCCTCCACTTCCTGCAAAAAAACTTGTTGCGAATGTGTTTATTGTAACACCTGCATTTTCTTCTTACAACAAAAATGAAGTAGATTTGTGCTGAGGAACCAAACCACCTCTCACACATACACTAAAAAAAAGAATGTAACGACATTTTGGAGGTTATTTTGAAAAAAATTGTAAAAAAAGGAATTGCCGTATTCACCTGCACCGCTATGGCTGCAACAATGCTGCTGGCAGGCTGCGGTCAGAACACCACTCCGGATGAAACCGACACCAGTTCTGTAAATACCGAAAACACTGATACATCTGATAAAAAAGATGAAGCACCTGCATCACAGAAAGTGACCTTGAACGAAGTAGCACATTCCATTTTTTATGCACCAATGTATGTAGCAATAGAGCAAGGTTACTTTAACGATGCGGGTATTGATCTTGATCTGGTGACTGGCTTTGGTGCCGACAAAGTTATGACAGCTGTGCTTTCCGGTGAAGCAGACATTGGTTTTATGGGACCGGAAACTACCGTCTATACAGCAAATGAAGGCAGCAAAGATCCAGTAGTAAACTTTGCACAGCTGACATAAAGAGCTGGTAATTTTCTGGTAGCCAGGGAAGAAATCACCGATTTTGAATGGGCAGATCTGATTGGAAAAGATGTGCTTGGTGGCAGAGCCGGTGGCATGCCGGAAATGGTATTTGAATATATCCTAAAACAGAATAGCATTGACCCATCTGAAGTAAACATTGACCAGAGCATTGATTTTGGTTCTACCGGAGCAGCTTTTACCGGCGGTCAGGGTGAATACACGGTAGAATTTGAACCGGGTGCAACCTTACTTGAACAGGAAAATGCCGGTTATGTAGTGGCATCCCTTGGTGTGGATTCCGGCTACGTACCGTACACCGCATTCAGTGCAAAAACAAGTTATATGGAGAAACACCCAGATGTGATCCAGGCATTTACAGATGCATTACAGAAAGGCATGGAATATGTCAATACGCATACACCGGAAGAAATTGCTTCCGTCATTCAGCCACAGTTCTCTGAGACAGATACCGACACCATTACCACAATTATCCGTCGATATCAGGAGCAGGATACATGGAAAACCGACCTTGTATTTTCCGAAGATAGTTTCGAACTGTTACTGGATATTCTGGAAAGCGCCGGACAGTTGGAAAAACGCCCGGATTACAAAGATGTTGTTACCACAGAATACGCAGAAAAAGCATTACAGTAAGAAGTGGGGGGACACTCCCCCCAATCACATAAAAAATCTCACGATTTTTTTCTCGCCTAAATTTTATACCGTAACTTAAATTTTAATGTGCAAATTGACTATTATACAAATTATAATAGAACCCTTTCTGTGCCAGCAATTCCTCATGATTTCCCTGCTCAATGATCGTACCATCTTTCATAACCAGAATCCGATCCGCATTCTGAATCGTAGAAAGTCGATGTGCCACAATAAAACTGGTGCGCCCTTTCATCAATTTTGCAAATGCATCCTGAATTTTGATCTCCGTTCTGGTATCAATGGAAGATGTCGCCTCATCCAGAATCAGCATCGGCGGCTGGCAGAGCATAACACGCGCAATGGAGATCAACTGCTTCTGTCCCTGAGACAGACTTCCGCCATCTTCTCCGATCCCGGTATCGTATCCGTCGGACAGACGTTTGATAAATCCATGCGCATGGCAGGCTTTTGCCGCTGCGATCATTTCTTCCTCTGTCGCATCCGGTTTTCCCATGCAGATATTTTCACGAATTGTACCGGCTTTTAACCAGGTATCCTGCAATACCATACCATAATTCAGTCTCAGACTGTCTCTGGTCACATGACGGATATCCTGATCTTCCACGCAGACAGCTCCGGCATTGACGTCATAAAACCGCATCAACAGATTGATCAGCGTCGTTTTTCCACATCCGGTCGGACCAACGATTGCGATAGTCTGTCCCGGTTTTACATCCAGATTCAGATGCTCAATAAGTTTCTGCTCCGGCAGATAAGAAAAATCAACATCCTTCAGTGTTACTTTTCCTTCCACCTGATCCAGTATAATTGCATCAGCATCATCCGGAATCTCCACATCTTCTTCAATTAGTTCAAAAATACGTGCCGCACAGGCAAGCGCATTCTGTAATTCAGTAATAACACCTGAAATCTCATTAAACGGCTTCGTATACTGGTTTGCATAACTTAAAAAGCAGGAAAGTCCACCGACAGACATGCCTTCTGAAATAACACTCAAAGCTCCCGTCAATGCAACGCCGGCATACACCAGACTGTTTACGAATCTGGTACACGGATTTGTCAGAGAAGAGAAAAATGTTGCACGCAGAGAACAGCTCTGTAACCGGTCGTTAATTTCGTCAAACTGCTCCAGTGCTTCATCCTCATGGGAAAATGCCTGTACGATCTTCTGATTTCCTACCATCTCATCGATCAGAGCCGTCTGTTCTGCTCTGGTCTCCGACTGCAGACGGAACATGTCATACGTCCGTTTTGCAATAAATCTTGCCACAAACAGGGAAATCGGTGTCAGTCCGACAACCACCAGTGTAATTCCCGGATGGATCGTCAGCATAAAGATCAATGTTCCGATAATCGTAACAACACCGGTAAACAACTGGGTAAATCCCATCAGAAGTCCATCGGCAAACTGATCTACATCCGCAATAACACGGCTGACGGTCTCACCATAAGAATGTGCATCCAGATATTTTAACGGCAGTTTCTGAATCCGTGTAAATGCCTGATTTCGCACATCACGCACTACCTGATACGTTACTTTGTTATTGATCGTATTCATCAACCACTGCAAAACGGCAGTCACCGCTGCCAGAATTCCAATTTCAATTAAAAGCTTTAAAATATTTTCAAAATCGACATTTTTCCAGTCTACGATAAAATCAATGGCACGTCCTACCAGAATCGGAATATATAAGGTCAGTGCCACAGTCACTGCTGCCAGTACGATAGAAGCCAGCATCCAGAAACGGTAAGTTCCGATATATTGAAGCACTTTTTTTAATGTTTTCATCTGTGATCCGGATTTACTCACAAGTAATTCCTCCTTTTTTATTATTGTTCGCAATTCACGCTACTTCCTGTCTATAAGTAAATAGGTGGCTTTCTGTAACATCCTTACAGCCAGTAAAGCGGACATTCGCAATCCGCTTTCGCTGCTTGCTCATGAACGCAGTCGCTTTGCGACCTGTCAGTGGGAGCTTTTAACTCCCACTGACATAAGCATCCCCCCTTACCCACCGCTTAGTGCTCCACGCACTTGAAGCTGGGGAATGCTTATTCTGCGTTCAATCTGTATAAGTTCTACGCTCGAAACCTTATTTACTTTTTTTGTACTGAGACTCATAAATCTCCCGATATACTTCACAGGAATCCATCAGTTCCTCATGCGTTCCAAGTCCGACCACATTGCCATCATCCAATACCACAATCTGATCTGCATACTGGATCGCCGAAGTTCTCTGTGAAACAATAAATAACGTTGGCTTGTCCTCCATCGCTCCAATCGCCATACGAAGTGCCGCATCTGTCGCAAAATCAAGTGCCGAAGAACTGTCGTCCAAAATCAGGATTTCCGGTTTTTTCACCAGCGCACGGGCAATAGTCAGACGCTGTCTCTGACCTCCGGAGAAATTCTTTCCTCCCTGCTCTACTTCTGTGTCTAAACCATCTTCTTTCTTTAAAACAACTTCTTTCGCCTGCGCGATCTCTAAGGCCTCAAATATTTCTTCTTCCGTTGCGTCCGGCTTGCCCCACTGCATATTAGAACGGATCGTGCCTGCAAACAATACGGATTTCTGTGGAACAACACCAATCCGCTCACGCAGATCCTCCAGACCGTATTCTTTGACATCTTTTCCATCCACGTAAACCGCACCGGAACTGCAATCATAAAAACGTGGAATCAGATTGACCATAGAAGATTTACCGGAACCGGTTCCTCCGATGATTCCGATAGTCTGTCCCTTTTTCACCTTCAGGTCAATGCCGCTGATTGCTTCTTCTGCTGCCTGCGGATAACGGATTCCCGCATGTTCAAACACAACACTGTATTCTGACGCATTTCCTGCACCATTCTGATTGTCAGAATTTTTTTCCTGCATTTCATCCAACTTGGCAGATTCTTTTCTTTCTTCCATCGCTCCGGATGTCTTACCATCTGCATTGCCATCTGTAATAGAAGGTTCTACCTCCAACACAGACTGGATTCTGTTTCCACATGCCACAGATTTTGTAATATTAATGATCAGGTTTGCCAGCTTGATCAGCTCTGTCAGAATCTGAGACATATAGTTATACAGTGCAACCACTGCACCCTGTGTAATGATACCCATATCTACACGGATCGCGCCAACCCAGATCAGTGCGATAATTGCCACATTGATAATGACATAGGTAAGCGGATTTAACAATGCGGAAATTCTTCCTACAAACTTCTGTGTATCCGTCAGCACCTGATTCTGTTTCTGAAATTCGGATTCTTCTTCCTTTTCCTTGCAGAATGCACGAAGGACACGGACACCCATCAGATTTTCTCTGGTCAGTCCAAGTACTTTATCCAGGCGGTTCTGTACCTTTCGGTAAAGTGGGATGCATGCAAGCATAATGCCAAATACAACCACTGCCAGCGCCGGGATTCCCACCGCAAACACCAATGCCGCCTTCACATCAATGGTAAATGCCATGATCATCGCACCGATGACTACAAACGGAGAACGCAGCAACAGGCGCAGCGTCAGATTGACTCCGTTCTGCACCTGATTCATATCACTGGTCATTCTGGTGATCAGTGTCGATGTTCCCTGTGTATCCAGCTCCGCATAAGAAAGCTTCTGAATATGCGCAAACAGGACGTGACGTATCTTTGTCACAAAACCAACCGCCGCCTTTGCCGCAAAATACTGGGCAGTGATAGAAAACGCCAGTCCGATAATTCCAAGCAAAACAAGAACGAAGCACATCTTTACGACGTAGCTCCGATCCTGATTGCCGATACCTGTATCAATGATCGCCGCAACTACCAGAGGCACAAACAATTCCAGTGTTGCCTCCAGCAGTTTAAACAACGGTCCTAACACAGACTCTTTTCTATAATCTTTTAAATAACGCAATAATTTTTTCATTACTTTTTTGATTTCCCCTCCGGCAATTCTGATTTCTCATTCACTCTTTGAAAAAACATCAGTTATTGATTCCATGATGTACCGGTATTGTATCTTTTGAAATCGGATAGAAAGAATATCCATTATTTTTTCCATATGTGATAATGCTCTGCAATGCATCTGCGGATGTCTGTTTTGCTGAAGTATCATGCATAAGTACGACATTATTCCGTCCATGCTTAAATCCGCCTGTTACATTTCCTATAATCAGGTTGACCGGACGGTTATTGCCCTCTGCATCGCCGGAAGAAACATTCCAGTCCATATACATCAGTCCGTCATCTGTCACACGCTGTGCCAGCTGTGTCATAACGCCCTGGCAATATTTCTCGCTGACAGTATTTGAACTTCCACCCGGGAAACGAATGACAAATGCATCATATCCCGTATCCTCTTTCAATTTATTTTTCAACTTATTGATATTTTCCATAAATGCATCCACAGATGTATAAATCTGAGAATAATCATGGGAATATCCATGGATTCCGATCGTATGTCCTTCATCGATCATTCGTTTAATGATCGGCAGCTTATCTTCATCATAATCACAGATAAAGAATGTTGCTTTGATTCCATTTGCTTTCAGCGTATCCAGAATACGGACTGTGACATCAGAACTTGGTCCGTCATCAAAAGTCAAATAAATCGCATCTCCCGTGTTTACCTCTACCTTTTCCACCGTCACATTTCTGGTTGCCTGTGCGGTGTTTCCACTGGAATCGGTCACTGTATAAGTAATCGTATATGTTCCAGAACGATAAATATCCACATATCCGTCTTTTGTTACATTCGCAGTCAGATCACCATCACGGTCATCCACAGCGGTCACACCAGGATCTTCAAATTTTTCCTGCTCCTTGATCGTGATATCGGAATCCCCGTTCAATGTGATCTGCGGTGCCTGTGTATCCTGTAGACACACCTCCCGCTCTGCAGTAGATTCATTGTCATGACTGTCTTTTACCGTATAGGTCACTTTCCATGTATAATCGTTGACCTGCTCCATCTTGGTTTTAATATCAGAAGAAACGTCTCCATCACAGGCATCCACAGCAGTCGCTCCCGGCTCCTGGTATTCGTCAATGGATGTTGGAACCACTACTTTCGCATCTCCATTTAAGGTAATGACCGGACCGGTATGGTCAACCACATTTACAACACGTCTTTTCGTTACTTTTCTCTTTTTGTATTTTACCTTGTATTCAATCTCATACTGACCAAGCTTTGACGTATTGACGCTGCCACTTGTCTCGATCAGATTGCTGATATCCTCATCTTTTACCGTCGCTTTCACGCCCGGATCCTGAAATGTAGTACCACATTCCGCATCTATCTCATCTCCGCCGGTCAGCGTAATGATCGGACTGCCTCCGACCACCGGACTGATCGCCAGAATAAACAGGCAGATTCCCACCAGTGCGATCACACCGGCAGTCATCAGTCTGCGATCCTTTTCGTTATCAAATATTGTATTCCAAATTTCCCTTAGTTTCTTCATCTTCAACGTCCTTCAATCTCTCATTTTATCTATATGCATTAACCGGGCTCTCATACCCGCAACCTATCATAGCACACTTCCTCAAAAAAATCCTTTAAGTTTGTGTTAAGATTTGCTGTCAATTTCTGTATTTCACGCATATTTTTGCCAGATCAGGAACCATTCTCCCCTTCTTTCCTCTTTTACGTAAATTTTACATTTATATACACTCTGCCCATGCTTCTAATTTGTAAAATTCATATACTGCGGCGCACTCTGAACAAACTCATCCACTGTGATTGCTTTTCCAAGCAGCTTCTTAATCAGATTTCGCCAGTTATCGCCATCTTCTTTATCCATGACCGCATACCATAATGGTATATACACACTGGATTCATCGATCATCTGATGGAACTGTTTCACTGCCAGCGGACTGTCCTCCGGTACGGTCAGACCACTCTGCTGAATCATATCCAGATAATCATACTGCTCCACATTCCGCTCATTTACCCGCTTTGCGAACTCCAGACAAAGCTCTGCCGCCTCATCCTGATATTCCGAATCAGAACTGATGGAAAGTCCCGGTGTCAGCGTATGATTGATATCTACCATATATTTTCCATCGTCATCACTGCGCTGTGTATATCCCGGAAATTGCTCCACAGAAATCGCATCACTGCCCATTTCATCCATCAAATGGAATACAATCGTAGACTGATGCGGGAAAAGCACTGCCTGTCCTTCGGCAAAATTCTGAACCGCTTCCACCTCTCCGGTCTCCAGAAACTTCTCCGGGAAAGCGCCCATATCCACAAGCTGCATCAGCTTCTGCGCCGCATCTGCAAACACAGGATCTGAAAAATCTATCGTTCCATCAGCAAGCCGAGCCTGTGCGTATGGATTCTCACAGTTGACCATCACCGTGTACAAAAGTTCTGCCAGCCACAGATCTTTGTCACCAAGTTCCAATGCTGCATAAGAAGTTCCATGTTCCTCATTATAAGCATTGACCTGCTCCACCATTTCCAGCAGTTCATCCCAGGTCTGCGGCATGGAAAGCCCAATCTCTTTCATCAGATTCTGATTGCAATAAGTAACCGCATATGCCTCTACCAGACAGGGGATAATATAATTATGCCCATCTTTATACGGCTGTACATAGGAATCTTTAAACTGATAATCTGCTTTTTCCAGATACTGTTCCACCGGAACACAAGCATTGGCATCAAACAGAAAATTCGGATAATTTCCACCCCAGACAACAAAGACATCCGGCAGTTCATCACAAACCAGTGCAATTTTTAACTTATCCTTGATCTGCTCTGTGGAATAGGTCTTCAGTTCAATGTCATAGCCAAAATCATCTTCCAGTTCCTGCCACAGATCTACATAATACGTGCCTGGTGTATTTTCATCAAAAAATGCCCATACCGACAGTTTGATTTTCTCATCTGTATCCGCCGTCTCCGGTTCTGTTTTATGATTCAAAAACGACAGTGAACTGCCCTGGCATCCGCAAAAGACCAGACTGATGCACAACACAGCTGCCAATATCACACATTTTATTCTCCGACTGTATTTTCTCATTCTCTCCTCAGCTTTCTTCCGATCACATTTCTCTCATTTTCCATTGATGTTCCATCTTTACTAAAAAATACCACTCACATCTTCACAGAATCTTTATAAAAATAGAATCTATCATATTCAAGAATGCTCCGGCATTCTTGTTGCGAGGTGCGCGTCATGCAATTGCATGACATACTTCAACTGCGCACCTCTGTAATCCTGCCGGAGGCTATATCAGATGGGGGATTGGCTCCCACCACTGATACTAGCTTGTTTCTCACCACCTATAGAGGTGGGAGTCATCTCCCATCTGATGTAAGTCTCAATCATAATAAAGCGGAACAATGCTATCTTTCATAATGCCACAGGCAGCTATTTCATGCAAGTACAAAAATATCGATACACAGAAAGAAAAAACGCCGATGGAATCACTTCCACACGGCGCTTTCTCCTTTGCTTAACTTTTTATCGAAACTTCTGCTTCACAGATTGAACATTTCAATATAATACCCTATATTAAATTATTTTGCTTTTGCAGCTTCTCCAGCCTGCCAATCTTTGTTGTATTTATGATCTTTTACGAAGAATACGATCAGTAATACGTTGATGACTGCAAGGCAAGCATCGATGATGTAAGCGTAACGTACGTTACCGCCTGTCATGTTCATAACGAAACCGTTGATAGCGAATGTCATAGCTGTAATGATACCCTGGATTGGGAACAGTACAGAGTTAACTTTGTCATATCCCTGACGTCCGAATACAGATGCCGGAAGAGATGTTGTAAAGTTTGCGGAACCACCGATACCGATACCGATCATGATGATGGAAATCCAGAAACCAGCTTTTGTGTTTGTAAAGTTACATAATAACGCACATGCATACCAGATACCAAAGAAGATCATAGCTTTCTTTGTACCGATCTTCTGATCAAGCACACCGATTAAGAAAGATCCCACAACACCGATTACTGCACAAACAGACATGATAGATACAGCTGTTACAGTTGCAGTTGCCTCATTTGCACCGAAAGATACAAGTAAGGAAGTAGAACGACCTACCATCTGAGACATAGTACCTACAGAACAAATCTGGAATACACCAGTTACAATAGCTACGATCCAGATCTGGTCACATTTTAACAGTTTACCTGTTGTCCAGCCACCATCGTCTGTTGCGTCTGTATCATACTCTGCTTCGTATACTTCTTTGGAAACGTTATCCGGGTACATATTTCTCTCAAACGGAGTGTTACGTACGAAGATAAGTCCAACGACACCAAGAATGATAACCGCGATAGAGATTGGAAGACCTGCTTTATGTACGCCTAATTTACCTACTAAGAATACGATCAACGGAACGAATGCTGCTGTAGCAAGGTTGTGTCCCATTGTTGTATATCCCATAACAATACCTTTTTTCTTCGGGAACCAGTTAGCAACCAGTACACCACCGCAAAGGTAACCAGCGGACATGATTGTACCACATGTGATAGCCATCATGATTGTGTAAACTGCTGTGTTCGGAGCATTTAAAACGCCCATGTAAGTGATACCGGCGATGATACAGTTGATACCTGACATCATACGTGCGCCAATCTTACGGTTAACAACACCAACGATCAAGAAGATGATGACACCAAGAACACCTGCGATTGCATTACAGTTAGAAATGTTACCTGCTGTTGTTCCCATTGCCTCAGCAATGTTTCCAGCAATGTTGTTACTACCATCATTGATCATTCCTACATAGAACCAGAACATCAATAACATGTAGATGATGTGGAACCAGCCTGCGCCACCGAAAGCGACTACTGAATCCTTGTTGGATTTTTTGTTCATTTTCCTTGTCCTCCCAATATAAATACTTAAAACCCTTTGCCCTTGTAATTACTCACAAGCACTTTTTCAAACCTCGTTCATTATACAAAAATGTGCCCATAAAAATATAAAGGAAATTTTGTTTTTTATTGACTATTTTTAGGTGTTGAAACAACTATTTTATATGTTTTGTGATAGTGCACAAAACAATTGTTTATTTTTTATCAATAATTACCTGTAAACTTTTTTTCTTTTCCTGTGTACGGTTTTCTGATAGAATAAATGGAATGAAACAGACAAATTTTATTTTCTTTTCATATTTATTTTATTTATATTTTCGATAATGAAATTATTTTTCAGCGATTGTTTATTTTTTATCAGAGATTAAGGGGTTAAAATTCCATGAATAAGAAACATTTTAAGTTAAAACACAACCACAGTCCGCAGCGATTTCAGACAAAGCTGCTGCTGTCCATCTTCCGGATTGCCACACCGGTGATCGGCATCATCTGCGGCATTTCCCTCTGGATGCTGTCGCAAAACTACCAGCAGACGGTCATCAATTCACAGGCAGCCGCCACAGAAAAAATTCGAAGTGATGTTGCCAACCTGCTGGAAAATACCCAGACCGTGTCGCAGGATATGATCTTTAACAGTGCGATTCAACAGATCCTGTCTGACAGTACTTCCGGTGAACAGTTTCCGCAAAATGCAGACGTTTCCTACCATGTGAATGGTTTCATTGCAAACCGTGACTATATCAACTGTGTAGTTTTAACGGGACACAATCAGACACTGTATTCCACAGAGAAGGCTTTTACCAGCATTTCTGATTATGACACGATCCTGCATTCCCGCTGGCTTGCCACACTGCGGGAGAGCAATGAACCATTCCTCTGGTTTGTAAATCCGGATTACCGCCCGGTGACAGATGATGCCAGCACTTCTGATGACGATGCCTGCGACAACTTTCCGGGGGCTTCGGAAATGGATACACAACCGGCAGTCAATCAGGGAGAACCACAGCATCTTATGATGGCAAGACCGGTATACAGCACGACAGACTATTCCACCAGACTGGGTTATATGGTCGTATATCTGGATGATTCCTATCTCTGTGATCTGTTAAATGGCTTCCAGTTTGGTAAAACAACAAATACCTGGCTTGTAAACAGTGACGGAAAAGCCATCCTGCGCAGCACCGTTTCCAATGATTACTCTTTTTTAATGGATGAACTGGAGCCAGCAGAAACAGGAACAATCCTTTCACATAATGGTCAGAAATTTGTCATCAATATTAAGCCGGTGACTCAGAATGGATGGTATATTTATACGGCAACACCTTTTAATGAAGTAGATGAACCGCTCTCCATCTTCCTACTGCAATCGATCCTGCTGGCACTGATGATGATCGTACTCTTGTTTTTCCTTGCAGCACGTACATCCACCTCACTGTCCAGTCCGATCATTTATCTGGCACACAACATGGATAATTACCGCAGCAATATGACACCGGAACCATTTTCCATGCATACACCACGCAAACCGCAGCCGGAAGAAAAAACACTGGATACCAGAGGGCTGCCCGCTGAGATCATTCAGATCTACGATTCCTATCAACAGATGATTGCCCGTATCAATACCCTGATCCGCGAAAATTATGTCAAAAATCTGGAAAAGAAAGACGCTGAACTTGCCCTGCTGCAAAGTCAGATCAATCCACACTTTCTGTATAACACGCTGGACTCCATCAACTGGATGGCAATTTCCAACGATCAGGATGAGATCAGCGAAATGGTTACTGCGCTCTCCGATATGTTCCGACTGAGTCTGACCAAGAGCAAAAGTTCGTTTATCCCACTTTCTCAGGAGCTTGATTATGTTCGAAGTTATCTGCTGTTGCAACAGTTCCGCTATCAGGATTGTCTGGATATCGCTATTAATTGTCCGGATGCTTTCGGGGATTTTCTGGTTCCGCGTTTTACGCTCCAGCCACTGGTGGAAAATGCAATCAAGCACGGCATTACCTCTCCGGATGAACCATTTTCCATTAATCTGCAGGTTCTGATCCAGAAATATGAACTTCATATCTTAATTGGAAACGATGGTGCCCGCATTTCTCTGGAGCATATGGAACAGTTACTGGATTTCGATGCTAGTCAGCATGAATTGCTTGATTTTGACGAAAACAGCTACGGTGTGCAAAATATTCACCGCCGCATTCAGTTGATCTGTGGCTTACAGTATGGACTGTCTTACTTTATCCGTGGTGGAAGAACTTACTGCGACATCAGACTGCCGATCCAAAAAAAAGAGAAAGCGGCACCTCAGGAAACGGAAGATCGTGCCGACGATACAGAAAAATAAATCAAAAAAGGAAGTCGGAAGTCTATCGAACCAGACAACATCGGTTCCGATAGACTTCCTTCTTTTATTATTTTCGGGCATATTTCTTGCGGAATTCTGATAACGTAGATCCTGTGTTCCGCTTAAAGATCTGCGAAAAATACGTATAATCATTGTAACCGACTTCCACGGAAATCTCATACATCTTCATATCCGTATGAACCAGCAATTCCTTTGCTTTCTCAATCCGCAGATTGGTCATATAGTTAATGATCGTAACATTCTGTTCCTTCTTAAAAACGTCACACAGATAACTTTTATTCACATTTACATGCTCTGCTACATCTGTCAGAGAAATATTTTCATTATAATGCTTCTTAATATAATTCAGCGCATCCCGCACGATTTTGGTTGCTGACTGGTCTCCCTCCGGATTCACCATGCCCGGCCGCTGACCGACATCTTTCATTGCGGAAGATGATACGACATTTTCCACTTCTTCTTTTCCAACCAGTCCACGAGCATAGCCATCCAACACCTGATAATAAGCTGCCTGACCACTTTTTGCCTCAATACGTGCATACATGCGGTGCAGCATGTCCGAAAAATCTGCCTTTTTGATCGGTTTGAGCAGATAATCACTCACCCCAATCTTCATTGCCGTCTGTGCATACGTAAAATCCCGGTATCCGGATAAAATAACGATCTCACTCTCCGGCAAAATTTCCTTTGCACGTTTTGCAAATTCCAGTCCATCCATCTGCGGCATCCGCACATCGGTAATGATCAGATGCGGTCTCAGCTCCGGAAGTGCATCCAATGCTTTTAACGGATCTACAAAAGCACCTTTTACAAGAAAACCACAATCTTCCTTTTCGCAGACTTTCTGAATACCCTGTAAAACAATTTTTTCATCATCCAGTAAAACCATTGTGTACATTTTGCTTCATCCTTTATCTTTCGTGATTTTTCTATAATCCTGCAAAAAACAGTTCATAGAAATCATCTTCCCCCTCCAACATCGGTGAGTTCTCTCCACCGCCATTCGTGCTCCGCTTCATCGTGGCATAAAATTCTTCTCCTGCCAGAATCAGCTCCATCTCATAGATCGGATATCCATTCTCCTGACATTTTCTGCAAAAAGCAGTCAGCGGTTGTGGATCTTCTTTGGTCGCAAGCAGCTCCTGCCGTAAATTCTCATCGTGCAGAGCCTTTTGCTTTAATTCATCTAACATTTCCGGAATTTCCATTGCACTGTCTCCATTCCTACTCTACCTTCACATACATTTGTATATAAAAATGCGCTCATCTGCTATAACAGGATTTGCTTCTGAATTGAATCTTTCAGACTATCCACACAATTCTAATCAGCCATTCAAATCTTTCAGGTTCTGGAACAGATCAATATCAGACTGCTGAACTTTCATATTTGTTGTCATCGGTTCTTCACCCGGTCTGGTCACTGTGATCTCAATGATCGTGCCTTCCTGCACGCCACCGGTTAATACGTTGCGGAAAAATGCCGCAAATTTCGGGTGATTGCTTACAAACTGATTTTTTGCTTTCATTACTTTCATAGCTGCTGCCGGATTTATCATAATATGTTCCCTCTTTCTTCATAATCTTGAGTTTAATCTTGCAGTCAAAAATATATCAGTCAAAGGATTTTCATTCTTTGCTGATATATTTTTCTACTCACATTTGTAATATAAATCCTATCACTTCGCCTCTGAAAAGTCAATTTTCTCTACGTGATATTTACCATCTTCCATCTGCATCACTGCCATAGTCACAGCACCGCCAAACCGCGGATATCCACAGCTTCCCGGATTCAGCCAGAGCAGATTTTCCGACTGTTCTTCAAAGTACTTGTGGGTATGTCCAAATACTGCCACATCTGCACCTTCCGTCTGTCCGATCAGATGCCGACGCTCATGTGCCATCACAAAATTCACGCCATTGATTTCAAATTTCAGTACTTTTGCAATATTTTTCGCCCAGTCACCATCGTTATTGCCACGCACGACGTACAGATTTCCAAGGAAACGGATCTGATCAAGAATTTCTTCTTTTGTCACGTCCCCTGCATGCAAAATACAGTCACAGGTTTTTAATATCTCCAATACTTCCGGACGAAGTTTGTTATGGGTATCCGATATAATTCCCAGTTTTTTACTCATATACTTTTTCATCTCTTTTCCAAAAGGACTTCTATATTTTTATTCTATCATCTTATCGCCCGTATTTATCTATTTACGCAACCGTTTCAACTTATATGCTCTTTTCATAGATTTCTATAATATTCCATAAAAAACGCACTTCTAAAAATCGCATTTTTCTATTCCATAATAGTCTTTGGCATCGTCTTTTTCACAAACTGGCGGTAAAAAAGGTAACCTGCCAGCGTTGTGATAGAATCCGTCACCGGAAAGGTGAGCCAGAAATAATTCAATCCAAATCTTGAAAACAAGTACGCCAACGGAATAAACAAAAATACCGTTCTGATAATCGTCAAAATCGAACTTTTTACCGCATGTCCCAACGCCTGGAAAAATACAGGAAACGTCAGGGAACTTACCAGTGGAATAAAACTGATTCCAATAAAACGGAAAGCTACTTCACCAATACTGATAACTTTCGGATCATGTGAAAATACATGTAGCATCGGTCCCGGAATAGTTTCAAATAAAACAACGCCGATCATCATCAACGCGATTCCGAATATGATTGCCACCTTCAAAGTCTTTTTGCATCGCTCATATTTGCCCGCCGCATAGTTATAACTTACCACCGGCACGATACAAGTCTGCATTGCACCCAATGGGATAAAGAAAAATGCCTGCCATTTATAATACAAACCAAGTACTGTTACCGCCTGATCTGAGAATGTTGCAAGAATCAGGTTTAAGCCAAATATGTAAAAAGTGTACGCTGCCTGCATCAAAATATTTGGAATTCCAAGTTTATAAATTCGCTTGATCTGGTGTGGGAATACCACAAGCGCTGGAATCTTACGAAAACCGCCTTTCATAACAATCAATGCCGCCGCGATTTGTCCCACAACCGTCGCTGTAGCAGCTCCACCGATTCCCATTTTCGGCAGACCGCATAAGCCGAAGATCAAAAGTGGATCCAACGCAATGTTTACAATTGCACCAATAATCTGCGCGATCATCGGCGTCCGCATATTTCCTTCTGCCTGATGCACTTTCGTCCAGACACTTTCCAGAAACAGTCCGATGCTGAGTACACAAACGATTCTTCCGTAAAGCACTACCATTGTAATGACTTCCTCGGAAGAGGTATTCATTCGCGCATATGCCGGCATCAGAAAGAAGCAGACTACCGCAAAAATCACCCACATCAAAAGTGCAAGCGGTGTGCCGATACCTGCCGTCTCGTCAGATCTTCTTTTTCTTCCGATTCCAAGGTTGTACGCCATTTCTGTGTTGATGCCGACACCGGTTCCCACCGCTAATGCGATCATCAGAAGCTGAATCGGGTAAATAATAGAGAGTGCCGTCAGTCCACTCTCTGAATAGCGTCCAACAAAAAAGCTGTCCACCACGTTATATAACGCCTGAATCAGCTGTGCCAGCATAACCGGAGGCGCCATTTTTAATAATATTTTTGAGATTTTCTCTGTTCCAAAAAAATCGTTATTCAACTTGTCCCCTCGCTTTTATCTATTACTATTTTTTGATTATCTAGTATATACATCATCTAGCATGATAGTATATTTTCAGGGGAAAATCCAGTGTAAAAAAAAATATATATTACTGCACAATTTTCCAGATCCAGTACACCAGTCCCAACAGCCAGCTTGTGAAAATACCGTACAAAATAACCGGTCCGCCAATGGAAAAAATCTGACTTCCGATTCCGAATACCTGACCTTCTTTTTTAAACTCAATAGCAGGAGCAGCCACACCATTTGCAAAGCCTGTAATTGGCACAAGCGCACCTGCGCCCCCAAATTTTGCAATAGTCGGATAGATGTTCCATCCGGTAAGAATTACACTGATTAACACCAGAATGAGACTCGTCCACTTTCCTGCGGTCAGTGTATCCATGCCACGACTCAGGCAAAAATTTGTAATTCCCTGTCCAATGCAACAAATAATACCTCCAACCAGAAAAGCTTTCAGCATATTCAAAGGTAAACTGTAGGTTGGTGTTACCTGACTGACATAAGCATCGTATGCATTTTTCCGCGCTTCTTTTTCTTCCTCAGTTTTGGCATCTTCTGCTTTTGAAATTTCCCGGATCAGCTCTTCTCTCGGCGTATTTTTGTAATCTGATTTTGTTTTTTTCTTATTATCATTCAAAATGTTAACCACCCTTCAGATTCTAATTTTTGTTTTTCTTATACTGAGACAAATTTGTTAGTAATCTTCCCCTGCAAATACTTTTCCGCAACTCACCAAACTAAACTTTCTAATTCATAGACGAATATCAGAAAAATTTTCTTTTATAAATCCTTTTTTCTTCTTATGCAATCCAGAAAAAATAAACCAGACCGCCCACGGTTTTTCCTGCTGCAAAAGCTGTGATCAGAAATCCAAGTCCATTTTTCAAATTAGCTCTGCGAAACAATACCGGAAATACATTCAGTACTTCTGCCAGTGCCACCGCCAGGCAGCCTAAAAATACACCGGACGCCAATCCATAAACTACAAGAAACCATAAGCCAACCTGAAATGGAAGCTGCGGGAAAATTGCTAAAATACAGCCAAAGATTCCGCCAAAGATCAGTGCGTTTTCCAGTGCTGGCACATATGCTGCTACGCTTGTTTTTCCCGCTATGCGCGGCACCATGCCTAGACTTGCTACCAGTGCAAACACACCAGCTGCGACACCAATGCCAAATAATAGCCCCAATATTCCTAATACAATCTGATAGCCCCACATCTTGCACTTTCCTTCTTCCTGATATTACTTTTTATTACACAACGTATAAGATAATTTTTTCGTCATTCTGATCTTGCTAAATTTATAGCAAAATATAAATCAAATCCACGTACTGATCTATTTCTCAACTATACATATCCGCGCTTATTAATATATTTACACATCATAATTCTTCCCTTTGCGACTGCTGGTTTCAATATACGTCGTATCCACATCCTGTTCATACTTACGCATTGCCACCTGAATCGGGGTCGGATCATCCGTGATTTTCTTATGTCCGACATGATTATAAAAGACCATGATTCCAATCGCCAGCCCAATACAAAAACAAATTTCCAGTGCACTAACACCAGTGTATGTCTGCCCTGTCACCCGTGTATACAATGCGGCAAATACCTTTGAAACCGACACGTCCTCTATGAACGTCATGATTGTAAATGCTGCCCCGAAAAACAGGATCACGCACACGATCGCCGTTTTGAAATACTGCACTGCTTTCTTTTCCGGATCAGGCACATAACGAATGACAAAATCCGGCTCACCAATGTTTTCAATTTCCAGAGTTGGATATTTTTCATGAATTTTCCGGATAATATATAAAACAGAAAAAACCTGCACGAAGCTGCTCTTTTTCTTTCCCTGAAAATGATAAATCTGCTCCTGCAGCACCTGACGGCGGATACCCACATCGGTGCACTCCACCGATGCGATATCCTGCAGTTTCACACTGCGTTCATATACAATACAATTTTGTTCCATCTTCAGATATAATGTCTGTCCCGAAGCACCCATATATTTCCTTTCCATCAAAACAGATTCTTATGACTGAGAATACATTTACAGCCCATTATTTTTACAAAAAAAGCCGAAACTCCCTTAACTTAGAAAAAACACATGTGCTCTGTTTCATTCTTACTTTTTATTCCTCCGCCGCGTCTTCAAAAACCGCCTGCGCGGATTCTTTCATCTCAGACACATCCTCTTTGATCTCGTTGGCTGCGTGACGCACTGCCTCTCCCGCATGTTTCCAGCTGTCCTTCATTTCATCCGCAGAATATTCCGCCGCAAATTTCAGTTCTTTTGCAATGTCTTCGCCCTGTTCTTTCATACAGCCACACGCCTGTTTTACTTTTTTCTTTTTGTCCTGCATCTTTTTTCCAAAACTCCCTTCTTCGTACATGTCCTCTCCTTTTAACCCGCACAAAAAATAAAAAACCGCTCCCGCGATCATGGCGATCACTACTAAACAGCAACACTTTTTCATCAATTTACAACACATGTAAATTTCCTCCTTCCAGACTATAAACATTTGGTTTATATGACTTTGTTTTGCTGTTAGTATGGAGCGATTTTTATTTATTATTCAGAGCTGAGCAATTTTCATTAAATGTATTTCAGTTACTTCATATAATAACGAACATTTATTACATTTTACAAATAGCTCTGAAAATTTATTTTTTTCATGTTATTTAATTTTTCAGTTTTCAGGCACAAAATAGTATATTTATAAATTCATCAGATCTTCCACTGTTCGGACTGCAACTGTGCCTGAATCATATCATGATAAATGCCATCCTCTTTTGCCAGTTCTGCCGGTCTTCCGTTCTGCGCCACATAACCGTCCTTCAACACAACAATTCGGTCTGCACCAGCCACAGTACGCATCCGGTGTGCAATGATCAGAACGGTCTTGTTCTGGATCAGTTTGGAAAGCGATGCCTGTATCAGAGATTCATTCTCCACATCCAATGAAGAAGAAGCCTCATCCAGTAAAATGATCGGTGCATCTTTCAGAAATGCTCTTGCAATGGAAATTCGCTGGCGTTCACCTCCAGAAAGTGCACTTCCGTTTTCTCCGATCATGGTCTGATAGCCATCCGGCATTTTTTCTGCAAATTCATCACAGTGTGCCAGTTTTGCCGCTGCCAGAACTTCCTCATCCGTGGCATCTTTTTTACCGATACGAATATTTTCCATGATCGTGTTGTTAAACAGCGTTACATCCTGAAATACGATAGAATACAGGGACATCAGCGTTTCCGGATCAACTTTGGAGACATCCATGCCGCCAACAGTAATCTTTCCGCTGTCCACGTCCCAGAAACGGGCAGCCAGACGGGAAATCGTTGTTTTTCCACCGCCGGATGACCCGATCAGTGCCGTTACTTCACCCTGTTTTGCCGTAAAGGACACATCCTGCAACACTTTTTCACCTTTATTATAGGAAAAAGCTACATGCTCGAACTGAATATCACAGCCCTGATTGGACAATGTCTCAACACCGGTCTGTTCCTCACCGGACAAAATCTCATCCATGCGTCGGCACGGAATATCCGTTGCCAGAATCGCCGTCAGATTATCCAGAGACGTGGTCAGCGGATCATAAATTCTTGATACCACAAGCAATGCCACAAAATAATTCAGCACATCTATTTTTCCACCTGCCAGCAAAATTCCACCAACCAGCGCAGTCGTTGCGATACCGAATTTCAAAACCATACGGGCAGAACCATTAAACACTGCATTTCCCATCTCTGTAATCCAGGTCTGATGCTCCACTGCATCAATTTTGCGGTCTAATTCTTCCATATAACGCGCCTGCGCATTGTTTGCTTTCAGGTCACGTAATGTTTCTAGACACTCCTGAATCCCGTCCGCGCAGTCCATTTTCACTTTCTGCTGTTTTTCCAGTTTTTTACGCATTACACCGGAAGAACTGAGCACAATCCCAAAGGACACTGGAAGTACCCACAAACTCGCAATCGCCAGCCGCCAGTCAAATACAAACAGCGCAATGGCAATGAGAAACGTGGAAATAAAGGAACCAACCAGCTCCGGAATCCAGTGGGAGCACGCGGTTTCCAGTGTTGCGCCATCTGCCATGATTACACTGGTCAGATCCGCCAGATCTTTTTTCCCGAAAAAGGATAACGGCAATTTACGCAGTTTTTCTGCCAGAGTGATGCGGCGCACACCACTTTCTTCATATGTGGCAAAAAACGTCGCATTGTACTGAATTGCAGTCACGCAAAAAATCAAACCCAGACAGATGATGATTCCAACGGCATAAAAGACGCCTCTGCCTGCCAGCGTCTGATGTGTCAGCAGATCCCGCACAAGGAACATCAGCATCATGACAGGAAGCATCTGCACCAGATAACTTACCGTACACGCCGCAAATGCCTTACACATATCTTTCGCACCTTTTTCCGACAGTGCATATTTATGTTGTAAAAAATTAAGCATCTTTTTCACCTACCTTCCACTGTGCGGCTCGATTGTATTCCTGCCACATGTCCGCGTACAGTCCCTGCTGCTCCAAAAGCTGTGCATGAGTTCCCTGTGCGTCGATAGTTCCGTCCTTGATAACATAAATGCAGTCTGCATTGACGATCGTTGACAGACGATGCGCGATCATGATCAGTGTCTTGCCATTGGACAACCACGCAAAGGCTTCCTGTACACGCACTTCATTATCCGGATCTGCAAAGGCGGTTGCCTCGTCCAAAATCAGGATGGACGCATTTTTCAGCATTGCCCGCGCGATGGAAATACGCTGTGCCTCGCCGCCGGATACATACACACCTTTGGCTCCGATCACCGTATCCACGCCCTCCGGGAATTTTGCCAGAATATCGTCACACTGCGCTTCGTGCAATGTCTGCAATACTTCTTCTCTTGTTGCCTCCGGTTTTCCAAGACGCACATTTTCCAAAATGGACATTTTCAGCAAATGAGAATCCTGAAATACGAACGAAACCGTGTTCATCAGCTCTTTTTCTGCAATCTCTTTTACCGGAACGGTTCCGATACGGAGTTCGCCTTTTGAAACATCATGGAAACGTGCGATCAGGCTTGCCAGTGTGGATTTTCCGCTTCCTGAAGGTCCAACCAGTGCCACATGACTTCCCGCCGGAATCGTCATGCTGATGTCTCTTAACACATTTTTTTCTGTATTTTGATAAGCAAACGTTACGTGATCCAGCTCAATAGAAGCATCCTTTGCAGTCTTCGGTTGATCTGCTACCGGCAATGGAGCACTCTGAAAAATGGCGTCCATACGCTGTAATGCATCAGTCACTACCATCTCATTTTCGCTGGAATACATGATCTTGTTCAGCGTTACCGTAATGATCGGAGTGATGATAATGTAAAACAGCAGATTCAGCAGAAATTCCGGTGTCACACCGTGTCTCGTAAAAATCATGGCTCCCACGATCAGAAGTGCAAATACCGCGTTGATCATGGTCATATAGCCCATCATCGGCAGACGCAGGTCCTTCGTATAAGAAATGACCCATTTCTGATAATTGTCAATGGCTGTCCGAAAACGGCGGAAAGAAAATACCGACTGTCCGAAGGTTTTTACCACCGGAATTCCTCTGACATATTCCACAGCCTCGTTGGACATATCTTCCAGAGAATCCTGATATTCTTTCATTTTGCGCTGCATTTCTTTTCCCGTCATGGAACTCATCACCAGAAAAGCGCCCACAACCGGAAGTAAGCTGAGCAGCCCCAGACGCCAGTCAAATACAAGCAGCATGATCAGCAACGCAACTGGCGTCACGATCGCTCCGGCTTTGTCCGGCAGCTGGTGCGCCAGATAAGTTTCCGTGGAAGCACTTGTCTCATTTACGATCTTGCGCAGTCTGCCGCTTCCGTACTCACCGGTAAATCCAATTGGAAGCTCCATAATGTGATGCATCATTTCTTTTCGCAGATTTGCCTGCACACGGAACGCTGCCTTATGGGAACAAAACAGTGCCGCAATGTAGATCAGCATGGAAATCAGCGCAAAAATCACTGCCATTCAGCCGTTAAAACTGATGTGCTGCGCTTTGCTGTAATCGGGCATGACCTGCAGCACTTCACGAATAAGCCGCCAGATAAAAATAAACGGAAACAATGCTAAAATTGCACTGACCGCAGACAGCACCCAGGATATGTATGTCAGGTATCGATAAGAACCTGCATAACCCATCAGACGCTGTAGATTTGATGGTTTCTTCTCTTTTTTCACCAAACTCCCTCCTTCTATCTTTCATTTTATTTTTATTGATACTAAATTGTCATTAGTAAAAACTAACCTGCCTGTAAAAAAACAGGATTTACAAATTTATTCTCACTGTTTCTGTAATCTATTAATCTGTAAATCCAAATATTTTCATCCAGCCAGCGGTATAAAACTCCCGCAGCTGACGCACATACTCATGTACTTTCTCCCGTGGCATGTCATGCACGATCAGTTCAAACATACTGCCGAACATTCCACTGGCGAGCATATGACACATCTCCGGATCGATCTCGTTGATTTCTTTACCGATACGGCGCATCTGATCCATGAATTTGTAAGTAGATTCCACTTCCACCTCTACCATGTTATGAATAAAATGTGCGTAAGGCGTTCCCTCTGAACAGCAAAGAATCAGCTTAAACGCATCGTAATGATCATACATATAGTCCACACACCATTCCATACAGGAACCGGCTACATCCGAAAGATGTTCACTCTGCTCCTCGCCTGAAAGCTGTTCAAAATTATCCTGTGCCTGCATAAAACAGCCCATGACAGCCGCCGCATGTTCTTCCACTAATGCCGCGAATAATGCTTCTTTATTGGAATAGTATCCATAAAAAGCCCCGGTCGTCACGCCTGCGGTTTTTACAATATTTCTAAGGGAAGCACCCTGAAATCCTTTTTCTAAAAATTCCTGTTTTGCCGCTTCCAAAATTTTCTGCTGTGTTGCACTTTCTTCCAAATTTCTCATCTCCTTTTCCGCCTCTTTTTCACTGTCCCTTTTTATAACAGTGTTATATAACACTGTTATATTATCAATTTTCATATGCACTGTCAAGAAATTTTCAAGTAAAAACGCCAGCAGATTTTTAATCTGCTGACGCATTTACTTATCACTATAATGATATCTGCAAGCCAAAATATAAATCGTTGTATCATCAATCTTATAAATCAGACGATCCTTATCATTGATTCTTCTACTCCAATATCCAGATAATGTTCCTGTCAATGGTTCTGGCTTACCAATTCCTTCATTTCCATTCCGATCAATATCTTTAATCAGATTATTAATTTTTTTCAAGGTCTTTCTGTCCTCGGTCTGCCAGTAAACATAATCTGCCCATCCATTATCTGTAAATACTTTATTCATTCTCTTCTACCTCAGACAGCTCATGAGATGAAAATTTCTTTCCTTCCAGCTGAGCCTTAGACTCCATCAACCAGTCATAATTAGCCTTATTTCCCATAACATAAATATTTTCCATCAGATTGTTATATGCTTCCTCTGACATCATCACAACATTTTTGTTATTTTTTCTTGTAACAATCATTGTTTCATAATCGTCAGTTATCTGATCCATGTAACTTTTCATGTTATCCCTTAAATTTGTATAATTAACAGCTAACATAATGTTTCACCTCCGTACGGTTTTCTGTACTTATATTATATTGTACAGGAAACTGTACGTCAAGTGTTATAAGCAACTTTTTACTAATTTACACAAAAAATCCGGCTCCGGGAAATTCCCGAAACCGGATTTTTAATTCATTTGCTTAGTAAGTAAAGACGCTTATTATACTCTTACTTTTCCATTTACAACTTTATAAGTTTTACCGTTTGATTTAACAGTTCCGTTGTAAGAGAAATCTACTTTACCACCTTTGATGTACCACCAGCCGTTGCTGTTCTGTGCAATACCGTTGAAATTGAAGTTTACTTTACCGTTTTCAATTCTCCACCAGCCGTTTGTGTTTTTTGCTACTCCCGTATAGGAGAAATCTACTTTACCGCCACGGATGTACCACCAGCCGTTCTCGTTTTTCTCTACGCTGTTGCAGTTGAAATCTACTTTACCGTTTACGATTCTCCACCAGCCGTTTGCATTTTTTGCTACTCCTGTGTAGGAGAAATCTACTTTGCCGTTTGTGATCTTCCACCAGCCGTTCTCGTTCTTGGCTACTGTATTTGCGGAAAAATCTACTTTACCATTGCGGATAATCCACCAGCCGTTCTCGTTCTTAGCTACGGTGTTTGCGGAAAAGTCTACTTTACCACCACGGATGAGCCACCAGCCATTCTCATTTTTAGCTACTGTGTTTGCTTTAAAATCAACTTTGCCGTTCTTTACATACCACCAGCCGTTTACGTTCTTAGCAACTGTTGTTACGTTTGTAGCGATCTCGCCATTTACATAATAGTACCAGTTTCCGTCAGCTGCTTTGGAGTTTGCAAGACCTGTAAATTTGTTTGCTTTTTCAAGAGCTGCAATAGCTGCATTTAAATGTGCTGTAGACTCATCTACGCTTTCCTGACTTGTTTTGCCTTTTGCAGCATTTGCAAGATCGTCCTGTGCTTCTTTCAGTTCTGCCTCCAGATCACTCCAGGTTTTTTCTGTGTAATCGTCTTTATTCAAAGCTTCTGCTGCTTTGATTGCTGCTTCCAGTTTGCTTGTGTCACTTACCGGTGTTGCAGTATGAATATCATCTGCAGTCACATTTACTTCTACATTTGTATCTGCATAACCAAGTGCATGAATAGTCACTACCCATTTTCCTGTTCCGTCAGTTCCTTCCGGAAGCTGGCATCTTAAGGAATCTGTCAGTCCGAGCTGAATTCCCATCATTTTATGCATCCAGTTATCCGCTGCAAATTTTGTTCCATATGTTGCAATAGCTTTATCGCCATTGCCATAATATGTCCACTCTACAGACTGCATTGCTGCTCCGAGATCACCATAGTTCTCAGTCAGATCCACACGGAGAAAATCACCAAATTTGCTGCTGCTTACAACTTCTACATCCATTTTAGCTGTGTCTGCTGTCTTTAATTCCGTATCTTTCAATCCGGATGTTGTGCCAATTGCTGCTGCTCCAAAACTGAAGCTTCCGTCTGCACTCATGGAAACAGTTTTCAGGCCATTTGTATTGGCATCTACAGCTGCAACTGCTTCATAACTCTTCAGATTATTCTCAGAATATCCGCCAGACAGTTTTTCACCATTTTCTACTACACTGTAAGCTTTTTTGAACGCTTCCAGATTTTTTGTTTTTACTTTTACCGGAACATATTTGATTCCTTTGATCACATAATGATCGTATGTAGCAGTTTTTCCATCTACTGTTAATGTAGTAATACCTGTTTTTCTGTCAGATGCTTTTACAAGTGTCTTTCCATCTTTTAAAATTGCGGTATTTGCATCTGTCCAGGAAACTGGCTCATACTCATTTCCATCTGTGTCATAGATCACGACATCCTGCTGGAAACTTCCTCTGTGGAGACCGTGGTTTGCTGTCGCACGGGTAACAACGTCAAATGCGCCTTTATCATACTCACCGTTTGTATCCATTGTATCAGAAGATAATGTAGATCCTGCATTCTGAACATTCTCTGCTGCATAATACTCAGCATAAGAAAGAGATGCATATACATAAGTGTATTCCGGAACTACATAAGTAAATGTGAAATCATTTGCATATCCGGTTGCTTTTACAGAAACAGTAAACTCATCTCCCGGCTTTGCATCTTTAAACGGAGTTGCTGACTCATTTAAAGAGCCGTCTTTGTTGATGATCGTAACAGATTTTTTTCCGGATGCAGCATAATCTTTGCCATTTACATTGACACTTTTAATATTTTTAATGTAAGCACTCAGATCATCTGCTGCTGCATCTTTTGCAGCAACAAGACTGTCACTTGCATTGTCATAGGCTGCTACTGCTTTGTCTGTTGTCAGTTCAAATGTTGCAGAAAGATCTGCGTATTTACCACTCTTATCTGTAATTTTCAAAGTATACTGTCCAACTGCAGCACTCTTATCAAAGCTTAATACACCATCTTTTACAGAAACATTATTCAGTCCGTCCACACTGTATACCGCATCATAATCAGATGGCAATCCTGTAATAGCTACTGTTGTCTTTCCTGCATCAGCAGAAGCATTCTCAACTGCTACTGTATTTGCAAATTTTACCGGAACATACTGGTTCATTGGGATGTTATATACACCGGCATCTGTGTAATAAGTAACATTATTGATAGTCTGTCCCATCATGGATACATAGTCTGCATAAGAAAGCTGGCAGCCATGTGACTCTGTTACAAATCCCGTACTCCATGCGAGTTCTGTTTTTTTCCAGATATTCTCCACATGACGTAATCCGTAGCTGTCACCCTCTTTTGTGCTGATTGTGACACCGTATACCGTATTGATATTTTTCGGAAGTCCTTCGATATCAAGCTGATAATCACCATATTTCGTAGAAGTAGATAATGTACCGTTTGCATTATCTAACGTTGTTGCAGAAGATGTCTTCACTGCTCCAAAGCTGAGTGCTCCGTCCTTGTTTACAGTAAGCTCTTTATAGTAAGATGGAGCTTCGCTGAGTACATAATAGGAGTAATCTGCACTTTCAAACAATGCATCTTTTCCCACATAAGTTGTGGTAGACTCTTTTCCCTTGATACTTGTAGTAATCTCAACTTTACTCTCATCTGTAATCTGCGTATATTTTCCTGTCAATGCTGCCAGATCACTTACTTTTACAGGGAATGTGATACCACTGATATCTGATCCGTCATTGTTTACATGATAGGAACCGGCTGCCAGGGATGCTCTGGTTTTCATCTTTGTTGCGGATGAAACTGCATCTACATCGGAATCACCCTCTGCTGCATAAAATGCTGCATATGGAATGTTCATCAGAACATAAGCTTCCTGTTTCACATCCTCTTTCTTTGCTTCTTCAAATTTAGAAAGAGCCTCTTTTGCAGCATCTTTTACTGCTGTTCTTGTAATTGTAGCACCTGATTTTGTATCATATCCATTTGCAGTAAACCAGTTATCAATACTTTCCTGTGTTGCCGGCTGTCCAACCAGAGCTTTGATTCCCATATCCGGTTTTTTTGTTGTTCCATTCACTGCTTTTTCAAAATATGTTTTACTTCCAAAATCTCCCGATGCCTCATATCCATTCGTCGGAGTTACCAGAAATTCTTTAAATTTTCCGTCCTCAACAGTCACTCCGACAGTCACATCATAACTGCTCCACTCGTCATCTGATTCTACATGTGTAGTTGCATTATTTACGCCATCTGCCGCTACCTGACTTTTGGTTACTGCAAATGCAGCAGTCGGGTAGGTGCTCATAAATGTAGCTGCTGCAAGAATTGCTGCTGCTACTTTCATTGAAAGTCTCTTTCTTCTCATAAATTCCTCCTTATATTTTTCATTTTCAAAATCAAAAATATCATCCGATTGTACCAACAAACTTTTTTCCTCTAACTCATCTTAGCAACGAGCAATTTCCATTAGCACTATCTAACGGCGGTTATGATAGCATTAGTTTCAGTTAACGTCAACACACTTTTTTCACATTCCCTTTTATTGAAATACTTTCTCATTAATATCGAACGTCTTTTCTCATTAACCATGTTTATTGATAATCTTTTCTCTTAACATCAAAAAGAGAGTAAATCCCTGTTTTAAGATTTACTCTCTTTCATTTTTGATAAATTTCAGAAGTAAAGCAGACATTCGCAATCCGCTTTCGCTACTTGCTCAAGTGAAAAGCAACTGAAAATCTGTCTGTAATTTACCATAATATCTTTTTGTTATTTTACGACTTTTCCTCCACGGATCGTATAAGTTTTATGATTATATTTTACTTTTCCGTTATAGTTGAAATTCACTTTTCCGTTCTGTAAATACCAGGATCCGTTCTGGTTGCTTGCGATTCCGGTAAAGTTGAAGTTCACTTTTCCGTTTTCAATTCTCCACCAGCCATTTGCATTTTTTGCTACTCCGGTGTAACTGAAATCAACTTTTCCTCCGCGGATGTACCACCAGCCGTTTTCGTTCTTCTCTACGCTGTTGCAGTTGAAGTCTACTTTACCATTGACAATTCTCCACCAACCATTTACATTTTTTGCTACTCCGGTGTAACTAAAGTCTACTTTTCCTCCACGGATGTACCACCAGCCGTTTTCGTTTTTCTCTACGCTATTGCAGTTGAAATCTACCTTACCGTTAACGATTCTCCACCAGCCGTTTGCATTCTTTGCAACACCTGTGTAACCAAAATCTACTTTTCCTCCTCGGATGTACCACCAGCCGTTTTCGTTCTTTTCGACACTGTTGCAGCTGAAGTCTACCTTACCGTTGACCACTCTCCACCAGCCGTTTTTGTTTTTCGCTACGGTAGTTACAGTTGTTGCAATCTTGTTATCTTTGTAGTAATACCAGTTTCCGTCTGCATCTTTCTCATCAGAAAGTCCGTCTTTGTGTACCGGCTTCGGATCTGGGGTTGGTTCTGCTTTCTTATCAGCATTCTTTGCAGCTGTAAACACCTCATCCAGAGATGTCTCTGCTTCTTTCTGTGTCTCTGCTACTTCTTCCGTCGTTGTTGCTGCATTGATTGCTTCCTTCGCTGCTGCTACTGCAGATTCAACATCTGCTTCGTATGTGGATCTCTGATCTGCACTTAAGTTTGCAAGCTTTTCGATTTCTGCTGTGATAGCGGTAGCTTTTTCGGTTACTGCTTTTACAGCTTCTTCTTTTGCTGCTTTCAGTTTTGCCTCTGCTTCCGCAGCCGCAATATTCTTCTCTGAAACTTCTGTTGCTTCTTTTACAAGTGCATCTACTGCAGTCTTTGCATCTGCCGCTGCTTGATCTACATCTGTAGTTGTTGCTGCTTCATTGACTTTTGCAATTGCTGCATCAGCTGCTTTCTCTACTTTCTCGTTATAAGCTGTAATTTCTTCTTCGCTTAAACCTTTCAGATTTTTGATTGCTTCTTTCTGAGCAGTTGCATAATCAGTAATTTCTTTACTTGCTGCAGTTTTTGCATTTTCTAATGTAACATTTCTGATCTCTACATCGAATGTCGCTGTCTTTCCTGCATATTTTACAGTAACTGTCTGTTTCTCTGCTACTTTACTGCTGTCAAAACCAGTTACGATTACTTTGGACAAATCTACAACATCTTCTGTTCCGTCTTCATAAGAAGCAGTAACTGTCATACCGGTTGTGTCAAGTGATTCACCCAGATCATATACTGTCTTTGTCGGTGCATTTACTTTAATTCCGGAAACGGCTACTGTCTTTGTACTTACCAGTACCGGAGCCATATTTTCTGCATTTGCATAAGATTTTGCCCCTTCTTTACTTACAAAGAAAATACGATTTGCCTTGTCGACCTGTTTGCCAACCATATTTACAGCCAGCGTGATACTGTCCTGACCGGCTGCTTTTGCCGCTGCAACTAATGATGTAACATCTGCTGTTGCTATTGTACCATTCGGTGTACTGATCAGTGCCGGATCATCGCTTACAATCTTTCCAAGGTTAAATTCTTCTGAAGTAATTACTCCATTTTCTTCCAGAATTGCAGGTTTCGTTTTCCAGTTCAGAGTATTTTCTGTCCAGTCTGTATTCTCTGCCATGGCAATCTGAAGCTGTGCATCCAGATTAGCAGCTTCATTGTGGCGTACACCCAGTAAAGTCATCTGTAATTTTACACGGTCAACCTGAGTAAGATCAATCTGTGACACATCAAATTTCAGATATGTAACTTTATTGTCACTTCCACCTGCGGTTCCCAATGTTCCTTTCGAATCTGTTCCGTAAGAAGTACGCAGGAAATTCTTTGCGCCAAAGTCTGCTGTCTGATCTCCGCTCCAGCTGCCTGCAAATGTATCCTGAGATACGACGGTTCTGGATACTTCTGCATCTTTTCCGATAACATTTTTCACAGTTGCACGGATGACAGGAGCCGCTTCCTTCTCTGCATCCAGTTTTGCTGCGCCTTCGGTACTTGCAAATGCCAGTTCATAGCCATTCTCATCACATACAGCCAGAGAAAGTGTATTTTCGGCATCATCCATATTTTTGATAAGTTCTGTCACATCTACGATTGCTTTTGTTCCATCATAGTTTGAGTCAGTAATAGCAACATTATTTTTCACTTCACTGTTTTTATCAACCTGAAATTCTTCTGAGTAAACAGCTTTTTCTGTATCCCACTCCGGATGTGTATTCCAGGTTGCCTTCTTCGCATCCCATTCTCCGGACACCGGAACAACCATCAGCCGATCTGTTCCTGTTGAACTATTACTGCGTCTGTTAATCAGGGTAAGTTCCAATTCCGCTTTATCCAAATTCTTAAGATTTTTTTTCAGGTCTGATACATTAAATTTTAGAACACTGATTTTTCCATCACTTCCATCGGAAGTATCTGTTATCCTTTCACCGAATAATCCATACTTTTCCGGATCAGACTTTGCATTTGCCATTCGAAGAACACGCAGATAGTCATTGTCTGAATAGGTTGTATTTTTTTCTGTTTTCCAACCTGCCAGATATGTATCCTCTGTTGCTGTAATCTTTACCAGCTTTACCTCACCGGCTTCAATATTGACAGTAACCGTTTTCTCTGAAAAAGCTCCGTACTCATCCAATGCCTTAAACGTAATTTCTCTCCGTCCGCTGTCACTGTCAGAGGTTTCCCATGTAAATGTGCCAGTTTCGGCATCAAAGGATGCGCCTTTCGGGAGCGCACTGACCGCAGATAAGGTTACCTTATCATTTTCAGGATCTGTTGCTTTTAACCGGAAAGAAACTTTCTCACCGGCTTTCACATTAAATGGCTCATCGTCCAGATTTTCAAATACCGGTGCCTCATTTTTCTTAATATTTTCACCGTTTGCAAGGAATGTAAAGTTTTTCACACTGTCTGCAACTGTCAGATCAACCTGTGAATCATACTCTACCAGCTTTCCGCCCAGATACAGATTATCAATCGTTACATTGTCAATGTTTTTGAATGAAAACGGTGTGTCTGCATCTTTAAACCAGCAATCCTTAAAGGTCACATTTTTCGGGTTAAACGTAGTCAGATCATTCGTATTCGGAATATTGGCGGAATTATTTCCGTTATTTGCAGTAAAAGAACAGTTATTAAATACAAGGTTCTCATAATTCGGATTTCCTTTATTCGTTCCATTCTGAATACTCAGTGCACCACCGCCACCATTTGTTCCATATCCTGTCACATGCAGGGTATTCACATTATTAAATGTATAATCCCGCAACTGATAGCTGCCGCCATCCGCTTTAAAATGGGTATTATGACCCAGACGGATTGCGTTGGCAAACGTACTCCATCCAAGTGTATCATTGATATTCACATCTGTCGTATCATCGGTATCCCAGTTCAGGCGGTCTTTATTATAAATAGCGGCTGCAGCAGCGATATTCTGATCTTCTGCGGACAGATTATTCAAATCTTTTCCCCATAGCTGTCTTTCCGGGAACTCATTACTTGGATTATAATGTCCAGATGCAAACGTATCATCATTTCCCATTGTGATCGCACCATTTACGGTAATTCCCTGTCCACTGGTCAGATCAAGTCCATCTACCCAGGAATGCTGGAACGGAGATAAGCCCTTAATATTATTGTATGTAATATCTTTTACTGTATGGCATTCCCAGTTCCATTGCTTTACATCACGAACATAGGTATCGTTAAAGGTAATATCCTGTGAGCGAACTACCATACTTCCTCCCTGATGTCCACTCAGTCTTGCATGTGCCTGATCCCAGGTATATCCATAAGTACCCTGTCCATCGATGATACCACGACCTGAAATTGTGATATTGGAAGAATCCCAGATGCCGATGGCCGGCTCCATCGCCTGTGTACATTCCTGCAGACGGTTGACAAGCAATGCGTCCTCATCCAGATAAATATTTAACTTCCCGTCTTTGCCATTTCCATCCCAGTTTTTAATCGATAAACCTGACCAAAGATAAGTACCTGCCGGGAAATAAATCGTATCCAGTGTATCACTGTTTTTTACTTCTTCCAGTGCAGCCTGAAATGCTTCAGACACATCATTCTTCTGCCGTGCACGCTTATTCGGGAACACAACCTGTTTTGCATTATAATCCTGAAATACTCCCTGTCCATAAGACCATGTATACTCTTTTCCATCATTCATAGATGTGTCTGTAACAGTTCCGGCCTCCGTACAAACTTCCCCCACCGTATCCGTAATCGGATGTTCCTGCAGATATTTTTCTGCAAATTCTTTGAAATTCAGCACATTGGTTGCTGCCACATCCGGTTTGTTCGTCTCTGTCGGATCGTTGATGATTGCCAGCTGCGGTTTTCCACTGGTATCATTGATGCTTCCGTTGATATTAACGATGCAATAACGCAGACCATTTGACATTTTAAATTTTACCGTCTTTTTATCTGCACTGATTTCAAAGGAATCCTGCGGATAATATCTTTCCGGACTGACATAAACACTGTCAATCGTAGAACCGTCTTTCAAGGTAATCTCAAATACCGGTTCTGCATCATCCGAAGAAAATCTTGCTACATCCATATGATAAAATTGACCTGGATTCTCCTGCTTCTGATATTTATAAACAGAAACAGGTGTACCATTTACTTTCAATTCATATTTGGTTGATTCCTGATACTGTGCAGATTTTAACACATCACTGTTAGCTACAACTGCAGATTCATCCACATCCGGTGTCGTCGGATCATCTCCCGATTTTCCATAATCATGAATGTTTCCTCCGGTTTTATCCTGTACCTTTGTCTGCTCTGCTGCCTGTCCGTTTTCCACGGCAAATGCCGGGATCGGATACAGGGTAACGGCCATTGCCGCAGCTATGGAAAGTGCCATTGCTCTTATCCCTGTTTTCTTTGAATATCTCTTACGATTTTTATTCATGGTTCTCCTCCTTTTTCTTAACTCATGCAGATTTTCCCCTCCGCCTATACTGCCTGTACCCCAAATTAAAAACTCCCTTCTTTCGGCAAAGTCCTTTTCCTGTTCCTCTTTTCACCATCCTTTCAACACGGAAATGTTATAATTCATCGGATTATCGATTTCTTTTCCCGATTGTTTGCGCCATTCTCTTGGTGTTGTCCCGACAAATTTACGGAAATTTCTTATAAATGCACTGTCTGTCCGGAATCCTGCCTGGATTCCCGCATCACCAATACTGCAATCCGTATAACGAAGCAGCTCACATGCTTTTTTTACCCGAAGCAGGTTGATATAGTCTCCCGGTGTGATTTTCATGTATTCGCTGAATTTTCTCCGGAAATGCGTCTCGCTTAAGTGACTGAGCTGCGTCAGATTCTCAATGCGGATTTCTTCTTTGTAATGAGCATCCATATATTCCACTGTTTTTAAAATATCTGCCAGATATCGGTTGTGATACGTCATCGGCTCCTGCTCCCGGTCTCCCGGATTGAACCGGATGATCATCAAAAGCAGCGACAGAAGGGCTCCATTTACGGAATCCGTATAAAATTCATTCTTCTCCCGCAGTTCATCCAGCAGAATCAGCATCTGCTTTCCGACTTTCAGATCCATCTCTTTTGTGATCACGAACATCCTGCTGTGCAGTCGTGCGATCAGTTCCTCTGCCATCCTGCCTCTGTTTAAAAACTGTTCTTTCAGAAATTTTTCACTGTCCACATACAGATATTCCCATTTCTGCAGGTTATTGTCTTCGCCCTCTGTTCGATGCGGAAAGTTTCTTGGAATCACAATAACGGTTCCCGCCCGATATGATACAAGTTCATCGCCAAAATGCATGACACCTTTTCCCGAATAACAATATCCAAGTTCCAGATAATTGTGAAAATGCATGGGATCTGCTCCATAGCGTGTAATCCATTTTTCTCCAAGCAGCGGCAAAACCGGCATTCCCTGTGGCATTTCATAATAGCGAAATTCCACATTTTCTTTTTCCAGATGATTTTTCATAATTCCTCCAAAGACGAATACCTGTCTCTCATTCGCTTTCCATTTGCTACTCACAAATATTCGTTTTCATCTTCAGCATTTACATAATCTGATTGTAACAACTCTGATTTTTTATTATACTTCTATCCCACACAGTTTTTTACGTTTTCTTCCATTTTCTGTTCTGTGTTTCTTTCTGGTTTTATTATATTCCATGGAATATGCACAATTTAAGAGGACTTTTTTTGTATTTTCTGCCATTTTTCAAACAAAAAAAGCACATGGAAGTTTGCATTTTCTTCCATGTACTTTCAAAAATTACCTGTCTGTTTTAATTTTTACCCGTTGTATTCTTCCATATCCTCTTTTTTGGGGAATTTCAATGTGATGGCGGTTCCGATTCCCGGTGCACTGTTGCAAATTACCTCAGCATTTTTCTCATAAAAAATCATCAGACGCGTTTTTACATTAGATAAACCGTAATGTGTCTTACCATCATCCGGCGACGCTTCGTCCAGCATCTTTGGATCCATGCCCACACCATCATCCTGTACCTGAAGAACAATCTCATCCCCCATTAATCGTCCGGAAAGCCGCACCGTTCCGCGACCGCCGTCTTTTTCATCAATTCCGTGACTGACTGCATTTTCCAGAAGCGGCTGCAACGTGATTTTCGGAATCAGATATGGAAAAACTTCCTCATCAACATCCAGTAAAAATTGCAGTTTTTTCTTTTTGCGCATTACCTGAATTTCCATATATGCCTGACACATCCGGATTTCCTCACCGATCGTAATGATATACGCGCCACGACTCAAAACCATCCGGTAAAACCGTGACATGGAGGACAGTACACTTCGAATATTGTCTGTCTCACCTTTTACTGCCATCCAGTTCATCATGTCTAACGTATTATACAAAAAGTGGGGACTGATCTGCGCCTGCAGCGCATAAAGCTGTGCTTCCGATTTTTCTTTACCTAGCACATACTGTTCTTCCAGCAAATGCTGAATCTGTTCCACCATTTTATTGTAACGTTGCGTCAGTCTGCCAAGTTCATCTCTGTATTCCGGTACCGAAATTGACTCCATTATCCCCTGATCTACTGCTTCCATGGTAGTATCCAACTTGCGGATACGTCCCAGAAACGGTCTGGTCCCAAGCTGCAACAGCACGAAAGAAATCCCACAGACTATGATATAAAAAATGAGCATTTCCCGGATGATTTTTCCTGACTCCTGCATCAGAACGTTCCGCGGAACAATAGAAACCAGTGCCATACCACCTTCTTCCAGCTTTTTATTGCGCACAAGCCACGCACCATTTTCCACATGAGTATCCCCTGATGTTCCCTCTAATTTTGGCAGACGTTCCTCCGATATTTTTTGACTGCCACCGGACAAAAGAATCGTATCATTCTCATCCAGCAGATATAGCGTCTGCTGATCCATCATCCCATTCATACTGTCTCTGACGGCATCCACAGGAATCATGACTGCTACGATTCCAAGCAGTTCCGAATACTGCTCTGTATTCCAGATTGCCCGAAAATTTGCCAGATAACTTTTTTTCTGACCATAGCGATTCTTTTCATGTACCACGCGCCAGGAAGCTCCCGCCGTCTGTTCCAGATTTTGGGCATCTACCTTCCATTTAGTCAGATCATTTAACGGTCGATAACAGGTATTTCCGCTTTGTGAAATCAAAAATTTTTCCGGAATATAATACAAAATGGAAATATCATCGGAACTCAGTTCCAGCTGATAGGTATAATCCGACAACGCATCGAATTTCTGCAATTCCTGAACCAGACCGTCACTGTCATCACTGCGCAAAGCATCTCCTACCTGGTCAGACACTGTGACCAGCGAACCGATACGCCCGATGCGATCCTGAATATTATCCATAGTCTGTTCCATCCGGTCAAAGTTCTTATCCATGGTATACAGCTGCATCTGACTGGATTTTTGCACCATTCGATACAGCGTAATGCCAAAAATAACCGTGATCGGCAGAATACCGATTCCGAAAAAAAGCAACAACAGCTTTCTGGACAATTTCCAGTGATAAAAAAATGGCAGTTTACGTTGTCCCTTTTGTTTCATAACGCTTCCCCATCATCTTTCTGTAATCCGTCGGTGGCATTTTCCGATTTTCCCGGAACGCTTTTGCAAAATAATTTCCGTTGGAATAGCCGCATTTTGTCGCAATTTCATCCACCGTCTCATAAGTCTGCGTCAGCAATTGCTCCGCACGTTCCATACGCATTTCACTGATATACTGCTTGATTGTCATGCCAAGTTCCTGCTTAAAAAGCTGGTTCAGATACGTCGCAGACAACCCAAAATGATCTGAGATCATCTGACCGCCAAGGGCACTGTCTGACAGATGCTGACTGCAATAGGTACGGATATCACTGACCACCCGGCTGTATCCTTTCTGTTTCTCCAGACACTGTTCCATTCCCTGCAGCAACTGATAAAACCGTTTTTTCAGCTCCTGAATGTGCCTGCTGCCTGACAAATATTCCATATAATGCTCCACTGTCTCCAGTCCTGCATTTTTCAGGCTTTCCGGATAATCCTTCAAAATCTGACTGGCAAAGGTTTTTGTCAGTGAAATAAGCTGTGCGCCTTCCGGTATTACATCCTTCTGCGCGCAAAATTGTTCCAGCTGCTCCCAATACCAGTCACGGACACGCCACGGATTTTCCCGGTAAGTCTGAAGAAACACCTGATAAATTCCCGGATCGATAAATTCGTGTTTTACCAGATGCTGTAACTCCAGATAACGTACTTCCGGTTGAAAAAATCCCTGTTCCATGGCAAGCTGCGCCATACGGCTACTGTTGTGCACCTCAGATAACCGTTCCACAAAATATCCAACTGCAACCGTATATTCCGGATATTTTGCTACAAACAGATGTAATTTACGTCGAATCTCCTGCTGCCGTTTTGCCTGACATGCAAGCACCGCAATGGCGGTCTCCAACTCCGGCATCTGATCCAGTAATAAAAAGTCGGTACTGTCACCAAGATATTGCTCTAGTAACGTCCTGCATGGCTCCAACTGTGCAGTTTCATTCTCAAATCGAATTTCCATGCACAGATAATTCTCATCTCTGGCGCATACAAATCCGCAATCTCTGCAGATTTCTTCTAATTGTTCCTCCGATGTATTTTTCTGCTGCAGCAAATGCAGAAATCTTGTCTTTTGATAAGAAATATTTTCTTGCTGCAATTGTACCGTTTCTTTCTGTTTACGGATTTTTCCAACTGCTTTTTCCAACGCCTCCAGCACTGCTTCCGGCTGGATTGGTTTTTCAATAAATGCCACCGCCGACAGGTCAATCGCGTCCTTCAGATACTTTGTCTGCATATATCCCGTAATAAAAATAATCTTGCAATCCGGCACCAGTCGAACTGCCTCTTTGCAAAAATCAATGCCATTTTTCTGCGGCATCCGAATGTCAGTAATAATCAGATCCGGCAGATACCATGACACGGTGTGCAGAGCTTCTTTACCGTTTTCTGCCTGCATCACTTCTTCGATTCCATACAATTCCCAGGGAATATTCTCCGCAAGGCCTTCCCTTGTATACACATCATCGTCCACAATCAGAAGTTTCATGATCGTTCCTCCCAATACTCATCTAATTGTTTCTGTAAAATATCCAGATATTCCTGCAACCCTACCTCGTACAGCTTGTCAATTGCCGTCTGATAATCTGCATCAATATCATCCGACACGCCACAACATAACGGCAGCAGATAGTCCTTGCGTACTTCCTCCAGCCGACTTTCAATCTCCTTTAATCCATTATCTTCCCAGGTAAAATCAATGAGCGGATTGTCCGGTGCAGTTTTTTCTACTTCCTGCTGCCGTTTTTGCAAATCTGTATATACCTGTGCCCACTGCTTATCCTCAATATATTTCGGCAGCTCCAGCGTATGATCCGGGCTTCCTACCCAATAGGAAAAAGCGTCTTTACTTGCAATTTCTTCATGTGAGATCTCACCGTCTTTTTTTTGATAATGAATCCCTTCCACCCCATAAGATATCAGGTTATAGAAATCCTGATCTGTATGCAGTTTTTCCAGAATTTTCACTGCCATTTCCGGATTCTGACACTTTGCAGACACAGAAATGCAGGACAACTCTTTTCCACTTTTTACTTTTGTAATATTTCCACCATACAGATCATAATCGAAAAATCCATATTCCCACTCCGGATGCTTCTCATACAAAGCCGGTATACAGGCATCATTGACTGACCAGATCGGAACATTTGTTTCACACGGTTTTTCATCCCGAAGCATCATTTCAAGGGCAGTCATTCCCTCATTATCGGAAGATGCCAAAATGCCCGGATTCAGGATTCCATCCTGATACCATTGATGAACGACATCCAGAATCTGACGGAATTCCTCTGTCTCAAAACGGCTCACCACGTTTTTTCCATCTGCGGCATCCACCACCGCATACGGAATCGTTTCTATACTTTCAATCTCCTGATAATTTGCACCAAACATATGCCACAGCGCGGTCCATGCACGGTTGTCCATGATCATTGCCGCATCCTGATACCTTGGATCTGCTTTCGCTGCATACAGATAATTCTGCATACTCTCAAAATCTGTCACTTCCGGCAAATTCCAGTCCTTCAATAAATCGCTTCGATAGAAAAATCCCTCTCCGGAATCACTGATAGAATCTGCCTTAAACTGCGGGATTCCATACAAACCACCGTTCCACTCCAGATTCGTCAGAAAATCCGCCCGGTAATCCTCATAATGAGCAAACAGATCCGGCACCAGACCACGATACTGATTCAGATCCAGAAATGCCCCTTTTGCTGCCTGCTGATAATAATCCGAAAAGTTGCCATTTGAGATAAAATCGTACTCACCGGAAGCGATCGCCATATTAAGCTGTGAACGCTCATCTCCCCATGGAATATAGTCAAACCGCAGATGACATCCCAGTTCTTCCGTCATCTCATCCAGTTCTTCGTAAAATTCATCCATTCCATTTTCCGGCATAGTTCCAACTGTGATTGCCTTCAGGATCACATATGTATCTGCTTTTGCTTCGGAATCTGCCTCCTGTTTTGTCGCAGTTCCACATCCGCTCAGACTTAATGCTGCTATGGTACTAAATAACGCCAGATATCCAGCTGACTTTTTCATCGTTACTGCTCTCCCCCGATTTTTCCTTTTTCTGTCAATTCAAAAATGCCTTATGCATATTTGCTGTAAAATGTGCATAAGGCAACACACGATATACTATATACTTCTCCTGCACATCCCAGGATCCTCATCTAACACAAGATCTAATTCATTATTATAAAAATCTCAATCTAATGCATTATCGTAGAAATCAATACTGAAATACCAAGTACCACACCCAGAATGATCAGTGTTCCATACCAGGTATTCAGTTTTAATTTTCCAAGACGAACGTCCCATCCTTCGTTCTCAATAAATTCCGCATGAAATCCATGCTCCGGATTCTGAACATTCGCATTGATCTCCTCTGCTGTCATATTTCCAATAGATTCGCGCTGCTGCTGTTTTTCCAGTTTTTCATAATGTTCTACGATCATATCTGCAACTTTCGCCGGATCACCCAGTTTGCGCATAACCTGCTCCATGGTCTTTCCGCCGGCAACCTGTTCCTGAATATAATCCTCATAAATGTGCATCTGATCGGTGATCTGATCGTCACTTAATCGACCTTCCAACTGTAATTTTAAAATATATAAAAAATCATCCATTTATTTTATCTCCTTCATCGTCATAGTTCTTCTTTTCATTATGATATTTTGCTGTTTTAAGAATTTGCCTTCCTCTTGTTACAATATTTCTTATATCAGAAATTTGCATCTTCCCTTATTATAATATTTCTTATTTTCGGTTACTTGCATTATCCCATTTTTCTAACATATAAAATAATTATACCGCATATAAAAAGAGACTGCAAAATTTAATTTCGGTACATCTATCAAACTTTGCAATCTCTTTCCTTATTTTCTGTTTTCTTTTTCTTAGGTAAAACGGACATTCGCAATCCGCTTTCGCTACTTGCTCATGAACGCAGTCGCTTTGCGCCCTGTCAGTGGGAGCTTAACTCCCACTGACATAAGCATCCCCCTTACCCACCACTTAGTGCTCTACGCACTTGAAGCGGGGAAATGCTTATTCTGCGTTCAAAATATGCATCCTGTAATCCCCGGCTTGCTTCTCCTAAAAATATTTGTCTGTAGCCATATATCAGGAATCCGCCTCCACGTAATATAACGTATCCGTATCGGTATCATAAATCGCAATACTGAAATTATACGACACACGCTCCAGAATCTGCTCATCACTATTCTGCTGTTCTGACTCCGCCTGCCGATCCACAAAGTAATAATATCCGTGTTCTACTCTTGGAAGCTGTTCCTCTGAAAAAGAAACATATGGACCGACAACCGTTACCGATAATCCCTCATCATATGTAACACCATAAAGCAATGCTTCTAAATTTTTTGTCAAAGGAAATGGCTTCCAGGCAGAATCTGCCTGAATCTGTTTTAATAAGGAATCATCCGCAAATGTCCATGTCTGCAAAGAATCTCCATCCCCATGAGAACCACTATGGGTATCTACATTTTCAATTAGGTTTCCCTGTGCCAACGCAAGATCCAGTGTCTTCGAAATCCGTGCCATCTCAACGGAATTTGTCAATTGTTGATTTCCTGATGCCCCTAAAAACAATGACAACATGATAACCCAAAACATTTTCATCGGCTTTTCCCCTTTCTCATTTCCAAAAATATTTAAGTCGAACGCACGTAAGACTTGGTGCGTGATTCTGGTCAGAGTAAACTGTAACATATTCTTTTCAGAATCTCTGCACTCTACACTTCGTTTTTTGAAGCTATCACTTATTATAAAATCGAAACGTTAGATTTTTTGAAAAGAACCTTTAAAATTTTTTTAATTTTATTTCTCTTTTTCACTAGAGAAATAGCCGATATTCATATTTAGAGGACGTGTGTCATTCATCACTTTCCTGAGTACATTTCTATCTTATTTTCCCTCTAAATTGCCAGAAGATTTTTGATTGCTTCCATATAGATCAGAACCGCTTCTTCCATTTCGGATACCAGAATAAATTCATCTGCACTGTGAATATGATAATCCATATCCAGTTTTTCCGGACCAAATGCAATAATATTTTTCAAAGATTTCGCATAAGTTCCGCCACCGATTACCATCGGTTCATGCTCAGTATCTCCTGTCACGTCCACGTATGCTTTATACAATGCTTCTACCAGCGGAGACTCCCGCGGGAAAAACAGCGGATCACCGATTTCTTCTATCTCGATCCGACCATTTTCATCTTCCAGTCTGCCTTCGCACATTTTGCGAACATCTGCTTCTTTGAAAGTAACCGGCACACGAATGTCAATGGTACAGGAAATTACGCCATCCTCTGTTTTTACAATTCCGTTACAGAATGTCAGATCGCCATAAGCGTCCTCACACTTCAAACCAATTCCGGCTCCATCACAGGAAGTTCCAAGGTGTGTGTTATAAAATTTTACAAAATCATCCTCAAAACCTGCTTTTTCCAAACATTCAAATGTTACGCCAGCTGCATTGATACCAAGTGCCGGTGTACTTGCATGCGCCGGAACACCTTTTGCATAAATTTCAATCTGACCGTTTTCTTCTGTTACTTTGTACTCCTGAAGTTTTGTGTCACCAAGCGCAACTTCCAATTTTTCTTTTAATCCAGCTTCTGCCGGAATCACGGTTGTACAACTGTCGCATACCGCATTGGATACAAAACCTCCATTCATGGAAATAATTTTGGTATGTTTGGAATATGCCATCATAGACATATGTCCTTTTTCGCCATGAATACACGGGAAATTTGCATCCGGTGTAAATCCGCAGGACAACTCCTCAGCGACCTCATTATAATGTTCCATACATTTCGAACCGGTCTCCTCATTGCATCCCATGATCAGACGTACCCGTTTATTCAGCTTCACGCCGGAATCACGAAGCAGCTTCATTGCATAAAGCGCCTCAATCACCGGACCTTTATCATCTGTCGTTCCACGTCCATATACATAATCTCCTTTGCGTGTCAGCACGAAAGGATCATAACTCCAATCTCCACCAACCGGCACGATATCCAGATGTCCCGCGATTCCTACGATTTCTTCGCCTTCGCCCATCTCCGCGTAACCGCAATAATTGTCCAGATTTACGGTATGAAAACCAAGTTCTTCTGCAATTTTCAGTCCTTCGCTTAATGCTTTTGCAGGACCTTCGCCAAATGGTTTGCCCTCTGTCGGTGTGCCAAGTTGAGAGTCAATCGCTACCATTTTACCTAAATTTGCAATCATCTCCTCAGATAATGCATGAATTTGTTCTTTGATATCCATAGTTCCTCCTTATGCATCAAAATCTACTTCAAATACGCCTTCCGGTGTACGCATTGTCAAAATTCCCAAATTAAAATCTTCATCCCGAACGGTAATATGATACTCGAAAACTACATCTTCCTCAAATTTTGATAACAACAGATATACTCCATTCTCTTTTCCATCTATCTGATCACAGATATCGTTGTATACTGCCTCACCGGAAATCTCTCTCGGATAACCGGATGCCTTTATTTTCTGCTCAATCAGTTCATATAATTCGTTCATACTATGCCCTCTTTTCTACTATTTTTTAATATTATCAAAAATCACTATTTTTCTTTTTGTTATAATATATATTTATAAAAACACTTATTTTTCCTATTCCTTTTGCTATCAGCACTGCTTTTAAGTCAAAAAAATCGTTTATATTTTTTAAATCGTATATGCCGCTTTCTTTATGAGTTTCGCATATACATGTTCCACAAACCACGGCTCCGTTGATTTTTTCAATGCTTCTTCTGGCGTAAACCATGCCACACCACTATTTTCATCTGCCTTTATCGAAACCGCTTCTTCTGAATCAGTTTCCAATAAATATGTCACATTAAAATGCAAATGACTGGAAACATATTTTTCATTTTTCCAATGACCATCTACGGTAAGCGATTCCACTGAAAAAATATCCTTCGACACCGGAGTCACATTGGAAATACCAGCTTCTTCTTTCACTTCCCGAACCGCCACAGATAACAGATCTATCTCACCATCCGCATGACCACCTAACCATGACCAGGAATTATAAATATTGTGATATACCATCAGCACTTTGCTTCTGTCCTTATTTACCACCCAGGCAGATGCCGTCATATGTGCCACGACATTTTCGCGTAAAAATGCATTGTCGTTATTTTTTATCCACTCCAGAATGAGCGGTTTATCCATTTCTTCCTGCTCGTTATATGGCTGATATTGTTCGATACTGGCAATCAGCTCCTGTCGTGTCATAATTTTGTTCTCCCTGTTTTTATATTTTTCAAAATGTATCTTGATCTTCTCGCAGACTCATAGCATTTCTACGCCCATTCCGCCACATAATGATTTTAAATATTTCTATGTTTTAGAAGGCATCAGCAATACATAAAAAGTATCTTTCCTTTTTATCTATAATCATCTATTTTAAATCCGCATGCTTCAAATGCTGCTTTCTGATTCTGCTCCAATTTCAGCATTCTTCCTTCAGAATATGCAATGCTCTGATATTTTTCACTGCCAAAGAACGCTTCTTCCTTTGTCGTCAGTTCTGGATTCTTATCTAACAACAGATCTGTATACCATTGTTGCATGATGACAGTTTGTGGCTCACCATTTACCTCCAGCATGATTTTTACATTATCATTTGTCACTGTTGATGTATAACGAACCCCATCGTAAATCACATCATAATTCCAGGAGTTCGCATTATAATCTTCCAGATCATTAAATGCAAACCAGTAGCCCTCATCCAGATTATATTTATCCAGACATTTTGCCACAGTCTCAGGAGACACTGTTAATTCAATCGCATCGCTGCCATTGTTTGCTTCTTTCACAGCAGTTTGAAGCTCAGATTTTCTACCGGCAAGCTCCTGCAAATAGGCTTCTGCATAGATGCCTTCATAAGTTGTCTCCGGACTCCATGTAAATTTATACCATTTATCATCTTCGCCGTCTACCTCTACCAGCTCATAATCCGGCTTAAAAGCAAAAAGATCATTCAAAACTTCATTTTCAAATACTTTTCGAAATATTGGTGCTGTATCACCTAATGTAACTCCATTCTCATCTGTACACGGAACGCCAACAAACGCTACTGGTTCCATTGCACCATCATCAGTTACATTATCGAATACCCCTTCATTTCTTGCAGTATCTAAATCAATGGCACCTGCAATGCCACATAGTGATGCCATCAATTGTTGCAACACTGTTTCTTTATCTCTATTGTCACACACATCTTGATTTGTATAATTTTCTGTATTAATATAAGTCTCATTTCCATCGGAATCCATTATCGCTTCCAAGTTGTCTGCTGTCACATACAATTCTTTTGCATCTATGATTCGATACTCTGCCTGAATGTAATCTATCTGTTTTTCCTTTTGTTCCGATTTTGAACTATTTGTATTATTTGAAGTATCTGTTTCACTAATTGACCCCGCAGATACATTATCTTTATCGTTTGCTTTATCTGAATTTCCACATGCTGTCAGACTAACTACAGCCATTGCTACACATAATAAAATTGCCACCATTCTCTTTTTCAAATTTTTGTCCCCCCTCCACAGAAATATACCTGCCCTCTATATTGTAACCCAATACACTGTTTTTTTTATCTTTTTAATTTCATATTTCTTATCATCATTTATATTCTAACATACGCATTCTAAAAATGCTATCTCGCTTATTATTAAGCAGTAACAATATGTATTATTTCTATTCTAATAACTGATGTTTCAAAGCATCTATGCTCTTTACCCAAGTAACTGTCAATAAACTACTGAACGTTTAAAGCATTTTATTGTAAAAAATTAGTATCATTTTCGTATCAAAAAAAGGACTCCCATTTCTGGAAGTCCTTAATTTATGCTTATTCGTGATTACTCGATGATTGTAGCAACACGACCTGATCCTACTGTACGTCCACCTTCACGTTTGTGAGGTTCTTAAAATCTCATTATTTTCTGTGATT
>ERZ838118.193-NODE-193-length-84270-cov-22.109185_pt1 | contig 84270 bp, 78 predicted proteins | sample MGYA00519863_ERZ838118 | MGnify/ENA primary metagenome ERZ838118 (study PRJEB31850, sample SAMEA3708827) | human gut metagenome | biome: human gut; feature: human-associated habitat; material: faeces | place: China | collected 2014 ...
AGTGCCGAAGATAGTTGGCTGGAAGCGGCCTGTGAAAATAGGAAGACGCCAACATTTATATATTCCTCCATAGCTCAGTCGGTAGAGCGCATGACTGTTAATCATGATGTCACTGGTTCGAGCCCAGTTGGGGGAGCCAAAGAAAACGAGTAACCATTTGGTTGCTCGTTTTTTTCGTTTGTTTCCTCTATATATCAATGGGCTGGTCGGCGAGCGTAAAGAAAACAGTCCGGTGGACTGTTTTTAGCGAGGGGATTTGATGAGTTACTTTATTCTGATGTGTAATTCTCAAGCGTGGTAGGAAACTTCCTCCATGTATTAGTAAGTTGGGGGAGTTAATATTATTTAGTTTTATTATTTTAATAGTCTTATGTGTTAGAGTAGCAATAGCTACTCTGTTTTTGTTTATCCAATATAATCCAACTGGGCGAGAAGGCGAGTTTTTTAATTTGCATAGTTTTGTTTTCTATCAATCATTTATCTAACTTAATACTATTCATTATTTTTGGTTGCTTACTTTTTGCGAGGGGATTTGATGAGTTACTTTAATTCTGATGTGTAACCTTCAAGCGTGGTTGGTAGTTCCCTCTAAGCTAAATTAAGTTTAGAATTTCCGGCTCTATAATAAATGTTGGGGTAAGAAAAATAGAGCCTACGAAAAAAATATAAAAAAGTAGAGCATAAATTTGAAAAATCCGTTAAAATGGAATTGACCAAAAACCAGAACGGAGGTCAAAAATATGCTCTACACTTATTTTACAAAAAAACTAATAGGATTGCAAGGCATAATAATAAATAATATTGAAAGCAATGAAAAAGAGGAGCAACTTCAAAATATGGTATAATGGAATCGCTAAAAAACATTAACCTAAGAAAGAAGTACTCCTCATGAATATGATAACACAAGAAGCAAAGAAAAAGCAAGCCATAGTAAAATACGCACTAAGAAAAGGAAAAAGCAAAGCAAGTAGAGTGTACGGTGTAAGTCTTTCAAGTGTAAAGAGATGGTGTAAACAATATGACGGTACATGGCAATCGCTATTGCCTAAATCACACAGACCCCATAGTCATCCTAACAGGCACACAAAAAGAGAAGAAAGACAAATTAGAAATTCTTTCAAAAAGTGCTATGAAAGATATGGATGGGATGGAGTATACAGTGATTTAAAGAAAAAAGGATATACAAGAAGCTACTCAGGAATGATATATGCAGCTAAAAGAATGGGCTTAGTAAAATATAAAAAGACCAAGAAAAAGAGCCGTAAGCATAGAAAATATCCGGAACTGTTAATACCTGGAGAAAAGGTGCAGATAGATGTAAAAGAAGTGCCATATAATTGCTTAAGAGGTAAGGCTTTAAGGGACGGAAAGCATTTTTATCAATGGACTGCAATAGATGAATGTACAAGGATGAGATTTGTATATGGGTTTGAAGAACATACACCTGAAAACTCAACCAAATTCTTGAAAATGTTATTGAAAGAATTTCCGTTTAAAACACAGACTATTCAAACAGATAACGGAAGAGAGTTCACATATAAATATCAGAGCAGTGAAGTAAAAAGTCCTTTTGAAATAGAATTAAACAAACTAGGTATAAATCATAAATTAATACCACCACGAACACCTTGGCACAACGGAAAGGTAGAAAGAAGTCATAGAAACGACCAAAGATATTTCTATGAATGGGAAACATTCAGAAATATTGAAGAATTAAACACAAAATTAAAAGGACATTTGGAATGGAGTAATAACAAAACAATGAGAACACTTGATTACAAGAGTCCAATGAAGTTATTGAGTGAAAAGTTAGAATTGAAATCCATTCATTAATTAATATTCATAATCAAAAGTCAGTAAAACAAGCGAAATATTAAATCGTATTTTATTTTTACCCTAAAATGGGTCATATCTATTTACAACACAGAATTTAGTTCTTTAACATTTAGCAAAAGTGTTGACGAATTTAGAGGTGCGCCTTATAATTTAAACGAGTATAGCGCAATTATACAAACATTGAAAGATTTTGAGAAGTTATTTGAAATTTATTGGAGTGAGCGTTTATGATTCATGAAAAGGTGAATTTTGAACATTATTATAATGGTCATTATATTGATTCTGGCAAATCTCGAGAGCAAAGAGAAGAAGATTTAAAGTTATCACTTGAAGAAGATAAAAAATTGAAAAGTTGGTCAGAAGTAGATTGTTAACTGACATATTAGCACTAACAGAGATAATAGCTGAATTTTTTATATTTCTGAAAATGAATATGCAAAAGATTTAATCAAATTGGTTTGTGAAAAAATCTGATGATACTTCCTACAAAAGAAGAAGTTAAACTTTGTAATATAATTGATTCAAGTGATAGTACCGAAGAAGAAAAGAAAATAGCAGAAAAAAGTTCATTTGAAATAAGAAAAGAAAAATCTAAAAGAAATGGATGAAGCTGGTCTTGAACTGTTCTCAAAACAGTATAATTTAGAATTTTCTTGGGAGGATAAAATATGAAAATAGATATTTCAACTATTCCGGAGAATAAAACTTTTGATGATTACCCAAAAGGTACGACTTTTGTTCATAAAGAGCATTCTCCTAGATATATTTTGGAACCATTTGAAATAATATCCCCAAAAGACCCAAGGTATGAAACTGCATTAACTAGAGGACAGGTTGAGAAATTGATTAGTAACGGTAAATAATTTAATATAATAGGCTCTATGTCAATAGCTGGGGTAAATCCACTAAAATGAAAATAGATTAGATAGACAAGTGATAGTATTATGCTATCACTTGTTTTTGCTTTCTTAATAGATTGCTTATTATTCTATAAAAGAATTTATACTGCTGATATTATTAAGGTAATTCTAAAAATTAATATTAAACAAACTAAAACGGCCGGTACTTATGTATCAGCCGTTTATTAGTTTAGTATTCATTTTAGCGTATTAATATTTATTTTGTACTGTTATCGGTAATGGAATTTGCATTAGTGGTATCTTTGAAAAGCAAAGTAATGCACCAAATTGCACATAGACAAATAATGATGTAAATAATTCTGCTGATTACACCGGTCTGACCACCACACAAAAATGCCACAAGGTCAAATTTAAAAATGCCCACAAGACCCCAGTTAATACCACCGATAATTAAAAGGGTCAAAGCTATTTTATCAATCATATATATACCTCCATAAATGATTTCAAAATTAGTTTTGACCTAAAAACAAGAAATATTCAGTTTTATTGATTTTTAGAACATTACAAAAATGCCTATAATTGCAATTAAAATAAGTATCAATGCAAAAATTCTGCACATAAGTATTGCTTTTTTGATTTGATGTTTTCTAATCATACTTTCTGTCGGGAAAGGAAGTAGCAGTAGCATAATTCCTAAACCACCAAAACCAATAACTATCAGACTGTCACCAATAGCACCAAAAAGTGAACCTGCCATAATTCCGATAGGAATTAAAAATACAAATATAGCATCTAAAAATGCAAATAGTTTGCCGTATTTATCTCTTAAATCATAAAATTTGTTGGCATTTTCTTGACATTCATCCTGACAGTACATATCAAAATAAGAAATTTCTTTGCCACAAAATTCACATTTCTTCATAATATCACCTATTTCCTTTAGAATACTATAACATTTTCACAATATAAAGTCAATCGACACTTTCAATATGGTGTTTATAATTCTTGACAAAATACTACTATAATCTTATAATAATTTAGTATGTGTAAGTATGATTTTTACTTAGGTTAGTAGAAATTTTACTTTGATTAGTTAGTAATTTAAAAAGAAAAATTTTAGAGTTTGTGGTGATAATATGGATTACAATAAGTTAGCTGAACTTTTACTACCTGATAGTAAAATGACTAGGGAAGAAGTTTTTGCAAAATTCCCTAAGAGAAATTTAAAGGAAGGTGCTCAGGTTACTCGTATAGCACCGTCACCAACAGGTTTTATCCACCTTGGTAACCTATATTCTGCAGTAGCAGACGAAAGAATTGCTCACCTATCAGATGGTGTGTTTTATTTAAGAATTGAAGATACTGACCTAAAACGTAAGGTTGAGGGTGCAGTTGATATTATTATCAATGTTATGAAGTATTTTGGCATTGAATTTGATGAGGGTGCAGGTCAAGAAGATAAGGGTAACAATAACTATGGTCCTTATTATCAGCGTCAGAGAGTAGAGTACTACCATGTATTTGCTAAAGAGCTTATTAAGAAAGGCTTAGCTTATCCTTGTTTCTGTACTGAAGAAGATAATGCACAACTTAGAGAGGCTCAACAGGCAGAAAATGCTACTCCGGGTTATTATGGTAAGTGGGCAAAGTGTCGTTCACTTACACTTGAAGAAATTGAAGAAAACCTAAAGGCAGGAAAGCCTTGGGTTCTAAGACTAAAGTCCCCAGGTAGTGAAGATAAGGAAATTACAATTGAAGATAAGATTATGGGCAAAATCTCATTCCCTGAAAACACTCATGATATTGTTATTCTAAAGAGTGACGGTGTTCCAACATACCACTTTGCTCATGTAGTTGACGATACATTAATGGGTACAACACTTGTAATTCGTGGTAATGAATGGCTAAGTTCAGTACCAACTCACTTCCAGCTAAATCAAGTATTAGGCTTTAGACAGTTTAAGTATGCTCATACTGCTCACCTAATGAAGATTGATGAAGAAACAGGTAAGAAGAGAAAGCTATCTAAGAGAAAAGACCCTGAACTTTCTCTAGACTTCTACCGTCAAGACGGTTACCACCCATATACTGTTAAGATTTATCTACTAACACTACTTAACAGTAACTTTGAAGAATGGCATGACAAAAACCCTGATAAGGATATTAATGAATTCCCATTCTCAGTAAAGAAAATGTCACAGAGTGGTGCATTGTTTGATTTACAGAAGTTCCACGATATTTGTAAGAAAGAATTTGCAAAAATGTCACTTGAAGAAGTTTATTCTTTCCTAGAGCAATGGACTAAGGAATATGATGCTGAAAATTACGATATGTACTTTGGTGACAAAGAATATATGGAAAAGGTTCTAACTCTTTGTATGGGTCTTAACCAGAAGAGAAGAAGAAAAGACTTTGCCTATGCAAAACAGATTATGGAAAGCCTATCATACTTCTTTAAAGATAAGTTTGTTCCAAATAACGATTATGACTTTGATAATGAAACTGTAAAGGCTATCTTAGCAAAGTATCTTGAATCTTATGATGAAAATGATGACAACTCAACATGGTTCAATAAGGTAAAGACACTTTCAGAAGAACTTGGCTTTACTACTGATATGAAAGCATACAAGAAGTCACCTGAAAGTTTCAAGGGTAATGTTGCTCAGGTTTCCGAGGCAATTCGTGTTGCTATTACAGGACAGAGAAATACTCCTGACCTATGTACTATTTGCCAGATTATTGGTAAAGATAATGTTAAGGAAAGAATTGAAAACACTATAAATTCACTTTAAGCTGAATATAGCCACCAAGTAATTTGGTGGCTTGTTTTCCGTAATAATGAATAGATTGGATTGTGTTTTATGAAAAGTTTGTCTTATTTAAAGGATTATAAGGTGCAGTCGATTTTAGCACCTTTGTTTAAGCTATTGGAGGCTTCCTTTGAACTTTTAGTTCCACTTGTGGTAGCTGATATTATTGATAACGGTATCAATAGTGGTGACAAAGCCTATATTTTTCACCGTTGTTTACTGTTAGTTTTACTTGCAGTTGTAGGTCTTATCTCTGCTGTATCTGCTCAGTTTTTCGCAGCAAAGTCAGCTACAGGTGCTACAACTAAATTAAGAAGTGCATTGTTTAAGAAAATACAGTCACTTTCATTTAGTCAGCTTGATTCTATTGGTTCTGCAACACTTATTACAAGAATGACAAGTGATGTTAACCAAATTCAAACCGGTATTAATATGTTCCTAAGACTGTTACTTCGTTCACCGTTTATAGTTTTTGGTGCAACAATAATGGCATTTTATGTTGATGTTAAGGGTGCTTTGGTTTTTGCAGTAGTAGTACCGGTTCTTGCAATTATAGTTGCTGTGATTATGTCACTGACTATTCCTAGATTTAAGGGTGTACAGAATAAGCTGGATTCTGTTTTACTTAGAACAAAAGAAAATGTTAAAGGTGTAAGAGTTATCAGAGCCTTTACAAGAGAAGATAAAGAAATTGCTGAATTTGAAGAAGAAAATCAAAGCCTTGTAAAGTTGCAGAATGTTGCAAGTTGGATTTCTTCAATTATGAACCCTGCAACATTTGTTGTAATTAACCTTGGTGTAATTTTCCTAATTTATATCGGTGCAATCAGAGTTGATGTTGGTGTTATCAGTCAGGGTGCAGTTGTTGCCCTTTATAACTATATGTCACAGATTCTTGTTGAACTTATTAAACTAGCTAACCTAATTATCACAGAAATGAAAGCTATTGCAAGTAAGAACAGAGTTGATGCTATTCTTACTATGGAGGAATATAAGAAACCTAAGGGTAAAGACAAAAAGTGTGACCACTATATTACATTTGAAAATGTTTCCCTAAGCTACAACAAGAACAATGAATATAGCTTAAATAACATTAGCTTTACAGTTGATAAGGGCGATACTGTTGGTATTATCGGTGGTACAGGCAGTGGTAAAACAAGTGTAATGAACCTACTTTGTGGTTTCTATGAACCTACAAGTGGTGATATTATCCTTAATGACAAGAATATTCTTAATTATTCTGATGAAGAATTAAACGAAAATATTTCTGTTGTAATGCAAAAGGCTACTATGTTTAGTGGTACTGTTAAAGAAAATATTACTTTCGGTGCTAAGAATGCTACAGCAGAAGATATTGAAAAGGCTATTGAAATTTCTCAGTCAAAAGAAATTATCAGTAACAAAAGTAAAGGCCTGGATGAAGTTATCCTTGAACAAGGTAAGAACCTTTCAGGTGGTCAAAAGCAAAGACTTTCTATTGCAAGAGGTATTGTAAGAAACACTCCTATACTTATTCTTGATGACAGTTTCTCAGCACTTGACTATAAGACAGACAAAACTTTGCGTCAAGCTCTTGCCGACTCAAAGGGTGACAGAACAACATTTATTATTTCACAGAGAACATCTACTATTGAACATTGTGACAAAATCCTTGTACTAAATGACGGTGCTCTTGAGGGTGTAGGTACTCATGAAGAATTACTTAAAAGCTCAGAAACATATAAGGATATTTATGAGTCTTGTAACAAGGAGGCATCATAATGAAAAGTTCTTATGTAATTAAAAGAGTTTTAAAGTACATTGGTAAGTACAAGTTTTCTTTTATAATTTCACTTGTATTAACTTTGTTTTCAACAGTATGTACACTATATATTCCTGTACTTGCCGGTGAAGCAATTGATATGATTGTTAGTAAAGGTAATGTTAACTTTGCCGGACTAACTAAGATTTTAATTCTTATTTTAGTGGCAATTATTATTGGTGGTATTTCTCAGTATTTTACAAATACCTTAAACAACAGAATGGCTAACAATACTGTTAAGGATATGCGTACCGATGCATTTAATAATTTGCAATATGTTCCTGTTTCTTATATCGACAGCAGAAATACCGGTGATATTGTAAGTAGGATTATTGCAGATGCAGAGCAGTTTTCTGACGGTTTAATTCTAGGTTTCCAAAACCTATTCTCAGGTGTTATTACTATTTTAGGTACACTGTTCTTTATGTTTACAATCAACATTTGGTTGGCACTTATTGTGTTGGTATTAACTCCACTTTCACTTTTTGTTTCTAAGTTTATTTCAAAGAGAACTTATAAATACTTTAAGAAACAAAGTGAACAAAGAGGTAAGGAAACTTCCTATATTGAAGAAATGTTAAGTAACATTAAGGTGGTAAAGTCCTATCATAGAGAAAATGAAAATTCTGAAAACTTTGATGTTATCAATGAAGAACTTGGTAAGGACTCACTAAATGCAACTTTCTTTTCATCACTGACTAACCCTTGTACAAGATTTGTTAACTCTATTGTATATGCAGTAGTTGGTTTAAGTGGCGCATTGTTTGCAATTAACGGCATTATTACAGTAGGTAACTTGTCAGCATCTTTAACTTATGCAAACCAATACACAAAACCATTTAATGATATTACAGGTGTTATTACCGAACTACAAAACGCCATTGCTTGTGCAGGTAGATTGCTTGAAGTTATTGATGCTAAAAGAGAAAGTGATGCAAAAGGTCAATTGCCTAGTAATGTTAAAGGTGACTTTACTGTTAGTGATGTGGCATTTTCTTATGATAAAAATAAAGAACTTATTAAGAACCTATCATTTGAACTAAAGAGTGGTCAGCGACTTGCAGTAGTAGGTCCTACAGGTTGTGGTAAAACAACTTTAATCAACTTATTAATGCATTTCTACGATATAGACAGTGGTTCAATTAAGGTTGACAGTGTTGATATTAACACAGTTAGTAGAAAGTCACTAAGACAAAATGTTGGTATGGTGCTACAGGATACATGGCTGAAAAGTGGTACAATTAAAGAAAACATTGTTTTCGGCAATGAAAATGTAACTGATGAACAGGTTATTGAAGCAGCAAAGAAAAGCCATGCACATTCATTTATAAAGAAACTTCACAACGGTTATGATACATTTATCGGTGAAGACGGTGGTTCATTGTCAACAGGTCAAAAGCAGTTAATCTGTATTACAAGACTAATGCTTAACCCACCACCAATTCTGATTCTTGATGAAGCTACTTCATCAATTGACTTATTAACAGAACAGAGAATTACAAGGTCATTTATGAAACTTATGAAGGACAGAACAAGTTTTGTTGTTGCTCATAGATTAAAGACTATTGTGGAAAGTGACCTTATTCTTGTTATGAAAGACGGTAAAGTTATTGAAAGTGGTACTCATAAGTCACTTATGGAGCAAAAGGGTTTCTACAAAGAACTATATCAAAGCCAGTTTGACTAAGTATATATTGCAAATTTAATGAAATATATTGCAATAAATAGGTTTTATATGATATAATCATATGCATACAGGAGGGTATGAAATGAATTTCTGTGGATTTTTAAATGAATTTTCTGATAAGAATGAGAAAGAGATTATAATTAAAGGCACAGTTTCTGCTGAGATTATAAGCTGTAGTTCTAATTCTATTACTATAAATGTGCCACAGCAAGATTCTAACTTGGATTCAATTATTGGCTTTGCAGCTTTGGATTATGATAATAAATTTCTTTGGTATAATGAAGCAGAAGTTACTGAAGGTAATAACACCATTGCTTTTGACGGGTTTGATTATTTTGTAGCAGAAAGAGCACCTATAAGATATAAGCTATATGCAGTTTTTGAAGAAGAGGGTGTTCTTCATTTTTGTAGATTCTACAATCAAGAAATCAAGGAAAAGTATAAAGCAACATATGACAGAAATTTACTTTATTATGATGTAATAGCTGAAGGTAGATTTGAAGATGAAGATTATTGTACTTGCTTAAGTGTTACCAGAGGTGGCTACTTTGCCTTATTAGTATTTAATAAAAAGGATATTTACAACTTTAGATTTACTAATACTGTTGATGATGTGGAAGTTGTTGATGGTAAATGGACTTTTGATGTTAAGGTTAACAAGGTTAAGGAAGCATCGGAATGGACACTTGTAGGTGTGGATAAATCAGGTGAAGAACCTGTTTATTATGATTTACCACCACAACCCTTTGATGATGAGGGTGACTGCTTTATCAGCCATTGCAGTTTAACAAGAGATTTTATTAAACTGCCTAAGCCAACTACACTAAGTCTTTACACAAAGTATGTTGTAGACGGCAAGCCTTATTACACAAGAGTAGCTGTATCATCTCCAAAGGTTTCTAAAAAAATTCGTAAAATTTCTTATGAAGAATTTTTACAGTTAAATGATGACCTAAAGACTTTTACAATTCGTTCACTTGATAATGATATTCAGTTTGTTTCTGTAGCACCTTCTACCGGTTACGAACTTGTAAATAATAGTGTTAAGGATACTATTTTATCTGAGGACTTTAATGTTTCCAGAGTTTTATTCTGTACTCAAAGTGTGTCAGAAAAAGGTGAATATAAACTTCACCTAAACCCTGATATGAGTGAAGTTGAGAAAATGTGGGCTTATTGCTATTTCCCTAAAACAAAGGAAAAGGTTATTGTTGATGTAGTAAGTTGGGACAAAGATACAGGGGACTTGTCCCTTAATCTTTCAAACCTTAAGAAATCTTGTAAGGACTTTACTGCAAGGTCATATATGCTATGTATAGCATTTTTATATGAAGGTCTTGTATATCCTACTAAGCTTAAGAATCCTAACTACCACGGAAAGTTGACTGCTCCTGAACTTTTACCACTTGAAAAAAGATTATTTCCGGTTGTTGAGAGATTTGATATTAACGGTGTTGAAGTGTCACTTGCACCAATCTACTTTGTTTCCGGTAATATATATATTAGAATCAGAGAGAACTTGCTTTCTCAAAAGGACCTTGTATTTGTTGATTACAAGAATTTGAATTTTCATGATAACTTTATGGATGTTACTGTAAAGATACCTAAGGAAGATAACCGTAAATATACAGGTTTTGCTTTCACATACAGATACAAGAAAAGTGATGATAGATGTGCTTATTTCATTGAAGGAAAAGTCACCAAGAAACTTTTTGGCACATATTTATCAGCAAGTATTGATATGTCAAAACTTGATTTAAAGAGAGTTATCTGGGACTTATATGCTACCTTTGAAGAAGATGGCAGAAGATACGGTGCCAGCATTTCTATTACAGATAAGCAGATAGAAAAGGTACTTTACGACAAAAAGAGAGCTAAAAAGCAAGTTGATTGTACAATCAAAACAGATGAAGGTGAGGATGTTATTTTCCCTTATCACACATCTATCAATACAGTTGCTTTTAATATGAGAGAAAAGTCAAACATTGACTCCAGTGAGTTTAGAGCTAAAGAGTTTGAGGCTCTAAAAATCTTTAAAAGAAATAAAAAGGAACTATTAAGTCAAAATATTATTCTTATTTATGAGAAGTTCTGTGCTTGTGCTCAAGATAACGGTTACTGTTTCTTTAAGCATTGTATGGAACATAATGTTGAAAAAATCTTAAACGCTAAGATTTATTATATTATTGACAAGAGTGTTTCTGACTATGAAAGAGTAAAGAAGTATGATGACCATGTACTTGATTTCCTTTCAATTGAACATATGGTTTATTTGTTGGCATCAAAGTTACTAGTTTCTTCTGACTCAAAGCCGCATAGCTATGCTTGGCGACCAAACAACTCATTTGTTTCAGAAATGCTAAAGCAAAAACAGATTTTCTTCTTACAGCATGGTGTTATTGCACTAAAGAGAGTTGACGGTATCTTTGGCAAAAATGGTGGTAATCCAGTTAACAAGTTTGTTGTTTCTACTCCACTTGAAAGGTCAATTATCATTAACAAGTTTGGATATAAGAGTACAGAGGTTTGTATGACAGGCCTTGCAAGATGGGATGAACTTGTTGATAAATCTAAGGATTATAACGAAGTTTTGATTATGCCAACATGGCGTAATTGGCTGGATGAAGCTGAGAACAGCACTTTCTTGCACAGTGATTATTACAAGAATTACTCAAAACTTCTTGAAAGTAAAAGACTAAATAAGTTACTTGAAGATAATAACCTTATGGCTAACTTCTATATTCACCCTAAGTTTAAGGACTATATCGGTAACTTTGATGTTACAAGTAAGAGAATGAGACTTATTCCTTACGGTGAAGAACCTCTAAACGAACTTATGATGAGATGTAAACTTCTGATTACCGACTATAGCTCAGTATGTTGGGATGTTTACTATATGAATAAGCCTATTCTTTTCTATCAGTTTGACTATGATTTATATAACAAGGTTCATGGTTCATACATTAATATGGAGAAAGATTTGTTCGGTTATCGTAGCTTAACTATGGATAAGCTTCTTGATGACTTTGAAAATGCTATTAAAAATAATTTCAAACAACCTAAGGAATTTGATGAAATGAGAGAAAGCACTTTTGCTTTTACTGACAAAAATAATTCCGCAAGGATTGTTCTTGAAATTAAGAAAATGAAAATCTTTGACTAAAAGTTATAAGCACCTCAATGAGGTGCTTTTCTTTTTGGAAAAATTAACTTAAAATGCAAATTTTATATTGTATAAAAAGGTATTATAAATAAACTGCCTATTTATGTAGAATGTATAAAATTGCAAAAAACTAATTTATCCACTATATTTCATTATTTTTTTGTGCTATAATTTTCAAGAGAGGAGGCAAAAGCTGTGAAATATTTTGGTTTGCTGGATGAATTTTCTGATAAAGAAATAATAATACAAGATCGTATAAAGGCAGAGTTAATCGGTGAAGGAGAAAACAAGGTAACTATTAGATTTCCTCATCAAGATGTTAACTATAAAGATGCAGTTGCTTTTGCACTTCTTGATTCTCACAACAAATATTTATGGTATAAAGACATCAAGATAAACAGTGACCTTTGTACTATTAATTTTGATGGTTTTGATTATTTACAGATTGATTATGTACCACTAAGGTTTAAACTTTACCTTGTATTTCAGGGTAACGGTCATCTTACTTTTTGTAGATTATATTCAAAGAGTATTAAGGACGAATACAGACTAACTAAAGATAAAAGATTATTATATTACAGTTCAATTTCTTCTGCTGAATATAAAAAAGAAGAAGTTAACTTGATTACAAATATTACAACATCAGGCTATTTCGGATTTATTTTAATTAATAAATCCAGCAGAGTTGATTATATTGTCAGCAATACTGTTGATAATTTTAAGATATTTCAAGATGACTTTTGTTTTGATGTTACATTAGAGAAAATTTCCAACTACACTAACTTTGGTGTCAGCTTTAAATCAGCCTTGCCAAATGTAAAGACTGTTTATGATTTTAAGCCATATTTAATTCGTGATATGGGTGATAAATATGTGTTGGAATGTAGATTGCCAAGAACATATTTTCAGGGAATAAAGCCTGATGTGTTTAACCTTCATACATATTATGATATTGACGGTGAAAGATATTATTCTTCTGTACAAATTAAGGATAAAGAAAGTTATGAAAATATTCTTGAATTATCTGCTACAGATAAACTTCAGCACAGAACTTTAATTGATGAGATTACTTTTACAGCAACAGAAAGTTATAAGCTACAGTTCTCTACTATTTTACCTTACAATGGTGTTGAGATTACACCGGAAAATACTGCAAAGAGAATTTTATTCTCACCAAACTTTGTTGCTACAAGAGTATTTTACGGTGCACAGTCAGTTGACCAGTTAGGACAGTATCGTATTTCTCTATACACAGACCTTAGTGGCATAAGTGATTTAAGTGTATTTGCCCATTGTACTTCAATTAAAGAAAAAATTATTCTTGATGTTACAGAATTTAACCCTAAGAAAAATGAATTTATAGTTGATTTTTCAGCTTTTAAAGAAGCTATGGAGGATATAACTTCCCGTACATATTCAATTTGCGTTGCATTTTCCTATAACGGTTATATGTATTGTGGAAAGGTTTCTGCACCTGATTATAAAGAAGACGAAAGTAAAAAGTACCTTCAAGAGGTAGAAACTTTAACTATCAAAGATACTATTGCAGTTGTTGAACCTATGTATGGCAGTAACGGTACTTTCTATGTTAGAGTAAAGGACAGACTTTCTTTATTTAAGGATAAAGTTTCTGTTTCTTACCAAAAGGCATATTTTAAGGATAAGTACCTTTATATTGTAACTGATATTACAAATAACAAAGAACATTTCACAGGCTATGCTTTGTCATATAGATTTAAAGACAGTGAAGACAGAAGAATTTACTATACCAGTGCAGAGCTGATTCCAAGTGGTGACAACACTCACCTTAAAGGTAGATTTGATTTATCCAAGATTGAATTACAAAAGTCTGTATGGGATGTTTATGCAGTATTTAATGATGGTAGAACTGCATATTTTGCCAATGTGTATGTAGATAAAAGACAAATGTATGACTATCTGTATCACAAGTCAATGAGTGAAAATTTCTACAGATTTTCTAATAAGAAAGATACCGATATTCTGTTCCCTTACTTTACTACAAGGGATACACTTGCCTTTATGATTAGACAGATTAGCCCTTTTGACTCAAGAAAATTTAAGATGAAAGAAATTTTAGCAGTATGTTGTCACAAGGTTCTAAAGTGGTACTATAGCCACAAGAACATTACCTTAGTGTATGAAAGAAAGTCACAAACTGCTCAGGATAACGGTTACTATTTCTTTAAACATTGTATGGAACACAGAGTAGAAAAAAGGTTAAAGTCAAAGATTTGTTATGTTATTGACCCATCATCACCTGACTATAAAAATGTTGGACCATACAAGGGTAATGTGCTTAACTTTATGTCATTTAAGCATATGATTTATTTGCTAGGTGCAAAGAACTTAGTATATACTCATTCCAAGAATGACTGTTATATTTGGCGACCAAACAACTCGGTAATTGCCGAAAGAATAAGATTTAAGAAACATATTTTCTTACAACACGGTGTAACCTCACTAAAGAGAATTGATAAATTCTACGGTAAAGGTAAAGCCGGTGATACTGATGTATTTGTTGTTTCTTCTAAGAAAGAAAGAGAAATTGTAAACAAATGGTTTGGCTATTCAAAGGAACAAACTCCTATTACCGGTTTAGCAAGATGGGATGCATTAAAAGATAAGTCAAATGGTTCTAACGAAATTGCCTTAGTACCAACAACAAGAAATTGGCTTGATGATGTACCTAGTGAAAAGTTCCTAGACAGTGACTTCTATAATAGATATATTGAACTGCTAAACTCAGCAGAACTAAAGACAATTTTGGCTAATAATGACCTAGAACTAAACTTCTGTATCAACAGTAAATATAAAGATTACTTTACAAGTGATAAGATTGATAACAAGAGAATTCACATTTCAGTTATTGGAGAAAAACCTCTGAATGAAATTCTAATGAAAAGCAAGTTGCTTATTACCGACTACAGTTCAGTATGTTATGATATGCTTTATATGTGTAAGCCTGTACTGTTCTATCAGTTCGACTATGAAAAGTTCATTAACTCAGTAGGCACATATATTAATATGGATAAAGACTTAATGGGTGACAGAAGTATCAGTGCAATTGACTTGTGTAATGATATAAATAAGATGGCAAAGAGTAATTTTAGACTTCCTTATGAATATAAATTAATGAGGGACAATAGCTTTACTTATTTTGACAGAAATAACTCTCTGAGAATTATTCAAGAACTTAAAAAGGTTATGGAATAATCCCGGAATATAAATAGTAAACATTAACATAAAACAGTATGTAAACTTGTGATATGTTACAATATTAATGTTTACTCGTTGACCATATATTTGTACTATGGTAATATATAAGCAACAATTATTAGGAGGTCTATGTTATGATAACTAAAAGAAATATAGGATTAGCAATCCTATTCACAGTTATTACTTGTGGTATCTACGGTATCTACTGGATGGTAGTTGTTACTGATGATACTAACAAATCAGTAAACGATATTAACGGTACTTCCGGTGGTATTGCTGTATTACTATCAATCGTTACTTGTGGTATTTACGGAATTTATTGGGCTTATAAAGAAGGAGAAAAGCTGGATAATGCAAAGAATATGCGTGGTATTCCATCATCAAATTCTAATATTCTATACTTAGTTCTTGCTATTTTAGGTCTAAGCATTATCGCTATTGCATTAATGCAGGATTCTCTAAATAAAATTTCCGATTACGATAACTTTAACGGTCGGAATTCCTATAACGGTTATAACAATGGTTATAATAATGGCTACAACAACGGTTATACAAATCAGAACGGCCAAGGTTACAACAATGTTCATCAGAATAACACAGGTTATAACGGTGTTAACTATAACGGCAATGGTCAAGAAAATTCTCAGGCAAATTATAATAACAATCAGAATAATAACGGACAGATGTAATTTTTATGAAAGAAAGATTGTATAAAACTCTAAAGCCTATATTTTTACTGCTAATTGTTGGTGGTATATATGTAGTGCTAATATACACAACAGGCTTCAAGATTCCTTGTCCAATTAAATTTGCAACAGGTTTTGATTGTCCCGGTTGTGGTATTTCTAGGGTTCTTCTTTCTTATTTGCGACTTGATTTCAAAACTGCATTTTTCACCAATCCGGTAATAACAGTTATTTTACCAATAATGTTTGGCGATTATGTTTATCACAAATATCATTATGTGGTTCATAATAACAAAAAGCCTTTTAACAAACTAGAGAATATTTCTATGTATGTTATGATAGGTTCATTAATCTTGTACGCAGTAATTAAAAATATTTATGTTCATATAAACTAAAAAATAGAGGATACTTGGTTTCAAGTATCCTCGTTTTTTATTCTTTATTTTTAATGTTGTTTAGCATTACATTTACCATAAATTTATTATCATTATTGATAATCTCAGCAATGCCATTATATTTTTCTGCTACACTTTCCATTGAAAAAATTCCAACACCACTTTTTACTTTTTTAGTGGATATATATTTGTCATTTTCTTTTTCAATATAACCGTCAAAATTGTTGCTGGAAACTATGTACAATCTGTTGTTTAGAAAATCAACCTTTAGGTTAAAGTATTTTTCTTTTTCTTCAGAATTACTGCCTCTTATTGCATTGTCACAAATATTACCCAGTAAATTACATAAATCAAAGTCAGATATTAAAATATCTTTAGGTATATTTATCTTCCAGTTAGTTTTAATGTTTTCGTTATTAGCAATATTGTTGTAGTAGTTTAGTAGTGCATTTATAGAACTTTGGAAACAATATTTTTTCGGTGATTGAATATTTAACTTTTCTTCATATAAACTAAGATGTTTTTTTATTTCATCAATATTGCCTTCATTTGCAAGTATGTTCATCATATGTATTGAATGTTTAAAGTCGTGTCTTAGTTTTGAGGTTTCTTCCATATAGTGCTGAAGATTTTTGTATTGGCTATTATGAATTTCAAGAATATGATTTTTTTCTTCAATCTTGTTTGTTTCCGTAATATTTTTACTGATGGTGTAGAATAGCCATAATATTGCTATGTACAATATAAATGCTACAATAAACATAGCAATTGCAATAGGAAACACCCTACCTACATGCATAGTTTTGTAATATTTAGGAACTGAATATATAGTTAATGCAGTCAATAGAATAGGAAATATAATTGCAGTATTCCATACTTTTGGAATGTCAATGTTGTCAATCATCCATGAATATTGATTAGACATAAAATATAGTAACATCAATCCAAATAAGAAGGTAAATCCCAGCTGAAACAAATCATATTCTATTGTGTTGTATTCAGGGGAAAGAGTAGGATTTAATACACAGTCACACATATAAGCAAAGAAACTTGCAAATGAACACAAACAACATATGCTTGTTACTACAAATATTTTTTTAGATAAACTTGTTGTAGTTGTAAAGTGGAAAATTATATAACACACTATTATTGCCGGAAGTAAAACAATATTTAAATTTGTTATGTTAAATAAACAAGTAACAATAGAAGAAAGAGTAATAATAATGAAATTTCCTAAAAGAACTATCAAAGTCGTTTCTTTAACCGAAAATTTAAGTTTATTTTTCATTGGCAAATAGCACATTATTGATGAAGGTAAAAGTATTATGTAATATAGTATTCCTCGTAAAAAAGATTCAATAGTCAAAGTACCACTCCTTATATATTTGATTGCTTTCGTAATTTACAGAAAATGTACTGATTTATTTTATTTTCAATACTTTTCTTTTCTCTGACTTTAATAGGAAAGACAGTACCATTTGTAAGGTGACAGTTTGAATTATCAATCTTGTCTAGATAATCAATATTGATTATAATACCTCTGTTAATTTGGATTAATTCTTCATAATTCTTTGTTTCTTCTATAAATTTATTTAGTGTCATTCTAACTCTTAGTTCAGCATTATCACTTGTTGTAAGCAGTAGATAGTGTGCATCGGACTCACAAGAAACAAGGTCTTTGATTTTTAATTTAATATTTTTCTTGTCACACACAATTTGTATATAGTGTGAAACATCAGGTAGTATAGCTATACTGTCAGTTAATACCTGAAAAATTTTTTCTTTTTCATATGGCTTTGTAATGTAGTGAAAAGCATGTACAGAAAAAGCCTCTGCCATAAAGTCACTACTTGTTGTAACAAACACAATAACAATATCTTTGTTTATTTCTCTTAGCTTTTTTGCTAAGTCAATACCATTAATTGCAGACATATAAATATCAATAAAGCAGATACTGTAGTTATTATTAAGATGGTTTAAAAACACATTTCCATCTTCATAATAATCAGTATCTATTTTTATATTATTGTTATTGCCATACTCAGTACAAGTATCTTTAAGAATATCAAATTGATATTTTTCATCATCAATTATAGCAATTTTCATTTTTATCCCTCATACTTATTCCTAATATTATGTTTATAAGTTAATTGTATCATAAAAAAATACTTTTTTATAGTCCCCAAAATTGCGTTTATGCCAGAAATTTGACGATTATGCCATTATGTTGATTTATATATGATTGCTATGTATAATAAAAATATAAAATTAAAGGAGGCAAACAATATGTCAAAAACAGCAGCAATTTTACTTACATTTTTCCTAGGAGGACTTGGAGTACACAGATTTTTAGCCGGCAAAATTGGTACCGGTGTTTTATGGTTAATCACCGGTGGAGTATTCGGTATCGGCTGGTTAGTTGATTTTATTAAAGTTTGTATGGGTACTTTTCAGGATAAGAACGGAAATAATTGGGTTGTAGAAGATACAAATTATAATACAACTGCTAACTAATAGTGAGAGGTAACGCTTTATGAAAAAGAATATTAGTATTAAAGGTTTAGTTTTATTATTAGCACTATGTCTTGTTGGTTCATTTGCAATGTACGGTTGTGGTAGTGATGATAAGTCTAGTTCAAAGGCAGATTCAAGTGCATCAGATACAGCAGATAAGAGTTCTGATGATTCAAAAAATAGTGATGAAAATAGTGATGATGATACACAGGTAGCAGATATTACAGGTGAATGGGTACTTGATCAAATTGTTGACGCAGATGGTAATTCTCAGACATTAGAAGAATATTGTGCAGCTCAGGGTGTAGATTCTTCAGGCGTTGATGTTACATATACATTTAGTGAAGACGGCACATTAGTTGGTGCTGTTGGTGGTGTAGGTGTAGAAGGTACATATGAATTTGACGGTTCAACTGTTTCTTGTACAATCAGCGATGCAACTTCTAATTTTGATTACAATGCCGATGATGATACAATCAGCTATTCTGATGAAAACACAGGACTTTCTAGCGTATTAGTAAGAAAGTAAATTACAGTTAGTAATTTTCCATTTTAATATTAAAGTTTTCAAACTAAATCCCTTTAATGTAGATAACACCACAGCCAAATGGTTGTGGTGTTTCTCTTTGTGTTTTATTGCAAGTAAAAGCTCATTTTGTCATCACTGATTATTACAACTATCTTTTTATCAATTTCACTAAAGAACTTTTTAATAGCTGTATAAACCTCATCACTTGGCTTTTCATCAAAATTAAAATATTGACCACCACAACTGTCGTGAAAATGTAAATAAAGGTCATAATCATTAGAAACTATGTCCTTTATCCTTTTTGCAACATCATATGTTATTATCATAAAATCACCTCAGAAAAAATTTTTTTAAAATTTTTATAAATTTATGTAACCTTTTTGACTTTTGAAAAGTGTTATATATGAAAGCAGTTAAATTATAAAAGAATTCTTTATAAACACTTTCTAATTATTATTATATGTTTGATAAAGATTATGTCAAACAAATTTTATTCGGAAGGGAATATTATTATGAAAAAGATAATCTCAATTTTAATGGCAATCCTTTGCCTAGTGTCAGCAAGTATCTGCACAACATCATGTTTTGCAGAAGAAAAAGAAGTAAAATCTACTTCATCAAAAAGTCAGTATCTACAAACCCGTAGATACAATGTAGGCAGTACAGTAGGTAGTTGGCTTGATGAAGAGGGCGTCACAAGACTTGTCTTTGGTTCAAGTTCTGTTGTAAAATCAAAGAAAGATAAGTACGGTGACAAAGTTTATTATGCAGCTAAGAAAGGCACTTGTATTGCTAAAGCATATCGAGGCGAAAAGTATGCTGGCAAGGTAAAGATTATTGTTGGTGACTTTAAGACAGTTCTAAAATCAAATTCAAAGAAACTTAACCTTTCATACAATAAGTATGTATCATTCAACAATAGTGAGTATTATACTAAGTATCAGTCATACAAAAAGTTAAGAACTATGATTTCTTTCCCAAAGAAAGGTGCTATGTATTCTATCAAGACTACAGGTAAGTCAATCCTAAAAATGGCTAATAATGAAATTTATACTGTTGGTGTAGGTACTTCTACATACACTCTTTATCAAAAGGTTGGCAATAACAAGGCTACTAAGGTAGGTAACTTTACTGCAACAGTAAAGAATGTCAATATTAAAACTGCTACAGCAGTAAAGATAAATAATGTAACTAGTGGCTATGATAACTTTTATGTAGGCGACATTGAAGATTTATCTGTTAAAGAAAAGTATAACTTTACAAATAGAGTAATTAAGGAAAAACTAACAAGCAAAAATTGTGGTGTTTATGTTGCTCCTAAGAACTACAAGGTTACTTATACTATTAAGAATACAAAGGTTGCTACTGTCAGCAAGTCAGGTGTTGTAACAGGTAAGAAGAAAGGTGTAACAAAGCTTACTTTCAAAATCACCTTTGCTGATAAGTCAGTTTACACAAATAGTGTAAATGTTTTAGTTATATAATTCCTAAAATTTCGATATAACCAAATCTCAATTTTCTCCCAAAAGGCTCTGACTTTTTAGTCAGGGTCTTTTACCTTTTGTATGCTAAAAAATAATGAGAAAATTTGTACATTTTACCCATATTATTTTTCTTTTCTTAGGAGTATAATCACTGTAATATTTCAGTAGAGAAATATTTTGAAAGTTTGCAACACTTTTCCTTTTTGAAAAGTATTACTAGTAGGAAGGTGATTTTATGAGTAAAAATAAGAAAGTTTTTCGTTTTGTATTTTGTGGAATTTTATGTGTAGCTATACTATTTTCAATGACCTACCTAGGTGCTGTTTTAATTGAGGAATATCAAGCTGATACCACTTGTGGTAACGGTGATGATGTTTCCTCCAGATGGGTAAGCAGTAATGATGCTATCAGCCTTGATGTAGATTCCGATACTTTCCCTACAATGACAGATACATATAATACAACGAAAATTTATGGTGAAGAATTTTGCTATGTTCCTAAGGATAACAATAAATTCTTGCTAAAAAAGGAGGTTGATACTTCGGATAATGATACAACCGATACTCAATATAAGGATATTGCTGAGGGTACATATGAATATAATTCAGAAACAGATGCAAACAAGGCAAAAGTTAAGTTTACAAAAATTAATAATAAAAAGTATGATTATCTTCTAAACAAAGAATATACTTTCAGTAAAGATTGGTAATTATACGGTTAATATTTAAAAGGAGCTGTAAAGAATGGAGTTTTAAATTTCATTTATGGTGCGAGTAACGGTGTTTGCACTGGCGAAAGTACCTACTTCGCTTATTAAGCACAAATGCGTTAGGAAAGAGGCATCAACGCTCTCCCTAAAAACAGTCCACAGGACTGTTTTCTTAACTCCAAGTACAACATGGTCGTTTAGCGTTGTGCATAAATGCACTTCCTCAAACTCCCTGTTGTAGCTCTTCCTCGAACTCCTTTCATCTGCCACCGGCAGCAGTCGTTCTCGTCACACCTCAAGTCCCGTTATCGCTTTGCTTGTAGTGGTGCGAGTAACGGTGTTTGCACTAGAAAAAGTACCTACTTCGCTTATTAAGCACAAATACGTAAGGAAAGAGGCATCTACGCCCTCCCTAAAAACAGTCCACCGGACTGTTTTCTTAACGGTCGCATTCAATTCCCGTTATCGCTTTGCTGGTATAATAAAAAGACCTAATACTAATGTATTAGGTCTTTTTATGGTGCGAGTAACGGGACTTGAACCCGTACGTCAAAGACACACGCCCCTCAAACGTGCCTGTCTGCCTATTCCAGCACACTCGCATATTAACTTTTAGCAACAGTAATTATAGCATTACATATTACATATGTCAACCTAAAATATATTTTTCCAAAATACTTTTATAATTCCTATCACTATGGTATAATAATCTTGATAATGTGTATTAGGAGGAATTATATGGATTCCATAAATAGATTAGAAATAGCTAAGGGTGTCTATTTCAATTCAATAAAGGACAATCGTTTCAAAACATCAAAGATTAGTGTGTCATTTATTGTTCCACTAAAGGAAGAAACTGCATCAGTCAATGCTCTTCTTTCAGGGGTTATGACTCGTACAACTAGTAAGTATCCGGATTTTACTTTACTTTCTAAGAAACTTTCCGACCTATATGGTGCTCATTTAGGTGGTTTTGTTCGTAAAACCGGTGATAATCAGATTGTAACTTTCTCTATCAGTGGCATTGATGATAAATATGCCTTTGAGGGAGATAATATTTCAAAGGATATGACAGATTTACTTTGCAATATTATTTTCAATCCTAAGTTAGATGGAAATTCTTTCTGTGAAGAAGAAATTACTCAAGAAAAGCGTCAGCTAAAGGAAGTTATTGACTCTGAATTTAATGATAAGAGAACATATTCTATTAATCAAGCAGTTAAGATTATCTGTAAGGATGAACCTTATAGCCTATCAAGATTCGGTACAAAAGAAGATATTGACAAGGTAACAGGTGAAGGCCTATATAACGGTTGGGTGTCATTGCTAAATAATTCCAGAGTAGAAATTTTCTATGTAGGAGACAGTTCATCTGATGCAGTTATTGATGAACTAAAAGCTCAGTTTAGCAAGTATGACCGTACAGAATGTGAAATTAACAACATTGTTTCAGGTGAAGTTACAGAAGTTAAGACTGTAAAGGAAGAAATGGAACTTTCTCAAAGCAAAATGATTCTTGCTTTCCGTACAGATATTTCCGATAACAAGGACAACACAATGCCAATGCGTCTTGCAGTAGCAATGTTAGGTGGTACTGCCCACAGTAAGCTATTTAACAATGTTCGTGAAAAGCTTAGCCTATGTTATTACTGCTCATCAAGATTTATTAAGAACAAAGGCTTAATGTTTATTGAGTCAGGTGTAGAAAAGAAAAATATCGAGGAAGCTAAGAATGCTATCCTAAAGGAACTTGATGACCTAGCAAAGGGCAACTTTACCGACTTTGAAATTAATGCTACAAAGTTATCAATGTGCAATAGCTTTATTACAATTGCCGATAATGAATTTGGATTGGAAACATGGTATTTTTCTCAGGTTCTTTCCAACAAAATTTCTTCTGTTGAAGATGCTTGTAAGGAAGTAAATTCTGTTACAAGAGAAGAAATTATTGAAATGGCTAAGAAACTAAAACTAGATACAGTTTATACATTGGAGAGTAAAGAATGAGTGTACAAGAAATAAAATCCCAACTGACAGGGGACAAGTATTATAAGGTTAAGCATAAATCTGGCCTTAACATTTATGTATATGAAAAAGAGGGCTACAACAGTACCTATGCAGTTTTTGGTACAAGATATGGCTCAATCAACACAACTTTCAGCTCAAATGGTGGTGAGAAAATGACAGTACCGGATGGTATTGCTCATTATCTTGAACATAAACTATTTGAATGTGAAGACGGAGATGCCTTTGCAAAGTACGCAAAGACAGGTGCAAACGCTAATGCATTTACAAGTTTTGATAAAACTTGCTACCTTTTCTCAACAACAGATAATTTTAAGGAAAGTCTGGAAATTCTTTTGGATTTTGTACAAAGACCTTATTTTACTGAAGAAACAGTAGCAAAGGAACAAGGTATTATCGGTCAAGAAATCAAAATGTATGATGATTCTCCTGAATGGAGAGTAATGTTCAATTTGCTTGAAATTATGTACCATAATCATCCCGTAAAGATTGATATTGCAGGTACAGTTGAAAGTATTGCCAAAATCACACCTGAACTTTTGTACAAATGCTACAACACTTTCTATAACCTAAACAATATGGCACTTTGTGTTTGTGGTAAAGCAAAGTTAGATGAAGTTCTTGAAGTAGCAGATAGACTTCTAAAACCTGCTGAAGATGTTACAATTCAAAATTATTTTGAAGATGAACCATATGAAGTGGTTAAGGACTATGTAGAATGTAACCTACCTGTTGCAGTACCACTGTTTAATATCGGTTTCAAGAATAAATACACAGGTCTTTCTACTAGCAAGGATATGGCTTCAGTTGATGTGCTACTTGCAATGCTGTTTAGTTCAACAAGTAAAATCTATAGAGATATGCTTGACAAAGGCCTTATTAATCAGTCCTTTAGTTATGAATATTTTGAAACTGAGGGTTGTTCCTGTGTACTTCTTGACGGTGAAAGTCAAAAGCCTAAGGAAGTTTATGACACTATCATTGACTATATTAAAGAGTTAAAAGAAAAGGGCCTTTCTAAAGAAGACTATGAAATTTCTAAAAAGGCAGTTTATGGTGATGCAATTTCTTCACTAAATTCAGTAAATTCTATTGGTAACGGTTTGATGGAAAGCCACTTTACAAACAGAGAATTTTTCTCTTATGTTGATGAAATTTATAATTTACAGTTTAGTGATGTAGAAAGTAAGTTTAACGAAATTCTTGACTACAACAATTCTGCTTTGTCAGTAGTAAAGTAGGAGGTAGTTATGGAAGTAACCTTTCCGGGTTTAGGATTAGAGTTTAATATTAACAGAGAGGCTTTTAGCATAGGCAGTTTAAGTGTCTATTGGTATGGCATTATTATTGCATCAGGTCTTGTTTTGGCTTGTATCTATGCATTTGTAAGAGCTGATTATTTTAAGATTGATAAAAATAAATTATTAAATACAGTTATTGTAGGTATCATTTGTGCTATAATCGGTGCAAGACTTTACTATGTACTGTTTAGTTGGGACGATTACAAAAACAACCTTATGAATATTTTCTATATAAATAAGGGAGGACTTGCTATCTATGGTGGTCTTATCGGTGCTATCTTAGGTGGTGGCATTACTTGTAAACTTCAAAAGCAAGAACTGTTACCTGTACTTGACATTGCCTCAATCGGTTTCTTAATCGGTCAAGGTATCGGCAGATGGGGTAATTTCTTTAACCAAGAGGCCTTTGGTTCACAAACAGATTTACCATGGAGAATGGTAAGTGAAAACACAGGCAATGTTGGTGTTCATCCTTGCTTTTTGTATGAGTCAATATGGTGCTTATTAGGTGTACTTGTACTCCATATTTTAAGTAAAAAGTGGTATCACTTTAAAGGTCAAATCTTCCTATGCTATATGGTATGGTATGGATTTGAAAGAATGATTGTAGAGGGACTTCGTACAGACAGTCTTTATATGACTTTCTCAATTTTTGGATATACTCCAAGAGTAAGTCAGGTGCTTTCAGCTTGTATTTTTGTAACAGGCATTGTTCTGTTAATAATATTTAGAAAAATGAGGAATGTAAAAAATGACGATAATAATTGACGGTAAGAAAGTTTCTGCCCAAGTAAAGGAACAAGTAAGAATTGAAACAGAAGAACTAGTTAAAAAAGGTATTAAACCCGGTCTTGCAGTTATCATTGTCGGTGATGACCCTGCATCAAGAGTTTATGTAAACAACAAGAAAAAGGCTTGTGAAAAGGTAGGTTTCTTGTCAAAAGAATTTGCACTACCTGCAACAACTACTCAGGAAGAACTACTTTCATTAGTAAAAGAACTTAACGAAGATAAAGAAATCAACGGTATTCTTTGTCAGTTACCTTTACCAAAGGGTCTTGATGAAAAGGCTGTTATTGAAGCAATTTCACCACTAAAAGATGTTGATGCTTTCCATGCATCAAATGTTGGTAAAATTATGATTGGTGACTATGACTTTCTACCATGTACACCTGCCGGTGTTATGGAAATGCTACATAGCTACAATATTCCGGTAGAAGGTAAGGAATGTGTAGTTATCGGCAGAAGTAATATTGTAGGTAAGCCTATGGCGATGCTACTACTTCACGAAAACGGTACAGTTACAATCACTCATAGCCGTACAAAGAACCTAAAAGAAGTTACTAAGAGAGCTGATATTCTTGTTGCTGCTATCGGTAAACCAAAGTTTGTTACTGCCGATATGGTTAAAGAAGGTGCAGTTGTAATTGATGTTGGTATGGACAGAGATGAAAACGGCAAACTTTGTGGTGATGTTGACTTTGAAAATGTAAAGGAAAAGTGTTCTGCAATCACTCCTGTACCGGGTGGTGTAGGTCCTATGACTATTGCAGTGTTAATGAAAAATACACTAAAGGCTTGTAAAATCCAAAATAACCTATAATTCAAGAATATTTCAAGATATTTTCAAATATACATTGACAAATACTATACTTTGTGATATAGTATAGAAACCGCATATTGTGGGTTATAAGTAAACTTAGGTTTCACCTAACGGTAGCGAGTCTAAATAAAGGAATGGTACTTAATTATGTACGCTATTATCAAAACAGGTGGTAAGCAGTATAAGGTTACTGAAGGTCAGGAAATCTTCATCGAAAAGCTTACAGCTGAAGAAAACGAAACAGTAGAAATCCCGGTAGTTGCAGTAGGTAACGAAGATGGTACTCTTGATTTTGCTGAAGGCAAGACAGTTTCAGCAAAGGTTCTAAAGAACGGCAAGGGCAAGAAGATCACAGTTTTCACTTATAAGCCAAAGAAGGGCGAAAAGAGAAAAATGGGTCATAGACAGCCATATACAAAGGTTACAATCGAAAAGATTAACTAATGACGAAAGTTGATTTCTTACTTCACGATGGCTTAATTACAGGTTTTACCATTACGGATCATGCTGAATATGGCGAAGAAGGTTCAGACATTCTTTGTGCTGCAATTAGTTCAGCAGCTTATATGACAGTAAATACTATTACAGATATTCTTGGTATAGTAGTTGGTGTTGAGGTCAAGGATGGTTATATGGAAGTTAAGCTGGAGGAAGAAGATGCACCGAAAGCTAAAGCAATTTTAGATGGCTTTCAACTTCATATTCAAGGACTTAAAGAAGAATATGATGAATTTATTAAGATAAAAATTTCGGAGGTATAACATGCTAAAGATTAACATTCAGTTATTTGCTCATAAAAAAGGTATGGGTTCTACAAAGAACGGTAGAGATAGCGAATCAAAGCGTCTAGGCGTTAAGAGAGCAGACGGTCAGTTTGTTCTTGCAGGTAATATCCTAGTAAAGCAGAGAGGCACACATATTCATCCAGGTGAAAATGTAGGCAGAGGTTCTGACGATACACTATTTGCTAAGATTGATGGTGTTGTTCGTTTTGAAAGAGTAGGCAAGGACAGAAAGCGTGCTTGCGTATATCCTGTTGAACAGTAATTAATGTATTTGGGTGGTATATAGTTACCACCCTTTTCTTTTATCCAAGGAGTCATTTTTATGAATTATGATGTAAACAAAGGCGATAAGAAGATAATGAACAATAACCCTACTGTTAAGAATGTCAATTTGGTCAACGACCTTATTGGTGACAGTGGCGACACTAAGGGTTATAAGAGAGTTATTATAGTTTTATCTGTTATTCTGTTTTTAATAGGCATTTTGTTCTTTGTTGGGGGCAAAATAGTATCAGGGGTATTCTTTTTTGTTCTAGGTGGAATTCTTCTTATTACAACATTTAAAGTAAAAATGAACAAAAAGAAATATCAAATAAGTAGAAAAGTAAAAAATATAGAACCATTATTTAAAGATAATAAGGAATAATATATGTTTGTAGATGTAGCAAAAATTAAAATCAAAGCCGGTGACGGTGGTGATGGTGCAGTTTCTTTCCACAGAGAAAAGTATGTTGCTGCCGGTGGACCTGATGGTGGTGACGGTGGTAAAGGTGGAGATATTCTCTTCCAAGCTGACAGTAACATTTCCACACTGGCTGACTTTAGATATAAAAGAAAGTATAATGCCGAAAAAGGTGAAAACGGCAGAAGTGGTCGCAAATTCGGTAAAAAAGCACCTGACCTAATTATCAGAGTACCAATCGGTACTGTAGTTAAAGAGGCTGAAACAGGCAGAATTCTTGCCGATGTATCAGGTAAAGAACCTGTTTTAGTTGCAAGAGGTGGTAAAGGTGGTTGGGGTAATGTTCATTTTGCCACACCAACTCGCCAAGTACCAAGATTTGCAAAGCCGGGTCTACCGGGCGAAGAATATGATGTTGTACTTGAACTAAAGCTACTGGCTGATGTAGGTCTAGTAGGTTTTCCTAATGTAGGCAAGAGTACACTTGTTTCTGTAGTAAGTCAGGCAAAACCTGAGATTGCTAACTATCACTTTACAACAATTACACCGGTTCTTGGTGTTGTATCAATGGGTGAAGGTAACTCATTTGTTATGGCAGATATTCCGGGACTTATTGAAGGTGCATGGGAAGGCACAGGTCTTGGTCATCAGTTCCTTCGTCATGTAGAAAGATGTAGAATGTTAATTCACATTGTTGATGTTAGTGGTAGTGAGGGCAGAGACCCTAAGGAAGACTTTGTCACCATCAACAATGAGCTTAGAAAGTTTAACCCTGAATTAGCAGAGAGAGAAATGCTTGTTGCCGGTAATAAATGCGATATGGCAACAGATGAACAGATTGATGATTTTAGAAAGTTTGTAGAGGATCAAGGCTATTCTTTCTTCCCAATTATGGCAGAAATTCATTACGGTGTAGATGCATTAATGAACAAAACCCTTGAAACATTAAGCAAACTACCTCCAATTCGTGAATTTGAAGCAGAACCTGCTCCAATTATTCCGGCAGAACAAATCAACCCCCACGAAGTTAAAATCACAGTTCAGGATGATGTATACTTTGTTGAAGGTGAGTGGCTACTTCAGGTTATGAAGTCAGTTAACTTTGATGATTATGAAAGTATGAACTATTTTCAGAGAGTTCTTACAAATGGTGGAGTTATTGATGCACTTAGAAAAGCCGGTATCAGCGAAGGTGATACAGTTTCTATTTATGACCTTGAATTTGACTTTGTAGAATAAGGTAGCATATGAACTTAGAGAATAATAACCCAAAGCTGATTTCACCCTTAACATTAGCATTTGTAGGTGATGGTGTCTATGATTTACTTGTTAGAAAGTACCTTGTTAACCACCACGACCTACATGTCGGTGAATTAAATAAAATAAAAGTTAAGTTTGTAAACTGCAAAAGCCAAGCTGAGTTTGCAAAGATGCTAATGCCTATTTTAACAGAGGAAGAGATTTCTATTTATAAGCGTGGGAGAAACGCTTCTCCTAAATGTACACCAAAGCATGGCACAGTAGGGGATTATCACAGTGCAACAGGTTTTGAGGCACTATTCGGTTTCTTATATTTAAAGGGTGAAACTGATAGAATAGAAACTCTTTTCAATAAAATAGTAGAAAGCAGAGAAATTACAGAATAACAAAAAATATCTCATATTTTCTATTGACAATTTGAAATATTTTGTTATAATAATCTAGTGTGTGAATTAGTACACAATCCTTGCGTGTAGGAAATACACGCCAATATGTCCAGAAGGAGGTGCAGATAAATGGCAGAAATTACAGCTAAGTACGAAACAGTTATGGTACTTTCTATGAAATTAGGTGAAGAAGGTATCCAGAGCACAATCGCTAAGTTTAAGGATCTTGTTGAAAAGCATGCCACACTGCAGGAAGTTGATGAATGGGGTAAGCGTAAGCTTGCATACCTAATCAACAAAGAAGCAGAAGGCTACTATGTTCTAATCAACTTTGAATCAACTGCAGAGTTCCCAGCAGAACTAGACAGAATCTACAAGATTACTGATGGCGTTCTACGCTCAATGATCATTAAGAAGGAAGACTAATCGAATAATCAAGAAGTAGGCTGAATAGCTGAACATGAAAGGATGTATGTTATGTTAAACAGAGTTATTTTAATGGGTAGAATTACTCAGGAATTGGAATTAAAGACAACAGCAAGTGGTATTTCTGTAACATCATTTTCTATCGCAGTAGATAGAAACTATGTAAAGCAAGGCGAACAGCGCCAGACAGACTTTATTAATATTGTATGTTGGCGTCAACAGGCTGAGTTTGTTTGTCGTTATTTTGGCAAAGGCTCAATGATTGCCATCGAAGGTCAGCTTCAGTCAAGAACTTACCAGGCAAAAGATGGCACAAACCGTTATGTAACAGAAGTAGTTGCTGATAATGTTTCATTTACAGGCGAAAGAAGAGAACAAAACAATAACGGTTATGGTAACAACAACGGTTATAACAATAACAATGGTTACGGTAACTATAACCAAGCTCCTCAGCAGTCTTACAATCAAGCTCCTGTTCAGCAACAACAACCGGCATCTTATTCAAACGGTACTTCTTCAGATTTTGAAGAAATGCCACTTGATGACGATTTACCATTCTAATTAGTATTTTACTAAAACCTAATTTTATAAAGGAGATTAACTACAATGGCAGATAGACCAAACCGTGGCAGAAAGTCACGCAGAAAAGTTTGTGGCTTTTGCGTAGATAAGGTAGAAAAGATTGACTACAAAGACATCGCAAGACTTCGTCGTTATATGTCTGAAAGAGCTAAGATTCTTCCTAGAAGAGTTACAGGCACATGTGCAGCTCACCAGAGAGAACTAACAGTAGCAATCAAGAGAGCAAGACAGATCGCTCTTCTTCCTTACACAAGCGACTGATTATAAATTATTTTGCGACCTCATTATGGGGTCGCTTTTTTTATTGTTATTCTTGACTAACTAAACTCACCATTGTATAATATCAATGAAAAGAGTTTATACAAATAAAACAATTATATGCAAAATTTTATATAATGTATTTATATGAAAAGGAGTATTGTATGCGAGGAGTAAAAACATCAAAGTCAAGAATAAGAAAGCAGATTTTCACCGAAATTGCAAAACTTGCTTTTGAAGGTTGGGATGCTGACAAATTCCAGAGATTACCTTACAAAATTATCAAAGGTGAAATTGCCCACTATAGAGATAGTGTTTTTGTAGAAAGAGCAGTAGTAGGGGAAAGGCTAAGAGCAGCAATGGGTTTTCCCCTAAGAGATTATAACGAATTTTCTCCAATAACCGAGGGTATTGAGGAAGAACTTTTTAATGATAAGTATTATGAGCCACCTCTAATTGATATTATTAAGTTTGCTTGTAATAAGTGTGCTGAGAACAGAGTATTCGTTACAAATGCTTGTCAAAATTGTCTTGAACACCCTTGTGTAGAGATTTGCCCTAAAAAAGCAGTTTCTATTGTTGACGGTCAGTCACATATTGATGAAGATAAATGCATAAAATGTGGTAGATGTGTTAATGTTTGTGAGTACCATGCAATAGTTCGCCACGAAAGACCTTGTGCCAAAGTTTGTGGTATGAAAGCTATTAAGTCCGATGAATATGGTAGAGCAGAAATCGACCACGATAAATGTGTATCTTGTGGTATGTGCCTAGTTAATTGCCCCTTTGGTGCAATTATTGACAAAAGTCAGATTTTCCAGACTATCTCTGCATTAAAGAGTGATACACCTGTTTATGCTGCAATTGCACCGGCTTTTTCAGGTCAGTTTGGCAATGTAACACAAGGTCAAATCCGTAATGCATTCAAAGCATTGGGATTTACTGATGTAGTAGAAGTTGCAATTGGTGCTGACCTTTGTACAATTGAAGAGGCTAATGACTTTATTAAAGAAGTACCGGAAAAACAACCATTTATGGCAACATCATGTTGTCCTGCTTGGTCAGTTATGGCGAAAAAGTTATTCCCTGATTTTGCACCATATATTTCAATGGCACTAACTCCAATGGTGCTAACCGGTAGATTAATCAAGAAAAAGTATCCTGATTGCAAGGTTGTTTTTGTTGGCCCTTGTGCTGCTAAAAAGTTAGAAGCTAGAAGAAAGTCAATCCGTAGTGATGTTGATTTTGTACTTACTTTTGAAGAGTTCAGTGCAATTCTTGATGCAAAAGGAATTGATATTTCTAAATGTGAAGACGGAGAACCATTTAAAGAAGGCAGTGGAGATGGCAACGGCTTTGCAGTAAGTGGTGGTGTAGCAAAAGCAGTTGAAAATATTATTAAAGAGATTGACCCTAATCGTGAAGTCTTAACTGCTAGGGCAGAGGGACTGCCTGAATGTCGCAAAATGCTTCAAATTGCCAAAGCCGGTAAGTATGACGGTTACCTACTAGAGGGTATGGGCTGTCCCGGTGGTTGTGTTGCAGGTGCCGGGACAATTTCACCGGTTAACAAAACCACTCAAGCAGTCAATAAAAAGGTGAAAGACTCAGAACACCTAACACCTTCAATGTCAAAATATAAGGAGTATTTGCCACTTCTTGAAGAAAATTGATTTACAACATTGTAACAAACAGATATTATATATGTAAAATGTTATACAAGGTAACTAATAACTAAGTTAATTATTTTAATGAATTGCACAAATTTTATTAATTTGCTGATAAAACCTTGAATATTTCAGTGTTTAGTGATATATTTATAAAGTGCAACAATTGTTTTTAGTTGTGTATCTACAGAATTATCGTCCAATATATTGATTTTTGTATCTAAATATGTTATAATAACCTTTGTTATTTTCGGTAGGCGTAGAGGAGGATAAGTATGAAAAAAGTTTATGAAACTCCAACAATAGAATATGATGATTTTGAACTTGATTCACTTGTATGCGCAAACCTCTATGGATCAAACCATAATAAAAGAAGTACGGAGTTTTATGCCATTGGTGGAGGTACCGGCTTGTCAAGTTCAGATGAAAGAACAATGAAAGATGCCTACGGTTCCTTCGATAATTTGGGTTGACAGTGGTATAGTTTATCAGTATTTTTGCAGACCTCTTATGAGGTCTGTTTTTTTATATTTACCACTCTTTGTGCAATATGTACAAAAATATTTCTATGTTAGTTATTATAATTCTATAAAATAATTAAGCTTAGTAAACATATACAAATCAAAGATATTTTGCGAAAACAGTTGATTTTACTGTATAAAAATGTTATTATGATAATAAATAATTGTGGGTTTTTGCACCCTTTTTTCGGTTGCAAACTATTGATGGTCAGACAGTAGAATCGTAATAAATGAGCAAATATTCACAACTTCTTATGCAATTATTTGTAATGGAGGTATAAAAAATGAAAGAAAAAATTAAACGCATCAGTTCTAGCACTTGGGCGTTACTACTTGCCTTAATGATGGTAATTTCTTCTTTTTCAGTTCTTGCTGCTACAACTAATGTGAACAAGACCGGTGCTAGTTTAAATTCCGGTGAAACTATTTATCTTAAACCTAGTGAAAACTGGTTACAGAAGGACGCTAAGTTTGGTCTTTATGTTTGGAATGATGGACAAACTGCTCAATGGGTTGTTATGAATGATGATGACAATGATGGTTATTATTCTGCCAGTGTTCCTTCTGGTGGACCATATGCTAATGTTATCTTCTTGAGATTAAATGCGAATACATCTGAACCATCAGGTACTGGTTGGCCTTCTTCTTACATTTGGAACCAAACTGCTGACTTGATTAGAGAAGACGGTAAAAACTGCTATGCTGTTACTGAAGGTACATGGGATAAAGGTGGCGGTACTTGGTCAACATATTCAGCATCTAAAGACCCAGTAGCAACTTCAGTTTCACTAACTTCAAATGCAACTGATGGCAAGATTGCTCAAGGTAAAGATTTAATACTATCTGCAACTGCTACAGGTAAGGTTTCAGGTGATGTTACTTATATATTCTATAAAGGTAACACACAAGTCGGTGATGCACAGACTGCATCCGAAAGTACTGCAACTACTACTGTTAGTGGTCTTTCAGCCGGTGATTATACTTTTACAGTAAAAGTTACTAAGGATGGTTATACAGAAGTAGCCAGTGACCCAATCAATGTTACAGTAACTGGTGGTGACGGTTATTTCCTATATAATGACAATGGTGGGAAATCTTTTAAAACATCTACAAGTTTAGGTGAATTTTCTAGTAATGTATTATCACTTGATTTGGATGCTGGAAAAACTTACTATTTATATGTTGTAAAGAATAATGATGTAAAAAACTCATATTTTAGTAGCGAAAAAGCATTTGATGATTCTAATAAGTCTGTTACTCTTTATGATTATGGTACTAATAATTTTAGTGATGAAATTGTATTCACACCTGAAACAAGTGGTAAATATAAATTCACTTGGACACCGGGTAATGGACAAGGTACACTAAAATATGAATTGGAATCTACACCTGTAGCAAAATCAGTTAATCTTACTGCTAATCCGGAAAATGTAGTTGTTGGTGGTTCAACAACTTTAACTGCTAATGTTACTGAGTTGAATAGTGGAGCAGCAAGTAATGTAAAATATACTTTCACAGAAGTTAAGGAAGATGGCACAACAGTTGGTACTCCACAGGAACTTTCAACTGATACTGCTACTTTCACTGATTTAACAAATGGTAAACATTACTATAAGGTAACTGTTTCTGCTGATGGTTATACTAGTGTTACAGCTACAGTTGAAGTAAATGTAAATCAACCTTACAACGTTACTGCAAAATATAAAATTACTGAGAATGGCGTTACATATGAAGATAAAGATTCCAATAAGGATATTGTATCTGTTAATGGTGAAGTAACATCAAATACTTCTTCCGGTACGGTTGTTGCAAAGAATACTATCACAAACGGTAGTTCAACATATGTTTTTGCTGGTTGGGAATCTAAAAATGGTAGTTTTACTGATGCATCTAAGGCATCAACAACATTCTCTCCATCAGCTGACGCAGATGTATATGCTAAGTATAAGAAACAATATACTGTTTCAGCATCAGCACCCGGTGGTAACGGTACAATCAATGTTGAAAAAGACAAATACCTAGCCGGTGATAAAGTTACAATTAATATTAATCCAAATCCCGGTTATCAATTAAAATCACTTAAGAGAACTACAGGTATATCAGGTGAAACTACAGATGTAAAAGTCGGTGTATCTAACAACAAATATGTGGTTGATAATATTTCCTCAGATGAAACATTTGTAGCCGAATTTGAGGGAAATCCATTAGATTGTTCTATGTATCAGTTATTAGGTGATTTTGATGGTGGTTCATGGGCAGGTGGTTCAGGTTTAGCATTTACTTCAGATGGTAAAGCTGTCATTACCTTAACATCAAGTCGTAAACAGTTCAAATTCTATAACACTGTTGCTAAAACTCAGTACGGTTCTAAAAATACAAGCAACGAAGTAGTTACAATGGGTACAGAATATACAACTACTAAAGGCGATGGTAGTACATATAGAATTGATGATACAGGTACTTTTATTATTGAAATTGTTGATATTGATTCTAACGGTGTTCCTAAGTTTAAAGTTACTAAGGATGATACAATTTCAAATTATCAGCTATATATTTCAGAAGGTAGAAATAAAGAAGGTACATTGTTAGGTAACTTCACTAAGGCTAAAGATGGTACTTATCAGCGCATTATAACTGTTAAAGAAGGTACTCATTACTTCTACATCAAAGATTCTACAAGTACAGACTCTACTTTACAGTATAGTGATGGTATGGAGAATTGTGAACTTGGTAAACCATATCTGATGAATCGTAGATATGATATTATGAATATTCAATATAAGCTATCTGCCGGTTCTTATAAAGTAACATATGGTGACATTGATACTAATGGTCAAGGTAAGTTCAAAATTGACTCTCTATCTAAGCCTCTAGCTGAAAGTGTTGCTCTTTCTTCAAGTGCAACTGCCGTAAAGATTGGCAATAAAGTTACCCTAAAAGCACAAATCAATAATAATGTTGAAAAGGGTGCGACATACACTTATACTTTCTATGATGGAGAGGGTAAAGAAGTAGGAAAAAAAGTTACAACAGAGCTTACTGCTTCTTGCGAAACAACAAGCAATACAAAAGGTGTGGTTTCTTATAAGGTAGTTGTTTCTACAAATGCAACATATATTGATCCTGATTACCCTACTGTTAGTCTAACTTATACAGATGTATCTAGTGAAACTATTCAAGTTGACTATCGTGAAAAAATTCTTTATATTGCTAAAGTTAATAACGATGGCACACTGGGTACACTTTATCCGCTAACTGCAGATTCATTCAAACCTGCTGATGGTGTTCAATCTGTTACTATCGCAGTATTTTCAGATAAAACAATTTCTGATGATACAGTTTGTAACTTAACTGTTTCTGAAAGCAAAAATAAATATGCAACTATCACAAGTAGTACAATTGATACTGATGATGTTGCAGGTATTCCAACTTATACAATTAATTGTAATGAAGGTGCTTCATCACCAACTATTTACATTGTTGATGACAATATTTATGCAGTAGCTACTTTTGATATGGGTACGACAAATACTTTTGATAATAGTAATAAAGTGGATTATTACTTTGCTGAACCTACAGATGATACCGATATTTCAAAACCAACTACTGGTGATGGTCTAGGTCTAAGAATTTACTATTGGAATAACTCTGTTGCAGACAAAAAAGGTTATGCTGATGTTACAACTAAAGTTGATAAAGATGGTAAAGATTCCGGTTCTAATACAATTACCGTAAATATGAAGGACTTGTATAGTTCCGGTGTTACAGATTCAAAGACATTTAATGTTTACAAGGTATCTCTACCTGTATGGGCAACATCATTTAAATTTGTAAGTAGTGGTACAACTGAAATTGATACACTTAGTACATTTGTACCGAATAAAGCCGGTGACGCTTCAATCGGTCTAAACCCTAACAGAATTTATTTGTTATACAAAAAGGGTTCTTCTTGCTATTCTCGTGGTGTTGTTCTTGATAGTTCATTCTGGACAAAAACACCAAGTGAGAACAATGATGTTCCTACAAAGAACTTTAAAGCAAATGCAGTTAATTATAATACACAATATGATGCAGGTGGTAATGTTACAAACACATTTAACACTTATTTAAATGCTTTGTATGATAAGGCTTATGCTAACCCTCTATTCTTTGGTTATTTTATAGATACAACAACAGAAGTTGCAGGAAACCAAAACTTTAGAATTCAGGATAACTTGGCTATGCGTCATGATGGTAAACAAGCTTATTATGCTTCAGTTCAAGGTTTGGCAGGAAATACACTTTCTTCTACAAGCAAAAATGAAAATGGTTGTGGTTATCTGCTGACTGCTGACGGTTCAGGCAATATGCCATTGTTTGATTATGATAAATTAAAGAGTAATCCTGATGTTGCATCAAGTGTTAATGAAGGCAAGAACTTCCCATTTAACGAATCAACATTTAATGGTATCACAACCTACTCCTATGATTCATTTACTGATAAGAATAGAGTAATTGTTGGCGATGATTTCAAGGTAGATGAATATTCAAACGCTACTGTTGGTCTTGATAAGGGTGTTGGTTTCTTCCCATTTGATAAACCTACTGCTACTAATAATGCAAATAAATACGGTTTTGGTACTGAATTTGATATTGACTTCTATATGTCAGAAACAGGTACATTAACTGCTGCTGATAATACACAAAAAGACATTACATTTAACTTCTCCGGTGACGATGACGTTTGGGTATATGTTGATGGTGTATTGGTTCTTGACCTTGGTGGTGCTCATAAGGTTTCATCCGGTTCAATCAACTTCTCTAAAATGCAGGTTATTTATAAGGCAGCAGTTGATTCATCAGATAACATTAATAACCGTACTGCTGAACCTAAGACAAACGATACATATGCTACTAACAAAGAATATGTTACAACCGTTAACCTAGCAAATATATTCAAGGCTAACGGTGCAGAATTTAACAACAAAAACACTTCCAAGAAACATACTCTTCAGATGTTCTATATGGAAAGAGGTAGCTTTGATTCTAACTGTTCAGTCAGCTTTAACTTACCTCAGAACACAGGTCTTCTTGTTCGTAACGATGTAAACTTTGATTCAGTTAACCCTGGTCTAAAGGATGCCACTATGGGTATTGCTAACAAAGATTACTTTAGCTATATGATTGAAAATAAATATGCCAGTGATGCTGAATTTGATAAACTAAAAGGAAAGTATGGCACTCTTCCTAACAAGACTACATCCGATATTCTAAACAACAACGGTAACTTTACATTTGATAGTTCTAATCCACTATATCCTATTGTAACTACTGACAACATCATCCGTAGAGTAGTTAACGGTACAACCTACTATTTGGCTGTTCAGAATGGTAGTGGTAACTTATGTAACTCTTATTGGTCTACGCATTTGAAAGATGCTTATACAGGATTACCTTCTATTAACTTTAGTTTACCGGATGATTTTGCAAAATTGGAAAATTCTACTGATGAAAACAATTCAACAGCAGTTTCCGGTCAAACTGATACTAATGGTGGTTTCAACTTACTGTTTAATCAGTCTGCTAAGTTTAATTCGAAAATTCCTAGTAATACAATGGTAAAGGTAGTTCAAAACGAAACTTTGTATGAAGTAAATGCCGGAAATTCAAACACAGCAATGAGTGTTGCAAGTGATGATAATGGAAAAGTCACTAGAAGAAATGTTTCTAATTTCTACTCAACTTCTTACAAAATCACTGATGATAAGAGCCAAAAGATTATAACTGAGGCAAAGGGTAAGAAAGATTCCAATGTTTTCAGTAATGATACAAGTGCCGGAACTGATGGTTTCTACTTTGCAGATTATTCCGAAAACCATTCTGATTCAAGTGCTATGACAGTTAACTTTACTAACACTGTTTCAACAAGTGATATTAAAATTATAAAGAAGGTTACTACTGATAATAGTGATAATAAGGTTGATCCAAAGAGTGGTGACCGTTTCACTTTTACTGTTAAATTGTCAAATATCTTTGGTGACAAAGATGATACAATGCTAAATGAATATGAAAACCTAACATATAAAGTTTATGATTCTTCTACCGGTAAGCTAGAAGGTACTCGTACTTATGGTAAGTCCGGTGTTAGCATTACAGCTAATGAATATGCTGTTATCACCGGTATCCCTGTTGGAACTCACTATGAAGTAACTGAAAAGCAAAGAACAGGTTATCAGTTTGATAATGTAACCGGTGAATTTGTTGCCACCACTTTAAATTCTACTAAAGCCGCAATTCAAACTAATAAAATCAAGGATACTGATTTTATATCTTGTAATGATTCTGTAGATAGCACAATCAGTACAGAGGCTGAAACAGTTACAGGTAATATGCCAATCGCAAATGATGCTAATAATGCAGGTAAGACAGTACAACTTACTTACACTAATAAGGAAGCCGGATTCACTATTTCATTTAAGTATTATGATAGAGAAGTGAAAACAGGTACTGTTGCTCACATTAACACAAAACCTACTGTAGTGAACTACGTATTCTCTGTTGCTGAACTTGCAGAATATCAAAATCAAGATGGCACATATGATTATGCTAGAATGATTACTAAGGCTGTTACTGCTGGTAGAATTGACCCGGACAATGTTATTGACTCTTATAAGTGCTTCACAAGTCAGGCTGATGCTGAAACAGGTATTCAGAATGAGTATTCATACAGAGACTTTGTTAAATCATCTTCAACCTATAAGACTTATGGAACTGCTTATCCTAAAGGTAACTTTAAAAATCACACTGACTGCTACGGTAGACTTCAAGGTTCTGACGGTGCTACAGTAAGTGATGGTGAAGATTGGGTTTCTTACTACAATGGTAAAACAAAGTACGAAACAGAAACTGATGCTAAAATAGCAGGTAAAACGGTTACTTCAATTACAGTTTGGTTCTTTAATAATCTAAAGTCTTATAAGCCAACATTCCATTATGCAACAGCTATAAACGAACTATCTCCGATTGGTGATACAAGCAAGTTTGTTGGTACAAAGACTAATATTATTAATCCGGTATTCTATAATGTTCGTTTAGGTGTCGCTAATGGTGTTGATTCTATCGATGAAGAAGGTTCTTACTTAAAGGAATATGGTGTTACAGGTTACACAGGTACTTATTCCGGCACTGCAATGTCTATCCAGAATGGTAAGGATGAGCTTAAGTTCTTGTATTGGTCTTATGATGAAAATGGTAAGTCAATTGCATCTAACTCATATAAATATGGCTATCGTATAACTAATAATATTAAGTTATATGCTATTTATGGTAACGCAAAGGATAATACAAATCCTGGTTTAACTGTTTCTATGAATAGTCCTGATTACCATAAAGATAGTAACGGTATCGATAGAGTTCGTCTAAACACTGTTATGAATGTTTATAATTGTCCTGATGATGACCCTAATATCAAAAATGTTGCAGTTATCTATATTCTAGACCCTAACAACTACATTCAAAATTATATTAATGAGAATAACACAACTGCACTAAGTAATATTCGTACAAATGTTTATAATTTGATTAAAGCAAATGGTAGTAAAGCTCAGTTTTCCGGTGTCACAATTCAGATTGACGGCAAAAACGATAACAAGGCTTTGGGCTTAACTTACACAGCTAGTAAGGATTTACTAACTAACAAGAACAGAGTTCAGTTTACTACTGATTTTAAACAATCAGCACTTGCTACTCAAAAGGTCATTTATACATTTAGTGCTATGAATTATTCTAAGGAAAGTGCAACTGATTGGATTGTTAGTGACAACTGCATTAAATACATATTTGATGCAAATGGTAAGGTAGATGATAAGTCAACACAAGTAAACTGTTTACAGTAAAATTTATGCAACACATAGCATTATGCTATGTGTTGCTATTTAAATAGGAGGACAAAATGAAAAAATCTAAAAAGATAATTTCTTTAGCATTTGTTGTACTTCTCTTAATAAGTATTGTTCCTATGTCAGCTAGTGCTGCTGAAGTTGTGTACGGTAATTTTTCTTTTGAACTTAATGGTACTACAAATCAGGCAACTTTGTCTGAATATAATGGCAACAGTTCTTCTGTTAAAGTTCCTGACACTGTTTATGGTTATACTGTAACTAAAATTGATGATTTAGTGTTTTATAAACATGATGAAATTCAGTCAGTTTCCTTGCCAAACACGATTAAAAGTATCGGTTTCAGTGCATTTTCTTCTTGTACTAAGCTAAAGAAAATAATTTTACCGGTTACGGTTACTTCAATGGGTGAATATACTTTTAACAATTGTACTTCATTAACTGAGGCTTATGTAAACTCAGCAATTGAAACTTTACCTAATTATATGTTTAAGAACTGTACTAGCCTAACTAAGGTTAATGTTAACTTTTATACTGAAAAAATCGGTACCAGAGTTTTTGACAGTTGTACTTCTCTAAAGTCTTTGCCTAACGGTGTTGCAATTACAGAAATTGGTGATGAGGCTTTCTTTAATTCAGGCCTAGAGTCAATTAAAATTAATGATACAGTAACAACTATTGCAAATGGTGCTTTTAGCAATTGTTCTAAACTTACTAAGGTTAATGTTCCTTCATCTGTAACTTCAATTTCCGATAATGCTTTCAGCAATTGTGGTGAAAATCTTACAATTATAGGTGACTATGGTTCATATGCCGAGAAATATGCTAAGGACAACAATATAACTTTTGAAGAAAATCCACTTTTAATTGGTGATGTTAATAATGATGGTGCTATCAATGTTAGAGATTCAGTTTATATTTTGAGATACATTGCTTTACAATCAGGATATGAAATTCCTGAGGGTGCACTAATCTTTAAGAGAGCTGATGTAAATGGTGACGGAAAAGTTGATGTTGCCGATGCAACACTTATTCAGAAGTATGCATTGCATATGATTGATAAATTCTAAGTGAATTTTTTAGAGCTGCCTTTATGGTAGCTCTTTTTTTGTTACTTTTTGCGATTCCTTGATTTATTCTCATTTTTCAACTATAATTAAATAGTACACATAACATCATTTTTGTTGTTAGTTGTGCTATTAGATTGATTGTTTTGGAGGGTATTATGCTTTGTAAATTTGCTAACTTTTTTGTTGAGATTAACCCTCTTTATGATTATACAAAAGATATGATCAAGTTTTTTGAAACTGATGAAACACCTACTTCCGATGTGATAAAAGTAGGGGATAAGTTTACTGTTGATGACTACAAAAAATACATTTCACTTCATCCTGAAATCCCTATTGATGAAACAGAATATGTATATTTATCTTTTGATTTTTTTGAAAAAATCTTAAAGTACAATGCAATTATGGTACATTCATCAGCAATAAAATATAATGATAAGTGCTATCTTTTTTCTGCTGATAGTGGTGTGGGAAAGTCAACCCATACTTCATTGTGGCATGAAGTTTATGGGGATAAGGTACAAATTATAAATGATGATAAACCTATAATTCGTCTAGAGAATAATGAACTGATAGTATATGGCTCACCATTTGCTGGTGGAACAATGAAATTCCAAAATGACAGTGCTGTCTTAGGTGCAATTGTCTTTTTGGAAAGAAGTAAAAATAATTCTATTGAAGAATTATCCCCACAAAAAGCAATGCGATATTTGTTTAAAGAAACTATGAGAAGAATTGGCAAAAACAAAATGAACGACTCTCTAAATATGATTAATGCAATTTTAGAGAATTGCAAATTCTATAAGCTAAAGTGCAATATGGATAAAAGTTCAGCAATACTTTCTCATGATACTATAGTAAAGGAAGATAAATATGAAAATTAAGGAAGATTTTTTACTGCGAAAAGTAGCAGATTGTTATGTTGTTGTTCCTGTAGGCAAGGCAACTGTTGACTTTAATGGTATGATGAATCTTAACGAAACCGGTGCTTTTTTATGGGAAAAGTTAGAAAATGACACAACAAAAGAAGAATTACTAAAGGCTATGCTTGATGAATATGAAGTAACTGAAGATATAGCAAAGAAAGATATAGACAACTTTATTACAAAACTAAAGGACGGTAACTTACTTGAATAAACAAGTGCCTATTAGTGAACTTGTACCGATTTTTAAGGAAATTCTCAATAGTGGTAGCAATGTGAATTTCACACCCAAAGGTGTGTCAATGTTGCCAATGCTAAGGGATAACTGCGATACAGTAACCTTAACTAAGCCAACAAAACTAAAAAAATATGATGTGGTATTTTTCTACCATAAACCAACTAATTCCTATGTACTTCATAGAATCATAAAAGTCAATAATGACGGTACATATAACATTTGTGGTGATAACAGAATGGCTTGTGAAGTGAATGTGCCTAGAGAAGATATTTTTGCAGTTGTAACAGCCTTTACTAAGGACAATGTTACTCATAAAATCACTGACCTTAATTATAAGATTTATTCCCGAAAATGTGTTGCAAAAAAGAAATTAAGATGGAAATATTATTCCTTTAAAGAAAAATTATGTTCATATTATAGAAAGATAAAAAGAAAATGAATATTTCAACTTACAAGAAAAAAGTGAATAAAACTGCATTAAGATGGATATTGCAGAAAAGTAAATCTCAGCTACCATCAATAATTTTGCTGGTTGTGATTTATGCAATCTTAGCTATAATCGGTGTATATGTTGCTATAGCCAGTAAGTACCTTGTAAATGCTGCAACCGGTAATGATCCAAGTTATGCAAATGACCCTTTAGGTGGTGTTGCACATTACGGTATGATTTTTGGTGGTATCGTTTGTGCAGATATTTTCTTTAGTGTGTTACAGAGGATTTTTGTGTTTAGAATTAGTGCTAAACTTGAAATTAGTTATAAAACAGGTTTATTTCAACAAATATTAGAAAAAGAATTTGCTGATGTTTCAGCTTATCATTCAGGTGAATTGTTAAACAGACTTACAAGCGACATTGGTACAATAACAGGTGCAATTGTTACTATCATTCCTCAACTAACATATATGATTGTAAAACTTGCAGGTGTGTTTATTGTTTTGGTGCAAATCAGTATTCCTTTCACAATGGTGTTTGTTGTTGGTGGTGCATTGGCTCTTTTTGTGGCATCTTTGTATAGAACTAAGATGAAGAACTTTCACAAGAAAGGTCAAGAAACAGATGGCAAAGTGAGAAGCTTTTTGCAAGAAATTATTGCAAGTTTACTCCTAGTTAAGTCTTTCGATATTGAAGATGAAGTGCTAAAAGATGCAAAAAATTTGCAACAAAATAACTATGTAATCCGTAGAAAGAGAAACACACTTTCTGTTATCAGCTCCTCAGCATTTTCATTTGTATTTATGCTTGGATATGCTTTTGGATTAATTTGGGGTGCTTATAATATTGTTCATGGCAATATTACATATGGTGTGCTAACAGAAATTATTGCTTTAGTGTCACAAATTCAAGGTCCAATCTCAGGACTTACAGGAATTTTTCCTACTTATTTTGCTGCTACTGCATCAGCAGAAAGAATTATGGAAATTGAGTCACTTCCACAGGAAAGAAAGTTTAACAAAAGTGAAATTAATGTGGAAAACATTTATAATAACCTAAAGTCAATTAACTTTGACAATATTACCTTTAGCTATGGCAGAGATGAAGTTTTGTCAAATACAAGCCTAAAAATCAATAAAGGTGACTTTGTTGCCATTATGGGTATTACAGGTATAGGCAAAAGCACACTTATGAAACTGTTAATGTCAGTTTTTAATGTTTCAAGTGGTGAAATTTATCTTGATTTAAAGGATAATAAAAAGCTTTATATTGATAAAAATTCAAGAAAAATGTTTGCTTATGTGCCACAAGGTAACTTCCTGCTTTCAGGTACAATTAGGGACAATCTGCTGATTGTATCACCAAATGCTACTGATGAAGAAATCCACACTTCACTAAAAATTGCTTGTGCCGATTTTGTAGATACTTTGCCTAGTGGACTTGATACAATGTTAGGTGAGAGAGGTATAGGACTTTCAGAAGGACAAGTTCAGAGACTTGCTATTGCCAGAGCAATCCTTACTAAGTCACCGATTCTTTTACTTGATGAATGTACCTCAGCACTTGATGAAGAAACAGAAAAAAGATTACTTCAAAATCTTGTAAATCTACAAAACAAAACTTGTATGATTATCACTCATAAAAAAGCTGCACTTTCAATTTGCAACAAAGAAGTTTGTATTGAAGATAAGAAAATTATTGTAAAGGAAAATTAATGTGAAAAAGGAATTTTCTCCAAAAGAAAAAACTCAATATAAATTTCTCCTTAATGTACTTGGCTTCCTATTTTCTAATATTCCTTTAGAGAATAATAATCAGATTGATTTTAGAGATTTGTATTTTACCTCAGCAAAAAGCAGAGTTGCAAATATGGTTTCCTATGCCTTAGAAAAAAGCAAAATCAATGTGCCTAAAGAAATTATGAATATGTTTGTTAGGTGCAGAAAGTTTATGCTGATGAAGGATGCATCTCAGTTTTCAGCTACCAAAAAGCTAATTGCTGAATTTGAAAAGCAGGGAATAGACAACCTGCTTGTGAAGGGTCAGTTTATTAAAGACACCTACCCTCAATCTGATTTTAGGGTAACAAATGATGTTGATGTTCATATTAAAAGTAAAGATATTGAAAAAGCTAGGACTATACTTTCCAGCCTAGACTATAGAATAATTGAGTCAACTGATGATTTAATTGTTGCAGTGCAAGACCCATTTGTACAGTTTGAAATTCATTGTGATAACGGTAATTTTAGAAATTCAACATTTACAGAAAATTTGTTCAGTAATGCAAAGCTGATTAATAATACAAATCACACCTATAAATTTCCTGATGAATACCACTATATTTATATTGTTGAGCATTTTGCTAAGCATTATCGTGATTTAGGTGGTATGGGCGTCAGAATGATAATTGATGTTTATTTCTTAAATAAATATCTTAAGAATAATAATGCTGACTATGATTTTATAAATGAAAAGCTAAATGAAAATAACCTTACAAAATTTCATAATATGCTACTTGAAAAAGCTGATTTATATTTTAATAAAGAAATTAAAGATTTTGATGATGTTGATGTTTATATTCTTTCAAATATGACTTTCGGTACAGAAGAAAATAGAATCCTAAATGAAAGAAGAAAATACAATGAAGAATATAATAATTCTACAGAAGAAAATTATATTAAATCTCGAATTTTCCCACCATACAAAAGAATGGTAGAGGAATATCCAAGTTTAAAAAATAAAAAATTGCTTTTACCTTTATATTGGCTACATAGAGATTTCAAAATTTTAACTTCAAAGAACCTAAAACAGTATCAGGAGAATTTGTCAGAATACAAAAAGTATGACAATAAAGAAGAAATTGATTTCCTTGATAATGTTATGAAAAAGTCAGGTTTCTGATTTTTATAACAATTTTTTACAAACATTGATTTTTAGTTAACTAGGTGGTATAATAGATAAGATAGAGAAATAATTAAGGGTGATTTGATGATTACTATGTTAAAAAGTAAACTACATAGAGCAGTTGTAACAGAAGCTGATGTTAACTATGTAGGTAGTATAACTATTGATAAAGATTTAATGGAAAAGTCAGGCATCTATGAATATGAAAAAGTTAGTGTTGTAGATGTTGAAAACGGTCAACGCTTTGATACATATGTTATTGCCGGTGAAAGAGGTAGCCGTATCATTTGTGTAAACGGTGCAGCAGCAAGACTAGTTGCAGTTGGTGACCATGTTATTATTATGGCATATAAATTAATTGAAGAAAAAGACGCCAATTCACACAAACCAACTGTTGTTTTCCTTGATAGTGACAACAATCCTTGTGAAGAAAAAGAATGTAAAAGAACTGTCGGCAAATAAAAGTTTTACCCCAATGCAAAAAGCATTTATTGCATTGGGGTTAATTTATGTAATAAAAGGCTTAGTCCTTTAAATAAATGTTAGGGAGTATGAGTATGAACAAACAAAAAATCAACAATGAAGCAATTTACGATGCCCGTAAATTGGGTAAAGGAAAAATGGTTGTCCTTGGTTTGCAACATATGTTTGCAATGTTTGGTGCAACAGTAGTTGTACCACTGATTACAGGTCTTTCTGTGTCATCAACATTGCTTTTTGCAGGTCTGGGAACATTACTGTTTCACCTAGTAACAAAGGGTAAAGTACCGGCATTCCTAGGTTCTTCATTTGCATTCCTTGCAGGGTATGCAACAATTGCACCTAAGGGTGAAGCAAATCTACTACCATATGCTTGTTTTGGTGTAGCTTGTGCATCAGTTCTTTACTTTATTTTGTCAGCATTATTTAAAGCATTCGGTGCTCACCGAGTAATGAAATTTTTCCCGCCTATTGTAACAGGTCCGATTATCATTGCTATCGGTTTAACACTTGCACCATCAGCTATTAACAACTGTGAAAGTTCAGGTGACAATGCCGGTTTATCTTGGATAGTTGCTATTGTGGCAATTGCAATTATCATTATTTGTAACATCTTCGGTAAAGGTATGATTAAGATTATCCCTATTATCTGTGGTGTTCTTGGTTCATATGTTGTAGCAGTTTGCTTAGGTTTAGTTGACTTTACTTCAGTTGCAAAGGCTGATTGGATTGGTCTACCATTTACATATGACCAAACAGTATTCAGCGTCTTTACAGGTGACACTGATTGGGGCTTAATTACAACATCAATTATCACAATTGTTCCTATTGCTCTTGCAACAATGGTTGAACATATCGGTGATATTTCTGCTATTTCATCAACAATCGGTAAGAACTGTATTGCTGATCCGGGTTTACACAGAACACTTCTTGGTGATGGTGCAGCAACACTTCTAGCAGCACTATTCGGTGCACCTGCTAACACAACATATGGTGAAAACACAGGTGTTCTTAACCTTACAAAGGTATTTGACTCAAGAGTTATCAGAATTGCAGCATTCTTTGCAATCCTATTCTCATTCTCACCAAAGTTTGCAGCTATCGTTACATCAATTCCATCAGCTACAGTTGGTGGTGTTTCACTAGTTCTATACGGTATGATTTCTTCTGTTGGTGTTAGAAACATTGTTGAAAACAAAATCGACTTTACAAATATGAGAAATGTTCTTATTATGGCTATTATCCTTGTATTAGCTTTAGGTATTACTTTCTCAACTGCCGGTAATATTTCATTCACAATCGGTTCTGTAACAATTCAACTATCAGGTCTTGCAGTAGGTTCTCTAGTTGGTATTATCCTAAATGCTATCATCCCGGGTAATGACTATAAGTTCCAAACTGATGAAGACTTAGGTGCTAACGAAATTCAAAAAGATACAAGAGAAATGTAACTTTAGTATTACAATATAAACTCAATACTAATCTATTAAACCTCCCTTAATGGGAGGTTTTTTGTTTGTAATTTTAATATTCATGATTTAAAAATAAAAAAAGTTAATGTAATATATTATACAGTGTTGACAAAAATTACAATATAAATTATAATTTTATATATAAGATAGTGTATTTATAAAATAGTTTTTGCTACTTAGAAGGTGATTTTATGAAAAAATTATTTAGCTTATTTTTAGTATTTATGTTATTGGTTACTGTTATCCCATTTAATGCATTAGCTGATACTGATAGTGCAGGCATAACAGTTGGTTATGACTTAGGTAAGAATTTTCAAATTACTTATGATAAAACTTCAAAGACATTAACAGTTCAAGGTAAAGGATGTTTTGGCAAGTTAGGTTTTTCAGAGCTTTACAATTATAATTTAGGTAATCCATTGTATTGGGATTGGAAAGAGGATTACTTTCCACCAACAACTTATGCAGAAAACATTGTAATAGGTGAAGGAATAACTGCAATTGGTGACTATATGTTTATTAATTCCTATAACGTAAAAAAAATTACTTTACCTAAAAGTCTGAAAAGAATCGGCAAAGCCTCATTTTTGAATTGTTTAAGTTTGCAAAAAATCATTGGTGGACAGAATGTTACCCAAATTGACGGTGGAGCTTTTTTATCTTGTTCAGATATTAAGCATATTTCTTTCCCAAATCTTGTGAAAATTGATAATTCAAGGGTTCGTGTATTTACCGTTAGTGATGAAGCTGATGAATATTTGTGGTTATTAGAAAAGAGTTTTAGTGTAGGACCATTTGTGCATTGTAGAAATCTTGAAAGCATTTATATTCCAAAGGTAAAAAAACTTGCTGACAGAACATTTTTTGATTGTCCAAAACTAAAGACAATTAACAAGAATAATAATTTGAATAATATTACAGATATGGGTGTATCTGTGTTTTATAATTGCAAAAGCCTAAAGAATATTTCTTTGCCGAAGATAAAGGCAGTAAAAAGCAGTGCATTGATAAAAAAAGGTGATGATGGTGGAATTATACTTCCTAGTGGTGACTTGCATTGCGAAGGGGCTTTTGAAAATTGTTCATCATTAGAAAAAATTAATATTCCAAATGTAGAAGTCATTGGTAATAACTCATTTTACAATTGTAAAAACTTAAAAAGTATAAATAAAAATAACAGCCTTTCTAAACTGACTTATCTAGGTTCAGGTGTATTTGCAAAATGTGAAAAGTTAGAGAAGATTTCTTTGCCAAAGGTTCAGCAACTAAAAATGACAAAGTATAAAGCAAGTGATTTACGGTTCTATAATGAACAACCAGATGACTTTTACTATGAGTGTGTTAGTGATTTGCGTTCCTGTGACAGAGTTTATGGTACATTTGAAGGTTGTACAAGGTTAAAGAGCATTTCAGCTCCTAATGTAAAAACTGTAGGAGCAAGGACTTTTTATAGTTGTAAAAGCTTAAAGAAAATATCATTGCCAAAGGTAACTACTCTAGGTTCATCTGCATTCTTTAATTGTATTAATTTAACATCAGTTAATATGCCAAAGTTGCGTAATCTGCAAACAACAAAATGGACACAATTTAAACTTCTAAATGAAGGAACAGAAGATTTTCCTAAAAAGGTTAAGAGAAAGTATTATTATCGTGGTACATTTGAAAAGTGTGTTAAACTAAAGAAAATAACATCATCTTCTTTAGCTAATGTTGGAAAGTATGATTTTAAAGATTGTACAAGGCTAGAGAGTATCACTCTTGGCAAAAATCTAAAATCAATAGGAGATAGTGCATTTAATAACAACAGAAAGTTAAAGTCAGTAAACATAAACTCAACAAAGTTGAGTAAAGTAGGAAAATCAGCATTTTCAAAAATTCACTCAAAAGCAAAGTTTACTGTGCCAAAGAGTAAACTAAAGAAATACAAAAAGCTAATTAAAAGTAATGGAAAAGCTCCTAAAAATGTAAAATTCATAGCTAAATAAACATAGCCTCCTATAGTTATACTGTAGGAGGCTTTATGATTTAAATTTTAAGTATTATAACTACTAAATCACTATACAGTATTGACAAAAATTACAATATAAATTATAATTTTATATATAAGATAGTGTATTTATAAAATAGTTTTTGCTACTTAGAAGGTGATTTTATGAGAAAATTAATTAGCTTATTTTTAGTATTTATGTTATTGGTTACTGTTGTTCCGTTTAATGCACTAGCTGATACTGATGAAAGAGAAGTAGAATTTTTTAATGGATACAATTTTAAGGCAACATTTAGTGAATCTACTAAGACTTTAACTATTTCAGGTGAAGGAACACTTGGAAAAATAGGCTTTGATGATACTTTTGCTTTTAATTACGGCAATCCTATGGAGTGGGATGAAAATTATTTTTATAATGACAAAGAAGAAGATAGTGTACATTATGTTGCACAAAATATTGTTATAGAAGAAGGAATAACAGCTATTGGCGATTATATGTTTTACAATTTTAAAGGAGTAAAGAATGTTACTTTGCCTAGTACATTAAAAAGAATAGGTAAGGCGTCTTTCCTTTCTTGTACCAATATGATAAGTATTACAGGTGGTAATAATGTAACACAAATTGACGGTGGTGCATTTATGAATTGTCAAAGTCTAAAGAATATTTCTTTTCCTGATTTACAAAAGCTAGATGATAATGAAATTAAATTATTTTCTCAATATGGTAATATGGATGATTATGATGATGCTGATGCATTTACAGACGGTTGTCGTATAGGTGATTCTTATAGTCCTTGGGTTTATGTAGGTGCGTTTATGCATTGTCAAAACTTAGAAAGTGTTTACATACCTAAAGTAAAAAAATTTGGTGACAGAACATTCTTTGACTGTCAGAAGTTAAAGACAATAAATAAGAATAATATACTAAATAATGTTACAAGTTTGGGTATATCAGTATTTCATAATTGTAAGAGCTTGAAAAATATTTCATTACCTAATGTTACCACATTAAATAGTGGTAGGGTTGTAGATGAAGATACTCTAAAGGGTAAGAAGTCTTTTATTGAGGGTACATTTAGCAACTGTTATTCACTTGAAAGTGTCAATATTCCAAAGGCAAAAGTTATAGGTGCAGATACATTTTATCAATGTAAAAAATTGAAGAAAATAAATGCAAATAACAAACTTAATAATGTAACTTATCTTGGTGCAGGAGCATTTGCAAAATGTGAAAGTTTGGAAACTATCACATTGCCAAAAGTTGATGGATTGTATATGCTGAAATGGGCAGAGCATGATGTTACCGATATTACAAAAAATAGTGCCGGTCACTATTACGGTGAATTTGAATCACACTTTTTAGGATATAAATATCACGGCACATTTGAAGGTTGTACAAGGTTAAAGAGTATTTCAGTTCCTAATGTAAAAACTGTAGGAGCAAGAACATTTTATAGTTGTAAAAGTTTAAAGAAGATTTCATTGCCAAAGGTAAAAGAACTTGGTTCATCAGCTTTCTTCAACTGTACAAACTTGTCAACAGTAAATATTCCTAAATTAAAAAAGTTACATTCTTCTGCTTGGAAAGTATATAAGCAAAATCCTAATAAAAAGTATACTTTAATTGAAACACCGTATTATTGTGGTACATTTGAAAAGTGTGTTAAACTAAAGAAAATAACATCATCTTCTTTAGTTAATGTTGGAAAGTATGATTTTAAAGATTGTACAAGACTGGAGAGTATCACTCTAGGCAAAAATCTAAAATCAATAGGAGATAGTGCATTTAATAACAACAGAAAGTTAAAGTCAGTAAACATAAACTCAACAAAGTTGAGTAAAGTAGGAAAATCAGCATTTTCAAAAATTCACTCAAAAGCAAAGTTTACTGTGCCAAAGAGTAAACTAAAGAAATACAAAAAGCTAATTAAAAGTAATGGAAAAGCTCCAAAAAATGTAAAATTCATAGCCAAATAAACAAAGCCTCCTATAGTTATACTGTAGGAGGCTTTGTGTTGCAGAAAAATAGGGCAGAAAATTAATTTCTGCCCTAATAATTATTCTTCAGTTTTTTCTTCTGATTTTAATTTTTCGTTCATTCTATATGAGAGAGTCATTAAGCTATCTGTCATATGAACATTTTCAACAACAGTATCACTGTATTTTCTGGCAATATCAAAGTGAGAGAAATTCCAATATGCCTTAATTCCACAGCTATAAAGTCTGTCAATAATAGTTGCAACACTTTGTCTTGGAATACATAGCATAGCTATTGAAATATCATTGTTCTTGATAAATTCATCAACTTGTGACTCAGACATAACCTCAATATCATTAATCTTTGTACCGATAATATTAGGGTTAGTCTCAAAGATACCCTTAATATTAAAGCCTCTTTCAGCAAAGTTAATGTGAAGTGCAACTGCTTTACCAAGGTTACCAGCACCAAGAATAATAGCATTGTTTACCTTGTTAAGTCCAAGGATGTTTTCCATTTCACTTTTTAGATACGAGATACTGTATCCATAACCTTGCTGACCAAAACCACCAAAGCAGTTAAAGTCCTGTCTAATTTGACTGGCAGTAACATTCATCAGTTCAGCAAGTTTACCTGAGCTTATTCTCTGCTCTCCGTTATCAGCAAGTTCCGAGATAAATCTGTAATATCTAGGAAGTCTTCTGATAACAGACATAGAAATCTTATTACTTTTTGGCACTACTAATGCCACCTTTCAATTAAAGAATTGCCTTTAGTCTTTCGTTAACAGCAACAAGGAATTCCTCTGTGTTTACTTTCTTCTTGTTTTCAAGAGTAGATAGTAGGTAAAGGTCACCTGTCATTACACCGTCTTCAATAGTTTTGATTGTAGCTTTTTCAAGCTTATCAGCAAAGTCACATAGTTCCGGAATAGAGTCTAGTTCGCCTCTCTTGCGTAATGCACCGGTCCAAGCAAATAGTGTAGCAACACTGTTTGTTGATGTTTCTTCACCCTTTAAGTGCTTGTAGTAGTGACGCTGAACAGTACCGTGAGCTGCTTCATATTCATAAATACCTTCAGGAGAAACTAGTACTGATGTCATCATAGCCAGTGAACCAAATGCAGTAGCAATCATATCACTCATAACATCACCATCGTAGTTCTTACAAGCCCAAATATAGCCACCTTCTGAACGGATAACTCTTGCAACAGCATCATCAATTAGTGTGTAGAAGTATTCAATACCTGCTTCTTCAAATTTTTCTTTGTATTCATTGTCAAAGATTTCCTGGAAAATATCCTTAAATGTGTGGTCATACTTCTTGCTGATTGTATCCTTAGTAGCAAACCAAATGTCTTGCTTTAGGTCAAGTGCATAGTTGAAACATGCTCTTGCAAAAGAAGAAATTGAGCTGTCTAGGTTGTGCATACCCTGAATAACACCGTCACCCTTAAAGTCGTGAATTAGTGAAGTTTCAGTTGTGCCGTCAGGCTTAGTAACAAGAAGTTCAGCCTTTGAACCACCCTTAACAACCATTTCAGTATTCTTATAAACATCACCGTAAGCATGTCTTGCAATAGTGATTGGCTTTTTCCATGTTGGAATATATGGTGTAATACCCTTAACAATAATAGGTGAACGGAATACTGTACCGTCAAGAATTGCTCTGATTGTACCGTTAGGTGACTTCCACATTTCTTTTAGGTCATATTCTGTCATTCTTGCAGCATTAGGTGTGATTGTAGCACACTTAACTGCAACACCGTATTTTTTAGTTGCTTCTGCTGAGTCAACAGTTACCTGGTCATTAGTAGCATTTCTGTTTTCAAGACCTAGGTCATAGTATTCTGTTTTTAGGTCAACATATGGAGTGATAAGAATATCCTTAATCATTTTCCAAATGATTCTTGTCATTTCGTCGCCATCCATCTCAACTAATGGAGTGGTCATAGGAATTTTAGCCATAGTAATTCTCCTTCTTATGTATTTATAGTTTAATGAAAACCTATCTTCCTTAGAAAATAGGTTTTCAATATGTACAATTAGCCGTTTTCTTTTGTGTAGTTTAGTAGACCACCGGCAATGATAATTGCCTTTGTTCTATCTGTTAGTTCACACTTAGCCATAATTTCTTCACCGGTAGTTTTGTTAACAACCTTAACATCTCCACCATTAGCAATGATTTCCTTAACATCAGGTAGTGTGATTTCGTCATTTAGGTTAATCTTGTCATAGTCAGCTTCATTACAGAATTCTAGTGGTAGAATACCGGCATTGATTAGGTTAGCTCTGTGAATTCTTGCAAATGACTTAACTAGTACTGCCTTAACACCTAGGTATAGAGGTGCAAGTGCTGCATGTTCTCTTGAAGAACCCTGACCGTAGTTAGCACCACCAACAATAATTGATGAACCTAGTTCTTTTGCTCTCTTAGGGAACTCAGGGTCACATACAGTAAAGCAATGCTGACTGATAGCCGGAATATTTGAACGAAGAGGAAGAATCTTTGCACCTGCCGGCATAATGTGGTCAGTTGTAATGTTGTCCTCAACCTTTAATGCACAAGTAGCATTGATTGTTTCTTCCAGTGGAGTAGTTTCTGGGAAAGGCTTAATGTTTGGTCCTCTTAGTACTTCAATGTTGTCCATTTCTTCAACAGGAGCAGGATCAATAACCATATTGTCATTGATAAGGAACTTTTCAGGCATTTCAACTGTGTAACCTTCACCAAGTGTTGTAGGGTCAGTAAATACACCTGTCAGTGCTGATACAGCAGCAGTTTCAGGAGATACAAGATAAATCTGACCATCCTTAGTACCTGAACGACCTAGGAAGTTTCTGTTAAATGTTCTTAGTGAAATACCCTTTGAGTTAGGTGACTGACCCATACCGATACATGGACCACAAGCTGATTCAAGAATTCTTGCACCGGCAGCAATTAAGTCACCTAAAGCACCGTTAAGTGCTAACATATTAAATACTTGCTTTGAACCCGGAGCAATTGCAAGTGAAACATTTTCTGCAACTGTTTTGCCCTTTAGAATGTGAGCAACTGTCATTAAATCTCTGTATGATGAGTTTGTACAAGAACCAATACAAACCTGGTCAACCTTTTGACCTGCAAGACTTTCAATAGTCTTAATGTTATCAGGAGAGTGAGGACAAGCAGCCATTGGCTTTAGTGTTGATAAATCAATATCAATAACTTCATCATAAACTGCATCTTCATCAGGAGTTAGTTCAACCCAATCTTCTTCTCTGCCCTGAGCCTTTAGGAACTGACGAGTTAGTTCATCAGAAGGGAAGATAGAAGTAGTAGCACCAAGCTCAGCCCCCATATTTGTAATTGTTGCTCTTTCAGGAACAGAAAGTGTCTTAACACCTTCACCACCATATTCAACAATCTTGCCAACGCCACCCTTAACAGACATAATTCTTAGAACTTCAAGAATAATATCCTTAGCAGCAACCCAAGGCTGAAGTTTACCTGTTAGGTTTACTCTTACCATCTTAGGCATTGTGATGTAGTAAGCGCCACCACCCATAGCAACTGCAACATCAAGTCCACCGGCACCCATAGCCAGCATACCGATACCACCACCTGTTGGTGTGTGTGAGTCAGAGCCGATAAGAGTTTTACCCGGCTTACCGAATCTTTCTAGGTGTACCTGGTGACAAATACCATTACCCGGTTTGCTAAAGTAGATACCATGTTTCTTACAAACAGACTGAATAAATCTGTGGTCATCAGCATTTTCAAAACCTGTCTGTAGAGTATTATGGTCAATATATGCAACAGACTTTTCTGTTTTAACTCTTGGAACACCCATTGCCTCAAATTCCAGGTATGCCATTGTACCTGTAGCATCTTGAGTTAGTGTCTGGTCAATTCTTAGGCCGATGTCTGTGCCTTTAACCATTTCACCATCAACAATGTGTTCTTTAATGATTTTTTCTGCGAGTGTGTAACCCATGTTTTTAGTCTCCTTTTAGTTAAATTTTCTCGTAATCTCCTTATTGTAAGAAAATTCTAATAACAAGAATAAAATATAATTTAATTATACAATAAATTTGTGATTTTATCAATGTTAAATTTATAACAATATTTAAATATTTCTACTAAATATAGGAGTGTATTTATTTCTTTTTTTTACAAAATAACAGTAATTGCGTTTTTGTTTGTAATTATAATTGGGTTGTGATATAATAAACGACTGTGGTAAATGTAATATATAAGATAATTAAATGTAAGGAAATGATATTATGGCTACAAGAGAAAATCTAAGAAATATCGCTATTATTGCCCATGTTGACCATGGTAAAACAACACTTGTTGATGAACTGCTAAAGCAGAGTGGTACATTCCGTGCTAACGAAGTAGTTGACGAAAGAGTTATGGATAGTAACGACATCGAAAGAGAAAGAGGTATTACAATTCTTTCTAAGACAACATCTGTTATGTATGGCGATACAAAAATCAATATTGTTGACACACCGGGTCATGCAGACTTTGGTGGTGAAGTTGAGCGTATCCTACAAATGGTTGACGGTGTTTTATTGGTAGTTGACGCATTTGAAGGTTGTATGCCTCAGACAAGATTTGTTTTGAAAAAGGCTCTTGGTCTAAAGAAAAAGCCTTTAGTTGTTGTAAATAAAATTGATAGAGAAGGAAGTCGTCCTGAAGAAGTTGTTGACGAAGTTCTTGACCTATTTATCGAACTTGGTGCTGATGAAGACCAGATTGAGTTCCCTGTAGTTTATGCATCAGCAAAGGGTGGTTATGCTTCTCTTGACCCACACAATAAGGGTACAGATATGCAACCACTATTTAAAGAAATTGTTGAAGAAATCCCTGCTCCTGAGGGTGATCCTGATGGTGGCTTACAGATTCTTATTTCTAACATTGACTATGATGACTATGTAGGTCGTATTGGTGTTGGTAGAGTTGAAAGAGGTACTGTAAAGAACGGTCAGGGTGCTGTACTTTGTGGTATTGACGGTACAAGACAGAATGTTAGAATTCAGAAACTTTATCAGTATGAAGGTCTAAAGAGAGTAGAAACAGAAACTGCTACTTACGGTGACCTTATTTGTGTTAGTGGTATTAACTCAATCAACATTGGTGAAACACTTTGTTCTTATGATTGTGTAGAACCACTACCATTTGTTAAGATTGATGAACCAACAGTTACAATGAACTTTATTGTAAACAACTCACCATTTGCAGGTAGAGAAGGTAAGTTTGTTACATCAAGAAATCTTAGAGACAGACTATTTAAGGAAATTGAAACTAATGTTGCTTTAAGAGTTGAAGAAACTGACTCAGCAGATACATTTAAGGTTTCAGGTAGAGGTGAACTTCACCTATCTATCCTTATTGAAACAATGAGAAGACAGGGTTATGAATTCCAGGTATCTCGTCCACAGGTTATCACTAAGGAAATTGATGGTGTTCGTAACGAACCTGTCGAAATTCTAATGATTGAAGTACCTGACGAATATGTTGGTGCTGTAATGGAAAAGCTAGGTACAAGAAAAGCTGAACTTGTTAATATGGATACTAACGGTAGTGGTACAACTCATATTGAATTTAGAATTCCATCAAGAGGTCTAATGGGTTACAGACCTGAATTCCTAACAGATACAAACGGTAACGGTATTATGAACCATGTATTTGATGCTTACGAACCATGGAAGGGTGAAATTATCACTCGTCATCAGGGTTCACTTATTGCTTGGGAAACAGGTGATACAGTTGCTTATGGTCTAAATGCTGCTCAGGAAAGAGGCAGACTATTTGTTGGTCCTGGTGTTCCTGTATATGAAGGTATGATTGTTGGTGCATCTCCAAAGGCTGAGGACCTAACAGTTAATGTATGTAAGAAAAAGCATATGACAAATACTCGTGCATCAGGTTCTGATGATGCTCTAAAGCTAACACCACCATCAATTATGTCACTTGAACAGTGCCTAGAATTTATCGGTGATGATGAACTAGTTGAAGTTACACCTAAAAATATCCGTATGAGAAAGATGATTCTATCTCGTGAACAGAGAATGAAGAATCAAAACCGTAAGAAGTAATGAATTTTGTAATACTTGATTTAGAATGGAACGGCTCTTATAGTAAGAGAGATAAAAAGTTCTATAACGAAATTATAGAATTTGGTGCAGTAAAAACAGACAGCAACTTAAATATTATTGACACCTTTTCAATGCTGGTTACTCCTACAATTGGCAAGAAACTTAATTCACGAATTAAAGCCCTTACCAATATAACAAATGAAGAATTGAAAGATGCCCACAATACTTTTGCTGATGTTTCTGAGAAGTTCGGTGAATTTCTAGGAGATTCTGTTCTCTTAACTTGGGGCAATAGCGACATTCACGCATTAATGGAGAACTATGGTTACTATTTTGGTGACGATAGACCTCCATATTTAACTAAGTATTGTGATTTGCAGATTTATTGTGAATTTGCCTTAGGTGTTCACGATAAGGGTAAGCAACTTGGATTATCCACTTGTGCTGACTTATTGAATATAGATAGAAATGATTTAGTCCTTCATAGAGCATTAACTGATGCAGAGCTTAGTCTTTTATGTTTCAGAAAATGTTATAATGAAGAAAAAATAAAAAAGTATATCAGTAATTGTGACCTAGAGTTTTATAAGAAAATGACTTTTAGAACAACATTTATTACCGATATAGAAAATCCATTAATTGATAAGTCACTTTGGACTTTTACTTGTCCTGAGTGTCATACAGCAGTAAAGCAGGTTTCTGATTGGGTAGTGAAGAATCGTTCATTTAGAGCAAAGTTTGTTTGCGAAAAATGTAACAAAGAATTTATTGCCAGAGTAATTTGTAAGTTGCGTTATGAGGGTGTAACAGTAAACAAAAAGCTGACAATTCCTCGACCACCTGAAGCTAAAGAAAATGACAACAATAATAAATAAAAACAAGAAAAGGTATAGTATACTAAAAATTATTATGAAATAATTAATATTTTTGTGTTTTTCTTGACAAACAACAATTAACATAGTACATTTAAACTATGTTTAATTATAGGAGGATAAAACAATGAAAAAAGTATTGGCTCTTGTACTTTCATGCCTAATGCTGGTTGTAGCACTTGCAGGTTGTGGAAGCTCAAGCAATGACAAAAAAGACGGACTTGAAACTGTAACAGAAGGTAAGCTAACAATGGCTACTAATGCTACTTTCCCTCCATATGAATATTATGAAGGCAAGAAAGTTATTGGTATTGATGCTGAAATTGCAGGTGAAATCGCAAAGAAACTTAATCTTGAACTTGAAATTGCTGATATTGAATTTGACTCAATTGTACCCGGTGTACAGAGTGGCAAATACGATATGGGTATGGCAGGTATGACTGTAACACCTGAAAGAAAGAACAGTGTTAACTTCTCTGATTCTTATGCTACAGGTATCCAGAAGGTTATCGTAACTAAGGATTCTAAGATTAAATCTCTTGATGACATCAAGGGCAAGAATATTGGTGTACAGACATCAACAACAGGTGACCTTTATGCTACTGATGCTTATGGTGCAGACCATGTTAAGAAGTTTGACAGTGGTAACGCAGCAGTTAATGCACTAAAGGTAGGTAAGGTTGATTGTGTTATTATTGATAACGAACCAGCTAAAGCTTATGTAAAGGCTAACGGTAGTGCATTAAAGATTCTTGATACTGATTATGCAGTAGAAGATTATGCAATTTGTTTCTCTAAGGATAATTCAGAACTTCAGAAGAAAGTTAACGAAGCTCTAAAGGAACTTAAGAAAGACGGTACAGTTCAGAAGATTGTTGATAAATATATCAAAGCTGACTAATTACTTTGTAATTAAGGGGGCAGTTGTTTAACTGCCCCTATTTGTTTATTTTATAATAAGGTTTGGTGAAATAGGTGAATTGGTTTCAAAACTTAATTGACCAGTTTAAGTTTGTATTTGTTGAGGGAGATAGGTACCAACAAATGCTAACTGGTCTAAAAAACACTTTACTGATTACAGCCGGTGCTTTAGTAATTGGTATTGTTATTGGCGTAGTTATTGCGTCAATTCGTTCCTCTTTTGATAAAAATAAAGAATCATTAAAAATGCGTGGTGGCATTGGTTACTACATACTTGCAGTTTTGAATGCTATTTGTAGAGTTTATTTAACAATTATTCGTGGTACACCTGTAGTAGTTCAGTTAATGATTGCTTACTTCATTGTTTTTGTTTCAGCAAAAGACGGTGTGCCTGTTGGTATGCTTGCTTTTGGTATCAACTCCGGTGCTTATGTTGCAGAAATTTTCAGAGCCGGTATTATGTCAATAGATAATGGTCAGTTTGAGGCCGGTCGTAGCTTAGGTTTTAACTACTTCCAAACTATGAGATATATTGTTGTGCCACAAATGTTTAAGTCTGTACTACCAACACTTTGTAACGAATTTATTGCACTATTAAAGGAAACATCAGTTGTAGGTTATGTTGGTGTTATTGATATTACAAAGGCAGGTAATGTTATTGCAGGTGTAACATATTCTTACTATATTCCACTACTAACTGTTGCAGCTATTTACCTTGTAATGGTTATGATTCTATCTTACTTTGTCGGTAAACTGGAAAAGAGGTTAAGAAAGAATGAAAGATAAGGTATTAATTAAGGTTGAAAACCTAAAGAAACATTATAATGGTGGCAAGGTTAAGGCACTTGATGGTGTAAACTGCCACATTAACCGAGGTGAAGTTGTTGTTATTATCGGACCATCCGGTAGTGGTAAGTCAACTTTACTTCGTTCACTTAACCTACTTGAAATCCCAACATCAGGCAAAATCCTATTAGATGATGTTGATATTACCAATCCAAAGAATAATATTAATCTTCATAGACAGAAGATGGGAATGGTGTTCCAGCACTTTAACCTTTTTGACAATATGAATGTTCTTAAGAATATGACTATTGCGCCTATGAAACTTCTAAAGAAGTCTAAGGAAGAAGCAACTAATAAAGCTATGGAATTACTTGAAAGAGTTGGACTTGCTGATAGAGCAAATGCTTATCCAAGTCAGCTTTCCGGTGGTCAAAAGCAGAGAGTTGCTATTGTTAGAGCATTGTGTATGGAACCTGAGGTTCTATTATTTGATGAACCAACTTCAGCTTTAGACCCAGAAATGGTTGGTGAAGTTCTTGATGTTATGAAGAACCTTGCAAAGGACGGTATGACAATGGTTGTTGTTACTCACGAAATGGGCTTTGCTAGAGAAGTTGCCGATAGAGTTATCTTTATGAGTGACGGTGTAATTGTTGAAGAAGGTACACCTGAGGATATTTTTGAAAATCCACAAGCTGAAAGAACAATTGACTTCCTAAAGTGTGTTCTTTAATTAAAATTTAAGATAATGTTTAACTCTCACTTAATAAAGTGGGAGTTGTTTTTTACTGTTAATAATTCTATAGAAGAATAATAACTGATTTACTGACCTATATTTTGGACTTATTAAAGAAAATTAGAACAAATGTTCTAATTTTTATTGCAATTATGGTGAACAATCGCTACAATTATAATTGCTAAATAACAAATACCCCCAATCTATTTAGCAAATTATAAATTAATATTATTAGGACGTGATTGTATGAATTATAGAGAATGGTCAGAAAACTATGAGAAAGAATCCCTAAACCTAAAATCTATTATTGATAAGGAAAGGGATAACCTTAACAAAGCTAAGAATTTTGATGAGGTAAAAAGTATAAACAGAAGAATACAAATTCTAAAGTCAATGTATTATGAATGTAGACTAACTGCTAGACTTTTAAAATCAAAAGCTAAAGATTTAGATGAATTAGTAGGTGAGTCTGTTGCGTAATCAAGTACATATGACAGAAGATTTTGAAAACCTTTTGGCTTATAATCTGTATAACCAAACCGGTTATTCAAACACAGAAGATAGAAACAATATAAAGAAAATGCTGAAAGTAGGTATTGATAATATGCTAACGGAAAAGCAAAGAAAATGTGTCATTATGCACTACTTTGAGAAAAAGCCTATGAAACAAATTGCCAAGGAATTAGGTGTTTGTCCTTCAACAGTAACTCGAACAATTCAGTTAGCAAAGAAACGATTATCAATCCTAAGTGTGTTCTTATAATTTAAAAGTTATTTAAAGGTTATTTAAAAGTTATGTCATATATTTGGCATAACTTTTTTTATGAAAAAAATTTTTTTGTATATTTACAGTTTGTTTATAATTTACTTGTTTTAAAGAAATATATAGTATAGATATTTGTTATAATTTATTATAAAAAAACATCTAAGGGAGGAAAGTTTTATGATAAAAAACAAAACAATCAAAAAGAAACTTGTTAGTTTTATTCTTTCAGTTTGTATGGTATTAACAGCTACTTCAATTCCTGTGGTATCTGCTATTTCTACAAAAACTGAAAAAGCAGGTGTATCAGCAGAAACTACAAGTGCAAACCGTTACGGATTAGCAAGTAATATCCAAGAAGGTACAATTCTTCATTGCTTTAACTGGAAGTATAATGACATTAAAGCTGAATTGAAGAATATTGCTGATGCGGGTTTTTCAGCAATTCAAACTTCACCGGCTCAAAAGGGCATTGCTTCAGGTATTTGGTATTGGCTGTACCAACCACTGGGTTTTTCAGTACAAACTAATGATCTAGGTACTAAAGAAGATCTTAAGTCACTTTGTGATGAAGCCCATAAATATGGCATTAAGGTTATCGTGGATGTTGTTGCTAACCACTTAGCAGGTGACCATTCTAATATTCAGAATGACCTTAAAGACAGAAAATATTGGCATACATTTGGTGGTGGCATTGACTGGAAAAACAGATGGCAGGTTACTCACGGTGAAATCGGTATGCCTGACATTAATTCAGAAGATAGTTACGTACAGCAGGTTGTAGCTAAATATATTGATGAACTAAAAAGTCTTGGAGTAGATGGTTGCCGTTGGGATGCTGCAAAGCATATTGCTCTTCCAAGTGAAGAGTGTGACTTTTGGCCAACAGTTACAAAGCAAGGCTTATATCACTATGGCGAAATTCTTACTGGTCCTGATGACAGAAGTACCGGCAATGAAGGCTTAATGAAAGAATATACAGATTATATGACAGTTACTGACAGTAATTACGGTAAGGAACTTCGTGATTCTTTCAATAGTGGTAAAGCACCGGAATCCGGTGGTAATTGGGTAGCAAAGGGTATTTCTGCCGATAAACTTATCTATTGGGGCGAAAGCCATGATACATGGTCTAACAATCAAGATTATGGTTACTCTAATGATATGAGCCAGAATGTTATCGATAGGGCTTATGCTGTTGCTGCTAGTAGAAGCCAGATTACAGCTCTGTATTTCTCAAGACCATCATCAAAAGTTAAGACTGATATTAAGGCAGGTGTAAAGGGTTCAACACACTTTACAAGTAATGAAGTTGCAGAAGTAAACCGTTTCCATAATGCTATGATTGGTCAGAAAGACAGTTATGCAATGTCAAATAATTGTTCTGTAGTTACAAGAGAACAAGGTGCAGTAATTGTAAAGGGTAGTGGCAGTGGTAGTGTTACTGTTGAAAATGCAGGTAATTTAACTAAGCCGGGTACATATACAGATCAAGTTTCAGGTAATAAGTTTACAGTAACTTCAAATGAAATCAAGGGTGAGATTGGTTCATCCGGTATTGCAGTTATTTATAATGCAAAGGTTATACCACGAAACACAATTTCACAAACAGGTGGTACTTTTAAGACAGATAGTCTTTCACTTGATTTAGGTTTAAAAAATGCAACATCAGGTACATACCAAATAAATGGTGGCACAATAGAAACATATACAGGCACAAAGACTATTTCAATTGGAGCCGGTGATGATTTTGGTACACAGTATACGATTGATTTAACTGCCACTGATGGTAACGAAACTACTAGTGAAAGTTATACTTTTACAAAAATTGATCCAAATTCAGTACAGACAATTTATTTTGATAATTCATCTTACAATTGGTCATCAGTATATGTTTATATTTACGGTGGCGATAATGGCTCAGCAAGCAGTGCAGCGTGGCCGGGTACAAAGATGACTAAGGATAGTAGTACAGGTTACTATAGCCTTGTTGTTCCGGAAGGCTTTAAAAACGGTAAGGTCATTTTTACAGAAGATGAAAATGCTACAACCAACCGTTATCCGGCAGATATGGAACCGGGACTTTCTCTAAATGGTGCATCAATGCTATTTTCAGCTAATAATAGTTGGAAAGAGTACAAACCTGTTAAGCCTACTAAGCCAACTACAACTAAACCATCAGTAACATATCTATATGGTGATGTTAATTTTGACAAAACAATTGATGTTAAAGATGCAGTATTAATTGTAAAGGTAGTTGCCGGTAAGGTGTCATTTAATGATATTCAGACAAAGTCTGCTGATGTTAACGGTGATGGTGAAATCAATGTAAAAGACGCAACATTGATTCAAAAATATTCCGTTAAAATGGTTTCCTCTTTCCCAGTTGGTTTATCATTTACAGTTAATTAATAATTGTTATGTCAGATTGATTTTATGTATTACAAATAACATTCATTTAGGTCTTCTTATAAAAAATCTTAAATAAAAAATCCCAAAATGAAATATAACAAAACTTAGATTATGCAAATTTGTAATCACAAAATTTAATTAACTTATAGAAATAGTGGGGTTATGTAACTCCACTATTTTTGTGTAAAATAAAAAATGCTAAAGACTTTACCTACTTTTGATACAGTCTTTAGCATTTATTTTTTTAATTTAGTTTTAATAATTAGATTTTAAAATCTTCCTTTTTAAATTCAGGTAAAGCTTCAGTACTTTTTGGTACTCTAAGGGTAGGATTGTATTTAAATTTTCTGCATTTACCATTTTTAATACTTTTTCTAAGTGTACAAATGTAACCACTTGGTGCATCAGCACTGTTGGCACAGTATTCACATTTAATTTCAATGTTATTTCCAAATAATTTCATAATAATTCCTCAGTTATTCTACAATATTATATAACTATTATAAACTTATTTAATGATACTTGCAAGTGGTAATATTATATTGTAAAATATGTTTGGTGATAAATTATGAAAATTAACAGTAAAACAATGACACTAAACGAAAATAAAGGTGTACCATTTTTAACATACAATGTACTTTCAAATATTGATTTTATTCGTCATGCTTTTTCAACTAAGTATGGTGGTGTAAGTACTGATGAATGGACTTCAATGAACTTTGCTTTTTCTAGGGGAGATAAGCCCGAAAATGTAATTGAAAATTATAAAATCTTTTCCGATGCAGTAGGTTTTGATTATGATAGCCTTGTAACTTCTTCTCAAGACCACCACACATTTGTCAGACCTGTAACTAAGAAAGAATGTGGTATTGGCATTTGGAGAGAAAAGGATATTCAGTCTGTAGATGCTTTAATTACAAATGAAAAGGGTGTTACCCTTGTAACTCATTATGCAGATTGTACCCCACTGTTTTTTGTTGATAAAGAGAAGAAAGCTATTGGGCTTGCCCATGCCGGTTGGCGTGGTACAGTTGGTAGAATCGGTGAAGAAGTAATTAAGAAAATGACTAACCTATATGGTAGTAATCCAAAGGATATTGTTGTTTGTATCGGTCCTGCAATTTCAAAGTGTTGTTATGAAGTGGATAAAGATTGTGCAGATAATTTTTATGCACTAAATGACTTAGATAATTCAAAATTCATTTTCCCTAAGGAAGATGGAAAATATATGATTGACCTGCTAGAAACAAATAAGCAAATTGTAATGAAAGCCGGAGTAAAGGAAGAAAATATCACATTGTCAGACCTATGCACTAAGTGTAACTCAGATTTATTATGGAGTCATAGAGCAACTAACGGTCATCGTGGTACAATGTGTGCATTTATGTGTATTGAAAAGTAATTATGAGAGAATTAGTAGTAAAGAAAAATGACGCTAATCAGCGACTGGATAAATTTCTCTTGAAGAAATTTAAAACAATGCCTAAGAAAATGGCTTATATGTATATTAGAAAAAAGTGTGTGAAAGTAAATGGCAAAAAAGCAACTCCTGAAGTTATGCTAAAAGAAAACGACCTTCTCACTTTCTATATTAAGGATGAATTTTTTGATAATATACAAGAAGAAAATTATGAATTTCTAAAAGCACCGAAGAATTTAAAGATAATTTATGAAGATGAAAATATTATTCTATTGGATAAGAAACCCGGTGTAATTGTACATCAGGACAAGTCTTATCATTTTGATTGTCTTTTGCTTAGACTTCAACATTACCTTTACGATAATGGTGAGTATAATCCTAAGGAAGAAAACTGTTTTGCACCGGCACTTGTAAATAGAATTGATAGAAATACCGGTGGTATAGTTATTGGTGCTAAGAATGCAGAGTCATTGCGTATCCTTAACCAAAAAATGAAAGATAGGGAGCTTCATAAATTCTATCTTTGCTTACTTATTAACAAACCTAAAAAGGATAATGCAATTCTTTCGGATTACTTAATTAAGAATGAAAAGACTAATAAAGTAACTGTTCTAAGAAATGAAAAACAAGGAGCTAAGAAAATTTTAACAAAGTATTCTGTTCTGGAAACTAACAACAACTTAACCTTGTGTGAAGTGGAACTTTTAACAGGCAGAACTCATCAGATTAGAGCCCATATGTCCTCAATAGGTTGTCCCATTTTAGGTGACAATAAATATGGCAACAAAAAATTAAATCAAAAGTATTCCCTTTCAAAGCAATGTTTATATAGTTATAAATTAGCTTTTGATTTTACTACAGATAGTGGAATTTTAAGTTACTTAGACAAGAAAGATTTTTCCACAAATGATATTTGGTTTATGGATTATTTAAAATAATATTCACCAAAATCTAATAGTTGTATAATCTATTAAGGGGTGATTAAATGAGATGTTGGAGAACACAAAGGAAAATTTATTTTGCTTTTGCATTGGGACTGCTGATAGCATCAATTTTTCCTTATTGGTTAATAACTGACTGTTGTGCATTAATAATCATCCTTTTGTCATGTACATTATGTAGGAGGTAGTGGTATGAAAGTTATTGTTATTGATAATCCAAAGGTGTTAGGTGTTGTTCTTAGAAAAATTTATGGTATCAAAAAGCAAAAATCTGTTCAATCATAAATATTATGTAAAATTATATAAATATGACATATAAACGGTATGCATAATTAACAAATTATGCGTACCGTTTCTTTATTGTATAACGAAAACCCCCGATTGTATCGGGGGTTCAAAAAAGCTTTAGCGATGAGTATAAAAAACAAACTCCTTCTGCTATAATAAGAATGCGGTCTGGCCACTGCAATAAAAAACAGAAGGAGGTCATTCAAATGAATGATAACAATAGTTTATCACATACAAGTTGGAATTGCAAATATCACATTGTATTTACTACACTCATCTGAATCACACAAAGGCAATTTGGATGTGATAGCACCTGCTTCTCTCGTACCAGATATGTAACCGGTTGCCCGGAAGAACTCATCATAGTCCTCTTTGGTGCAACCTTTAATAAAGATATGACAGTAACGCTCGTCATTTTTTTCGACGATATAGATACGCTCCACAAAGGATTGTATCAGTGTTATAAGCACATCTGGCTGTGCGCCCTTTGCGTATTTACCGAAGGACAACAGCCTTTCTTTTATTTCTTCAATATTTCGGACAGCGTACATTTGATTTTGCTTGCTGTCCTCTAACTTTTCAAGTAGGATACCAACCTCTCGTAGTTCATTGGATAGCTCTTGTATATCTTCCTGAATAAAGCGTTTCAGGTCATCGCTTGCATCACGCATATTTTTAACCTGATTGAAAATTGCCGTTTTAAGCTGTGCTTTCTTTTTCTTCAGTTCGGTCAATTCCTGTTCGTTTTGCGAATTCTTAAAAATATCTGAAACTCGTTGGTTGAGAAGTTTGGTAAAATATTCGCTGTCCTCATCGGAAAGATTAGATAACTGCTGTACTACAAATTCATCAAGCAGTACACCGTCAACGGATTGGAAGGTACATTCGTTTTCACGGTAGCCGGGACAGACATATTTAAATCTCGGCTTATTGTTTGTCCAACGATTAGATTCGGAGATAACTCGCAGGCGTTTCCCACAATGCGGACAGTATACTAGCCCTGCCAGCAGAGCATTAGTCTTTCGGTGCGGGCGGTTGTACTTTTCTGCAATGGAATCAAGCATATTTTGTGTATCAATCCATTGTTGACTCGGAATAAAACCTTCGTGCCTGCCAACCGAGATAATCCATTTAGAAACAGGCTTTGCAGACATTAACTGCACAAATTTCGGAGAAATGAAGGTACTGTCAGCGTCCTCAAACTTTTCTTGGTCGGTCTTGTTATAGGCGGATAAGCCGTGCTGACCGTCAAACTCTGATAGATCAGCGCATACTCCACCACCGTTTTCGTAGAAATAGTTGTAGGCAATTTCATCAGCAACGCAGTAAACAGGATTTTTTAATAATAATCTTGTAGTGGAAGTGTTGAATTTGCTGCCGATCTTTGTGCGATAGCCAAGCTCATTCATCCTGTCTGCTGTTTTCTTAATAGAACGGGTTTCCGAAAATACAGCGTAGAGTTTTTGTATCATTGCTTTTTCTTCGGGAATGCTCTCCAAATAACTGTAAGCTGATTTGTTTTTGCCACTGCCGGTCTTTACACGCTTTACTGTGAAACCTGTGGGTGTATTTCCGCCAAGCCAGCGTCCGTCCTTAGCAAGCTCCATCATATTATCTGTAATACGCTCGGTCAGAGTATCACGCTCAAATTCCGCAACCACAGCAAAGATTTGAATGAATATTTTGGATACGCCGGAAGCGGTGTTGATATTGTTGGAGCAGATCAGCAAATCTACCTTATGCTTTTCAAGAAAATCAAGCAAGCGTAAAAGGTCGCTGGTCTTTCTGCCGATACGGTCTAACTTGTAGCAGACAACCGCACGTATTTTACCCATTTCGATATCGTGAAGCATACGCTGGAAATCAGGACGGTCGGAATAGTAACCGGAGAGACCTTTATCCTCATACTCCATAAAGTTGTAATTTTCATCAAGCCGAAGTTCTCTTTTGGCATATTCGGCACATTGCTTAAACTGTACGCCGATACTGTCGCCTTTATTTGTAATACGGGACTTTCGGGCGTAAATAGCTACGCCTCGATTGTCCTCATTGTTTCGTTTTTGTTTTTTCATTATAGTTGACCTCCTTACCATCTGATTATATCGCTACTCCTATAAGTGTTTCTATTGTGCGGCCTCGTTTTTGAAGGTCGTATAGAAGTAATCGTAAGGTTTCGACATCAAAGGCACGGATTTCCTGCTCAAGGTATTCCATTCTCTTGTTTTGGAAAGTGCGCAACGAATTTTCATAATCGTTTCCTCTGTGAATTACAGCGTTCATCTTAAAATCCATAGGCGCACCTCCTATCTTGAATCTCTGTCACGCAAGCGCTTTCGATGGTACGCTTCGCAGAGTTTTACAATGGTTTCTTCCATTTGAGTGGTAGTATAATCTTTTGGAAAATATTTTTGAATACGCTCAACAGGAATTTTTACACGCTCTTTCTGATTGGCTTTTTCTTCACTCATAATGGCGGATAACTGTTCTTTCGTGAACAATCCCTGCATACTGAGAGCCTTTAAACGCTGTGCCTGAGATAAATTAGGTGTGCAGTCGCTGTATTCCATTTCCGATAGTAGCATTGCCTGTTCTTTAGGTTGCAAATAGGAAAGTTCAACGGCGGGCGTAAAAGCAATTCTCCCTTTGTCTACCATATCTAAAATGTGCGGAATAAGTTTGGTCAGGCGAATATATCTTTTGACTTGTGTTGCGCTATCGTTTTCCGATATTTTTTCTACCGTCAACTTCGGACCAAGTTGGCCTGAAGTGAGGTCGGAGCGTTTCCCTTGATGTCGTAATGCTTCGGCTTTCAGCTTGTAAGCGAAGGCTTTCTCCGATGGAAAAATATGTTCTCGGTGCAGATTGCTGTCTACAACTGCAATGGCAGCGGTGTCACGATCAAGGGGAAGAATTAAGGCAGGGACTTCTTTTATCCCTGCCTTAACTGCTGCACGGAACCGTCTGTGTCCCGATACAATTTCATATTCATCTTCGGTATTTTCTTTTGGTCGGACAATTAATGGAGACAAAATACCTTGCTCCTGAATACTCTCGATCAAAGCGTTCATTTCTTCGTTGTCTTGAACCTTAAAGGGATGTCCCTCAAAGGGGAAAAGTTTTTCTATTGCAATATTTTTCGGTGTGTTTTTCATCGTTCATAATTCCTCTCTCTGTTTTTGGTTTTTACTTGTATTTCCATAGCACGCTCGGTTTCAAGCAATTTCAAGATATGCGGATACCGCTCGGTGATGGATTGTGCAGTTTTGAGATTTTCACGCAAAGGTTTTAATTTTGCAGAGATTTCTCTTGCCGCCGTTTTGTTCTGTTCTTTTTCTTCTTCTGATTTCGGGCGGCGGATACGGTTATAAATTTTCTGCCGTTCTGATTCCAAAGCAGAAATATCTGCGGATTTCTTCTCGATAAATGAAACAAGCTTCTGTGCGGAATCAATTTGATTCTCACAAAGAAGCTTGTATTCCTTTAAGGTTTGATCTAATTTTCTGACTTCCTGACGTAGTGCCGGAGATAGAGGCTTTGGGGATGACGGCTCTATATTATTGCCTGTAATCAGCTTCCAAAGCTCAATAATCAATGCAAACGCAAGCTGCATCCCGTCCATACGCTGCGCTTTGTTAAATTCGTATTCAAGCTGTAACAGCGGTGCATATCGTTTGGGAATGCGAATTGCGTAAAGAGTAATATTTTTCTGATTATCAATCAGCCTCTGCCGTATTTTCTCCTGCGTGTATTGCTCACCCAAAGAATCAAGACGGACAGAGCGTTTCCAACCGGGAGCAATAATGGAGGGATGACGGTAATCGTTGTTTCGGGCGTAAGAGTAGCCGAGATTTTTCAGGTATAAATCAAAGGCTTTCCAGTTGGTAGTATTTGAAATTGCTTCATCAATATCCCGTTTTAAAATATCTCGGTGAGTTAAACCGCCGCTTTTGTGAATCCAATAGTCTTTCTTTCGATTAACTGTGAATTTACTCGGCGGTAATACGCTTTTTCCTCGTTCCAAGCAAACTGCGTCAGAAATCTCTCTCAGCTTGTAATGGTCGGAAATATGGTTCTCAAATTTCCGACCAGTGCGAAAAGATACCGAATTAACCACAATATGATTGTGAAGATTATCTGTGTTCAGATGGGTAGTAACGACGATCTCATAATCCTTGCCCCACATACGCCTTGCAGTTTCCAGGCCAATTTGATGTGCTTCTTCGGGAGTAACCTCGCCGCTTATAAAACTCTGATACCCGTGATAGGCAACATTCCCGCCGAGCTTTCCGAAACGATGCTTAGTAGCCATCATATATTCGTATGCTCTTTGGTTCGGACAGTTGATACCCGAAATATACATCGTTTGATCCGTCTTTTTATCATCCTCAACATAACGGAGTGCTGCATATAAATCTTCATCCAAGAACTTTTTATCAGTGGTTTTGTCAGGGTTACGAGCATAGTCGATTACTTCTTTCAGCCTGTTTTTGACAGGCCAGAATCCGGTGGTAGCCACTCATCATTCACCTCGATTCCGTTTTTAAATTGCTTTACGGTTTCCTTTTCGGGCAGTAAAAGTACCGAATGAATTTCATCAATCAGCAAAAGCAATTTTCTTTCTACTTCGGGTGTAAGTTCTGATGTGTTGCAAAGCTCACACAATTTGTTATAGAAATCAAAAAAGACATCGGGGAGAACCGTTTTCGGTTCATATCTCAATGCCCTTTGCACAACATATTCACTGACGGATAAATTGCATTTATCTGCGATTTTCTTGATTTTTTCTTTGTCTTTCGGTTTGACTCGAATTTCTATTCGGGCAAATTTCTCTTTTGGATTTCTGTTCATAAAATTCCTTCTTTCTGTATTCGGGGTATTAGGGGTGTCCCCTAAAGAGTAAATCGGCTTAACAGCTGTTTTTGAGTTGGAACTTGCCGTACAAGTTCCCTGCTTGTTACAGTATGAGACACGCGTTACTGTCCTTCTTTTCTCTCGACCTTTCTCAAATAGGAAACACCGTTCTTTGCTTTCTCAAAAGTGAGCGTCAGCATTGCTCCTTCTTCAATCTCAGGGATACCAAGATAACCGGTGTTCTGCCAAGCGGAAGCAATAACCTTACTACCATCTTCAAATGTGAAGTACGCAAGAATATTTCGTTTCTTGCCCCAGCGCTTGTAGTCAAGGCGTGCCTTAAATACGCCGTCTCTCTCATTGGTCAGGTATTCGTCAACACAAATACCTTTTGCTTCAAGTTGTCTTAATGATGAATAAGCTCTCATAATATAAATCCTCCTTAATTTTGATTTGATGCCAAAATGATGCCACAGTGAATTTCAGAGCATAAAAAAAGCGGCATTACTCTGATGCCGTCATTCACTGAGAAACATATCGAGGGAATCCATAAGTTCGTTTTCTTCTTCGGACAGTATTTCAGTTGTCGGCTCGGCTTGTGCCTGTACTACCGATATGTTCCGCAAGCATTCTGCTATAGTTTCCCTTACTATCTCAGCTAAATTATTATCCTGCTCGAAATACCCATTGATTGCCGAAATTATGGCTTTGTTTTTTGAACCGGACAGGTTTTGCAAAAGCTCCCAAGCATTGCGGTCAGCTTCGTTATCCAAGTTAAACCTAAGGCTCATTCGTTTGATACTCATAACACACCGCCATTTTTAATCAATTTCATTTCCAGCATTCGTTCATAACCTTTAGCAGTAGCACAAATATCATCGTTTACAGTAATACGGCTTTCGTCATATTCGGCAAAGTTACGGATCATACAACCGCCTCCTCCGACAATATACAGCTTCATCAGTTTTGAATCGTAGCCGTGTTCACGCAGTATTGGTTATTGTTTTCAGATAGTCGCTGTCAATATCTGCTGTGCTGAAACGAAGCACACGGGTAATCATTTCTTCGGGCGGCTCTGCGTGATGAATTCTCATTAGATTCTCACGGATATGGAGCATACACTGGTGTGTTCCAAATTTCTCGGTAAAACAGCGGTGGGGGTTCGGTTTTTTATCATTGACGAACATAATATTCATCGTGCCGTTGCCAATATCGCAGAGCATATTTACACCTAAAAAATCGGATAGGTGATTGACAATAGCGGCAAATCCCTGTGGGTAAACATCTGCACCGACAATGCAGATATGATAATCCTTGCCTTTGAAATTAAAGTCAACTGTTTCGTTCTTCAGCAAATATCGTTTGAATTCTTCTCGCTGTTCGCTTACCCAAGTCAGCGGAAGCCCGGCGGCAATCAATACATCAGCAGAATAGATTTTTGCAATATTCAGCTCTCGTGCGATTGCGGCAAGCGTAAGAATATAATAATCCTCATCCAGCATTTTATCTGCTGAAAACTCCTTATGCTCTGCACTGATCAGATAGTATTTGTTATTCCAAACAAGCAGATTGTCTTTGAAAATTGGTTCTTTATCATATACGGTCACACCTGCCTGAAAACAGCAGTTTGCCGTTTTCATATTTCCGTAGCCGTGGTCAATACCGATGATATAGGTTTCTTTATATTTTTTCATTGCGATTGTCCTCCTTAATTTTAATGATTTTTGGGTTGGTTTTTGCGAAAACAGGGCAGACACCACTACTTATCATCAAACAGCTTTAGTGTCCGCATTGCATACATAGGGTGTTCTTAATTTTGATTTGCTGTGATTTTATCAGATTGTACTGCACCAAAAAGACCTCCTTTCTGCTTCTGCACATAAAAAGAACACCTACCGATTTATACATCAATAGGTGTTGTTAGATAATTTTCTTATTACTGAATCCCAAATCTTCACCACTGAACTTTTCGTAAGCCAAGCCAATCTTTCGGATTCTTTTGTGAATAGCACTGTGAGTTTTGAAACCTAATTCTTCTGCGATTTTTTCGAGTGTAACATCATCCATTCGCATTGTGAGTATTTTCCTGTCTGTTTCAGAAAGCGTGTCTAAAAATTTGTTGACTGCAATCGGTTCTAAAACCATACTCTCAACATTAACATTGTCATCAGGAATATCCCACTCCATTCCGTCTGTATTCTCTGCATATTTTTCTTTTATTTCATCAAGAGATTCAACGGATATTTTTGCACGAGTATGATACCACTTGCGGTAAAAATCAATTTTTTGTCGGCTCTTTCGATAATCAAAGTCTTCAAAGCAGCGATATTCTGCCGCCACAGCAATGATCTCATTCATATTGTGTTTTGCCATTATTTTAGGAACGAGCCAAGTGAATGTTTCTGAGATTTCTTCTTCGGATATATATCCGAGGTCTTCGTATACATTGCTGCTTTTTAATATCTCCTGTGACTTAGGGATAACCCCTTCGTCTTCCATTCCTTTAATCCAAATAGAAGCTGCGTGCGCATATCTCCAAGACGGCTCATATCCTGAATAAATATCCCTTTTTGCTCCAAGCCCCATAAAAGGCCACACCATAAAGGCGTAAGCGTCGATGATTACCAGCTTAAATAAATCACTTTCTATTATTTCTATGGCACGACGATCTTGAAGCAATTTTCTTGGATTTCTTGGAATACTGTTTATTTCTTCTCCGCACTTATCCAAAATGCTTTTGGGGATGAAATAGAACGCAGAAATATATTCTGCATTGCGAAACGGCGTGATTTCGCCGTTTTTTCTTTTTAATAATATTGGCATATTTTTTTGCCTCCTTTCCAGAGAGTATGTTCTCTATTAATTAAACGACATAGAAAACTTGTTTTGTTCCTAAATTATATATGAAAACATAAAAAATTTCAAACGGTTATAAGATATTTACAATTCGCTATAGCTTATGATATAATATATTATGTATAAGTTTAAAAGAATAGGGAGAACTGTACTATGGAAATTTCTGAAGTTATAAAAAATATTCGTTCCCAACTGAGTTTATCTCAAGAAGGATTAGCAAGAGAATTACATATGGGATTCACTTCAGTTAATAGATGGGAAAACAATAAATCAAAACCCAATCAGATTGCAAGACACGCTTTGGCAGAACTTTGCAGGAAAAATAATTTAGATCAGGAATTGATAGATTTATTAGAGAAAACAACTAAGTGAAAGGTGTCGCAATATGAAGAACGAAAAACAAATTGAACTGAGTTTTATTGAAAAACTTAAAGAGTTAAAGTATATATATCGAGAAGATATTAAAGATAAAGCCTCTTTAGAAGAAAATTTTAGAAAGCATTTTCAAGAACTTAATAGGGTTAGATTAAGTGATTCTGAATTTGCAAGATTGAAAGAAAGCATCATTACACCAGATGTGTTTTCAGCGGCAAAAATCTTGAGAGAAACGAACACATTTAAAAGAGATGATGATACACCTCTACAGTACACCCTTGTAAATACGAATGATTGGTGCAAAAACGAGTATGAGGTAATTAATCAGCTTCGTATTAATACAGAAAATAGTCATCATAGATACGATGTTATTATTCTTATCAATGGCATTCCTGTTGTACAGGTTGAATTAAAGTCGCTCCAAATTACTCCTAAAAGAGCAATGGAGCAGATTGTTGATTATAAAAATGATCCGGGAAATGGATATACAAATTCTTTGCTCTGTTTCATGCAGCTTTTTATTGTCAGCAATGAAAGTAATACCTACTATTTTGCCAACAACAACAAAGAGCATTTTGCTTTTGATGCTGATGAACGCTTTTTGCCTGTATATCAATTTGCCGATAAGGATAATAAAAAAATTACCCATTTGCACGATTTTTCTGAGGCTGTGCTGCGTAAATGTGCTTTGGGTGAGCTGATTAGCAAATATATGGTCTTAGTAGCAAGTGAACAGAAAATGATGATTATGAGACCATATCAAATTTATGCGGTTAAAGCCATTATGGATTGCATAGAGCAAAACAGAGGAAATGGCTATATTTGGCATACAACAGGAAGTGGAAAAACTCTTACCTCTTTTAAGGTATCTACCTTGTTAAAAGATAATCGCAACATAGCAAAATGTCTTTTTGTGGTAGACAGAAAGGATCTTGACCGACAGACCAGAGAGGAATTCAATAAGTTCCAAGAGGGATGTGTGGAAGAAAACACCAATACGGAAACTTTGGTAAAAAGACTTGTTTCGGAGGACTATCGAGATAAAGTTATTGTAACGACCATCCAAAAGTTAGGTTTGGCGCTTGACGACGATAATAAGCGGAGTAAAGAGAAAAAGAAAAAAGGTGAGCTTACATACAAAGAAAGATTGGCGCCTTTAAAAGATAGCAGAATTGCAATTATCTTTGATGAATGCCATCGTTCACAGTTTGGAGAAAACCATAAAGCAATCAAAAACTTTTTCCCAAAGGCTCAGCTGTTTGGATTTACTGGCACACCTATTTTTGAAGAAAATGCAACTTACAAGCAAATTGATGGAACAATCGGTTCTTATACAACTACGAAGGATATTTTTGAAAAAGAACTGCATGCTTATACGATTACTCATGCCATCGACGACAGAAATGTATTGCGATTCCATATTGACTACTTCAAGCCGCAAAATGACAGAGATGCTTCAAGAATCAATGAGGAACAACAAAAAAAGGCTGTGGTACAAACTATTCTGTCAAAACATGACGCTATAACAAATAATAGAAGATACAACGCTATTTTAGCTACATCATCAATCAATGATGCTATTGAATATTACAATTTGTTTAAAGAAGTACAACAAAATTGTATTGATGCCGACGACGGTGAATTTGTGCCATTGAATATCGCCTGCGTATTCTCGCCGCCGGCAGAAGGTAATAAGGATGTTCAGCAAATTCAAGAGGATCTTCCACAGGAAAAAGAAGATAACAAAAAAGAACCTGATAAAAAGAAACAAGCGTTGACCAGTATTATCAAAGACTATAATGAACAGTATGGAACCAGCCATGACATCAATAATTTTGATGTGTATTATCAGGATGTACAGCAAAGAATTAAAGACCAGAAATATACTAACGCAGATTATCCTCATAAAAACAAAATTGATATTACCATTGTTGTGGATATGCTGCTGACCGGTTTTGATTCTAAGTATCTGAATACTTTGTATGTAGATAAGAACTTAAAATATCATGGCTTGATTCAGGCATTTTCCAGAACAAATCGAGTTTTAAATGATACAAAACCTTATGGTAATATTCTTGATTTCAGAAGCCAGTCTGATGAAGTAGATAAAGCTATTGCTCTGTTTTCCGGTGAAAATAACAGTAACCGAGCAAAAGAAATATGGCTTGTTGACCCAGCACCAAAGGTTGTTGAGAAACTGGACAAGGCAGTAAGTGAATTAGAAAAGTTTATGGAATCTCAAGGATTGGAGTGCAAACCGGAAGAGGTAAACAACTTGAAAGGTGATGCCGCAAGATGTGAATTTATCAATAAATTCAAGGAAGTACAGCGTTTGAAAACGCAGTTGGAGCAGTACACGGAAATTGAAGAAAAAGACGCAGAAAAAATTGAGGAGCTGTTGCCGGAGGATACCCTGCGTGCGTTCCGTGGTGCTTATATTGATGTGGCACAAAGACTGAAATCTGAGCAAGGAAAAGAGAACGAGGATAAAAATTCTGAAGTTGAACAGCTCGATTTTGAGTTTGTTCTGTTTTCGTCTGCAATTATCGACTATGACTATATTATGGCATTGATTGCGAAATACACCCAGACCGAACCGAAAAAGCAAAAAATGAGTAAAGAACAACTCATCGGCATGCTTTCGGCTACTTCCAATTTGCTTGATGAAAGAGAAGATATTATCGAATATATCGATTCGCTTCAAGTTGGTGTGGCTTTGGATGAAAAGGAAATCAAAGCAGGGTATCAGAAATTCAGAGAGCAGAAAAACAATCAGGAAATCAATATTATTGCGAAAAAACACGGCATTGAAATCCAAAGTTTGCAAGCGTTTATTCAGGAAATCATTGACCGAATGATTTTTGACGGAGAAAAACTTGGCGATCTTTTGACACCGCTTGACCTAAGCTGGAGAGAAAGAACGCAAAAAGAACTGGATTTGATGGATGACCTGATCCCGTTGTTAAAGAAACTGGCAGATGGTCGTGAAATTGTGGGGTTGAATGCGTATGAGTAAGAAGAAAGAAATAGTGCCGAAGTTTAGGTTTCCGGAGTTTCAAAGAGATGGTATTGATTTTGTGCATGGAAATAAATTGTTCAAATCTATAACTAATAAAAATCATAATTCTGATCTACCTATTTTGGCGATAACACAAGATCAAGGCGCAGTACCACGAGATCAAATCGAATATAATGTTACGGTAACTGATAAAAGCTTGTCTAATTACAAAGTAGTTGAAGTTGGAGATTTTATCATTAGTTTGAGATCATTCCAAGGAGGAATAGAGTACTCACGCTTTAAAGGAATATGTAGTCCGGCATATATTATTTTGAGAAAAAGAGAAGAAAATATCTCAGAATTATATTATAAATATTTTTTTAAAACATGGAGGTATATTCAGAGTTTGAATAGGAACTTGGAAGGAATACGAGATGGAAAGATGATTTCTTATAGTCAGTTTTCTTCCGTAAAAGTTCCATATCCTCGTTCATTTAAAGAACAACAAAAGATTGCTGATTGCCTATCCTCCATTGATGAACTGATTGACGCAGAAAGCAGAAAACTGAAAGCGTTAGAAAAATATAAAAAAGGTTTGATGCAAAAGCTGTTCCCTGCGGAGGGAAAAACACTGCCTGAATGGAGATTTCCTGAGTTTCAAGGGTGTGGAGAATGGAAATCTAAATCTATAGGAAAGGCTTGCAAAATGTTTAGTGGAGGAACGCCAGATACTTCAAAAAAGGAGTTTTATGGAGGTACAATTCCTTTTATTAGATCGGCAGAGATAAATAAATCTTCTACAGAACTTTTTATTACAGAAGAAGGGTTCAAAAATTCTTCTGCAAAAATGGTGAAAAAAGGTGATATATTAATAGCCTTGTATGGAGCAAATAGTGGAGAGGTTGCTTTGTCTAAAATTGACGGTGCTATAAATCAAGCAATTTTGTGTTTAAGACATGAAACAAACAATGTGTTTGTATACCACTATTTTACTCATATGAAAAACTGGATCATTTCAAAATATATTCAAGGGGGACAAGGGAATCTTTCGGGACAAATTATAAAATCTGTGAATTTATATTTTCCAAAAGCAGAAGAACAACAGAAAATTGCAGATTTCTTGTCAGAGATAGATACCATGATTACAGGGCAGTCAAACAAAGTGGAACAGTTAAAAGCACATAAAAAAGGATTGATGCAGGGATTGTTTCCTTCTTTTGAGGAGGCGGATGTATGAGTATAAATGTACCGGAAAAGCTGTCTAAACAGGAATATAACGGTCTTCTTAATGATTTGAAAAAATTTGATTTAACTAAATACACAGATCTGATTAAAGAAAATTATAAAAAGCCAAAAGGAGAAACAGAGTATTCCTTAAAAGATGGTATTGCTGAGCCAATTCGCATCAATTTAGATTATGTGCTTAAACGGATTTCAGATAAGCAAGTGTTCGACAACCTGCAAGAAATCGCCCGATATTTAAGGATGCTGCTGGAAGATAAAAAATATGTTTTACTATTTGCCTATAATGGTACCGGCAAAACAAGGTTGTCCGCCGAATTTAAGACATTAGGGCAGACGCTGAATGAAGAAACGGGAGAAAAAACGGCAGACACATTATATTATAATGCTTTTACAGAAGATCTCTTTTACTGGGATAATGATTTAGAAAATGATACTGAGCGATTTTTAAAATTGAATAGACACTCTCGGTTCTTTTCTGGCCTGAGAGATTTGGAAATGGAAAGCAGAATTCGCCCCTTTTTACATCGTTATGCCGATTTTGATTTTACCATTGATTATGATGAATATAAAATTAGCTTTTATAGGAATGTTGTGATCGACGGAGTCAGTCAAAGAATTGACAATATCAAAGTTTCCCGTGGCGAAGAGAATATATTTGTCTGGTGTTTTTTCTTGGCTATTATGCAGTTAGTTGTGGATAAAGTAGAATCCTATGATTGGGTCCAGTACATTTATATTGATGACCCAATTTCATCTCTGGATGATAATAATGCAATTGCTGTGGCAAGTCATTTAGCAACTTTAATGAGTGGCGCAGATATAAAAGTAATCGTGTCGACACATCATGCGTTATTTTATAATGTTTTGTGCAATGAAATTGCAAAGGCGGAAAGACTGTTTTTTCAAAAGCTATCAGGAACTGGTTACATATTAAAGGATACAAGTAAGACTCCTTTTTTTCATCATGTTGCTTTGCTGAAGGAATTAAAGAAGGCTGCTGATTCGGGAGAACTCTATACTTATCACTTCAATATTCTTCGGAACATTTTGGAAAAGACGGCATCTTTCCACGGATATAAAGATTTCTCATCGTGCTTAAGAAAAGAAGATGAGGATTCCGTCGTGTATAGAAGAATAATAAATCTGTTAAGCCATGGTAACTATTCGATTTTCGATCCAAAAGAAATGGTCGAAGAAAACAAAGAACATTTTAAAAGAATACTGAATGATTTTTTGGAAGATTACAAATTTAATCAAAATATATTTGATACAGAGCAAGTACAGGAGGACAACTGATGAATGACACACAACAAAAACAGTTAGGCTCAACATTATGGGCGATTGCTGACAAACTGCGTGGCGCAATGAACGCCGATGATTTTAGAGATTATATGCTGTCTTTTCTCTTTTTGCGCTACTTGTCCGATAATTATGAAGAGGCAGTAAAAAAGGAATTGGGAAGTGATTATCAGAAAAGTGAGCTTGAAATTCAAAAAAATGCAGAGGATCTTGATACCTATATTGACGAGCTTAAATCCGTTATTACCCAATACAGTAGATCGCTTTCTCCGGAAAAATTAGGGTTACATGAAGACAAAAAAGACCATCAAAAAATTGAAAAAGCAAGACAAGATTTTGTAGATGATAATAATAAGATGCTCTATAGCCACAATATAATCCCGCTTGCAGTCTGGTATATTCGCAATTTGGATCAAGTTGATATGCTTGAAAAACAAATGCGACGTAAAATTCATTATGTGATAAAACCGGCATATTTGTGGAGTAATATCTATGAATTGGCACGAACACAAAATAGTCAATTGCTGAAAACTTTGCAGAGTGGCTTTAAATATATTGAGAATGAGTCGTTTGAAAGCAGATTTCGTGGATTGTTTTCAGAAGTTAATCTGGATTCCGATAAGCTCGGGAAAAATTATGGTGAACGCAATAGCTTACTATGTTCGATTATTACAGAAATCGCAAAAGGACTTGCCGAATTTCCAAATGAAACAGATATTCTGGGTGACGCCTACGAATATTTGATTGGCCAGTTTGCTGCTGGTTCTGGTAAAAAAGCGGGTGAATTCTATACCCCGCAGCAGGTTTCAACTATCCTTTCCCGAATTGTATCTCTTGATAGTCAAGATCCAAGCACCGGAAAAAAGAGCAAACTAAGAAACGTACTCGATTTTGCCTGTGGTTCAGGTTCTTTGTTAATTAATGTACGAAAACAATTTGGTGCAAATGGTATCGGTCAGATCTATGGGCAGGAGAAAAATATTACTACCTACAACCTTGCTCGTATGAATATGTTACTTCATGGTGTAAAGGATTCTGAATTTCAGATTCATCACGGAGATTCATTATTAAATGATTGGAATATCTTAAATGAGATGAATCCTGCAAAAAAATGCAGTTTGAAGCAGTGGTAGCCAATCCGCCTTTCAGCTATAGATGGCAACCCAAAGAAGAAATGGCAGAAGATTTTCGATTCAAGAATTACGGACTTGCACCAAAGTCAGCGGCAGACTTCGCCTTTCTATTGCATGGCTTCCACTTTTTAAGTGATGATGGAACAATGGCAATTATTTTGCCGCATGGTGTACTGTTCCGTGGTGGCGCTGAGGAAAAAATCAGAACAAAACTTCTCAAAGATGGAAATATTGATGCTATCATAGGTTTGCCGGCAAATTTGTTTTTCTCTACGGGTATTCCAGTGTGTATTCTGGTTCTTAAAAAATGCAAGAAATATGATGATGTGCTAATTATCAATGCAAGTGAGTATTTTGAAAAAGGGAAGCGTCAAAATACGCTTTTACCTGATCATATTGATAAGATCATTGAAACATACCAATACCGAAAAGAAGATGACAAAAAATATTCCCGCCGAGTTTCTATGGAGGAAATCGAGAAAAATGGATATAACCTAAATATTTCTCGTTACGTCAGCACTGCGCCCGAAGAAGAAATCGTTGATATTGAAGAAGTACGGCAGGAGCTTGAAAAAATTGAGAATGACATTAATGTGGCAAAGGCTCGGCATAATGAGTTTTTGAAGGAATTGGGATTGAATTTATTACCATAATAAGAAAGAATCAGTTGTGATGTTTTGCAACTGATTCTTTCTTATTTATACATAGATTATTTCAGCATTAACTATTGCGGTAGCTCTTTCTCGAATATTATTGAGTTGTGAACACCAAAGCATTGGATTTCTTTCCTTTTCTTCTGTTATATGTTCGCTTTCTGTTAGTTGCTTTACGATTTGAAGAAACATATTTTCAGCCTGATTTTCAATATCGACAAGATAGTCGTTTAGTTTCCCGCTTGTCAATAGGTTCATATAAATAATTTTATGGTGCTGTTTTAAATATCTTGCGTGTCGCTGCCCCCATACTCCGATCGGCTGACCTTGTTGTTCTGGCAAACGGAGATTTGGTATCAGGTAATCTCCAACTTGCGTATAAGTACCGCCCATTTGTTCAAATAATGACTTTTCCATAGTATTTTCCTCCTGTATTTTAGTGTACTTTTATTTTAAATAAAGACAGGTAATAACACCAATGTGCCGATAAAAAATACAGCGTACCTGCTATATCACAGATACGCTGTATTTTCATATATTTATTTCGGGATATGTATTTACTAATTGCCGAAACATTTTTCTTGACGGCTGTCGTGAACCGCCCTCCCACTTAGAATAGATACTCAAACTAATACCTGCTTTTTCAGCAAAAGTTGCTTGATTTAATCTGTGTGCTTTTCTGATTTCACGAAGTCTATCACTGTATGGATAATCCATAAATTGAGCAAATTCATCGAAGAGCATATTTCTATCAATCTCAAGGATTTTAGCCATAGCAACGGCTGTTTGATATGGTATCGGGAATCGTTCACGCTCATACATTAACACTGTTGCGGGTGCAATTCCTACACTCTCGGCTAACTGTCGTGTGGTTAAACACTTTCGCTGTCGGTAGTATTTTAGCATTGCCGCAGGAGTGTGTTCTGTAGGAACACCTTCAAAGCAAAAGTGTAAATGCATTAACATTTTCCCGTGCTTATATTCATATAAGTCTGTGTGATTGAGAATAGTGTCGTATTTGCCCCAAAGTATAGAAGAAAGATATTCTATGGTGAAAATAGAGCTGAAA
>ERZ838118.199-NODE-199-length-82558-cov-8.306595_pt1 | contig 82558 bp, 60 predicted proteins | sample MGYA00519863_ERZ838118 | MGnify/ENA primary metagenome ERZ838118 (study PRJEB31850, sample SAMEA3708827) | human gut metagenome | biome: human gut; feature: human-associated habitat; material: faeces | place: China | collected 2014 ...
CCGCGGGCGGCCGCGTCATCGGCCTCTTCCAGGGCCTCCCGGGCGCCTTGGGCCAGCCGCGTCGCCTCGCCGCCGTGGGGCGTGAGCAGTGTCGAGCGCCCGGCGGCGGCCCGCTCGCGGGGCAGGCGCAGGCCGGTGGCGTTGGCGAGAAGCCCGAGGGCGCCCCCGTCGATGAGCAGAGGGGCCTCCCAGCCCCGCACTGTCTCCATGAGAAGCGAGGTGAGGGAGGTTTCCGCCGCGTCGAAGCCGCAGCCGATGACGCAGGCCGTCGGGTGGCCCGGCCGGGGCGCCGGCGCCTTGGCCGGCTTCCACGTTCTCCAGTCGCGCACCACCAAAGACGGCCGCCAGCCGCGCACGGTGATCATCGATTTCCCGGCGCAGAACACCTCGGTGTAGCCGGCCCCGGCACGCTCGCCGGCCGCAGCCGCCAGGCAGGCCGCGCCGGGGTAGGCGGCCGATCCGACCATGAGGCTCAAGTGCCCGCGGGTGTACTTGTTGGCATCTGTGGCCGGATGCGGCAGCAGACAGGCCAGCTCGGCATTGCTCCGGCCGGGGGCCATTTTCAGATCCTCTGCGTCTTCCATCTCTTCCACACCTTCCAAATAATGAGCGAAACCCTCATGAAACGCAGCGCCAACGCAGCGCAATCCTGTCGGAAACGGGACGGCCGCGCGGCGTAATTCTCATGTTCCCGCTTCTAGAATGAATATCGTCACCGTAGCACACTGCGATGGCGGATAGCCAAAGGGTTAAGGAGTTGTGATTATCATGGACATCAAGGTAGGACGCAACTGGGGCCTGTTCGCCGCGGGCATCGCTCTGGTCATTATCGGATTCGTGCTGCTCATGGTGCCGGGGCTCACGCTGGTGAGCATCGCTGTCATCGCCGGCTGCATGTTTCTGGCCGCGGGCATCGTGGATGCCTACGCTTACTTCAAGTACCGCGAGGCCGAGGGGCTGTCCGGCTGGGCGCTCGCCTACGCCGTCTGCGACATCATCCTGGGCGCGCTGTTCATCGTGCACCCCATAGCGTCGGCCGTGGTGATTCCCTGGGTCATGGGCATCTTCGTGGTGGCCTACGGCATCTTCGAGATTGTGGCCGCGGTTCGCTTCCGCGACGCGCTTCCCGGCTGGGGCTGGGTGCTGTTCGCCGGCATCGTGTCGCTGTTCTGCGGCATCGCGTTCTTCCTGTGGCCGGGCACCTTTGCGCTGTTCTTGGGCTTCTTCCTGATGGCCCGCGGCGTGCAGATGGCCGTCTACGGCGTGTCGCTGCCCCAGGCGACCATCGTGGCCCACACCCACTAGGAAGTGCGCGCCCTCGGGAGGAGTTGCGCTCTGAGGAAGCGACGCCCGCTAGGCGAGGAATTGGCGGCACTACGGCCGCGCCAGTGATACCATAGGCGCGAAGAGATTCGAGGCCCGGAAACGCTTCCGGGCCTCTTCATGCGGAAAGCGAGGAATCATGGCGGAGCAGGGCAATCTGTTCGAAGGGCAGGATCCGGCGGCGCGGGCCGAGGCGCTCAGGCGCGAGATCGAGCATCACAGCTACCAGTACTACGCCCTGGACGCGCCCACCATCTCGGACGCGGCTTTCGACTCGCTCATGCGGGAGCTGCGCGAGATAGAGGCGGCGCACCCGGAGCTGGTGACGGCCTCCTCGCCCACCCAGAGGGTCGGCGGGTATGTGGGCGAGCAGTTCGCGCCCGTCGTGCACGAGCGGCGCATGTACTCGCTCGACAACGCCATGGACTTGGACGAGCTTGACGAGTGGATGGAGCGCACCGCCGAGGCCTGCGGAGGGGCGCTTCCGCCTTTGTGCTGCGAGCTGAAGATCGACGGCAGCTCCATCGCGCTCACCTACGAGGACGGCGTGCTCGTGCGGGCGGCCACCCGCGGCGACGGCACCACCGGCGAGGACGTGACCGTGAACATGCGCACCGTGCGCGACGTGCCCCTGCGCCTGCGCGACGAGGCGCGCGGTGCCATCGCGCCGGGGGTGGAGACGCTGGAGCTGCGCGGCGAGGTGTACATGCCGAAGAAGAGCTTCGAGGCCTTGAACGCCGCCGCCGAGGAGGAGGGCCGCGCCCCCTTCGCGAACCCGCGCAACGCCGCCGCCGGCTCGCTGCGCCAGAAGGACCCGGCCGTGACGAAGATGCGCGACCTCTCTACCTTTATGTACGCCATCGCCGATGACGCCGCCTTGGAGGTGGAGGGCCAGTGGGAGCTTCTGCAGTGGCTGCGGAAGGCCGGCTTCCACGTGAACCCGGACGTGCGGCTGTGCACCACGGCCGAGGAGGTGCGCGGGTTCTGCCGCGAGTGCCTGGATCGGCGCGAGTCGCTGCCCTACGAGATCGACGGCGTGGTGGTGAAGGTGAACGACTTCGCCCGCCAGCGAGCCATGGGATTTACCGCCCGCGCGCCGCGCTGGGCCATCGCGTTCAAGTTCCCGCCCGAGGAGAAGACGACGCTTCTGCGCGACATCACCGTGCAGGTGGGGCGCACCGGCGCGCTCACGCCGGTGGCGGAGCTGGTGCCCGTGGTGGTGGCCGGCTCCACGGTGGCCCGGGCGACGCTGCACAACCTGGACGAGGTGCACCGCAAGGACGTGCGCGTGGGCGACACGGTCATCGTGCGGAAGGCGGGCGACGTGATTCCCGAGGTGCTGGGGCCGGTGCTCTCGCTGCGCAGCCCCGAGGCGCGCATCTGGGAGATGCCGAGCGTGTGCCCGAGCTGCGGCAGCCCCGTGGTGCGCGACCCGGGCGAGGTGGCCTTCCGCTGCATCTCCATCGACTGCCCGGCCCAGGCGCTGGAGCGGCTTCTGCATTGGGCGAGCCGCGGGGCGCTCGACATCGACGGCATGGGGGAGGAGATCGTCTCGCGGCTCGTGGAGAGCGGGCGCGTGGCGGACGTGGCCGACTACTACTCGCTTTCGGAAGAGGAGCTGGCGAGCTTGGACATGGGCCGCGTGAAGGCCGACGGGGAGCCGGTGCGCCTCGGGCACACGGTGGCGAAGAAGCTCGTGGCGGCCATCGAGGCGTCGAAGGGCCGCCCGTTCGCGCGCGTGCTGTTCGGGCTGGGCATCCGGCACGTGGGCAAGACGACAGCCGAGGCCATTGCGGCGGCCTACTCCTCTATGGACGCGCTCGCGGCGGCCGGGGAGGACGAGCTGGCGGGCATCTACGGCGTGGGGCCGAAGGTGGCCCACGGGATGTGGTTGTTCTTCCGCACGCCGGACAACGTGTCGGTCATCGAGCGGTTGCGCGCGGCGGGCGTGACCATGGCCGATGAGGCCGTCGTCCCGGGCGAGGAAGTGCCCCAGGTGCTGGCGGGCCTTACCTTCGTGCTGACGGGGACGCTTACGCACTCGGGCATGACCCGCGACGAGGCCGGGGCGCGCCTGAAGGCCATGGGGGCCAAGGTGTCGGGATCGGTGTCGAAGAAGACGAGCTTCGTCGTGGCGGGGGAGAACGCGGGCTCGAAGTACGACAAGGCGGTGGCGTTGGACGTGCCCGTGCTGGACGAGGCGCAGCTATTGAACCTGCTGGAGACCGGGGAGGTTCCGCGCGAGGTGTAGGTGCGGGGCTTCCGGGGGCGGAGCCGCGGGGTACTGCTCAGTCGCTCAGACAGTCCTCGATGGTATCGAAGGCGTCGGGCGATCCTCGTCCCACGCCCCTTGCGCCTTCGATACCATCTGCGGAACTCGCTTTGTGAGCAGCACCCCGCGTCTCCGCCGGACTCAACTTCTCTTCTGACTTCATTTGTCATGAATGGGGAAGGCGTGAACGGGGCGTGGGGGTTCGGTTTAGTTCTCGCGCACGGGGCGTGAACTGAAGGCGGGCAAGTTGTGGAGGGGGTTGGCGGGCGCGTCTTCCTCCTTTAGGCTTCGGCCCCATGGTTATGTTCAAAGCGCACACCAAGGCCGCGGGGATGATTGTCGCGGCTGCTCTTCTGGCGGCGTTGTGCACCGCCTTCTCCCATCCTGCGGCCTATGCGTCCGAGGTGGAAAGTCCCTTTACGAAGACTCAGGACTTCGCCCGCGAGATAAAAGAGTACGTGGGCGATGTGGCCGACGAGGCGGCCGCCCAAGCTGAGGCTGAGGCGCTCGAGGGCCGGCGGCAGTCGGTCGTCGCCGAGGCTGATGCGCAGCTCGGGGTGCCGTACTCCTACGGCGGCACGACCCCTTCGGGCTTCGATTGCTCCGGGTTCACCCGCTGGGTGTTCTCCCACGCTCTCGGTCGCGAGCTGCCGCGCACGGCTGCCGAGCAGAGTGCGCTGGGCGTCGGGGTCTCGCTGGATGAGCTGGTACCCGGCGACCTTCTGTTCTGGGGATCGGGCTCGGGCGTCTATCATGTGGGCATCTACGCCGGCGACGGCGAGTACATCCACGCCTCCACGGGCGGCGGCCGCGTCATGCGCGCCACCTTCGATTATTTCGCCCCCGACTTCGCCAAGCGCGTCATCGAGTAAAGATGACTCCGCTTATCAGCGAAAACGGCCATCGGGCAGGGGTTATTCAAAAACTATATTTGTTGCCTTTGCGAGGATGCCGTGCGAATTCTGCGATAAAATGCCAGTTCAGAAACGGTGGAGGCATCTTACTTGCCAAATGATCTGCTGATTTACCCACTCAACATCTGTCAATAAGTGCAAATTACCTGTTGGACAGCCCTTCTCTTCACGTTATAATGCAAGCTTCCAGGCATTTTATTGCCCTGGTTTTGCGCACCCAAATGCGCAAATGCGAAACGACGACGATAGAGGAGGCACGATGACTTCACCGAGGGAGGCAGTATCTATTCTCACTGCTGCGGCGCTGGTCGTTGCCCCTGTGGGCGGCGTGGCCGCAACGTACACCACCGGCTATGCCGAGGACGGCGATGGGCATACCATTAAGGACAACCGCGGTCACGATATTCCGGCCAGCTACGAAGAGGCCATCGCGTGGGTCAGCGAGGGTAAGACCCTTTATAAGTCCTGCGTCGATTACATGGCGGCCAATGCTGGGCAGTTCGGTAATCTGACGGAAGAGCAACGTGCGGAGTTGTGGAACCTGGCGACCGATGACGAGCCGGTTACGATAGAAACCGAGACGCCGGAGCCAGAGCCGGAGACCGATCCCGTGGAAACCACGTCGGTACCCGAGAAGACGGAGACGCCGGTTCAGTCCGAGGTGCCGGATACGGATAATCCAGGCATGGAGGAGCCCACGGCTCCCGAAACGCCGACGGATCCTGTTGAACCCGGCGGGTCGACTGACCCGGTGGATTCTACAGATACGACCGATTCCGTTGATCCGACGGATCCAGATGCGCCGACCGACCCGAACCAGCCTCCTGCTTCGACTGACCCGACGGATCCGACGAACCCCGTTGACCCTGAGGATCCGACCAACCCGACCGATCCCGTCGACCCCGATAATCCGGGTGAACCGGTTGATCCCGTCGACCCGGTCGATCCGGTCGATCCCGTCGATCCCACGGATCCGACCGACCCTGCCGAGCCCACCGATCCCGACCAGCCCGCGAAGCCGGACGAGCCGGTCATCGACACGGACAACCCGGTGGATTCCGGTCAGCAGAAGCCCGGCAACGCCGGCGGCGTGACGGACGAGTCGCATACGGCCGCCGTCATCAAGGGACAGGCCCAGACACCGCTCAAGCAGGTGGCCGTCACGGTGCCTTCCATCTCCTTCACGCACATCGACAACTCGGCCTATGTGGCGCGCCACTACAGCGAGGACCTCACCACCGAGAAGTTCATCTCGCTGGTGGGCGAGTCGGCCCGCACCATCGCCGCCGAGAACGACCTGTACGCGTCGGTCATGATCGCCCAGGCCATTCCGGAATCCGCCTCCGGCAACTCCACGCTGGCCCAGGCGCCGAACAACAACCTGTTCGGCATCAAGGGCACCTACCACGGCAACTCGGTGCAGCTGCCCACTCGCGAGGACGACGGCACCGGCGCCACCTACACCATCATGAGCGACTTCCGCCAGTACGAGACAGTGGACGAGTCGCTTTCCGACTATGCCGACCTGCTCAGCAACTCCATGGGCGATTTCTACGCGGGCGCGCGCAAGTCGAACTCCGACAGCTTCGTGGACGCGTGCGACTTCCTCGTGGGGCGCTATGCCACGGACATCTTCTACTCAGAGAAGCTGCAGGATCTCATCGAGACCTACGACCTCACCCGTTTCGACGTGCCGCTGACCTACGAGCTGGTCGACACCTTCGTGCTGCCGGTGAAGGACGAGGTCACGGGACTGGACAAGTACCTCGATCCGGTGACCGACAAGGTGGAATACGAGGCGCTCGTGGCCGAGTACCGCGACTACGTCGCTCGCACGAGCGAGTACCAGCAGGCGCTCGCCGAGTGGGGCCAGCAGATGGCGGCGGCCGAGGAGCTCTACCACGTGCCGGTGTATCTGGAGAAGCCCTCCATGCCCGCGGCGGACACGCCGATGCAGCAGCACCAGGATGCCATCGACGCCGAGCGCTTCGAGGGCTTCGACACACTTATTGCCACGGGCCAGCCCCTGCCGGTGCGCGAGGCCCGCACGTTGAACGATCTGACCGCCTGCGCGAACTCGTTCCTCGGCGTGCCGTATCTGTGGGGCGGCACGACGCCGGCCGGTTTCGACTGCTCGGGTCTGGTGCAGTACTGCTACCGCGAGGTGTTCAACATCGAGCTGCCCCGCACCACCTACTACCAGTGTGAGGTGGGCGTGGAGGTGCCCTTCGAGGAGCTGCTTCCGGGAGACTTGCTGTTCTTCGCCGACGGCGGGGACGTGCACCATGTGGCGATGTATCTGGGCGACGGCTACTATGTTGAGGCGCCGCACACGGGCGATGTGGTGAAGATCACGGCTATGAACGACAAGCTGCCGGATTTCGCCAAGCGCGTTGTGGATGTGCGGGCCATCGATATGAGCGAGTTCACTGACGAGCAGCTGGCGCAGTTCGTCGAGCGCGAGAAGTACCTTCAGGAGCGCGAGCAGCGTCTGGGCGTGACCGACGAGACGCTCGCCGAGCTCACCGAGTGGCTTCGCGGCCTCGAGTTCTAGGCCGCCGAACGCCGCGTGGGAGTAACTCTGCGACATTTCGTGGTGCTGGGCCTTCTTGCCTTTGCGGTGACGTACCTCTGCGTCCCACTGGCAAGAAGGCTCGCGCTGCGTTTGGATGCCGTTGACTACCCGAGCGCGCGCCGCGTGAACAAGCGCCCCACGCCGCGCATGGGCGGGGTGGCCATGGCGGCGGGCATCGCGGCGGCGCTGATCGTTGAGGTGGCCGGTGAGTACTTCCTCGGTTGGGCCGGGTTCTACATTCACGGGACCGGCGGCGACATCAACCACGCCGGCGTCATGTGCGGCCTGCTCATGATCGTGTGCGTGGGCGCTATGGACGACGTGTACTCCCTGAAGCCCAGCGTCAAGTTCGCGGGGCAGATTCTGGGGGCGAGCGTCATCGCCGCATCGGGGCTTCTGCTGTCGAGCATCGCCAATCCTCTGGGGGCGGGCTTCATCCAATTCGGCTGGCTGTCCTACCCACTGACGGTGCTCTATCTGGTGTGCTTCATGAACGTCATCAACCTCATCGACGGCCTGGACGGTCTGGCGGCGGGCATTGCCGCTATTGCGGCGCTCTTCCTGTTCCTGATCGCCTTTGGGCGCGGGTTGGAGGAGACGGCGATGCTGTCGATCATCCTGCTGGGCGTGACGCTCGCGTTTCTGCGCTACAACTTCGCGCCGGCGAGCATTTTCATGGGAGACTCCGGCTCGCTGCTCTTAGGCGCCATGATCGGCGTCATCTCGCTCATGGGCGTCATGCGCTCGCCAACGGTCATCGTGCTGGCGGTGCCGCTCGTGATAGCGGCCATACCCATCGCCGACACGGCGGCGGCCATTATCCGCCGCGTGTACCACCATCAGCCTATCCAGCAGGCCGACCGGAAGCACCTGCACCATATGCTTTTGCGCAAAGGCTATGGCGTGCGCAAGAGCGTCGTCATCGTGTACGCCTGGACGGCGCTCTTGGGCGTGGGCGCCTGGGTCATGAGCAGCACTCACGGCCTTGCCGTGTGGGTCATGATCGCCATCATGCTGGTGGGATCGTTTTTAATACTGTGGCGCCTCGGCATCTTCGATCAGGTGCTACGCCACCACTACCACGGCCGACACACCCGCCAAGAGGACAAGCCCCGCTGGTACGGCCGGCACGGGCGGTAGGGAATGGAAGAGCTGTCCAAATACGCGCTCTTTGATGGACGGCTCTATAGGTGCCTCGGAATGCTCCCCCATGTTGGGGGCGGTCCAACGCCATCGGTCGTGATCTGCGAATCGCCCGAAGGCGACCGGCGCTATGCGACGGGCGAAGAGTGGTCTCGTGTGGCGCGGGCATTCGATGAAGAGGCGAGTGCCCAAGGTCTGGTTACGGCAGTGAGCCCGGCTCCTGACAAGTTAAGTTTGTTCCGAAGCCTGTTCAAGGGTCGCGAGGACGTGCACGCCCATGGTTATCGGCGCAAAGATGGGGGCATCGCCTATGCGCCTGCTTGCTCTAACGAGTGGGTTCGCGGTGTGTGCCCGAAATGTCAGAACGTGCGGTCGAAGTGCGCCGATTGCCCGTCGCGGTCGTTCGCGCCGCTGAGCGATCGCGAGCTGATAGACCATTTCAAAGGACGCGATCCCTCTTTCAGGGATGTTGTAGGTCTTTATGTTCTCGATAGCGAGTGCAAGACGTCAGTGCTCGTGGCCGATTTCGACAAGGCAGGGTGGCGGGAAGCCGTCTCCGCCTATCGTGATGCAGCGGAGCGGCTGGGGACCCCAGTTGCTGTGGAGAGGTCTCGCTCAGGCAATGGAGGCCATGCTTGGGTTTTCTTCGATGAGCCTATAGCAGCCTCTTTGGCGCGCGATCTGGGGAGTGCGGTAATAAGCGAGGGCATGGCCCACGACGTGGCGCTCTCGTTTTCCTCCTATGACAGGATGTTCCCAACGCAGTCGACTATTCCTGCTGGGGGCTTCGGGAACCTGATAGCGCTTCCTTTTCAGGGTGTAGCCCAGCGCCAAGGGAATTCGGTGTTCGTGGACAAGGCGTTCGAGCCTTACGAGGATCAATGGTTCTTTCTCTCGAGGGTCACGAAGGTAAGCGAAGAGAAGGCGAGAGAGGTGGTGAAGCGAAGCGCTGGAGGCCCGTTGGGTGGATTGGCCTATGGACGCCAGATAGCGCGCTCCGGTTCGGATGACGAGCCGTGGAAACACCCCAAGAGAGCCCCGTTGACCTCCAAAGACTTTCCTCCGATGGTTTGTGTCGTCAAGGCGGACATGCTTTACGTTCCCAAAGAGGGACTGTCACCAGCGGCGCGCAATCGGCTGCTGCGACTTGCCGCCTTCGGCAACCCGGAATTTTATCGTGCGCAGGTCATGCACCAATCGGTGTTCGGAAAGCCAAGGATCATTTCCCTCGCCGAGGAACGAGGCGGATATATCGCGTTGCCGAGAGGCGCGGAGAAGAGGCTCGTCGAACTCTTGAAAGAATCCGGCGCTTTTTATCGAGTAAGGGACGAACGCTTTGTGGGACCTGTCATTCGGATGAGTTTCAATGGCGAGCTGCGGGACGGCCAAGCAGAAGCGGTGGAGCGGTTGCTCGAGTTCGAGAACGGGATTCTCTCGGCTCCTACAGGGTTTGGCAAGACCGTAATAGGAGCTGCTGTTATAGCGCGGCTCAAAATGCCGACGCTGGTGATCGTGCCGAAGACGGCCCTCGTGCCCCAATGGAAGGAGCGGCTCGGCGAGTTCCTAGACATCGATGAGGAGCTGCCACCGTTGCTCACTCCGACCGGTCGCAAGAGCCGTCGGAAGCGATCGCTCATTGGGCAGATCGGCGGAGGGAAAAACGAACGAAGTGGGATCATCGATATCGCCACCTTCCAATCTTTGGTTGAAAAGGACGACGGGGGCTGCCCGAGAGCGAAAGGCTTCGTTAAGGAATACGGGCTTATTGTCGTTGACGAATGCCATCATGGAGCGGCGCCGCAGCTCGAATGTATTTTGAAAGCGGTGAACGCGCAAAATGTCTACGGGCTGAGTGCTACGCCGAAGCGCGCTGATGGGCTGGAGGGTATCACCTATCTGCTTTGCGGGCCGGTGCGCGTTCGAATCGATCCTAAGCAGCAAGCCCAGCTGCAGAATTATCGGCGAGTTCTCCGGCCGCGCTTTACGGGCGTGCGGCTGCCCGATTTGGAGGCGGATGCGTCCTATTCCCAAGTTCTAGAGCGGCTCTGTGCCCACGAGAAGAGAAACGCTCTGATAGCAGAGGATGTTCGTGAGGCAGTAGCCGCTGGGCGAACGCCTTTAGTCGTCTCGAAGCGGAAGGATCACGCTCGGATGCTCCACCATGCCCTGCGCTCCCTTGGTCTGGATGCGAGACTGTTGATCGGGGAGGGTACGCCCAAGCAGAGGCGTGAGGCCATCGAAAGGGCCAAGCAATCTGAAGATGGGCGACCCTTCATCTTGGTGGCAACGGAGAGCTATCTGGGAGAGGGCTTCGATATGCCGCGGCTCGACGCGCTGTTCCTGACGACGCCCGTATCCTGGGACGGCAACGTCACCCAGCAGTCGGGTCGGCTGCATCGCGAGTTCGAGGGCAAGACCGAGGTGATCGTCTACGACTATGTGGACGTTTCGGTTTCCATGCTCGAGCGCATGTACAAGAAACGATTGAAGACCTATGGGAACCTCGGCTACGAAGTGTGTTCGCCGGCAGATGAGGACGAAGGGGCGAAAGGAGGTTCCTTTGTTGGGAAGGGTGATTGGCTCGGAAGATTCGAAGCGGATATCCGAAAGGCTAAGCGCTCGATACTTGTGAGGGCTCCTTATGCGAGCGAGATAGCGGTGAAGAAGCTTCTGCCTGCGCTGCGGGACGCATGCGAAAGAGGACTGAAGGTGACTTGCGCGGTGCGGAAGCGTACGGCGAGCGAGCGGTTGGGTTCCCGAGATATCGCCGCTGCCGCTCTGCTGGAAGAGGCTGGCGTTGAAGCTACTTGGTTCGAGGACGGACCGACGCGCTTGGCAATTATTGATGACGCTCTTATTTGGTACGGTTCTTTGGCGCTGCTCGCCTTTCCGGAATCCGACGATTGCAGCCTGCGCCTGCACGATGCAGAACTGGCGGCGGAGTTGAAGGACGAGTTCGACGGCTAAGAAATCGCAGCATCCCTGAGGAAATATTTCTACATCGAATGGGGAAATATTTTTGCATTAGATAAGTGTGGCGCCTCGGCGGATCCTGTTCCGCCACCGCCTCGGCCGCTACGCCCTTTAAGAGGACAAGCCCTGCTGGTACGGCCAGCACGGGCGAGAGAGGTGCAGAAAAACTAAGGAGGATCCTCTTTCGAAGCCCCTCCTTTGCAAAACGCTTTGCGTTTTTCACGGCAACTATGATAGCAGATTTGTGGAGGAGGATAGAAAATCGTTCTGTGCGGTATCCTGCCTCCTGCGGTCGAACAATCGCGTATGGGTACTGTGATGGCGGCGAAGCAATGGTAGAATAAAGGCTCGCTGGTTATCGGTTGCGAGAAACGAGGATCGTGGGCACGCTCTCGGAGATACTCAAGGAACAGTGGGAATGGCGCAAGCAAATCTTGAGCCTGGGGCTGTTCGATCTGAAGAAAATTTCAGCGGGCGCGGTGCTTGGCCCCCTGTGGTTCTTCGCGAAGCCAGCGGTGTACATTCTGGTATTTTGGTTCGCGCTCGAGGTTGGGCTGCGCAGCGCCGACCAGACGGGTTCCGATGTTCCCTATATCCTCTGGCTTATGGGAGGCCTTATTCCCTGGTTCTACATTCAGGAAATTCTCGGCACGGGCATCAATATCTTCAAACGCTACTCGTATCTGGTTACGAAGATCAAATTTCCGCTCGCAGGCATTCCGACGATTTTCAGCATTTCGACGTTCGTCATTCAGCTGGGGCTTGTGGCGGCGCTGCTCGTCGTTTATTTCCTGTGTGGTCAGCCGCTCGATCTCTATTTGCTTCAGCTGCCGGTAGCGCTTGTGCTCATGTTTGTGTTCTTCAATATGTTCTCGCTGGTGACGAGCTTGCTCTCGGCTATCAGCAAGGACTTCATGAACCTGATGAAGACGCTCTCTACGCCGCTGTTCTGGCTGTCGGGCATTATTTTCAATGTGTACAACTTGCAGCTGCCTTTGGTGGAGCTCGTTCTTATGCTCAATCCCATCACGTTCATTGTCACGATGTACCGTTGTGCGGTGTACGACAAGATGTGGATTTGGGACAAGCCAGAGGCCATTGTCGGCTTTGTCGTGGTGTTCGCCGTCACGCTGGTGGTCACGCTGGTGATCTACCGGCGTACGCATGAGGAGGTGGCTGATGTCCTCTAGCGTCGAGGCGCCCGTCGCCATCAAATTCGATCATGTCACGAAGACCTATAAGCTGTACGAGAACGACCGCCAGCGGTTTTTCAGCATCTTCAGCAGCCGCGACAAGCGCAAGCTCATCACCAAGGTGAACGCCAGCAACGACCTCTCCTTCGAGATACGGAAGGGAGAGGCAGTGGCGTTTCTCGGACACAACGGCGCGGGAAAATCGACGGCGCTGAAGATGATCACGGGTGTGACGTTCCCAACTAAGGGCGAGGTGATCGTGAACGGCACGGTGAGCGCGCTTCTGGAGCTCACGGCTGGTTTCGACATGGCGCTCACGGGGCGCGAGAACATTCATTTACGCGGGCACGCCATGGGCCTCGACGCGGACGAGATTGCCGCGCTGGAGCCTAAGGTGGTGGAGTTCGCCGATCTGGGTGTGTACATCGACCAACCGGTACGCACCTACTCTTCAGGTATGAAGTCGCGCCTGGGCTTCGCTTTCGCCGTGTCCAGTGATCCGGAGATCCTCGTGGTGGATGAGGCGCTGTCGGTGGGGGACAAGCAGTTCCAGCAGAAGTGCTTCACCCGCGTGCGCGAGATTATGGAAGACGAGGACGTGACGGTGCTCTTCGTCACCCACTCCTCATCAGCCGCGCAGGAGTTCTGCACCCGTGGTATCGTGCTGGACAAGGGCACGAAGAAGTTTGATGGCTCCATCCAGGATGCTATTGCATTCTATGAGAGTCACGAGTAGGGCTCACCGACTTAGGAATTCTTCTTGCAGGACGTTGCGGCACTGATGATGGCTTCGCAGATCGTCTCCGTGCACGACGCGCTTTTCGGCAGCGTGACGTTGGCGTTTTCGAAAACACGGTAGGCTTTTGTGTCGAAATCTTTGTCCTCGATGGCTTTCATGATTGCTTCGGGATCGCCTGTGAACAAGGCGGGGACGTCGTTTTCGAAATCGATGGTGAGGCCGCGTTTCTCGCGGTAGGTGTCCCAATCGTAGGCGTACAGGTAGACGGGGATGCCCAGCAGGCCGGCCTCGTAGATGACGGTGGAGTAATCGCTGATGATGACGTCGGCCACGAACAGGGCATCGAATTGGCCGCTAGGGATGGTGATGACGCGCGGGTCGTCGATGACCTGCTTGCTCACGGGATGCGGCTTGTAGACGAAGTTGAAACGATTGAAGTCAACAGTATCGATGAGTGCGGCCGCGGCTTCGGCCTCGTTGGCGGCCGGCTGCTTGCGGAAGGTGGGGCAGTAGACGATGGTCTCGCGCCCGCGTAACTGCGGGTAGGCAGTAAGGATGGCCTCGTGCTGGCGGGCGCGGTGCTGCTCGTCCAGCAACAGGTCGACCCGGGGGAGGGGCGCCTCGAAGAGTGTGTCTTTGTCGGCGTTGAACGCGGCGGCGAACTCGTCGGCGAAGCTTAAGGACGAGGTGGCGATGGCGTCGTAGCCTTCGTGCATGTGCATCAGACGCGCCGTCGCCTCGGAATGCCCCTCGTCGGTGCCGAAGGCGGTGTAGCCGAATCGCTTCATGTTGCCCAGGGAGTGCCAAATCTGGACGACGGGCACGCGGATGCGGTCGTGCAGAAGGCCGACGACGATGCAGTAGGAGTCCAACACCACGGCGCGGCTCGTCGCGATGTAGTAGACCTGGCGGATCATCTCGAACAGGTAGGTGGCTGGATTGCGCAGCTGCTTGGCAAGGATCACTACGCCCCACGGCGGATCGCGTCGCTCACAATACTCCTTAATGAGTCGAAAGTCGACCGGTGTGCTGTCGCTCTGCCGACTTATGCATACGATGCGTTGGCGCTGCGGCAGCAACCGGCAGAGCGCATAGAGCGCCGCCAGAAGGAAGGTTGCTATGCCGATGGCGATCTTGCGCACGGGTGCTCTCTCTGTGACCATAGGAAAACCCATCAGAACTCGTCGGTTGTTCCGTAAGCCCATTGGCTTGTGCGGTGTTTCGCCCAGAATGCTCCAACTACCTGCAAATGGGGATAGGCGCTCTTTAATAACTCTTTGCAGGCAATGAAGTGACTTCCGCTGGTGAGGACGTCGTCTACGAGCATGCAGGCATCGTAATTGGTCAACCGCTTGGCAGAGTCGTTAAGCGCCAGGTTGTTCCTAATGGCCGTTGCGGAGCGCGTACCACCCAAGTGAACCGGCTGCGTATCCGCTAGTGTTTCGAAACAATCGAGCCAGGGGATACCTGTTTGGTCAGATGCCTGTTTAACTACTTGGACGATTCTGTCATCGTAATCGTCGCTCTGGCGATTCTTGGAAGTTGGCATTGCAATCAAAGAGATGGAAAGAGGGGATCTTTGAACTCGAACCAGCAATGAAGCAAGATTTTCGGCGAAGGCCTCAATCGCCTCGATCTTGTAATGCCAATCGCTCTTCCCTCGCCGGATCAGAGGCTTTTTAAGATTGAACACTAGCTGATTGGCTCGAGACTGAGAGTAGCCGCCCTCGGTATGATCGTAATAGTAATAGCAGATATCGTTTGTGGAAAGGGCGCTTGCGTCCCATTCCAGACGTCTGTCGAGTTTTCTCCATTGTTCTGTCATGGTTTATCCGTAGACCAGATCGAGAAGCTGTTGCGTGGAATCGAGTACGTAGACGCCTTCTTTGTCGATGTACCTCCTTGGCCAAGAGACCGTGCTGTTCTCAGCGCAAGATCGCATGATGAATAGCGGACGCCCCTGACTCAGGCAGGCTTTTGCTTGAGTCAGCGTACCACTAGTATCTGATGCTTCGACAATGACCGTAGCGTCAGACACAGCTGCCATGAGTTCATTGCGCTCGGGAAAGTAATATCGCTTCGTCTTAAAAGGTTGTACTGAATACTTGTAGAGGGGGACTTGGCTGAGGAGGAGGTGTTCATGGGCAACGATGTCCTGCAGCTTCCTATTCTCTTTGGGATAGCATTTGTTGATGGGGGTTCCGATGACACCGATCACCTTCCCCTGGTTAGCGATTGCGGATTGGGCAGCAGCTGTGTCTATTCCGGCGGCAAGGCCCGTTGCAATCGTGATGCCATTTGCGGATAGATCCCGTGCCAGCGCTGCGGCTCGCGCCTTCCCCATATCGGTTGCTTTGCGCGCGCCTACAATGGATATGGTCCTCGATTCAATTAAGTTGATATCGCCCCGATAGTAGAGGAGAGGAGAAGGTCGCTTAGAATCGCAAAGTGCCGTAGGCCAACTGGGAGTTTGGTTGACGGCGATGGCGAAGTCACCCATCTGTTGGGCGACCCACAGAGACACTTCGTCGAAGTCGTCGGGGGCGACAAAACCATATAGGTCATACAATGCTTCGCGGGGTAACTTGTTCGAAAGTACCGTTGCCTCAACGATCTTCTTGAGCGTCGACCCTTCGCGCGAATACAGATACTCGTAGGCCATGAGCTCGTCATAGGGCGAAACCACGTCGGTTCCCAGTACATCTTGTAGCAAGGGGGCCATAGCATTCCTTTCGATTTGCCATCTATGGTATCACACGAACAAGCGTTCTACAATGCTAAGTTCGGAGAAATAATCGAGCGGAAGGTGGTTCCTGCTCGATCTACTTAAGGTGCATTTCGAGATGGGCTGCTTGAGGATACGTTTTCATGGCAATATACCAACCCCGAAGGGAAAGTGCCTTGCGGTAGCCATGTCCATCTCGCTGTAGAAGGGTTCAGATGCTCCTTTGCCTTCCCTTTGAACAGCGATGAGGGCGTCATGCTTGTTCTCCGCGGAATTGAGCTTCAAGATGAAGTTTGATTTCGTGATTCCGAAGATCAAAAGCGTTGCCCCGAATGATTGGTGAAGACGATGGGAGATCTGGTTGAAAGCAAGGTGAAGAACGCTTTGTTCGGATGGAGCGACATCCAGAGCATCCGTAGGCATAAAACAAGCTTGTGCTGCTTATGATGCGGGGCGGTGCCATGGAGCGAGGCGGACGGCTGTCTCGAAGAGCTTGCTGCTTGGGTAGTCGATGGGCGTTGATTCTCGTTTGCGCTGGCACTGTTTTTCGGACGTCGCTAGCGGCTTCAGGTGTTCAGCGGGGCTTTGTGAGTGCTAACCTTATTCGAATGCTTTTCGCAACAAGTTTTGTTGCGCGTTGATATGTTATTATAAAACGCTCAACTGAAGGTTCGTTGTTGCTCCTGCATTATGGGGGTCATGCTAGCAGTTGAGGTTGATGCGCTAATCGAAAGACGGTGTTCGGTTCAAGGCGAACGGCAAGTTAGAGGAGGGTCTCGTGGAAAACATCTTACCGTATGCAGTGTCAGTGGTCACTGCCTTGATTTCAGGTATCTGTGCTTTTATTGCAGCTAAAAAGCAGAGCGATATGGCTCTTGAGGCTGTAAAGGAAGCTAATCGACACGACATGGATAAGCTTTTGCGTCAGCATGAGGTAGACATAGAAAATTTGAAAGAGAAGCATCGCTTAGAGGTCGAGCGAATGGAGATTGAGCACCAGCATCGAATGGAGCTTGATACGGCGGCGGCTCAAAACAAAGCGACTGGCGAAATAGTAGCAAGTCTATTCAGCTCGGCCATGACAAGTCCATACATGACAGCAATGATGGAAGAGCGGATGAAGAAAGAGGTAGAGGGCGGAATTTCATAAGTTCCTGAACCGACGTTTGCGCTGCCGCATAACATGGGAGAATCATTTTGGCTGCGCCGAAGTAGCTGCCTATTGGTTGTTTCCTGACGCGATATTGAAGAAGTAAGGGGGCTATGCATGATTGTTAAGTACGGATACAGAAGGTACGAGATGACCATTGGTCGCGCCTTCTCTTTCAAACTGCAGAAGCTTTGGTTCCCTTGGCGGAGATTTCTGAGGGCTGTGAAAAGGTGCCTTCTGAGTTTGAGGAGCTGGGCCCCTGTGTTGGCTGTTTTTATTCCCATCGCAGTGTTAGTGTTGCTTATTCTTTTTCGTGTGGGTCTTATTTCGGCTGGTGGTGCTATTGTTGAATTCGCGCTCATATTTCTCGGATCTTTCATGCTGCTGGCAATTCGTGAGATTAGGGAAAAGGAAAGCGTCAGACACAGACGCTTGGTAAACCAATGGAATTTCTGCTCTGATCTGCATCAACGCATGGGGAAAGATTTGGCTGTTATTGGAGAGCCGTTCGGGGCGTCTTTTACTTACTGGAAAGCGCTATCTGGTTATAAATCGTTGGATGAAGCTATGGAAAATGCCAGAGAGCTGACGGGGGTCACCGAAGAGGAGTTTAGTAGATTGATAGGCGCTTGCGACGATCTTGAGCGCGCGCTTGATTCGGTTAGAGATGAAGGCAGAGGGATTGGGTTCGTAGATTGTGCACTGGCAGACGATTCGACGTCCCTACTTTTTTGCGCCGAGTCCGCAGTGCATGATTTCAAAGATAAATTACGGGGAGCGGACTATCCAATTTCAGCTGATGTGATTGGCGATATAAATAGATACTGCCTTTGGATTGTTGGCGACTTGAGGACTCCGTGGCGTTACACTTTAGACATTGCGAGGGGAGAGCTGCTAGAGAAATATGTGGAACGAAATGGCGCTGAGATGTGATCCCTGTACTCGCCGATGGAGTTCATGGCGCAAGCCTGTGATCTTGTGAACTGGTGTTGATTTACTGACGGCGAGTGATATCTAAGATCGCAAACAAAAGTGAGGCTCATGATTTTGATTGGCGGCTACGCACTAAAGAAAGCCATGAAGAGATGTGAAGATTTAAACTTGCTGATCAAATGCAAGGGATAAAGCTATTCGGAGGAGAAAAGTGCTTCCCCTGTATTCAGAATGAGCTAGACAGAATTGCAGAGGCGATGCGTCTTTTTGAATGCTATGCATCGAAACGGATCTTTGGAGCGCATCGGTATCGCTTCGGCTATCTCAAAGATGGACGCTAGTTGCTCGAGCCTAGCTGATCTCAGTACTATCGAGTGATCTGACTGAATGGAGGAATTGGAATATGATCGATTCTCTCGTGGCGGCTTTTGCGTCGCTGGAGCTGGATCCTATAAAGATAGTTGCGTTTATGGCTGTAGTGAGTATTCTTTACGCTGGATACATGCTGTTTCAGAGTTGGTCAGAAGCACGTTGGACAAAGAGGGTCGCTAACGAGTTTCAGTTGTATAAAGACCTTCGTAAGCTGCACGGTGCGGACTCGTTGGCGAAAAGTGACGGGGAAGCTTTGTATGAGCTGAAAAGACACATCAATCAGGCCGTTATTCGAAACGCCACACGCACGAGTAATATGAAAACTTTTGCAAGTGGGTTCCAGCTGACAATTATGGCGATCTTGTCATTTCTAGCAATACAAATATGGGAAATTGCGTGGGGAGAGTATGGCTTAGATAGCAAAGACGCTGTGTCTCAAGCTGGGATGACTTTCGTTGTCTTGGTGCTAGTGTCGCTGCTGTTAGATTTGGTGAGAATGCTATGGATTTTCAGAATTTGGCCAAGGATTAAAATAATCATTCAATTGGTGAAATTAAACATTAAATCAAAGAGGATTGAACGTAACTGTCAGCACCGATTAGCTGAAATGCTAGCTATGGAAAACGAGGTCAAAGATATTTCAAAGAGCTGTGGCGACGCCGAGATAGACAGCGAAACCCGCGAGACCTTGACCAAATTGCTTAGGATGATTGACGATTTTAGTGAGGAGGCATTAAGGGGGCAAAGCGATATGCTTGTTTCTGGTGGCCAATCGGAAGATCTGTCGAAAGAAAAACTGACAAAAGGTTTGACTGGTGCGCTGTTCGGAAGCATTCATGCAGCTGAATCGAGGATAGCAGCAGCATATGGCGAAGAAGCGAGTCGCGCGAAAGGCATCGGAGAGGTCGTGCGGGAGATACTGCTCGGACAAAGCCAGGCGAAGAAGGAGGGGGAGGAAAGGGCGAGGAGGAGGAGGAAGGGCTCGAATAACTGATGCAGATGATGCACTGCTACGTACGATCGGAAATGTAAGACGATGCGGTACTGCCGATCGGTGAGAGAGTTGGTCGAATCACCCAGCTGGATCGAGGCCCGTCTTCAATATGCGACTGTCGTGGAACAACGGTTGTGGGCTTGAGCGAATGGTAGAATTGCGGGTGTAACAAGATCCGTGGCGTCTTGAGCGCTGCGAGCTGACTGAAGGAGCGTACATGCAGTTTGCTGCCATTCTTGCGGGAGGGTCGGGGGTTCGGATGGGGAACCCTAATAAGCCGAAGCAGTTCTTCTATCTGGGCGACAAGCCCATTCTTGTGCACACTCTCGAGAAATTCTGCGCTGCTGGATGCTTTGATGGAATCCTCGTTCTCACGCCGGCAACCTGGGTACAGCAGACGAAGGACATCATCGCCAAGCATTGCCCGCAGTACGCCGATGCGGTCAACGTCATCGCCGGCGGCGCCGAGCGCAACGACACCATCATGAACGCCATCCGCTACTTTGAGGACGAGTGCCAGGCGGACGACGCCTCCGTCATCGTCACCCACGATGCGGTGCGCCCCTTCGTCTCGCTGCGCATCATCGAGGACAACATTGCCGCCGCTCTCGCTCACGGTGCCTGCGACACCGTGGTGCCCGCCACTGACACCATTGTCGAGAGCCTCGACGGCGAACTCATCTCTTCCATCCCGAACCGCAGCGTGCTCTACCAAGGCCAGACGCCCCAGAGCTTCAACATGCGCGAATTGCGCGAAACGCTGGAGTCGCTTACTCCCGAGGAGAGCGCCATTCTCACCGATGCCTGCAAGGCCTTCGTTTTGCGCGGCAAGAAGGTGGCCCTGGTGCGCGGCGACGTGTCGAACATTAAGATCACCTATCCGCAGGATCTGCGCGTGGCAGAAGCGATGCTGGAGGCCTAGCCGATGCTGAATACTGTCTATCGTCTTACGGCCTCCCGAACTATTGAGCCAGTTGTCGTGTCGCAGGACACCACCGGCAAGGTTATCGTTCGGCCAACATATCTGTCCATCTGCAACGCGGATCAGCGTTACTACCAGGGGACGCGCAGTAAGGAGGTGCTGGCAAAGAAGCTGCCCATGGCGCTCATTCACGAGGGCATTGGCCGCGTGGTCAGCGACAGCACGGGTGTCTTTCAGCCTGGCGACGTCGTCGTTATGCTCCCCAACGCCCCCACCGAGCAGGATGAATTTATCGCTGAGAACTACCTGCGGTCCAGCCGGTTCTGCGGCAGCGGTTTCGACGGGTTCATGCAGGAGAGCATGATCCTTCCGCCGGAGCGCGTGGTGCTGCTTCCGCAGGACGTGAATTGCGAGGTGGCAGCTTTCACGGAACTCGTGAGCGTGGCTACCCATGCTATCTCCCGCTTCGACAAAATCGCCCATGGCCGACGCGATCGCATCGGTGTATGGGGCGACGGCAACATGGGCTACATCGTCTCGCTGCTTCTGCATACGAGATACCCTGATGCGAAGATCGTCGTATTCGGTCGCAACGAATCGAAGCTGCACGACTTTACGTTCGCCGACGAGACGCATCTGGTCGACGACGTGAGCGGCGTAGAGCTCGTCGACCACGCCTTCGAATGCGCGGGTGGCGAGGGCTCTGTCGCCGCCATCGAGCAGATTATCGACCGTATCAACCCCGAGGGCACCGTGTCGCTGCTCGGCGTCTCCGAGAACAACGTGCCCATCAACACCCGCATGGTGCTCGAGAAGGGCCTGCGCCTGTTCGGCAGCAGCCGCAGCGGTCGCGAGGACTTCGAGGCCACGGTGCAGCTCTACCACGAGCATCCGGAGGTGCTGGACTACCTCGCCGCCCTCGTGTGCAGCGTGAACGAGGCTCGCCAGATCTCAGATATCACTGCTGCGTTCGAGGCCGACATCCGCAAGCCCATGGGCAAGACGGTCATCCGCTGGAACATGTAGAGTCATCCAAGCGAGGAAGCGATGAACGAGATCAGTGAGAAGAAGCCGCTCTGGATTCGAGCGAAGGGCGCCATCCTTCATCGGATGCGCCAATGGGCAAAGGATCTGCTTCTCTTCCGCATTTTGCCGGGCGAGTACCGCCGCGCGGCCAAGCAGCCCATTCAGCCGGGGAAGGTCGTCTTTCTGGAAAACAAGGAACCGACTGTCCCTGAAAGCTTCGAAGTCCTCTACAGACGCCTGAGCCGTGTGCCCGAGCTCGATGTCGAATTCATGTCACTTGGAGAGACCCGCGTTAGGCTGCGTCAGTATTATCGCAACTGCATCGAAGCCGTCCGTGACCTCGCCACTGCCCAGTGCGTCTTTCTGAACGACGCCTCCAACGTCGTAAGCTGCCTGCCGCTGCGAGAGGGAACGAAGGTGGTTCAGCTGTGGCATGGGTGCGGCGCTTTCAAGAAATGGGGTATGAGCACCGCCGATCTCATCTTCGGCGGATCCCGCGATGAGATTCTGCGCCATCCGTTCTACAAGAATCTCTCGCTTGTCACGGTGAGCAGCCCGGAGGTCGTATGGGCCTACGAGGAGGCTATGGTGCTGCAGGATGAACCTGGTATTGTGCAGCCGATAGGCGTGAGTCGCACCGATGTGTTCTACGACGAGGCGTACTTGAAGAAAAGCCGCGACAAGCTGTTGTCCGTAGTTCCCGAGGCGAAGGACAAGCGCGTGATCGTGTACGCCCCCACCTTTCGGGGCCGAGTGGCTCATGCGGAAGCGCCGACTGCCCTCGACATCGAGGCCATGAAACGTGCCATGGGGGAGGACGCGGTGCTTCTCATCAAACATCACCCCTTTGTGCGCGAGTTGCCCGCCATACCAGAGGGTTGTCGCGATTTCGCCTTCGATGTCACGCACGATATCGCCATCAATGAGCTTATCTGCAGCGCAGATGCGGTGATCTCCGATTACTCCTCGCTTGTGTTTGAGTATTCGCTTTTTGGCAGGCCTATGGTGTTTTTCGCCTTCGATCAAGATGAGTACGCTGATTGGCGCGGCTTCTACTACGATTACGACGCGCTCACCCCTGGCCCCGTCTGCGCCTCGACCGAAGAAGTGATTCAGGCGATTACGGAAAGTGCCGAGAGCTTCGATTCGTCCGAGGTGGATAAGTTCCGCGACCGCTTCATGGGCGCGTGCGATGGCCGTGCGACGGATCGCATCATTGAATTCGCGCTCGGTCGGGAAGTTCTCGAGAAGTCATTGAAGGGATAGTCGATGACAGCCTGCGAACCGCACGTAGTGCATCAGCCTCGGACATCTGTCATTGTCCCCGTGTACAACAAGGCTCCGCACTTGAAAGCGTGCTTCGATTGTCTGGAATGCCAAACCATCAGCAAGAGCGATCTCGAGGTTCTGCTTATCGACGACGGTTCGACAGATGATTCCCTTGCGCTCTGCGAGGCCTTTGCCGCAGAGCGTCCCTGGGTGCGCGTTATCGCGCAGCCGAACGCCGGCGTTTCCGAGGCGCGCAATGCGGGCATACGAGCCGCAAACGGCCGCTACCTCTTCTTCCTCGACCCGGACGACTCTTTAAGTCCCGAGACGCTGGAGAACGTCTCGATGTTCTTCGAATCGTGTCCCGATGAGATCGATCTGGTCACTTACCCCATCGTGTCGATTCGCGATGGAAAGCGCCAGCGACTGCACCACCGCTACGATGTGCTGCGAGAGACGGGCGTCTACGATTTGACGCTTCCGGAAAACGCCACGGTTGCCCAGGCCACCATGAACGTGGCCGTGCGCAATTGCTTCGACGGAAATGTGCTCTTCGATTTCGCGCCCGCCAATGGCGTCATCGTGCACGAGGACGAGAAGTACTGCACCGACGTGCTCCAGGGCAGCATGCAACTGGGCTTCTGTGCCGAAGCGGAATACCGGTGGATGCGCAGCGACGAGGGGGCCTCCACCGCGCTGCGCCAGCCGGAGCGCCTCTACGACAACAACATCGCGCTGTTCGAGGACTTCTTCGGCCGCTACGGCAATGAAGTGCCTCCCTATATCCAGGGACTGCTCGTGAACGATCTCTCGTGGAAGCTGAAGGCGGGCATCGCGCTGCCCACGCATTTGGAAGGCGCAGCCTACGATAGAGCGCTGGGCCGGCTGGGAAGCCTCATGGAGCGCGTGGACGACGATCTGATACTGAGACATCCCAATCTGCGGGAGGAGCATCGGCTGTTCGCGCTGAACTTGAAGTGCCGCGAGCCATTGCGCTGGCGCGTGGCGCCCGGGGCTCTTGCGGTGTTGCGGGGCGACGCCCTCGTGTTTGCTGCTGGCTGCGCAAGCGCGACGCTGACGCGGATTGCCGTGCGCGATGGCGAGCTGCACGTATCCGGTACGTTGAGCTCTCCGTTCTTTGCCGGTTGGGAAGGGGGAGTGGAATTGCTGCTGCGCAGGCGCCCCCGAAAAGCCGATCGCGGCGGCAGCGCTGATGCCCTGGCGTTGACGGAGATAGTGGAGGCCTGTCCGACGGCAACGGTGAAGCTGGGTCGCTCCTTCCGGTTCGACTTCACATGCAATTTGGACGAGAGCGAGGATATCTGGCTCGATTTGCGTCTGGACGGGGTGACCATTCCCCTGGCATGGTCGGTGAGGGGATTGGCGCGGTCGGCTCATGCGCTGCGCCATGAGCGCATTGTTGGCTCGTGGCGGGTGCGGGCGGACTTGGACAGATCCAAGATAGCGGTGGACCGCTTAGAGGGAAAGGCTCTTCAGTCGGCTCTGAAGCAGCATGATGGCCGTGTGCCTCGATGGAAGACTCGTCTCGATCGGCGCCTGATTCGTCATCTCTTGGCGGGTTCCGAAATTTGGCTGTACTCCGACGGTCCTGATGCTGAAGACGAGGCGCGGACGATGTTCGAGTGCGACAGCCTGCGGGACGACGGTATCGTGCGCTACTATGCCGCGCGCTCCGGGCAGGCAGCCCCGCGCCCTGGCAAGCACGGCAGGATCGTGCGCTTCGGCTCGCGTCGCCACAAGATGCTCTTCTGCGCCGCACAAAGAGTCATCGCTCCTGCTGCAGATTTCGCCACCTACAGCCCCATGCCAGAAAAGAGCCTGCTGGATTTTGCGGACCTGTTCAACGGGGAAGTGGAAACGGCGTCTGCAGACCCGTTGTAGCAAGCGTAAGACGCACTGCTCGCTGCGCGCTAAAAGATCATTGACGACGACCCCGGGGTTGGGTGCCAACCGATCGCCCGGTAACCTGCCAAAAGAACGGGTGCTGCGGAAAGTAACGTGGCCTCTTTAAGCGTCAGGGAAGTAGATCGGATCGGCTTCCCCGACGCTCCTTTCGCTGCCCAGCGAACGGACGTAACGCCTTCGAACTTCTTCTGCTTTTGTGCTTGATGGGGTGTCTGTTATCTCTGACGGCCTTTGCGGATATATCATTCGATAGACCAGCACCTATTGGGGTCTATTGCGCAACACAGGAAGGCGAATTTTGGAAACGAGGCATGAAGATAGAGAATCGGAACCGCGGTCTAACGCGTCCGGACATGTGGGCGAAACCTTAGCGCGCCCTAATATGCGCTCGCGTCGTCCCAGTGTGCCCGGCTACGTGAATCGTCCTTGCGCAGACTGGCGCTACGTTCTCATGTTTGCGTTGCTCCTGATTCCGTTTTATCCACCGACTGGTTTCTTCAATGTGTTGGGGCTGGACTATAGTTCCGTTCTCCTGGGTTTACAAATATTTGCTGCGATCGTCACACTCTTTTTAGGGGCGGTTAGAAAGCGACTCGATATCTTCTCGGGCATCGCCCTTGCGATAGTGGCGGTCATGTTTCTCTCGACGTTTCTGAACGAGGGCTTCGGTCGGGGATGGATTTACGTGCAATGCTTTCTCGACTGGATGCCCCTAGCGGTAGCTGTGTTGATAGTGGGGTATGCTCGACAAAGGCATATGACGGATTTTCTGATCGCGCTTCTTGTGGTCACCGGGTTCCTCTCCATTTGCAATACCGTATCTATTCTGGCCTTTCCCGATGGGTTCAACTTCGGCGGTCGTGAACCGTTTAATTTCTTTGGCCATAAGAACTCGTCGATCGATATCGTTCTCCCCTCCATCGTCTGCTCGTTGCTGCTCGATCGTCGGAAGGGACGTCGTCTGTCTGCGCGTTCGGTGATGTTTGCGGCTATTGGTTGCGTTCAGTTTCTCGTTTCGTACTCCGCCACATCGGTCATTGCGATACTGTTCTTTTTCATCCTGCTCGCACTCTGCAGATTGCCCCGCATCGCCTCCTTGGTCAATGGATTTAGCTTGTTGGGAGGTTATGCCGTTACGGTTGTATTGCTGATGGCGGTGAAGGTGCAAGAGCTGTTCGCCCCCATCTTGGTGGGCGTTTTGGGAAAGACGACAACTTTCACGCTCCGCACTTTTGTATGGGAAGGCGTGCTCTCGATGATGACGCCGGAGCATTTGTTGCTAGGCTACGGAGCGAGTGTTCGATTCTCCCTATTCTTCAATGATTATCTTTACAATAACGCCCATAACTTTTTCCTTCACGTTTTAGTGTCCGGTGGCCTCATCGGCGTTGTCTTGTACTGCATATTGATTCTTCTCGCCGCGAATAAGATGGTTTCTTCGCGTGTAAGCTCTACCATTGTTTTGGCTGCTTTTGGTTGTCTTCTCGTCGTCGGCCTTATGGAGTCGCTTATTACGATAACTTGGCCTCTCGTACTCGCCCTGGGCTATTACGGAGTGGAGTCAGGGTTCTATAGAACGGAGCGTGACGATTGTGGATGGTCGCGCAATTGATGGCATTGCGCAACTGTTTGGAGCTATGCGAGCTTGACGAGAGAGATGCCGGATAGGGTCGTGAGAGAGCTACCTTTCGCAAGAATTATGCCTGAATGCAATCTTGTCCCTAGCTGTTCTATATGCGTTTTTGCTGATGCGGTCATTTCTTTCCGCTTCAACGACGACGGTCTTATTCGGGGGGATGAAAGTAGAGGTGGGGCTCAGCGCAGTCATTGACGCCAATGGAAGCGGGCGTTCCCGATGCGTCCTCCGAGAATGAGTGTGCACTGCTGATGAGATGTTTTAGGATGAAAGAAGCAAGAAGGGCTGTTTTGCGAAATTGGCCTCTTTTACTCTTTTACGACTATATGGAAAAGATTCGTGAGATGGGCCATTTCCAATCTTTGCGGATCTCAGGTAGGGCGCTTTTCTTCCGAGATACTCGTATTGTGGCATTTCTTTTAAACTTACGCTTTGGTGGATTCTTACGCTGATGCCAACGTATCAAATTGAACGAATAGAATGGCTTCGAAAGAGAAATGCATCGAAAAGAGTCATAACCCATTTTCTGGGCAATAGGGTCGGTCGTAGTGCTCGCAAATAGTTAGCCTCATGGGGCAAAGAGCCTATGGCCGAAATCAATATTCCAGTCTTCGAAAGCGCACACATCCTTAATCGAGAAACCGCAAATATTGCCATGAATGTCGACGACTTCGACTATCCCCGAGATGTAGTTCTCCAGGTTCTGTTTATAGAAAGTATCTCATTTGCTGTCACGCTCCTCTAGCGTGCATCTCTGCGGCGCAGTCTTAGCCAGTATGAGAGAGCGCCCTTCGTCTGCTTTACATCGTTGTTCAAAATACTACGTGATATAATAAATAAAATATTCTCTATTCTAGAAAGGAGGAAGAATGGGTGAACCGTACGCTGCTTTAGCGGAAGATGCAAGCGAGGCTCTTCCGCCGTTGGAATTCACCAAGTTATCGCTCCATTATCATTTCGGCGATTTGGATCGAAACAGCAAAACAGCCGATAAGCTATTGGATAGAAGTTGTAGTTATATTCCTCAGTATTCAGTGGGTGATGCTATTCGAAGTATCGATGATGCATTGAATGCCGGGTTTCGTCTCCTGGCTCATACTAACTCGAACACCATGAACTTGCCGTACTATTTTTTGTCGCGGTCGTATGCGAGGACGCGTGGAATCGAGCTACTTCCTGGGGTTGAGGTTAATCTACAAAATTGGAGCGATCCTAAAAAGTTCTTACATGTTGTAGCTATTTTCAGCCCTGATTCAGATCTATTGCGAATCGATCAGCTAATCAATGACTTTGTCTCGGAGAATCAAAAAAACTATTTAACTATTGATCAGATAAGCGAAGTGCTAACTTCTGGACAGTCAATCCTGTGTGTTCATGGGGTAAAGCAAAACGGAGAACGACGTTCTTTGTCCACAAATCTGGAAATGGTGGATGGAATTGCGGGTTTGGATTGTTTCTTGCCCGTAGCTATTGAGGAGAATCAGCCTTACCATCGAAAGACGCTCGAGATGGAAATCGAAAGCGCTCTCGGATTGGATTCCTGCTCGGGCTGGGTAGATGAGGCTGCATCGATCTCTTGCGCGGACCGGCATTCGTTCTCAGAAATTGCATCCCCTACTGTTATGTGGGCTGCCCCCTCTTTCCGCGATCTGTATCACGCGACATTGATGGGTGGAAGCCGCATAATGAGAACGTCTGATACGGTTATTAAATCCAATTGGATATCTCGTATTGTGATTGATCGACACAAGGGGATGCTCCCCTCGGAGATCGTGTGCTCGCATGGGCTTAATGCGATTATCGGACCTTCGGGAAGCGGCAAAACGCTATTGCTTGACATTGTTAAACGGAAGTTAACGGGTGAACCGCTGATCAACAAATCTATTCCAAAAGATGCGAATTATTTAGATATGTACGATTTGGAGCATATTCATCTTTTTGACGCTGAGGGGAGGGAGATTGGCGTTTCTTCCAACTACACTGTCGTGGAGGGGGAGAACTTGTACCAAAGAATTCTCGATATGTATCAAGACGACAGAGGTGTTTTGATCGGTAAGCTGGGAATTTCGCTCGAATATAAAAAATACCATGAGTTAACTTCACTTTTCAGCCAAAAATTGGATGTGTGTGTAAAAACAATGCAGAGGATCTCCCAGGTCAAAAAACGATGTGAGGAACACCTGTCTCAAATAATCAGTGCCGAAGAGTTTCTTGGCAGAAACAGTATTTTGGACGTAGATTCGCTTGAGTATGTAGTTGATCCTTCCGTCAAGAAGCTCCTCGAAGGCGCTGATGAGATTCTGGAAGGGGTAGCGGAAGACAGGGCTGCCGCCGCTGATGCCTTTAAGATGCTTAGAGGCATAGCGGAGAGATATGGGTTCGATGAGAGATACGCAGAAGATCTGGAGAGGGTTCAGGCAGGTTTTAGTGAGCAGCTGGCCAAATATGAAGTGCGCATCACTCTTCAAAGACTGACGCTTTTGCGTAAAAAAGCTTGCCAAACTATGCTGGCAGAAGCGTGTCGAAACTTCAATGAGACGATGGGGGAGAAGAGCAAACAATATCTCCGCCGTAAGCAGATAGTGGTTGATGAGTTCAGTGCGCTCGCAAATGATTTACTTGAATGTGTAAATTTGAGCTCGAATTGTCAACCGCCAGTGCTCAGTTCGGCAGAATTGAGCGATTCTATCGGCTTTTCGGAAGAAGAGGCTCCGGCGATCCTTGATGTGTCTCATGTGGATTGTAAAATACTTAGAAGTGATTTGCCTGACTATTTCCCTGGTACAATAGGCAGGAGCAAGGGCGCCATAAGCGTGAGAAATTTCACAAAGGAAGCTTACGACTTGTGTGCTGCGGGCGACGTTTGTGAGCTTGCAGCAACTTTGGCGGAGAATGATTTCGACGGGCAAGTGGTCTTCTCTGCCAAGCCTGACAACCTTCTCTCTTATGAAATCTCACTATTAATCGAGGGTCGCTACCTTCCTTTAGAAAGTTTGTCAGCAGGCACATTGGGGAAAGTGTATGTGGAGCAATTCTTCGATAAAGCCATAGCAAAAGGAGGTAGTAATGCTATAATTGTTTATGATCAGCCAGATAATAATATGGAAAAATCATTTATTTATAGTCGTCTTGTTGAAAAATTCAATAGCCTGCGACGCCAATATCAAATCTTTGTTGCAACGCATGAGCCGTTGCTGGTGGTTAACGCAGACGCAAATGCAATACTAAAAGCAAACAATGACAAGACTTTGGGAGCGCAAAATGCATCGATCTCTTATGAAAATCGATCTTTTGTATCCAAGATGAAATTAGAAGACGTAACATCTGATATTGCTCGATTAATTGATGGAGACGAAAGCGCTGTGACCAAGAGAAGTAAAGTCTATAGGGGGTTAAACTGTGGCATGTGAAAGAATGACGATTTCCTTTGATAAAGATGCGAATTTCGTTGTAATAGACGGAAAAGCGATGGCGACAAATGAACTAAAGGTTGAGCTTCTCGATGAGATAGTCGTCAAGTCCTTAGAGGGAAAGGTTGACTACGCTTTTCCCGATGATTGCGATAAGCCCATTGTCGACTTCTTCAGGGTTCTTCAACGAGAAACGGCCCCTGGCTCAAAGCTATATGACAAGATCAAAGAGATAGATGCTGCGATTGCAGCCGCAGATGAGCAAGGTAAAGTCTCGAGCGAAGAAAACGCCGACGATTAAATGGAGTAGATGAGGTTTCGGGGATTCTCTATGCGTGTCGCTCTGTAGAAGCGGATCGCCAGAGGTTGCATCTTACAGCGGCGGCGTCGGCGCAAAAGAAGCTTCTGGCAACGGTTTGACGTTAGCAAGGCCGCCCGTCTACGTGTGGTTGGCCGAGATCCCAGCGAGCGAAATCGCCATTGAATAGATACTCTACGTTAATTCTGGCCATGACCTAGGGTGCCGGCAATGATCTTTGGCGCTTTGGACGAGCGCCATGTGCTTTAGCGTGGTCGCTTGTCCAACCGCGACATGTCCAGCCGCTCTCTCGATCTTCATCCACTGTCGGCCACATGCTAGCCTTGTCGTTGCCAACGTGAATGTGCTCTTGTCATCCTGGGAAGGTGCTAGCCATGCGAGTGCGGTAGCGTACAATCTCTTGAGCACTTTGGCGGCGTAGCCTGGATGCGAGAAAGGCACGATTCCCGCCTCCATTAAGTATGACTTGAATGTCAAATTCAAACATGATGAGAGCTGAAGCCATGCTTGATCCCATCTGAGCATTCGACGGGAAAACAATGCACAGCGAGCCCGAGGTGCCTGACAGGAGAATAGGCGAGGATACCCTGAGTTCCTCTTCTCGAGGAGGCCAACGGTTTCGTGAGGGTCGACTGCTGCGAGCGGATGGCTGACGGTCACCATCGAGCGCTACCGAAGACGTGAAATCTCCGTCGATGAGGTCGTGATCGACATGCGCGGGCTGGCGTCTCTCGCGAAAGGACAGAGGACGTCTCCGAGATACTGCGGGGGTTGAGCGTGTTGGCGGTGACGGTGTCGAACTTCAGCGAGAAGGCGCTCAAGATCGCTGAGGAATGGAGCGGCAGCCCGCCGACCCACAAGCGCCTCCGTTGACGATATCTATCTCATTGGGTCCTGAGGCGGTTTCTTCGGGGAGATGGTCGTCATAGTCGTCGTTGGCGTCAACGAGGGCAGGTGCCACGAGGCGATCGCCGTCGCCGAGGTGTTCCCAGAGGTGGTCTACCAAGGTGTGTTTGGCGAAGGAAAACCGATACTGCCAAGAATTGCTTTGCATACACGCCTGGAGGACAACATGGCTTCGATCGCCGCAGCGGGGTCTGTCCCTCAGCACCATGGAGTCCGACAATCGGCATCTCTACGGGCCAGGGTAGACTTAGTGCCGTGCGGTTGGTCGCGCGCCGACGTCTGCGACATGAGCAGGCCCATAAGCCGCCGCGAGAACGGCCGGGCCGTGCCGCGCATGACGCGGGCGCGCTCCGCCTCGCTGCGCCGCAGGTGTCGCCGGTACGCCCGTGAGCTGAGGTCGCTGGAACGCGCGGAGACGAGAGCCTCGGAAGTGGTACAATCCGTCGACAGCGGCTACGAGCTGCCCTATCGGACCCGCGTAGGGCAGATAGCGTCCCTTGTGTCGCTCGCGGTCGGCTTGGATGCGGGCATGGCCTTCTAGGATGCGGGAGCCTCTGCCCCCATCAACTTTAAGCCGTCGAGCTGTTGGGCTTTCTTGCGGTAGGCTTAGCATTACCGTATCCTGGCCACTATTTTGGGGTTGGCATACTGCTGGAGACCGCGCTGCCAAAGACTGCTCTCGATGAATGGGCAGCATGCCTTTCGCAGCAATGCCCGTTTTGTCGTTTCCGCTGATCTTCAATCAAAGGTCGCGCCGTTTAAAGTGAACTTATCGTGGGGAGGGGTTCGTGGGGCACCTTTTTGCTATCATGTCAAATAGCTATTAGAACTTCATGTTTCACCAGGGAAAAGGCTGTTTGTGCGCGGTAGCGCTTTGTAGGAGGTCCGATGACGTTTTTGGAATTAGCGAGCTCTATTCGGCACTTTTGGTACGTCGTGGTAGGGTGCGTGCTTGTATGCACAATCGGATTTGCCGGAGTGAGCCTTGTCGTTTCCCCTCCCAAGTATCAAGCGATCGCCAAAGTTTCGGTAGGGGATCCTTCGGGAACCGTTCCCTCTGCCGAACTCGTGGCAACAGTGGGCTCGCTGGCTCCGCAAGCGGAAGCGGCAGCAAGCGGGGATGGTGTCGTTGTCACCGCTTCGCAGAGTGCGGCGGGAAGTCAGCATTTTACATTCACTGCTGTCTCCTCCGATGCCGAGGCTAGTGTTGCTGCGGCTAATGCGGCCGCACTGCAAGTGGCAGAGGGCGCAAAGTCTGTTTATGATGCCCTGCAGGAAGACAATGATGAAAAGCTGAGCGCCTATGAACAAAATGGTGGTCTAGTAGAAGAGTTGGGCGGAAAGCAGCTTGATATTATCACTAAATTAATGACGAGCCGTAATTATTCATTCTGCACCTTCAACGTTGAAGAGGCTATGGAAGCGACCCCGGCTGGTACTAGCTTGACAAAGATTGTGGCAGCCGGCGCCTTGGCTGGCGCTTTTCTCGGCATTTGCATCGTTGCTTTGCTTGATTTCATCAAGAAACCGATCAAGGGGCGTCGGGATATCGAGAGTTCGTGCTCGTATCCAGCTATTGATTCTTCGATTGGGAAGGGGGCTGATCTCTTGTGGGCTAATGTGAGATTCGCCCTCAACGATACGCCGAAAACTGTCGCCATCGTTCCTGCTTGTGCGGCAAATGTTCGAAGCTTAGGAGAGAGGCTCTCCTGCGCAATGCAGCGGCTGGACGAGAAGGCGAGCGTGAGGGAGGTTTCTGCGGATCTGGACGCCCCGGGACACTTCGCTGGCGAAGAATCTACGGTTGTTCTTGTTTGTCCCCCATTGGCGGAAGGCCCTGGAGGAGCTTGGGCGGCTCGCGAATCCGATGCAACAGTGGTATGTGTTCAGAAATGGGCTGATTCCCGCCTGCAGCTTGCGGACACAATTCGTGAGCTTGATTTGGCTCGGGCCAAGGTGGTTGGCGTTGTTCTTTTTGGTTAGTTGTTTTTTCAGACAATGCAGGCAAAATGTTTCTCCTCATCGTGGTAGATTGTTGCTAAGGGAGGAGGCTGTGTAATCCATGACAAAAATTCTATACGTGTCTCAGTTTTATCCTCCTGAAAACATTGCGAGTGCTTTTCGTGCGCACGAGCATGCTCAGAAGTGGAGCCAGGACGGTCACGACGTTACTATCATGACGGGCTGGCCTAATTATCCGCTTGGTCGTATTTTTGATGGCTACAAGCCGTGCCTCCTTGAAGAATCGTTCGATGGAGCCGTCCGCCTGCTTCGTAGCAAATTGATCGCACGGCCTAATACCAATTTACTTGGTCGCATAGCGAATGGATGCAGTTTTTTGTTCTTCGGTGCTATAAACGTCTTGTTCAACGGACGAAAGATCGGAAATGATTACGATGTCGTGCTTGCTTCGTCGGGGACGATATTCGCTGGTTATGTTGGGCTGCTATACGCGAAGACGCGCCGCGTGCCGCTTGTCGCCGAGTTTCGCGATTTAACCTTCGAACAGATGATGGCGACGGGGCAGACGCAAGCAAGCTGGAAAGTGCGCATTATGCGTGTGCTGGAATTGTATTTTGCCCGCTCTGCCGACCGGGTGGTAGTGCTTACTGAAGGCTTCAGAAAGGCTCTTGCGGTTTGCGGCGTAGGAGTGGACAAAATTGACGTTGTCCCGAATGGTGCCGACGTTCAGAGTGTGGACAAGGTCGTATCGGCTCGCGGGATTAGGCTTGGATATTTTGGTACTCTGGGTCTTTCTCAGAATATAGCCGAAACACTCGAACTGGCCGCACTGATTGAACGAGTTGCGGCCGAGCCCGTGCGGTATACGCTTATTGGCGAGGGCGCTGCGCGTCATGAGGTAGAGAATGCCCTCCGTAGCGGTTATCCTTTTGCCAAGTTGCTCCATGGGATGCCGCCAGAACAGCTCGAGCGGTATTACCGTGAATGCGACCTGACTTTCGTGAGCCTTCAGCGGTCGGACTCGTTTCGTGCAACCATTCCGTCAAAGATCTTCCAGTCATTTGCCCGGGGCGTACCGGTGCTTTTTGTAGGGCCAGACGGAGAAGCAGCGGAGATTATTCGCGATGCCGGCGCTGGCCTTGTGTTGTGTGGAAGCGACGAGGATAATGAGAGAGCCCTCCGCGTTTTCTTCGGCGATCCCGATTGGAGACAGAGGTTGGCGGCTATGGGCGAATGTGCCCAAAAAATGATGCAGGAGTCGTATTCGCGTGAAGTCTTGGCTGAGCGCATGTTGAAGGTGCTGTGCAGTACCTCAAAAACGGAAAGGTCGGATGCTAGATGATTAACGTAATTGGGCTAGGCTATATCGGACTGCCAACGGCTCTTATGTTTGCGACCCATGGTGTTGAGGTTGTCGGTACTGACTACAACGAGGAATTAGTGGCTACCTTGAATGCTGGGCGCACCACGTTCAAAGAAGAAGGCTTAGACGATCTTTTTTCTCAGGCACTGGAGGCGGGTATCACCTTTTCAACGGACTATCAGGTGTGCGACACCTACATTGTGAGTGTTCCCACTCCCTACGACAAAGATTCCAAAAAGATTGATGCCTGCTACGTGAACGCAGCGATTCGCATGGTAATGGACGTCGCTCCCAAGGGGGCGACGGTTGTCATCGAGTCAACGGTTTCTCCAGGCACGATTGATCGGTTTGTGCGGCCGGTTGTCGAGGATCGCGGATTTGCCATTGGGGAAGATATTCATCTGGTTCACGCGCCAGAGCGCATTATACCAGGCAATATGGTGAAGGAACTGTTGCTCAACAACCGCACAATCGGTGCCGATGATAGGTCGGTGGGCGAGCGCATTCGGAATCTGTATGCTTCGTTCTGCCAGGGCGAGATCGCCGTGACGGACATTCGCACGGCTGAAATGACCAAGGTGGTCGAGAACACCTTCCGAGACATCAATATCGCTTTTGCGAACGAATTGGCCAAGATTTGCCGTCAGGATGGTATGGATGTGCGCGAGATCATTCGTATCGCGAATATGCATCCGCGTGTAAATATTCTCTCTCCAGGTCCTGGGGTGGGTGGCCACTGCATTAGCGTCGATCCGTGGTTCCTCGTCGGCGATTATCCCATGACGGCCAATCTGATTCGCTGCGCCCGCGAGATCAACGATTCAATGCCCGACTTTGTGTTGCGGCGGGCCGGCGAGATTATGAATGAACGCGGCATCACGGATCCGTCGAAAGTTGGCATTTATGGCCTGACTTACAAGGAGGATGTCGACGATGTGCGTGAGTCTCCGACACTGCAAATGCTTGAGTCTATGGAGACGCATCTGGCTGGCAGTGCGTGCAAGGTCTATGATCCATGGATAGGGGACGACATCGTGCCCCATCAAGTGCATTCCATGGATGAGTTTTTAGCTGATGTTGAGCTGGTGATTGTTATGGTCGGGCATTCGGAGCTGCGGGATCACTTGGCCGATTTAGATGGAGTTGCCGTGCTGGATACTCGCGATGTCTGCGGCGCGGGCGAAAATATCTATAAGTTGTAAAAGTGACGAGGGATATGCGTAAAAGGAAGATCATGCTCGTCTTCGGAACGCGTCCGGAGGCAATAAAAATGTGCCCGCTTGTAAACGAGCTTAAAGCCCGTCGGGATCAGTTCGATGTGATCGTGTGCGTGACCGGGCAGCATCGACGTATGCTGGATCAGGTGCTGGGGGTATTCTCCGTTGTTCCCGATTTTGATCTGAATATTATGAGTTCGGGGCAGACGCTCTTTGACATTACGTGCAAAGTGATGCTTGATATCAAGGAAACGCTTGAGCAATGCTCCCCTGACATCGTTCTCGTTCACGGCGATACCACCACGTCATTTGCAGCTGCGCTCGCCGCATTTTACCTGCATATACCCGTCGGCCATGTCGAGGCGGGTTTGCGTACAAGAGATATACACTCACCATGGCCCGAAGAATTCAACCGCCAGGCCGTCGACATAATCGCGCAATACTATTTTGCACCCACGGAACAGGCCCGCGCTAATCTTCTCGCTGAGGAAAAAAAACCAGAGCAGATTTACGTGACAGGAAACACGGGCATCGATGCGTTGCGCACGACTATCAAACAGAACTACAGTCACCCTGATCTTGCTTGGGCTGATGGCAGTCGTCTCATTTTGGTGACCGCCCATCGGCGAGAGAATTTGGGTGAGCCCATGCACCGGATGTTTCGCGCTATCCGTCGGGTGATGGAAGAGCACCCCGATACCAAGGCGATCTATCCCATACATATGAATCCTGCTGTGCGGGCGGCTGCTCATGCGGAACTCGATGGGTTCGACCGCTTACGCATCGTCGAGCCTCTTGAAGTGCTCGATTTCCATAACTTCATGGCTGCAAGCTATCTCATTTTGACGGACTCGGGCGGCATTCAGGAGGAAGCCCCCAGCTTGGGAAAGCCAGTGCTGGTCATGAGGGATACTACCGAGCGTCCCGAAGGAGTGGCCGCAGGAACGCTGAAGACCGTGGGCACCATTGAGGGCGACATATACAGGGCTTTCGCAGAGTTGCTGGATGATGAGGATGCCTATGAATCTATGGCTCATGCGTCGAACCCCTATGGCGACGGCTATGCGAGCAGTCGCATAGCTGAGATATTGGGACGCGTCTGATGGCCGTCCTCGCAAGGGTTCGGCTTTACTTCGATACTTTACGGCATTTGAAGGCGAGCCAAGTGGTCTATCGACTTTGGCGTCGAATGGGCGGCTCGACGCCAATCCGATTCGGTCATCGCGTGCAAGCCGATATTAATCGGACGTCGATTGCCCGGGTCCCCGTTCTTCCTGAGCTTGATTTCGATTCGGTGTTTCTCGGCCGTTTTGATGTGGAGGCACTTCGGGACAATCGAGTCACGCTGCTACATCATGAGGAAAGGATCGACTGGGCCTCTTCTTGGAAGGAGGACGTCTCAACTCCTTTATGGCGTTTTAACTTGCATTATGGCGAGTATTTGCTTCCTCTCGCTTATGCTGCGAAAAAGTCGTTGGATGACGTATATTTGGAGAAGGCCAAAGCCATCGTGGACGCGTGGATTACGGGTAATCCGCGCGCGGCTGGCGGGGTGGGTTGGAATCCGTATGTGGTATCGATGCGCGTGACAAACTGGCTCGCCTTCTATGGCGAGACAGTCGAGCTTCTTAGCAAGGACGCGGCTTTTATAGCTCGCATGAACCTATCTTTGGCGCAGCAGTACGATCATCTTTCGCGGCATCTCGAAAAGGATATTCTGGCAAACCACTATCTCGAAAACCTTAAGGCGCTTGTTCTTCTGAGCTGCTACTTTGATGATGAGGCCACACTTGACTACGTCCTGCCCTTGCTGAAAGAGCAGATTGACGAGCAGGTTCTTTCTGACGGCATGCATTTCGAGTTGTCGCCGATGTACCATAAATTAATGCTGGAGAGCTTGATGCGTGTAGGAGCAGCTTTGCGGGCGAATGGTCGCGTGGACAAGCCTGCGCAGTGGTGCCGCTTGCAAGATATGTGCGATTGCCTGTACTCCCTCGAGCGTGGCGTCGATCGCACTCCGTTGTTCAACGATTCAGGTGATAATGTAGCCAAAAGCAGGGATGCTCTTCTGATCTGTGCACGGGCGCATTTCGCCGTTCGGCCAAAGTTTAAAAGCATATTCCCTGACGCCGGCTACTATATCATGGAAAAGGAAGTCAGGGGAGCGTCGGTGAAAGTGATTCTCGATGCGGGGAATCCTGGTCCCGGCTATGCGGCAGCTCACGCCCACTGCGACTTGCTTTCCTTCGAGGTATATGTCAACGGCAATCCTTGGCTGGTGAACACGGGTACCTTTGCGTATCAAGATGCGCGACGCCTTGCCTTCAAGAGAACGGATGCCCATAATGCGCCTCGCTATGCCGATGGCGAGCAATCGGAGTGCTGGGCCCCATTCCGCATGGCCCGTATGGCGCGCGCTGTGAGCGCTCAACGGCAAGGTGACCGTATCGAGGCCGTCATGCTCGACTGCCGAGGGCGGCGTATTTCGCGCCGCTTGGAATTGCGTGATGATGAGCTTGAGGTGTGCGATATGGTTGATGAGGGTGCTCGTGTTGTCTCGGTGGTGCATGCTGCAGAGCCCTGTCCCACTGAGTGTTTCAAAGATGGACGCCTCGATCCCTATGCGCCCGATTTCGGTTGTTTGGAGCAATCTCGGACGCTGGTGTTTGAGGGATTGGGATCGGTTGTGTACCGCATCCCCTTGCCATGCGAGGTGCGCGATGGGGTTGAAATTGAGAGGGGCCGTTAGTGAGCGTGACGGAATTTTACTTCAAGTTGCCCATTGTGGCGCAGAATGCCGCCACGTGCGTAGCTTCAGCGAAAAACCGATGGGAACGATACGGGCGACCTTTCGGCCAGATTTTGGATGGCTACCGCGAACGAGCCCGATGGTCTGCGGATCGCTTGGCGGAGTATCGCGATGCGCGACTGCGTAACATGATCGATCACTGCTATCGCACCGTACCCTACTATAAAAGAATGTTTCACGAGGGGGGAGTGAATCCCGATTCGATTAAATCGATCGACGATCTTTCCCGTCTTCCCGTGCTGACGAAGGATGAGGTAAGGGCTTGCCCTGATGACTTCATCTCGAGTGATTTTGCCAACTGCCGCTTGATTCATCGCCATACAAGTGGCACGACGGGGAGCTCATTCCAATTTGTCATGGATCGTCGTGCCTTCATGGAGCAGTGGGCAGTGGTGTGGCGCTATTGGGAAGGGCTCGGCATTGAGTTTGATACGCCCCATGCAATGTTCGGAACTCGCCGTATTGCATCGCCTGGTCAGCGAAAGCCTCCTTTCTGGAGGAGCAAGGCTCCAGTGCGTGAATGGTACTTCAGCGCGTTCCATGAGTCCGATGAGAACATGGGGGCCTATTTTGATGAGATAGAGCGGCGGCGTTTTACGTGGTTACATGGATACCCCTCCCTCGTCACCCCGTTAGCTGCGTACATGGTAAGGACGGGCAAGCGGTTTACGCGTCCCTTGTCTCACGTTACATTAGCGGCTGAGAATCTCCTTCCGCATCAGCGCGCGCTAATGGTTGAGGCATTCGGGGTTGAGCCGCGGATGCATTATGCTTCAAGCGAAGGAGTTGCTAATGCTTCTCAGTCCTCTTCGGGCGATGTGTATCGCATCGACGAGGACTATGCGGTTACGGAGGTTGTCGCTCTCGATTCTTGTTCCACAGACGGCGAAATCGTGGGAACATCCCTCACTAATTACGCGATGCCCCTGCTGCGGTGGCGCCTGCGCGATGGCGCTGCTCTGTCGGTGGATAGCGAGGGCTATCGGGTATTCACTTCGGTCGATGGGCGAACGGAGGACTACCTCCGACTGCCCTCCGGGTTGAAGTTGGGGAAGCTCGATCACGTATTCAAGGATACGAGACATTTTCGAGAGGCTCAGATTCGACAGAAAGCCGATTATTCCATAGAGCTGTGGGTCGTGCCGACGCAAGACGACACCGCATCCGACGAGGCCATCGCCTTGCGCGAGCTGCGGGAGAGTGGCTGCGATGTTCCGGTTTGCTTTCGGTACGTAGACAGCATCCCTAAAACCAAGGCGGGAAAGTTGCGGTTTGTCATATCGGAGGTTGGATAGACATTGAGTTGTTTCGATGAGACTGTTGTTCGCCTGCATGAGGGATTGCGGGATTATTCTCAGGTGCGCATCGCCTACGAGGCGGGTGACTTGGACGATATTTTCGGACCCATTCGGGAATTGGTGACTCCTGGCGATAAGGTGGTGCTCAAGCCCAATCTGGTTAAAGAAGGACATCTTTTTGCGCCCAACGAGTGGGAGCAGGTGATTACCCATCCCGTGATTGTCGAGTGCGCCTTGCGCGAGGTGCTGGAGGCCCTTCAAGGAGAAGGAGAGGTGGTCGTCGCCGACGCTCCGCAGGCCGATGCCGATTGGACCGAGATCATGCGGCGCACTGGGCTTGACGCCATGGCATCGCAATTGGGGCAAGAATACGGGATCTCGGTGACCTGCATTGACCTCCGGGAAGAATGCTGGATCGCCCGTAACGGCGTGGTGGTTTCCGCGAGAAAACAGCAGGGAGATCCCCTTGGTTATGTTTCGATTGACCTGGGGTCGAAAAGTGAATTTGTCGACAAACTGGTCAAGAACTACTATGGAGCGGACTACGATACCGAAGAGACGCGCCGCTATCACAATGAAAAGAACAACATCTATGTTTTCTCGCGGAGCGTTCTTGCGGCCGACGTGTTTATCAATCTCCCTAAGATGAAAACACATAAATTGGCAGGAATGACCGGCTGCTTGAAAAACATCGTAGGGGCTTGTATCGTTAAGAACTCTTTGCCGCACCATACGCTGGGAGCGCCTAGCGAGGGGGGCGATCAATTCGCGGAGGAGTCGAATCGCTCAAATACCGAGGGAGCCCTCAAGAAAATCGGTGGTCGCTTGCTTAGCTACAAGAATCCGCTTATTAGCTACCCTATCGCCTTCGCGAAGAAATTGATGGGAAAATCCTTGGGTATGACGGGAGAAGTGGTGCGCAACGGATCCTGGCATGGAAACGATACTATTTGGAGAGCCGTCGTCGACTTGAATAAGATACTTCTGTATGCGGATGGCGAAGGGGTAATGCGCGACACTCCGCAGCGTCGATATTACGCTATCGTTGACGGCGTGGTGGCTGGAGAGGGCACTGGACCTCTTGCGCCAGATAGGAAGGAGACGGGCATGTTGTTCGCGGGGCAGAATCCCGTAGCTCTCGATGCCTCCCAGGCTTGGCTCATGGGTTTTGATTACCGCTGCATTCCGTCCATCGTACACGGACTGTCTTCCCGGGGGTATACGCTTTTAGGGGCTGAATACAGTGCTATTGAGCTTGTTGGGGCCGCTCCTCGGTGCGGGAGACTCGGAGAGCTCGATTCTCGGAATTCATTGGGCTTCAGGCCTCATTTCGGTTGGGCCGGCAATGTAGAGCAGCGGACAAGCGATGATGGCGTTTCATCGGGTGGGGATAAGTCGCTATGAGCGTCTTCTATTTGGGCCAGTTCCCGCCCCCCTTTGGGGGCGTAACGGTGAAAAATGCGCTCGTCTACCAAGCTCTCTCCGAAGTTCTGCCAGTTGAAAGACTTGAATTTCGGAAAAGCGACTCGCTGGCCATAGTCTTTCGCGTTCTCTTCTCCTCTCGCCATGATGTGTTCGTGGTTGGTTTTGGGAACGCGCAATTGCAGAAGGGGTTCATAATGGCCTTGAATCTGCTGAGGCCATCGGTGTTGGGCCGGCTGGTTGTCATGGCGATGGGAGGCAAGATTGCCGAGGAGATTGTCTGTGACGATGCCTATGAGCGTGCGTGCAAAAGATTGCGGCGCATATATTTCGAAACAGAGAGCATGGTGGATCAGGCGCTAGAGGCTGGTATGACGAATGTCCAGCTGTTCCCCAACTGCAGGTTGAGGCCGAAGGCTCCTTTGGCTCCACGACAGAGTTCGGGCTCACTGAGGACGGTGTTCTTCTCTCGCATTGATTGGAGCAAAGGTGCCGATTCGGTGCTCGAGGCTGCCGCTCGTACCCCGGAAGTTGAGTATCACTTTTATGGGCATGTCAGCGAAGATTTTGCAGCAGTTTTTGCGTCACAGGTCGAGGCTCTGTCAAACGTGACATACCATGGCGTTTTCGATGCTGCAGAAGGTGATGTCCTGAGTGAGCTCAATGGATACGATGTTCATCTATTTCCCACTCGCTGGGCATTCGAAGGTGTTCCCGGGGTTTTGGTCGAGACGAAAATAGCCGGGGTACCGAGCATTGTGAGCAATCGGTGCTATAACGGGGAATTGGTGCGAGATGGGATATCTGGTTTTGTGTTGGCGGACGATACTGTCGAAACTCTTGTTGCTGCAATCGAGCGGCTCGATGCGAATCGCGGGCTGCTCGATGATTTGAAGCGGGGCGCTTCATTCTCTGCGGGATTGTTTTATACGGATGTCTATATAGATCAGTTGCTGGAAGATGTGGGGGTTGCGAGGAAGGAATGCTCATGAGCAATTTTATGAATGCCGTTAACAAATATCGTCGTGCTCATTGGTTGGCAAACCATCATTTGAGGCCCTTGGCGAAGATCTACGAAATGTGGATCTACCTCATTCACAACTGTTTTGTTCCGGCTACGTGTGAGATTGGTGAGGGCACTACGTTCGGCTACAAGGGCATTGGCGTGGTGATCCATAGCAGGGCACGCATTGGAAAGAATTGCGTCATAGGCCAGAATGTGACAATTGGAGGCCGAAGTGGCCACTACGATGTGCCGGTCATTGGCGATAACTGCTACATTGGCGCCGGCGCCACCGTTCTCGGCCCAGTTACTATTGGCGATAACGTGACCATTGGAGCCAATGCGGTCATGTTGAAGGACGCCCCATCCAACACGGTATGGGGGGGGGGTTCCTGCATGTTTGCTGAAAGCAGAGACTTGCAAGGATTCTTCGATCGTTTCCGAGGCTGGCGCCGATGCGTAGCAAGCAAATGCGAATTCGCACGAGAGGAGGCATTCGTGGCTAATGTTCTTTTCGGCTCCAGCATCATTATTGATCTCGAGTGCCCTTCCGGGGTTGCGAAAAAGGTCGCATGGCAGGCGGCAGCCTTTCAGGCCGTGACGGGAGATGTCGCATATTGCCAATTCGTGCACGAAGGTGCGCTCGTGATAACTCGTCCTGATTTCGAAATCGTTGATCGAGTTGAACTCAAGTCCGGCGCTTTGCAGCGGTTCGACCAGTACGCCAAGTTGGGCGACTGGGCGGTTGGGCATCGAGTTCGTTTTCTTTACTATCGATTCGATCATTACGACTCGGTCACTCATGCGTTCTTCAAGCGTATGAAATCGTCGGGGTCTAAAGTGGTGATGGAGTTTGCTACCTATCCCTACGCGGCTGAGCGCTCCCAGCGTCATCGCCTCCTGCTGGAGCGAAAGAAGTACCTGGCTTATTTGATGCGAAAAGCTCATGTTGTGGATGAAATGCTCCACATACCGAGGGCCAAGCATGTGCTCGACGGTCTTGTTACCTACATGCCCCATAAAGCCATCTGGGGCATTTCGGTAACTACCATTGACAACGGGGTTAATCCAAGCGCCATTCCCTTGGCGCGGCGACCTGTGGAGAATCATGACAATCCTCTGACTATGCTCTGCGTCGCTCATATGAGCTTTTGGCATGGAGTTGATCGACTGCTTCGGGGCATGGCTTCTTACCGGGCATCAGGATCTGCAAGGCCGGTTCGGTTGTTGATCGCGGGTCCTGACACCGAAGAGCTCTCCTCTCTTCGTGTGCTGACCGGGAAACTCGGACTGGAGAACAGCGTCGAGTTTCTTGGTCCGAAGTCGGGGCAATCCCTCGATTGCCTGTTCGATACAGCTGATATCGCCGTTGGCTCTCTTGGGCTGCATCGCATTGGTTTAGATCAGGGGTCTACCTTGAAGGTCAAAGAGTACTGCGCCCGTGGTGTTCCTTTTATCTATTCCTACCGAGAGGCACAGCTGACGGGAAATGAGCCATTTGCGTTGCGTCTTTCCGCCGACGAGGACGATATCGATATGGCAACGATCGTTGATTTCTATGACCATCTGGGGGACGGGCGCGCTCTGTCTCGTCAAATGCGGAGCTTTGCGGAAAGGCATTTCTCCTGGGAATCGCAAATGGCCGTGCTGGTTCGAGAGTATTACGGGGCGGATTGCCGTGGATAGGCGTTCGGTAGCAAGAGCCCTCAGGGGTGGTCCGAGGTATATTGCCAAAAAGGGTTTCATAAAGGCTCTGGGCGTTGGGGCGCGGTACAGGAAAAAGCGTTTCGCTGATCTGTGCGCACGAGGAACTGTGGGCGGTGCCGATGTTTGGGGGTCGTGGAGTCCGACCGGTCTGAAGCGGTCTGCGTTTGCGGCGCGGGAAGAGCTTGCGCGTCCAGCTATCGAGCAGGCCGATCGCTTTATTTCGGGAGAGATGCTCCTCTTTGGTCGGTTGGTTACGTTTCGGGAGAAAGACGAAGAAGAGTACCCTTGGCACAGAGATTTCATTAATGGCGTCTCTTACGAGCCGACTCTGTACACGCATGTTGCTCGTCCTGGGCAAGACGAGATAAAGGTGCCTTGGGAATTCGGCCGCATGCACGCGGCCGTGCACTTGGCCCTTGCTTGGCGGGAAACGAAAAGGGATGAGTACGGGAATGAGCTTCGCGCGCTGGTGCGGAGTTTTGCCCGGGAGAATCCAGTGGGCTTTGGAGTGCAGTGGGTGTGTGCGATGGAAGTCGGTATTCGTATTTTCAATGTTTTGCAAGCCTACGCCATAATTGCAGATCTTCTTGACCCCTGTGATGACCTTCACCGGTTTGTACCCCAGCTCGCTTGGGAGCACGGAGAGTTTCTCTATGCGAATCTTGAAACTGACGCACGCCTTTACGAGAACAATCACTATGTTGCCGATCTTCTGGGATTGGCGGCCATCGGCACCATGATGCCCGATTTGGATCGCTCCCATCGGTGGCGAGACTATGCGCGCGGGGAGTTGGAGCGCGTTGTGAGGAAGCAGGTGCTTCTTGATGGAACGGCTTTTGAAGGCAGTGTGCGCTACGCGCGTCTCATTTGGGAACTTTTTGCCTTTTCGGGATTGTTGTATCGCCGTAACGGTGTCGAGATGAGCGAGCAGTATTGGCAGAAACTTGCCGATCTCGCGCAATTCCTCTGCTGGATGACGCCGCCTTCCGGCACATCAATTCAAATTGGTGACAATGACAGCGGTCGCGCCCTGTTTCTCACAGAGCAATCCTATGCCGACTTGCGATACGCAAAGCATGCGGTCGATGGGGTGTTTCCAGATGATGCTGTCCCCGACGCCTTCCTTTTTGCCGGTATTGGTTCTTCGGACGAGGGAACGGGTTGCGCCCAGGGACTTCGGGTGTTTTCCGACGGTCGTCTTGCCGTATACCGCGATCGTCAAGTTTTTCTGTGCTTGAGCGCCACCGATCCCCATCGCTTTGATGTTCCGGGACACGCGCATGGCGATAAACTTTCGATTGCACTTGAATGGCGCGGAAGACCATTCATTGTTGATGCGGGAACGGGCGATTACACGCGAGACCTAGCGCTTCGCGATGCCTTGCGTTCCGTTGCCGCCCATTCGACGATTCAAGTGGGTGGCGAAGAGCAGAACGAATTTGAGGGCGTGTTCTGGAGTCGTCCCAATGGAAAGACGTCTATCGGGGGCGGGATCTCTCCCGATGAAATTGTCCTTGAAGGACAGCATGATTGCTATCGCGAGCGATTCGGCATTGTGCATCGTCGTCGGGTGGTGTGTCGGCCTGATGCCTTGGAGGTGGTGATCGAGGATGCGCTTGATGGGTGGGTTCCCGGAATGGAAGCCGCGATACGATTTGTTCTCGATCCGCGCGTTGAGGTGGTTTCGCTGGAAGGGAATTTCGTGCAGCTAAGGTACGGCGATGCGGCCCTCTCCTTGACATGCTCTGGAAACATTTCGGTCGAGGACGGCCTCTTCTCTCCTGAGTACTCTCACGTGCTCGATACCCGCGTCCTTGTCTGCTCTGTGGTGGCAGACTGTTTTACGACTTTGATTGATCTGGTGGGTTAAAATGGAAGAGAAAACGCGCTATGCCAAAGTTGTCCTTGTGTCGGTGGCGCTCCTGTTCTGCTGCACGATTTCCATACCGGCCCAAGCGGGATCATTGTCCAGTTTGCGGAAATTCCTTGGCTCCGTTCCTTTAGTGGTCTCAACCGATGCCGTAGGCTCTATGGCCCTCACCCAAGTCAGGTACTCTCTTCTCACGGCCTTTTTAGTGCTTGTCGCGGCGATGCTGTTGCTCAATATTTTGATTGATGGCAGATTAGAGAAGCCGCTGCACGGCTTGCCTTCAATGATTTGCCTGATTGTGTTTGCGGCCATCGCTGTTGTTTCGGGCGTATATTTTAAGAACATCGCTGATATCGCCAAACTAACCGTATATGTCGAGGTGGCTCTTTCCGTTGTGTGGATGTCTGCCGGTGAAAGGCGTTTTCTCTATCGCTCTCTATTGCAGTTGTTGGTGGTAGTGGGAGTTTTGAACGCTCTCGCGACCATCGCTCAATTCGCTGTGTTGTCCCAAGGGGTGGGTGGCGTGAGGGCGCTCCGAACAGCGCGCCCCGATGGGTTGTTCGGCGACTCTATTATCTCCGCTTTGGTGTGCGCCATGACGATGGTTGCTGTTCTCTGCCGGGAAGGTTTTTCATGGAAGTGGAAGACTGTGCTCGTTGTGCTGCTGAGTGTTGCCGGGGTGCTGACCGGTGCTCGCTCGTTCTATTATCTCGCCGCGGGTGCATGTGCCCTTGTTGTCGTGCTGTTTACGCGTAGCAGTGGCGTCAGGGCAATTCTGTGCTGCGCGGTTTGCATAGTCGGCGTTTCGGCCATTGTCGTGATGGTGGATCGTATCTCCGACTTCGAGATGTCGGTTTCTTCCGCGAGTGCCACTCCAACGGGTAGGGAATTGAAGACAATGCTCGCGCTACAGGAGTTTGAGGAGCATCCTGTCATTGGAATTGGTACTGGCCGCTATGTTCGCGCTGAGACGAATTACTATGCGACGGTGTTGCTGAAAGGAACGACGGGCACCAATCCCCATAATATTTATCTTCAAGTGCTGTGCGAGAATGGAGTGCTAGGTTTCATCCCCTTTGCCGGCTTTGTTGGATTGTCCCTCTGGGGGTTGTGGAGGAAGCGCGCGAAACAGGCGCTGTCCGTCTTCGTGCTGTTCCTGATCGCTGGAATGACGCTTGGCGTTCTGTACAGTGCTTCGATCGCTGCCTTCACGTTTGCCCTTGTTTTTGCGGGGCTTGCGCCATCTGAGTCCATCGATGGGGAGGGCTAGCGGCTATGGCTTTGGCGAAAATGATGTTGGAGAAATTACCCCGGGACTTTTCGATTGTTACCTTGTTCAGCCTTGGTTCCAAGGCGATTCAGGCTGTCCTTACAGTTGTGATCATTCGCGTGCTCAGCATGGATGATTATGCAGCCTATACGATGTTTCTGACGCTGTCGGCGACAGTTCTTGGAGTTGCGGGGCAAAGTTTCTCGCTGGCATATGTTCGCTACAATACCGAGAAGATCTCCCTTGATCCGCGGGCTGCGGATACGGTGTTCCTCGTGTCCCATATTGTCAACGGGGTAAGCTGCGGCGTTGCTGGCGGATTCGTCGCTCTATGGGGGGGTCAGCTGGATTACGCTCCCTATATTCTCCTGCTCGCTATTCTGTACGGCTTTATCTTGGGGGCTATCCAGATCAATATGGCGTTTCTCCAATCCCGCGAGCACTATGCCGCCGCGGGAGTGCTTGAGAACTGCAAGCAAGGAGCCATACTCGCATTTGTGGTGGGTGCCATCGTCTTGTTCGGGGCCTCGATCGACTCGATCCTGGTCGCCTATCTGCTTTCCGGAATTTTATGCTTCGTGGTGTCGATAGGCTATTTTCGCCGTCCCTTGCAAGACGGCTCACTTCGCTTTGTTCTCGACAAGGGAGAAGCTCGCGACTTCATTGCGGTGTCGATCTGGCTCATTCTCTACAGTTCTGTGATGCAGACGTTTAATCAGGTGGACGTCTCTATGCTTACGGCGTGGGGAACGGCTGCACAGGTAGCGGAATACGGAGTGGCGCTTAAGTATTACAATATTGTTCTGATTTTACTTCCATCGATAAAAACAGTGCTACGGGTGCGTATGTCGAAGGCTGAGATGACAACCGATGTCGCTCGGCAAAAAGCATTTTCCATACGATGGATTAAGAAGACAGCATTACCGTTCTTGTTAGGTGTGGTCGCTCTGTGTTTGGGTGCCCAGGCACTGTTTCCTGTTCTCAATGGCGAGGCGTACGACAGTGCAATTCCCGTATTCAATGTGCTATGCGTCGGGGCCTTTTTTGCCTATGTGCTTGCCCCGAGTGTGAGTCTGGTTATGTCTCTAGGGCGTTACAAAGAGCAGTTCCTGCTGTCCCTTTTGGCGCTGGCCATTAATGCTGGGGGTAATTGGGCGCTTATTCCCCTATGGGGGGCAGCTGGCGTAGCGGTTTCAACAACGGTGTCGCAGTTCGTTTTGAATGCCTCTATGACGCTTTTGGTATTCTGGCATGCTCGAAAAGCAGAGAGAGACGCCGAGAGGGGGGAATTGCTTTAGGTTTCGGAGAGGGAATCAGCGGACTCCAGCGCTCCTGCGAGCAACTGACTCCCTGATGGATTCGCCGTAGGATACGATCTGGTAATTATATTTGTACTTGCTAATCTCAGGCATGTAATAGGCGTTGCCAAATAACTTTCCAAGTGTCGACTTTCGCCGTGCTAAGAAGGAGACGGCGGGGGCGAGCGCATTGCTCAGTCGGATCCGGCGCCCAAGCTCCTCGCCGATGCGGACGATCATATCGGAGGTACAGACGAGGTTTTCGTTTTGGGGCAGATAGATCCCCCCGTCTCCGTTTTCGATAAGTAGCCTCATGAGCTCAGCGAGATTGCGCGAATAGATCATGGAGCGCTTGTTCGCGACGTTGGGGAAAATCGGCGTGATGGAAGCCAGCTTGATAAAGCGTGGAAAATTACGCTTGGTGCAATAGGGACCATATACGAGGGGGGGTCTGAGGATGGCTACGGAGAAGCCTTTATCCTGCAGTTCTGCGAGCTGGCCTTCTGCGGCTAGCTTGCTTTTTCCGTAGAGAGTGGTGGGGTTAGGTTTGGTAGATTGGTCGACGATGACATCTCCGTTTTTGTCGGCAGCGTATACATGAAACGAACTCAGGAATATCATGTGCGGAACACCGTGCTGTTTCGCCTTAAGCCCGACTTTTCGTGTGAGCTCGACGTTGACGTCTTGAACGCAGCGTTCGTCCTCTTCGCCATCGTGGGCGATGGCTGCAGTGTGTACGACGGAGTCGTAGTCGTCCCAGTTAGCGGTTTCCCATAGGGAATCGCGCAGGGATACTCGCTCAACAACATAGGCATTTGGAAAATTTTGCAGGTGTCGCTCTAGCTCGTCGCCAATCCAACTCGTCTTGCCAGTTATGAGAATTCTCTTCACAGGGGTCGATTCCTTACTGCATGACATCAAGAGCTAACAGTTTTTAGTTAGGTTTGTGGTTCAACAGCTTATACTGGCTCATGGCAAGACCGTCTTCGTCGTAGCCTATGAAATGGGAGTCGGTTCCGATGTAGTTACCAGTTTGTCCCCGACCGAGTACCATGCGGACAAGGCGTAACGCTTGCTTAACATCAACGACAAAACTAACGTTCTCGACATATAGGATGTCGTTCTCGAAACGGGCGTGGCAAAAATCGTACTGTTCGCATAGAGCATTGTTGAGAAATGGGCACTCTAAACCAGGGCGAACTGCATAGCGCATCTTGTGACGCTCGGTCATGCGTGGTGTAAACTCAACAGGAAGGGGCCGGGGCCCGATGAGGGACATATCGCCCTTGAATACGCTCCAGAAATTAAGCAGCTCATCGAGGGAGTGCTGGCGCACGAAGCGACCGAGGTCGGTCGTTCGCTCTTCGGGAGGGAGTAGCTCGCCGTTCTCATCGCGCTCGTTGGTCATGTTGCGAAATTTTACAAGATCAAAGGGCTTAAGATTTTTCCCTGATCGTTGCTGATGAAAGAAAAGGGGAGAGCCTACGTCGCGGAAAGTGAGTGCGCCGAGCACTACGTTGATGGGGAGGGTAATAAGAAGGGCAGCGCCGGACAGCGCGATGTCCAAGATGCGTTTCACATAGCGCACGTATATCCCATTTGCGGGGGAGACGGGGGTGGCGATGGCGTTCGCGTGCGCAAGATTGCGTTCTTGGAGAATTCGCGCCGCGTCGGCAACTTCCCCGCGAATCCACTCATCGTTCGATGATTCGGTTGGAGTGTGTGGGCTTGCATCGCGAGAGCTGTTCGCGCATTCAGGCTTCGTCTGCAGTTGTCTCTTCATAGATCTAGCGTTGTTCTCCCGAAGTGAAAATATTTGCGGACAGACGCGTCGATGTAAATCGCGGGCATGCCACTCAGTTCATTTGGCTTATATAGTAGCGTAAACCGAGGTCATTTGCACCCCTTGGTTTTGACTGCGAATCAACCAAAGGTTGCAACGGAGGGACTTGCTGGCTCGGAAACGAACGAATCCTCTTGCGACAACTAGCGTATTTCGATAGACTGACATCATGCAAACAAGATTGCCTTTGCGGCTTTTGAGAAATGTGTTAATGACCGAATGCGTATCGGGAGTCTGGGGGCTTGTATGGTGAGCACGTTCGAGCAAATGCGACGGTTCGGTCTAATTGCGGTAGTTGCGTTAGCGGCGCTGGTTGCATTGGTGGCACCGCCAAGCGCTTACGCCGAGGGATCGAATGTTCTGTCTAACGACGATATCATAACGGTGGCGGCGCGTGCCCATAGCGTTGATCCTGACGGGTGGAACGCGACGGTGACCTACGAGAAGCCGCAGGCGGGAGTGCCGACGGAGTTCACGATTACTGCCGATGGCGGCCCGAAGGGTTCCGGCAGCTACCAGTACCAGCAGGGCTTTATCTACAAGTACGATCCCTATATCTGGATATACGATCCCACTTTCCCTCCTGCAGAGACTTTCCGTGATTCCAATGTGCTGAGCTATCAGTTCGTCGGTACCGGGCGGTATCAATACCAGTTTGTGGTGCGCGACACGGAGACGGCGCGCTACATGCGGTTCTCCTTCGAGGTCGAAGTCGATGGCGACGGTTTTATCGACGCGAATGAAAAAGCCAGAGAAATCGTTGCCGAGTGCTTGCCCGACGGAAACGTGGACGACTATGAGACGGCGCTCGCGCTGCATGATTGGATCATCGACAACGTCAGCTATGACCACACGTTCAGGAACATGAGCGTCGATCGGGCGCTCTCGGGCATGGCGGTCACTTGCGAGGGCTATCACGCCGCCTATGTGAAACTGCTTGAGACGGCAGGCATGGAAACGGGGCGCATCGAAGGAGGCGGCCATGTATGGACGGCTGTGAAGATGGACGGGAAGTGGTATCACGTCGACACGACCCACGACGATGTGAAGGACAGTCTCACTGGCCCTGACATCCCGGGCTTTCTCTCGAAGGAACAGCAGGCGCATCTTCTGTTTGGTCTCGATGACGCAACTATGGAGCTAGCGAATGCCGGCTATCATGGGCCGACTGTCGGTTTTGAGGCGCATTCGCTCGAAAACAACTACTTTATCAAAACGGGTGAAATCGCCGAGTGGTCTGATCCTATCGCGACCCAGATTTTGGGGAAGCTCAATCAGAAGGAGACCTCCTTCATCTTAACCCCGGCAAACGCGAGTTGGGCTCAGGACAGCTACCGGAACGTCGTCAACAGCCTGGTGGCTTACGAGCTGAACCAAGCTGAATGGACGACGGATAACCAGCAGGCCGATGCTGTCGTGCGCATCGATTACGCCGGCAACAAGTTTGCCGTGAATACGTTCACGGTTCTCGCATCTGCGCCGACGGTGGTTCGGAACCTGACCTACAACGGCGCCAGCCAAGCCGGCCTGGCGGTTCCCTCCGTGGGATCCTATGCCCTTTCTGGGACAACAAAGGCCATCGACGCGGGAACGTACACGGCGACGGTTGCTCCTGGTGCTGGCTACGCATGGGACAAGTTGGGGGATAAGACGGCGCGGAGCTACCAGTGGACGATCGCACCCGCCTCAATTGCTTCAGAGGCGGTTTCCGTGTCGGGTGTCAAAGACTCTTATGAGCATACGGGTTCTCCCATTCGTCCCAATGTGACGGTAACGCATAATGGCCGCACGTTGAAAGCGGCGACGGACTATCAGGTATCTTATGGGGAGAATACCCAGGTCGGAAAGGCGACGGTGACCGTTCGAGGGGCGGGCAAGAACTACTCTGGGAGCAGAACCGTCTCTTTCGATATTGTAGCTCCTCGCAATGTGTGGAGAACCATCGGCGGCAAGACCTACTACTACGGCGCCGACGGGCAGCCGGTGAAGTGGAGCCAGAAGATAGGCGGTTCCTGGTACTACTTCAACGGGTCCGGTGTCATGCAGAGGGGCTGGGTGACCTGGAGGGACGGCACCAAGAGCTACTTCCACCCCGATGCTTCGGGTCATGCGACCGCCCTCACTGGCTGGCGCAGCTTCAACGGCGTGAAGTACTACTTCGACAAGGCCACGGGCATCTCGAAACGCTGGAGCCAGAAGATCGACGGCAAGTGGTATTACTTCGACTCCTCTTCCCGCATGGTCAAGGGCTGGGTCACCTGGAAGGATGGCGCCAAGAGCTACTTCCATCCCGATGCTTCGGGCCATGCGGCCGCCCTCACCGGCTGGCGCAGCTTCAATGGCGTGAAGTATTACTTCGACCCGACCACGGGCGAGAGCCTGCGCTGGAGCCAGAGGATCGACGGTTGTTGGTATTACTTCAACACCGACAGTGTCATGCAGAAAAGTCGTTGGATAACCTGGAGAGACGGCCGCAAGAGCTACTTCAACTGGGACGGCAAGGCCCTCACCGGCTGGCGCAGCTTCAACGGTGTGAAGTGCTACTTCGACCCCTTAACGGGCATGACAAGGTAAAGGGCTCTGCGAAGCTGCTAATTCTGGAAGAAGCTGATGCTGCAGCCTTCGGATTCGGTTCCTAGGTTGTAGACTTGCATCTGGCCGTTGCGGTAGTTCTCGATAAGGCGGCTGAGGGCGATGGTGTGGGCGCGGGTGATGTCCAGGTTGGGCTTCTTGCCGTCCTGGATGGTTTTCGCGAAAACGGAGATCTCGTCGCGGATACCCTCGCCGTTCAGCTGGTAGAAGTAGCGCTTATTGCTGGAGAAGTCCTCGAAGCGCACCTCGAAGTAATCGGTTTTCCACCAGGGGGAAGGCACGTACACATAGCCTTTGGTGCCCGCGATGACCAGCTCGCCTTCGGACTTTGCCCCGCTGCCCACCTCGATGGACGCGCACGCGCCCGGATAGATGAAATCCACCTTTGTGTACACGTCGGTGCCGTCGGTGCGGCTCATGAGTGACGCCGCGCTAGCCGCCGTGTAGTCGGTGCCCAGCATCTCGAAGATGGGGAGGCAGGCGATGGGCCCCCAGCCGATGAGGCTGCCTGCGGGGCTCGTGAAGGCCTGGCTTGTGCAGGTGGCCCGCACGGAGACCGGCGAGCCGATCATGCCGCTTTTGACGAGCAGCGTCAGGCGCGAAAAGGCCAGCGCGTAGGCGGTCTTCACGGCCTCGTGGAACACCAGCCCGCGCTCGTCGGCCACGGCAAACAGCGCCTCCGCCTCGGAGGCGGCCAGTGCCACGGGCGATTCACTCAGCACGTCTTTGCCGGCCTCCAACCCCGCCTTCGCCGTGGCGAAGCGGCGCTCGGGAGCGTTGGCGACGTACAGCGCATCGCTTGCCTCGATGAGTTCCTCGAGCGACCCGAACAGCGCAGTCTTTCCCGCTAGATCGAATTCGTCGCCGTCGGGGAACGCCCCCACTACATCGACACCGCTCACGTACTTGCACTCGTCGATGAACTTGGCGATGTCGCGCGAGGCGCCCACGATGCCTAGGGCGATGTGGTGGCCGCCCTCGCGCAACTGAGTGCTGGAAATGCCCTCCGTGCGGTCGAGGTACACTACCTCGCAGTACTCGTTCAGATAATCGAAGTGCCCGCGCCAGTCAGACCCGATAGCGAAGATATCCACGTCGTAGTTGCGGATGTCATCGATTTTCTGGCCGTAGTACTCCTCGGGTATCACCTCATCGGCGATGCCGAGGGCCTTCACGGCCTCGATGCGGTCCATCAGCGACTGCTTCACATTGATCTTGCCGCGGTTTTTGTCAAAGTCCGAGGAAGTGACGCCCACGATCAGGTAGTCGCCCAGCTCCTTCGCCCGGCGCAGCAGGTTTACGTGTCCGTGGTGCAGCAGGTCGAACGTGCCGTAGGTGATGACTTTCTTCACAGCTTGATCCTTCGCTTGGGGGTGCGGCTGGGCCGCAGGATAGGGCAGGGCCGATGTGGGGCGCGCCTCGCATCGGCTGAGCGGGCCCCAGAGACTCAGCTTAGGCGGCGTCTACTTCCAAAAGGGCATCCACGAACTTCTCCATGGCGGCTTTCGAGCCGGTGGATACGCGCAGGAAGTCGGCGAGCATGCCGGAGTTCCACGACTTCACGAGGATGTTCCGGGCCTCAAGGTCGGCCGCCACCTCCGGTGCGGGGCGATGGGTGCGGATGAAGATGAAGTTTCCCTCGGAGGGGCGGGCCTCATAGCCTCGCTCCTGCAAAGTCTCGATGGTCCACGTGCGGCCTTCGCGCTCGGCAGCGATGAGCTCCTCGGCAATCTCGGGGTGATCGAGGATCTTCTCGCCGAACAGCAGCGCCAGAGCGTTCACATCGAAGGTGAGCTTGGCGTTTTCGACGTAATGAATGATAGTTGGATTCGAGATGATGACGCCCAGGCGGCAAGCGGCCAGCGAGAACAGCTTCGAGAAGGTGCGCATGACGATGACGTTGTCGTAGGTCTGCGTCAAGTCGATGAACGTGTTGGGGTAGAAGTAATGGTAGGCCTCGTCGATGATGACCACGGCGTCCACGGCATGAGCCGCCTCAATGGCCGCGATGACGTCCTCTCGGCTGAAGGCGTCGCCCACGGGGTTATTCGGGTTCAGCAGCACGACGATGTCGGTGTTGGGGCCGATGGCGGCGATGAGGTTTTCCATGTTGAAAGACAGATCGTCGTTGTAGGCGACCGGCACATGGTTCAACCCGAGAATATTGCAGTTCACCCAGTACATCTCGAAAGAGGGGGCCACGGTGACCACGTCGTGTCCTTGCCCGCAGAACGTCTGCAACAGGTAGCGGATGGCCTGGTCGGTGCCGTTGGTGGCCGTAACGCAATCGCGGGGGACGCCTACGTACTTCGCGTATTTCGTGAGGAAGCGGTCGGGCTCGGGGTAGATGGACAGGTACTCCGGCGTGATCTCGGCCTTGACCTCGTCCACGAACCAGGCAGGCAGTCCTTCCGGGTTCTCGTTCATGTCGTAACGGAGCATCCCATAGCGCCCCTGGTCGGGAAAAACGCGCTCGGTGTTCTTGATGTGCTCGTCAACGTAAAATGCCATGGGTCGTCTCCTTTACGATTGGTAGAACTCAATGAAGGCCTCTTTGTCGGTGAGGCCGAAGTTGCGGGGCATGGCGCTGGCGCCAGCGTCTTTGCTGGAAGTGCCGTCGGCGTTCAGGTAGCTAATGCCAGTTTGCGCGCGGTAGAAATCGAGGAGGGTGTCGATGGTAGGCGTTTGCACGCCGACCATCGAGGCGATGTCCTTGATGATGGCCACGCCGAAGGGGTAGTCCTCGGTGAACATACGGTCGTTCCAGTTCGGCAGGAATGCGCCGTCTTCGGTAGGGCTCAGGGGTACCTTGACCGCCTCGAAGGCCCGGATGCTCTTCAGCTTGCGAGTCATGGCCTCGGGGGTGGGAGACTCGTAGTACTCGCGCAGCGACACTACCTCACTCAAATCGAGGGGGGCGAGGGCGCGGCAGATTGCCTGCAGCTCGTCGTCGTAGGCCAGAAGGAAACGCGACGTGCCGTCGTTCCACTGCTCGTAGAACATGAGCTGCTCGGGGTAGGTGTCGCCCGGTTGGTAGTCTTTGAAAACGCCGTAAGCGCCCGAAGTGTGCAGCAGGGGGTTTGAAGGCACCAGCGTTACCGCGAGGAACTCCTTGAGAGCTACGGTGGGGATATGGAAAAGATCCTCGATGAGCGCGGTCACCTCGGCGGTTCGGCCCTTGGGGAGTGCGGCCACGTACAGCGTTTTCTTCGCTGACAGAATTCCGGCCGTGCGCTCGTCCCAGCTCGAGCGGCACACGTAGGGTACGCGCTGCAGCCCGAAGACGATGACGCCGCGGGCGATGAGATCCTGGCAATAGTACTCCACGCCGCCGTAACCCGGAACGAAGCCGATGAGGGTACCTTCGCCCACAAAGGGCTCTACGTCGGCGACGAATTGCTGCCGGAGAAACGCGGGGTAGGTGCAGAGGATCAGTTCTGCGTTGCAGGCCTGGGCCATGTCGTCGGTAACGGTGAAGGTCGCCGATGCGGCGGCCTTTTCTTCGTAGGTATATGCGAGCGTTTCGCGGCTCTTATGGGGTCGCGTGGTGTAAAGCGTGACGTCGTTGTCTTGCGAGAGCACCGCGCAGCAGGCGAGGCCGAGGTTTCCTGCGCCAAATACCGTAATGTTCACTGCAAACTCCTTTGTCGCCCATCGAGGGCGCGTCTCAATGAATGAGCTGACCTTACATGATAGACCAAAAGGTTTCCTCCCCTCGCGCAAAGGAGCTGCCTACGGCAAATGAGCAAAATGTTGAGCCGAGTCCTTGTGCTATCATGTAAAGACTGCCGTCAGGCGTGGGCGCTCGACGCAATGCGCGATGGCGGAGAGGCGTTTTCCGAGGCTGGAGGAGCGAGAGTGTCAGATTTTGAAATATCCGTCGTGATCCCCGTGTACAATTCCGAGGAATATCTGGGCGAGACCTTGGAATCGGTGGTTGCCCAAACGGTAGGGATGGACGCCGTTCAGGTCGTTATCGTCGACGACGGCTCTACTGATGGCAGCGCCGCCATCTGCCGTTCGTTTCAAGATCGCTACCCGGTTAACGTCGTTTTTCACCAGCAGCCCAACGGCGGCGTCTCCTCGGCCCGCAACGCCGGCCTCGACCGGGCCAGCGGGCGCATCGTCACCTGCCTGGACAGTGATGACCAATGGACGCCGGGGTCGTTTGCCTATGCGGTGGATTTTTTCGATAACCAGGAGAACAACGTCGATGTTCTCGTTGGTGAACTCACCCTTTTCGAGGGCGAGGATCACACTCACCCCTTGGCTTATCGCTTCCCGAAAGACAAGGATTCCATCATCCGTCTGGGAGATCGCTCCTGCGACATCCAGAGTACGATCGGGAACTGCTTCTTTCTGCGCGAGGCTATCGGCGATATCCGATTCGACGAGGATTTGACCACGTCGGAGGATACGCTGTTCGTCAACCGGGTTATTTTGCGCAAGTGCGCCTACGCGGTCACTCCCTTTTGCACATATCTCTACCGAAAGCGGCAGGATGGCTCGTCGCTGAGTCAGGTCATCACCTATTCCAAGCATATGCAGAATCTGGATGTGTGCGAGCGCATGTTCGAAGCGTCGCGTCGTGCCAAGGGGCGGGTGCTTCCCTTTGCCCAGGCGGTGGCGCTCTACATAATAGGGTGGCAGCTTTTGGGCAAGGCGAGCGATACTCTGTCCGCCGAGGACGCCGCGAATTGGTCGGCCGCTGTGCGCAAGATTGTCGCGGGTGCCGATGTTGACGTCATCGCCAATGCGCGCTGGCTTACTCGCGAAAAGAAAATTGTTCTGTACCGCCTCAAATACGGGGCGGATGTTTTTAAGGAGCTGATTTGGGTTGACCGCGATCGAGGGTTGCTCGACGGTATGCAGCTCATCAGCATGAACGCGAAGGCGCCCTGCTATCTTTATGAGATCACTCCCCAGAACTCGACGCTGCATATCGAGGGAACGACGGACATCGACATATTGGGAATGCCCTTCGAGTTATTCGTTCGTGACGAGAAGAGCGGTGAGCGCTTCAATGCGCATTTATCCCCATTCCCTACCGATAATCGTCGCACTCTGGCCAAAGAGTCGGTATGCAAGGGTATGCGGTTCACGCTCGATCTGCCTTTGGAGCCGGAGCGCTCCTTCTCGTTCCGCGTGAGGTTCTGCGGGCGTGCCCAGGAGGTCATCCTCACACCTCATTATGGCAACTTCGCCATTTTTAGCCAGTCAATGAAGCGCGACTACCATCGTTTCGGAGACGTCATGGTGAAGCACATCGGCAAACAGCTGCGCACCTATCGCGCCACGTGGCGCATGGCCGTCGCGTCCGAGCTGCGCCGTTGGTTGGAGATCCTGCGCTCGAAGAAGGGGACGCCCCGATTGCGTTTCGAGTACGTTTGGCTGCGTCTGTGCTACCGGGTTCATCGACTGCTGTTCAAGAAGCCCATTTGGATTTTCGGCGACAAGGAGTGGAAGGCCGGCGACAACGCCGAGAACGTGTACCGATACGCCATAAAGCAGTCTGGTTATCGCGACGCTAAGATGTACTTTGCCCTCGAGAAGTCGAGCGCCGATTACGCCTCGGTGGCCAAGTACGGTCACGTAATTGATCCGACCACCTTCCGCTACAAGCTGCTGTTCCTGCTGTCCTCGGTGGTGGTGTCCTCGCGCGCCGAAGAATCCATGGTGAACCCCTACGGCCCCGAGCTCGTGTTCGTGAAGGATCTCATGGATTACGATTTCGTGTACCTCACCCATGGGACGCTCTTTGGGGATCTGGCGTTCATGCTGGGCAAGCCGGCGAAGAAAATCAAGTTGTTCTCGGTGAGCACCCAGATGGAGCGTAATGCGCTTTTGAGCGAGGCTTATGGCTACCGAGAGGATGAGGTGTCTCTCATGGGCATGGCTCGTTACGACGCCTACGGCGATGTCCATGCTCAGAAGAAGATCGCGTTTCTGCCCACGTGGCGCTCGAATATCGCTGGGAAGATCATCCCGGGCACGAGCACGCGCGAGTATGTTCATCATTTCAAATCCACGGATTTCTGGAAATTTTACAATGCCCTCATCAATGACGAACGTCTGCTGGACGCCATGAGGCGGTACGGGTACACGGCCGAGTTTTACGTGCACCCTGCATTTGAGAAGCAAGCCGGTGATTTCCAGGGCAATGAACTTGTGCAGGTGGGGAAGGGGTCGGCTGACTACGAGCGCGTGCTGAGCGAGTCGGCGCTCATGGTGACGGACTACTCAGGGGTGGGATTCGATTTTGGCTACCAGCGCAAACCAGTGGTGTACAGCCAGTACGATTCGGTATTCAGCGGTGGTCACACGTACGGTGAGGACAGCTACTTCGACTACGATATCGACGGCTTTGGCCCTGTGACTCGCACATTGAAGGAAACGGTGGACGCCATCATACGCTACATGGAAAATGATTGCCAGATGGAGCCCGAGTATCGACGCCGCGCCGATGTCATGTTTGGTTTTTCCGACTACGAGAGCAGCAAACGCATTTTCGAGGGCGCCCGAGCATTGTCAGAGCGGCGGCGCGCCGATGGCCGCGCTCGGTGATCTGTCGGTTCCTCATGGCCTTGACTATGGAGCAAGGAGAAGTTAAACTCTGTGGACATAGCGTGTACGCGATATGTTGATGCGGGGCAACTGCGGGGAGTTTTGCGCCAGCGCTTCTCGATTTTGCTACGAATCTGCATTTCGGTTTTGAATTAGGGGGGCGACGCGAGAGCGTCGCCTGTTTTATGTGGATGTGCGGATCGATTCCGTCAGAGGAGGAACAGGCTTTGAGGCGTCTTGTGGCAGTGGTTCTGGCGATAGCGCTCGTGTGCGTCCCTGTGGCTATGGGCGCCACAGCGTCCTCGTCGGCTCTGGAGAAGCGGATCGCTGATACTCCCTATCAGATATGGCCCGCGAAGGCGCGTTCCAATTCCCCAGACTTCGTGCGCGCGGCCATCAAGCAGAGAAACGCCCAGGGCGATAACTGCAAGGTGGTTCTCGGTACTTCCGAGTTTCGCTGGGTTTATCCCGATACGGTCTCGTCGCACCCGGGGAACTTCTTCGCGAACAACAATTATGGCATGGACACGTTTCTTTTGGGTCAGCCCTATTGCCAAGACCTATGGCACGCCATTGAAGTGGGCGCGCTTTCTGAAGACATTCCCGACGACAAAGTGGTGTTCTTCTGTGGAATCTCCTGGTTCATGGATTATCAGAATCCTGCCAAATGTTTTAGGTTGTCGTTTTCGCCCGAGGCTTACGCCGACCTCATGGCCAATCCCAAGGTGAGCGACGAGACGAAGGCGAAGATTCAGAAGAAGATGGTTGAGTGCGGCGTGTCGGAGGACGATGTCTATGCCGAGGCGTCCGATAAGACCTTCGTGGATCGCATCAACGAAGGTGTTCAGAAGATCTTTGATACGTCGAAAAACTGGGACGCGGTGCTCAGCGACGAAGAAGATGATTGGAACGCGCCGGAGCGTGAGTTGAACAAGAGTCGTCCCGTGCCAGAGGGGCGCACCCAAGGTGAGGCCCAGGTGCCCGATTGGGATGCTTGGATGAGCCAAGAGCAGGCCGAGGGAGCGGATCAGACGTCAAGCAACGACATGGGCATCTACAATAGCTGGTACGAGAACGGCGGGTACGACAAATGGTATGCCGGCCGCGAGGACTGGCTTACGTTTACCGACGAGCCCTATCAGGAAACCGAGTTCGAGGATTTCGAACTATTTCTCGACGTCTGCCAGGAGACGGGTGTTCAGCCGTTGGTCGTGCTCATGCCCCTCAAGGGTACCATGGTTGATCAGACCGATTACACCGCTGACGTGCGGGCCATCTGGTACGACCGCATGAAGACGATCTGCGAAGAGCGGGGCGTTGAGTACGTCGACTACTCGCCTTATGAATACGACCCCTATTTCCTCTATGATATGGCTCATTTCGGCTGGACGGGCTGGGTGCAGGTGAATCACGACATCTACGAATTCTTCATGGGCAAGGATGAGGCCGATGAAGCGAATTAAGGACAAGATTCTCAAGGTGTTTTTCAGCGACACCTGGCTCGGTGCCATCCTGTGGTTTGCCGCCGCAGCGGCGATGCTCGCTCTGCTCGTTTGGTTCCTCGTATATTCGGGGTTCGGAGAGCCGGCGATGCCGGTATACGAGAACTTCTGAGCGTGGTTTCGACGATGAGCTGATTGGCATTCCCGCCAATGTAAAGTGGACGATGATGCGATGACAGAAAGGGGAGGCACGACCGTGAGCAGGTTTCTTGAGAGGCTCCGGGAAGTAAGCGCTGAGTATCCGGAGAAAGAGGCGTTTTTCAATTCTCGGATAATGGAGGACTCGCGCCAACGTATGACCTACGCCGAGTTGGATGCCTGGTCCGATTCCCTTGCCGTTTCCTTTGCCGAATGGTCTCCAAAGGGCAAGCCCGTGGTGGTTTACGGCCACAAGTCGCCTCTCATGCTCGTGTGCTTTATCGCCGCCGCCAAGGCCGGTCTGACCTATGCCCCGGTGGACATCGCCTATCCGTCCGATCGCGTGAACGATATCTTGGACCAGATCGGGCATCCTCTCGTTGTCACGTTGGCCGACGACGAGTTTCCCGGTGATGTAACGTTGGCGGATTCGGTTGTTGGGGATGCCGCTGTTCGCGAGGCGGCTCTGGCGGGACGTTCCTGGGACAGCTCTCACTGGATCGTCGATGAGACGCCCTTCTATTTGTTGTTCACCTCGGGAAGCACCGGCCGCCCCAAAGGTGTTCAGATGCCCTCGCGCTGCGTGGACGCCTTTATGGACTACTTCCGCGCACTTTTCCCCGAGCGGCCCGACGGCGTCAGCTTCAACCGCGTGCCCTACACCTTCGATGTGAGCCTGTTCGACATTATCGCCGGTTTGTCCTCGGGCTATACCCTGTTCTCCCTGGAGTCCGAAGACGAGCAGTCCATGAGGGCCACATTCGACGCTCTGGCTGCAAGTGGCCTTACAACATGGATTTCGACGCCGTCCTTTATCGAGATGTGTCTGGTTGATCCTTCTTTCGACCAGGATCTCCTGCCCCGGCTCGACAATGTTATTCTCTGCGGAGAGGTGTTTCGCAACGCCACGGCCCTGAAGATCATCGAACGTTTTCCCGAGGCGAGGGTTCTCAACACCTACGGCCCCACCGAGACTCAGGCGGTTACCGATATTGTGGTAGACGAAAACTTGGCACGTGAGGTGAATCCTTTGCCCGTGGGCTATTTGAGCGATGGCGTGCGTGCCCTTATTCGTGATCCGGAAACTGGTGAGGAGCTGCCTTGCGGGGAAGTGGGAGAGATATACCTTGCGGGAAACACGGTGTCGGCGGGCTACTATGGCCGTCCCGATCTGACGGAGGCCGTATTCTCCGAGAGGGAAGGCTCCGATGGCACTGTGAAGCGTTGCTACAAAACCGGTGATAAGGGCTATCTTGACGCGGATGGTCGGCTCTTCTGTTTGGGCCGTCTCGATTTCCAAGTGAAGCTGAATGGGTTTCGCGTCGAACTGGCCGACGTCGAGCAGGCCCTCGTCCGGATACCTGAAGTGGCCGAGGCGGTGGTGCTTCCCGCCGATCGCGACGGAAAGGTGACTCATCTCGTGGCTCACGTACGTCTTGCTGAGCCGGGGATGACGGCCGGCTTCGCTCGAGCGCGCGCCATTAAGACGGCCCTTAAGGAACTTGTTCCCGACTATATGGTGCCCAAAAAGATCGTCTTCCATGAGGAATTCGCTTTGAACGTCAATGGCAAAATCGATCGCAAGGCGTTGGCGTAGGGCTCGGCAATTATGAACTTCTATATCGATCCGGCATTCTATGTGTTTCTGGCCGTTGCCATAGTACCTGCGGCCATTCTCGGCTTCTCGGGGCGCCGCATCAAGTATTACGGACTGGCGGCCTCGTTGGCGTTCCTGCTCCTGCTCTTTGGCGAGAATTTGGAGGGCATGCTTGCTTTCGTTGCGTTCATCGCCATTGCCTGTGCGGTTACGTTCTGGGAGCTTTCCAGTTGGCGGTCGGGGCAAAAGGCGCTTTGGAAGTACCGGCTGGCACTCGCGGCTGTTATTGCCCCTCTAGTCGTTTACAAGATCGGTGCCGTATTCGATCAGAACCTCATGGGATTTCTGGGGATATCCTACATAACCTTCAAGGCAATACAGGTCATTATCGAGATCCGAGATGACCTCATTGAAGATATGAACTTCACTGATTACTTGTACTTCTTGGTGTTTTTCACGCCCTTCACATCCGGCCCCATCGATCGCAGCCGGCGGTTCACCGAGGACGCGAACCGAAGGTATACTGCTTCCGAGTACGCGGACTTGCTGGCCCGGGGCATTATGCTGCTTTTGGTGGGAGCAGTGTATCAGAAAGTGCTGGGCACGGTGTTCCACCATTATTTCACCCCTGCTCCTTTGGGCGACGGGCCTTGGTGGCAAGAGCTGGGCGCCCAGGTGAAAGATGCCTATATGTACGGCTTTTACCTGTTCTTCGATTTTGCGGGCTATTCCCTCATGGCCATGGGGGCCAGCTACTGTTTCGGCATCAAGACGCCGCGCAACTTCCGTGCTCCTTTTCTCGCTCTCGATGTGCGCGATTTCTGGGATCGCTGGCACATGACGCTGTCCACATGGCTGCGCGATTTCGTGTTCATGCGCGCGGTGAAGTCGGCGACGCGCCGCAAGCTGTTCAAAGACCGACTTCAGACGGCTTGCGCGGGCTACATGGCGAATTTCATGCTCATGGGCGCTTGGCACGGGCTGACTGTGGACTATCTGGTCTATGGCGCCTATTACGGCATTCTCATGAGCGCCACCGACGTGTACCAAAAGAAATCTTCCTTTCACAAGAAGCACAAGAGGAAGAAATGGTACAAGGTTCTCCAATGGTTTGTTACCATTAATCTGGTCATGCTCGGCATGGCTATTTTCTCTGGGCAAATGCACACTGTCATAGGAGGTTTGACCAATGGCTGAGAATTCCGTCGAGGAGCGCATGCTCGAGCTCATCGAGGAGATTTGTGACGACGAGATTATTCGCGAAGAACGCGATGTCGATCTGTTCGAGGAGGGGCTGCTAGACTCTATGGCCGCCATTGAACTGCTGGTAGCCATCGAGACGGAGTTTGGCGTGACCATTGCGCCTACAGCGGTGGAGCGCGAGGAAATGAATTCGGTTAACAAAATCATCTATCAGGTGCGGATTCGCTACGATGCCCAATAGCGATCACTCGAGGCGTGTCTCGATCCTTCCGCAGGCATGATGCTAATTTCGGCGCAGGTGCGTCGTTAAGGAAAAGTTAAGGTATCATTGCCTGAGCTAAATTGACGAGATGGCAGTTCGAAGGGGCTCGCGTTGGTCTTCTCCAGTACTATTTTTCTGTTCGCGTTCTTGCCGCTGTTTCTGACGGTGTACTTCGCCATGCTGTGGCGGCCGGCGAAGAACGTTGTCCTGCTGCTGTTCTCGCTTCTGTTCTACGCCTGGGGCGAGCCAGTGTACGTGTGGCTCATGGTGGCCTCCATCTGCTTCAACTGGCTGTTCGCCTTCATCATAGGCAAGTGCGGCGAGGGCAAGACGGCGCCGAAGCGCTTCTGGCTCGTGGCGGCGCTCGCGGTCAATCTGCTCGTACTCGGGTTCTACAAGTACCAGGGCTTTCTGGCCGAGAACGTGAACCGGGCGCTGGGCGAGGAGTTTATCGCCGAGCTGAACCTGGCGCTGCCCATTGGCATCTCGTTCTTCACCCTGCAGGCCATCACCTACGTGGTGGACGTCTACCGCGGCGAGGTGAAGGTGCAGAAGAACCCGCTGTACCTCGGCATGTACATCGCCATGTTCCCGCAGCTGGTGGCCGGCCCCATCGTGCGCTATGCCGACATCGAGCACGAGATCGACAACCGCCGCGCGACGCTGGAGGGCTTCGCCCAAGGCCTGCGGCTGTTCTGCGTGGGCTTGGGCAAAAAGGTGCTGCTCGCCAACACCGCCGGCGTGCTGGCCGACTCGCTTTTGCCCCGCGAGGCGGCCGAGATCGGCTTTATCGGCTGCTTCTCGGGCGTGGCCGCCTACACCTTCCAGATTTACTTCGACTTCTCCGGCTACTCGGACATGGCCATCGGTCTCGGCAAGATGATGGGCTTCGAGTACCCGCGCAACTTCAACTACCCCTACACGTCGAAGTCGGCCACGGAGTTCTGGCGTCGCTGGCACATGTCGCTCGGCGGCTTCTTCCGCGACTACGTGTACATCCCGCTCGGCGGCAACCGCGTCAGCACGCCGCGCTTCGTGCTGAACACCATGATCGTGTGGGGTCTGACGGGCATCTGGCACGGCGCCGCGTGGAACTTCCTTCTGTGGGGCCTGTACTGGGGCGTGCTGATTCTGCTGGAGAAGTTCTTCGTCATGAAGGTGCTCGACCGGCTGCCGCGGTTCGTGAGCCATATCTGGTGCATCGTGCTGTTCTTCTTCGGGTGGCTTTTGTTCGCCGTGACGGGGCTCACGAACGTGGGGGAGTGGTTCTGCGCCATGTTCGGCGCCTACGGGTGGCTGGGCACCTCCACGTTGTGGGAACTGCAGTCCTGGAGCTACGTGAGCCTCGTGCCCATCTTCATCGTGGGGTCGCTGCCCTGGGCGCCGTGGCTGCGCAAGAAGATCCAGGCCTGGGCCGAGGGCGACCCGCATCGCGCCATCGTCGCCGCCCCGCAGAAGGGCAACACCGCCGTGCCGCCCTGCCAGGTGGTCTGCGAGGGCCCCGTGCCCGTCGGTCGCGCTCGCGCCGTGACCGCCGTGAACGTGCTCGCCGACGTGGCTCTTCTGGCCGTCTTCGTCCTGAGCTGCATGTCAGTGGTCTCCAGCTCGTACAACCCGTTCATTTACTTCCAGTTTTAGGGGGCATTGTGAGACCAAGGAATATCCTGTTCGCTAGTGTGCTCTGCATGTTGTTATGCGGGCCCGCTCTGATCGGATTGGCCTCATGGAGTGGGGTCGCACTTCCCTCGTGGCTCACGGCCGATGACGCCGCTTATCTGTCGGGCGGCATCGTAGAAGCCGACCCGGCCGCTTATGCCTCTCTCGAGGGGTTCAGTTCAGGTGAGTTTCAGATAGCTGCAGAGGATGCTGTGGGCAATTGCATTCCCATGAAGGCCATGGCCCTTCTCGCAAATGCAGCACTCCAGCGCTCAGCCATCGAGGCTTCGAATGCGCTCTTTGGCTGGGAGTGCTACCCTGCTTTCTATGGCTCGTCTATTGCGGAGATGCCGAGTCGGCACCGTCTGCTCGAAATAGCCGAAAAGGCGACCGGCGATACCCTTGCAACGGCCAGTCGTATCCGGGATGGACTCGACGCCTTGAGTTTGAGACATCCCGAGCAACGGTTCTTCGTGTATATGGGGCCCGACTCTATGAATATCGAGGGATCTCCGACGGCGAAACTTATCTCCAATCCGCTTACCTACGGAGAGCTGTCCTCGATCTTCGAGGATGAAGACGGCCATTTCCAATGGATAGACGGCAACGTCACGTTCGACGAGTTTGCGGATGGGTGGAATTCCACTGATCACCATTGGAATATCCAGGGAGCTTTTCGGGCTTATGAGCGTATGGCGAGCGCTCTCGGTTTTCGGGACGAACTTCTTGTGCCCGCGCGTCTTGTGACCTATGATGCGCCGTCCTTCCGGGGCACATTCGCGCGACGTGGGCTAGAAACGCGATACGTGGATCAAATGACTGACTACGAATTCGCTGATTTTCCTCAGCTGTCGATCACCATTGATGGGGCTGAGGCTTCTATGGACTCGCTTGTGCATTGGAAGAACTACCAAGCGGCCAATGTAGGTGCGAATGCTTTCACCAGTCGCTATGCCGAGTATTTCCATACCGATTACGGGCTTATTACCTTGGAGAACGAGGAATCGGATTCGCGGCAGGATCTGCTCATTGTCGCAGACTCGTATTCCAATTGCATGGAGCGGTTCCTGGCAGTTCACTATCGAACAACCTACGTGCTTGACCCCCGTCACGACGACGAGACGATTGACGCGTTTCTTGCTCAGCACCAGGATGTGTCCGACGTCCTTTTCATAATGCGGAGTCCGAACATGTTGGCGCAAACGACGGAACATGCTCTCGAGCCGGAAGATATGCGCGAGTAGGGGGAGCCCAATGGACGTTACGTTGAAGACCACTGAAGAGGTTGAGCGGTTTTTCCGAGAAACCGGCAATGTTCTTTTGGGTTCTGCGCCAAAGATGAGGAATGCGCAAATTGTATTCACTGAGAAGACTCGCGAGGGAGCGTGCATCTTGTGCTGCGGCGAAGATGTAACCTTGACAGGGGGCAAGCTGGTTTTCGCCGGCCCTGGTTCCGTCGTTTACCTGGCAAGCGGAAACACCTCACTGCGGTTGGATGCAACGGTGCATGCTGGGTGTACGTTCGCCTTAGGCTCATCGACGTACACCAACGGCCCCCTCCACTTAATCGTATCCGAGCGACGCAGTGTGCTTATTGGCGACAGAGGCCTTTTTTCCTTTGACGTGTGGATAAGGACCGCCGACCCTCATTTGGTGTATCGAGTGGAAGATAGCAGCCGCATCAATCCTAGCCGCGATGTGGTGATAGGTGATCATGTGTGGCTCGGCCAGTCTGCCATGCTGCTGAAGGGCACGGTCATAGGGTCTGGAAGTATTATCGGTGGCGCTGCCGTAGTGGCCGGCAAGACGATTCCCTCGAATACGAGTTGGGCGGGTAGCCCCGCGCGACAAATTGCCCGTGGGGTTTTCTTCGACGGTGCTTGCGTCCATGGCTGGACTGCCGAGCAGACGGCCGCTTCCCAAACGTTCGCCTCTGACAAGTGGATTTACGACAACGCGCCGCAGTGCGACCAGTCGGGTCTCGTGCAGCTAGCGAATCGACTGGCTGGAGTCACCAGCGCGGAGGAGCGTATCGCTTTCGTGCAAAGCACTTACCTGGAAAAGGGGAAGAACCGCTTCGCCATTGCGGAGGCGCCGCCGTCATCGTCATCTGAGAACCGCGGCTTACCGCTAAGGCCCCTTGAGTTTTTGAGGTTGCGGTTCCGTCGTCGTTGAGCCGCCGTTCTAGCTTCTTCTTTGGGGTACAATGGCATCTTGCTGATCTGTTGTTCGTCGATGCCGCTGTGCGATAACGAAGTGGAGCTATGTCGGATAGAGTTGTGGAGCGCGTTCAGCGCACATTGAAGGTTTGGGGACGCTGTCCCGTCGAGAGTCGACCGGTTGCGCCTTGCGTTGCGGCAGCGTTTGCCCTCACTCTTTTTGTGGTTGGCGTCCTTGTCCTGAATGACGACTACCGAGGCCCCGATGACGATCTGGGAATTTCGATAGTTCTCTCGGGGCTCTATCCCGACGGCGGCCAGTGCTTGTTCACCAATGCGGTGCTCAACGGCATCATCTACCAGCTCAATATCGCCCTACCGGAGTTGAACTGGTTCCTTGTGATCGAACGTCTTGCTGTGACGGTGGCGTTTTTCTCGTTCTGCTATATCCTGTTGCGCCATGCTCCGCTCGGACTTTCGCTTGCCTGTATCGGCTTCGTTGCGTACTTCATCATGCCAAAGTGCACCTTGGGGAGCAATTTCACCGTGGTCGCGGCGCTGTGCATTGTGGCTGGGGAGCTCTGCTGTTGCTCCGGCATTATGCGGAAGGCCCCTTCTTCCTGTGTAGCTGGCACGTTACTGGTGACGCTGGGATTCATGTGGCGGGCTCTCGTCCTGCTTCTCTCCGCTCCCTTTCTTGTTCTCGCTTTCGCGGGGCTGCTCGTTCGTCTTGGGCGCGGACAGCGCCAGCGGGTTAAGGCTCTCGTCGTTCGGGCTCTCGTCTGCGCGATAGCCGTCGGCCTTTGCGTCGGCGGCGCCCTGGCCTTCGATAAGGCGGTGTGGGCTGAGCCGAAGTGGGCCGATTGGCTCGAGTACAATGACGCTCGCTACGCTTTGGTTGATTACCCCATGAGCGATTACGACGAAGTGCGAGACGAGCTGGCGTCAATCGGCGTTTCGGAGAGCGACTACTGGCTCATGCGCAACTGGATTACGGCCGATCCCGACTACATCACCTCCGATTTGCTTATGGAGGTGTCCGATATTGCCCGAGAGCCGGTGGCGGATCGCAGTTTGCCAGCCGCTTTCCTTGCCGAGGGGCGCCACTTGGTCAAGTCCCCTCTGCTGACTGTCTCTTTAGCGTGTGTTGCCGCCTGTGCGCTGCTCCTCGGACGTAAACGGGTGCTTGCGACGGTTGTCCTGTCTCTTGGCGGGGCCTTTGCGGCTTGCGTGCTCTTTCGGTACACGGGTCGTTTGCCAGCTCGTGTCGAGTATTCCACGTGGCTTCTTTCTCTGCTGCCATGTCTCGTCGCGTTTCTCACCATTAGACCCCCCGCGCCTGTCGCAGCTAAGCCTGTAGGGCTACGGCACGTAACGGCATCGGCGCTCATCGGCGTAGTATTCGCCCTATTATGCGCAGTGGGGCTTGTGCTGAAATGGGCTCCCACTTTCAACGCCGAGCGTATCGACCAATTCGAGAAAAGCAGCGCCTTTGTTGAGAGCAACGATCTGGTGCAGAGATTCACCGAGCCGGGCGTCGTCTATGTCTGGGATACGACGACCTTCACGCAGCTCGAGAAACAGCTTAAATACCGTCACCTGCCCCCGGCGTCGTTCATGGGGTCTACGACCTTTATGGGCGGCTGGACGCAGGGGTCGCCTTTGGTGCGCGCTCATAATGCGGAGATAGGTATTCCCAATCCCATAAGGGGCCTCATCGACCGCCCTGACACCTACTTCGTGACGCGTCGCAAAGAGGCTATAGAGCAGTTGACGCGCTACCTGCGCGGGCACTACAGCAAAGATGCAAAGGCGGAGGTTGTGGACGAGGTTCCTTTGAGTGAGAAGGGTGCTGACCCTCTTCTTGTGGTACGATTCTACGCAGATTAGTTCTTTATCTGCAGGAATGAGGTTTAAATGAAGGGCATTATCCTAGCGGGCGGTTCGGGAACGCGCCTGTATCCGCTGACGAAGGTCACATCGAAGCAGCTGCTTCCCGTGTATGACAAACCGATGGTCTATTACCCGCTTTCCATACTCATGCTGGCGGGCATTCGCGATATCTTGCTTATCTCCACACCGGCGGATTTGCCCAATTTCCAGGAATTGCTCAAGGACGGGTCTTCGTTCGGCGTCAACATGTCCTATGCGGTGCAGCCCTCGCCGGATGGGCTGGCCCAGGCGCTTATCATTGGCGAGGAGTTTCTCGACGGAGAAGGCTGCGCTCTCATCTTGGGCGATAACATCTTCTACGGCGGGGGTCTTTCGGCGTTGTTGAAGCAGGCGGCTTCGCGCGAATGCGGCGCAACCGTGTTCGGCTATTACGTTGACGATCCGGAGCGCTTCGGTGTAGTCGAGTTCGATGTCGAGGGACGCGCCCTCTCCATCGAGGAAAAACCCGAGCATCCCAAGTCGAATTATGCGGTCACGGGCCTCTATTTCTACGACAACCGCGCGGTGGAGTTCGCCAAGAACGTGATTCCCTCCGATAGGGGAGAGCTGGAGATCACCGATGTGAACCGCATGTACTTGGAGGAGGGGAGCTTGGAGGTGAAGGTGCTTCATCGCGGCTCAGCATGGCTCGATACGGGTACTATTCCCAGCTTGTACAAGGCCTCCGAGTTCGTGAAGGCTGTGGAGGACAACCAGGGCCTTCAGATAGCCGCCTTGGAGGAGATCGCCTACAACAACGGCTGGATCACTAAAGAAGTGCTTCTCGATGCAGCCGAGCGCCATGCCAAGACAGCTTACGGACAGCATCTGATGCGGGTAGCCGAGAACCGTATTCTCTTTGGAAACGCGGCCTCCTAGGAGGCGAAGCGATTGCTGTCAACAAGAAGGGCTCGCCAGTGATATGCTGGCGAGCCCTTCTTGTTGGCGCGAGCGAGAAAACTTAGGCCTTCTTGCTCTTGGGGAAAACTTTGACTCCCTGATTGTCCCTCCAGCCGTAGATGAAGGCGGTAGCGACGAGCATGGCCGCCGCGATGAGGCAGCAGACGGCTCCGGCGGCAATTCCTGCTCCTTGCATGACGAACATGGGGAGGAACGTCACCAGGGCGATATCGATGAATGACACGAAGATCCAGGCGAAGCCGGAGTCCTCCAACGCCGTGGTGCGGAACTCGGGATCGACGACGCGCAGCAGCAGCACGGCGATGCTCATGACGCCCGTGGACCAGCCCCAGATGAAGATGCCGCGCTCGACCCAATGATCGGAGAAGAGGTGGCGCGAGATGTAGAAGAAGTAAATGGCCACCAGCACGAAGCCGAGGATGCACAGCACGAGGATGATCGCCCAGTACTGCATGACCACGTTGATGTTGATGGTCGCCACGCCGAAGGCAACAAGGTAGTCGGTGGCGCAGCTGCCGATGCGGGACACGACGCGCTGGTCAACATAGCTGTCGAGTTTGATGAGCTTGAGGAAGGCGAACAGCACGACGCCGACGAGGAGGGCGATGCCGTAAACGGGAACCGATACCTGCGGGAATAAAATCTTGAGTCCTGCGTTGATGAGGTAGGCACCGCCCACAGCGACCATGACGAGCGCCACGTGCCACGCGAGGGGGTCGATGGACATCGGATTCACGGTGTTCTCTCCCATAGGAGTGCGGTCCTTCTCGGGAACCAAGCCGACGCGAACCTCCTCGGGCATGTCCTTCACCTTGCGAATCTCGGTAGTCCAGCCTTTATTGGCGCAATAATTGATAGCGATGATACCGCTGATGATACCGCCGAGGAGGCCGAAGGTGGCGAAGGTCTGACCCACCGTGGTAGCCTCGGCCCAGCCGCCTTCCTCGAACACCGAGCCAATGGCGGCCGCTGTGCCGTGCCCGCCGACGAAGCCTCCGGGCATGAGGATGGGAAACCATTCGGTGACACCTTGGAATACCGTTGTGACGAGGATTCCGCCGAGGACAAGCGCGATGCCATACTGAAGAACCTCGGCGGCGCCGTTCAGCATGAAGGTGTCGCCCACTTGGCGGAACATCTCCTTGAAGCTGCCCTGGCTGCGCCGACCCAGGTAGAGGGTGGCGAACAGCACGGCAATGAGGATGCCGGCATAGCTGGAGGCCTGGGAGCTCAGGGGCACCCAGTTCAAGCAGAAGGGTCCGAGGATGATGCCGATGAAGCCAGCGATCAGAGCCGATGGGATAAAGAGGTTCTGCAGCAGCGGAACGCGGGTTCGGATAATCTTTCCGAGAACCAGCAGCGCCGACATGATGCACACGTCGAACGTCAAATCGAGGGCCGAGAATTCCATAGACCACCTTTCTCCGAGTTTGGCAAACGCGGATGGCAGTCTCCGCGCAGGTCAGTGAGGTGATTCTAGCATCTCATCGACCTGCGCCATGCTGAAAGGTCATAATTAGCTTTCCGGCGGTTGCTCATTCCACGGTTCGCGCAGCAGCGTCAGTCGACCGTCGGGCGCCACGGCGTACACTGCCGGCGGGTATTCGATGAAAAACTGCGGGGTGAACGACATGGAGTAGGCGCCGGCATAGCGGATGACCACCGCGTCTCCAGTTCGGAGAGCCGGTTCGTCGTGGGCCGTGAACAGACGGTCGCTATCCATGCAGGTGTATCCGCAGATGATCTGGCGGGGAAGCGTCTCCTGGGCGCTGGTCACCATCTCGTGGGCATAGGATGTCTTCTTCATCTCGTGATCGATATTGATGCGCGACAGCTCGGTGACCACGTAATGCTCGTCCACGATGTCCTTCACGTCTATGACGCGGCCAACGTAGTAGCCCGGCGTGCACACCACGGCCCCGCCCGGTTCGACGAGGAGCTCGGTGCGAGCTGGGTTGCAGGCATCGCCCATGGCCTCTCGGATGGTGCTCACATACTCGTCGTAGGCGCCGATGTTGGCCGGCCCTCCACCGTAGAAGCCCCCGCCGATATCGAACCAGTCCAAATCGAGCTTGAACGTGCGAATGATCTCAGCGGCGAAGTCCGCCAGCGTTCGATACACCTTCTGGGAGCGGCTCAACGTGGTCACATGCATGTGCAGTCCGCGCAGCTCGATGCCCGGAACGTTCCGCAGCTCTTCGATGGCGCGCGCGAGCTCTCCTCCTTCAAAGGAGAAGCCGAAGCGACCGTGGCGGTCGTCAGAGAGCGTCTCCCCGGGGCAGTGCTTTTCAAGCAGGATATTGGCACGCAAACCGACGCGGGCGCTCTTGCCCGATTCGGCGTACTCGCGCACCCACTCTATCTCCCGTTTCGAATCGAGGTTCACATAGGAACCCGCATCCAAGGCATAAAACAGCCAATCGCGGCCCTTGATTGGCCCGTTGAAAACGATTTTCTCGGGGACGAAGCCGCATTGGAGGGCCCGGGCGTACTCTTCATTGGAAACGACTTCGGCATAGCAGCCCTCGTCGCGGGCCACTTCCAGGATCCACGGGAAAGGGTTGGTCTTCACGGAGTAGGCCACGTTCGCGTGGGGCGACCAGTGATCCGCCAGGGCGCGGCGAAAGTCGCTGAAGTTCTGACGCAGCTCGGCTTCGTCGAACACAAAGCATGGAGTTTGGAGAGAGGCGACGTCGAAAGGAAGAGCCATGTCTACCGCCCCTCGTAGCGCTCGGTAAAGAAGTCGGCGAAGCGATCGGTCTCCATCTCGGCCTTGTAATCTTCGAGCATCTTCACAGGTGTGTAAATCGGTTCGTAGCCCAAGTTGGCCCGCGCCTTGTCCACGTTCATGTAGTAGTTCACGCAGTCATGCTTTTCGGGACGGTAGCTGATGTCTGATACGGCGCCGGGCTCGCAGAACACGTCCACGATGTTGTGCACCTGATCCTCGAGGGAGGTCAGCACGCCGGTGCCGACGTTGTAGGTGCCGCTGGCCTCCTTAGGAGCGAACAGGGCCTTCTCTATCATCTGGCAGAAATCCTTCACATAGATAAGATCCATGCCCTTGGTGGGGTCGCCCCAAATCTCCAGCGGCTCGCCGGCGCGCGCCTTGTCGATCATCAGGCGATAGGAGCTTATGGCGGGCTTGCCATCGTGGTAGAGGGTCTTGCTGTCGTGCATGAAGCAGTAGATGTTCGGCAGGCGGAAGGCGAAGAAGCCCATGTCGTAGGTGGCCCGATAGTGCCAGCAGAGTTCCTCGGCGGCGATCTTCGTGATGGCGTACACGGCGTGATCGCCGGTCATGGCAGGTTTGCGGGGCATATCGTCGGCCAGCTCTATCATCTCTCCGAAATAACCGGTGTAATCGGAGATGGTCTGGGTGTACAGCACTCGATCGGCTCCTGCGGTGCGCGCATACTCAAGTACGTTCAGCGTGCCCATGACATTGGCATCCACGTAACGGCGTGGATCGTAGCCTTCCATGTAGGCCGGCAGAGCTCCAGCGAAGTGGACGACGGCATATACGTCCTCCTGGGGCAGGGCGGCTAGCGATTCCTCGTCAGTGATATCGGCGCGCACATAGCGCACGAGCGGGGCGTAGCGGTCGAAGAATGCGATATCCGAGCGCCCGCTGGCGACCACCTCCCACTCGTCGGCCGATAGGATGTTGGCTAGGTAGTCAACTAGGTATAGGCCGAGCGTGCCACCGGCACCGAAGATGACGATTTTCTTTCTCACGAGGTTTCCTTTCGAATGGTTATGTCCGATCTGCTTCTAGCGGTTGTCGATAGTCTCTTTGAGAACGTATTGCGGTGCATTGTTGATCGTCATGAACATGCGTCCGAGGTATTCCCCGATAATGCCCAGGAACAAGATGATGAGTCCCGAGCAAGTGAGCATGGTGGCCATGAGCGAGGGCCAGCCTGCCTGCATGCCGGGGTCGGCGAGACGCATGATGAAAACAATGAGGGCGGACACCAGGCCTATAACGCCGAGTGCTGCGCCCACCACTGCGGCAACGCGAAGAGGCACCATCGAGAAGTTCAGCACGGTGGACCAGAGACGAATGAGCGACTTAAGGCTGTACCCCGATGTCCCCTGGGCCCGCTCGTAATGCTCTACCTTCACGTTTTTGATGTTCGCCGTGGCTCGGAACAGCAGACCTTGAATGTAGACGTAGGGCCCCTGGTACCGCACCACCTCGTCGCGGATGTGGCGACGGAATACAGCGAAGTTGCTGGAGTAGATCTCTTTGGGGCGATCGGTGAGCACGCGCATCGACCAAATGGTGAACTTCGATCCGAGCTCGCGCCACCAGGCTTCCTTGTGCTCGTCCCAGCAGGCGAACACGATGTCGCTGCCGTCCTCCATGGCGTCCAGCAACTTAACACATTGAGAGGGGTGGGTTTGCATATCGTCGTCCATCAGCAAGATGAGGTCGCCTTCGGTCTTTCTCAGACCTGCCATGATAGCGTTGTGCTGGCCTGAGTTCTTCGCGCAGTTGATGCCGACCACATGGTCGTCCGCGGCGCAGAGCTGCTCGATGGCCGCGAAAGTGCCGTCCGTCGAGCCGTCGTTTACAAGGATGAATTCGTATTCGTATCCCGCTTTGACGAGTTCAGCTCGCGTTTGATCGACGACAGTACCGATCATTTTCTCCGAGTAGTAACAGGGGATAACTACCGAAACAAGCATAAAGCTCCTTCGTAAGCTTACGACATACCTAACGAGTACACAATGATACCGCCCACTATGAGTAGCAGCGCGATGGCTTTGTCTTTACCCAGCTTTTCTTTGAAAATCGTCACACCGAAGAACGTGATGTACAGGTAGGCGGTGGCCTCCAATATAGCGCCCATGGAAAGCGGCACTACCTTGTAGGCGAGGATGGTCATGAGTGTTGCCCCGAAGAAAAGGGCGTAAGCGGTAATAACCCAGGGATTGAGATACTCTTTCAGCGGCGTCTTGTACTGTCGCATGGCAGCCTTCTTCAGAAGAACCTGAGATACTGACGAGATGAGCACGCCGAGCAGGTAGACGCCGACATAAAGTTCGAGCATCGTTATTCACCGCCTAAGGGCGGGAGATTCCCCGGCGCATCGGTCGTCCACTGGTCGCCATCGATCGGATCGCCTGGCTTCTCTTCCTTGCCATCCGCTCGCGCGTAGAGCACCACGCCGACGATGACCATGGCCGCCCCCAAAATGTTCAAGGCGGAAACAGACTCCCCGAAAATGAAGAATCCCCACACCATGCCCCAGATCACCGTGACGGCTTTGTTCGCGAACGCCATGGAGAGCGATAGGCGTTTGAGTATTTGCTGCCACCCGATGGCGTAAATGAAAAGAATAGCGAGCATTCCTCCGTACAGGAGGATGAACATCGGGCTCAGAAACGGCTCGTGGGCCGCGTTCTTACTGAATATGCCAGAGAGCGAGTAAACCAGCAGAAGCAGGTGCAGGGCGATGAGCGTCTTCGCCCTGCTGTTGATTGTCTTGTGAGAGCTCATTGCTAGCAGGCCGTCGCGGTGGTTCTAAGCAGGAGTTCGTTTCCGTCCGGGTCGAGCACAGAAGCCTGATCCATGATGGCATGAGACAGGACATCAACGCTTTCCCGCGAAGACCCCGTTACGTAGTAGCGCGCGACATAGGGCTTGGCGCCTCGCTCGTGCGAGATGGCATCGCCGGGGCGGTAGAATGGGAGATACTCCACAACGCCCGGGAGCGTCCCGAGCTCCTCGATGGCAGAAGTGTCGGCCACCTCTCCATCGCGTCCGTGGAAGTAGAGGCCGGCGGCATGGGTCTCAAACAGGGGCGAGTGCGCCAGAACGCGAGCTTTGGCGGCGGGCTTATCGTAAACGCAGTCGAGCAGCAGCTCTTCAATCGAGAGCCCGCTTCCCAAGGTGACCAGCTCGTGCTCGTATCCGAAGATGCGGCCGGCCGCCTCGCATACGGCAAGCCCCTCTCCTTCCCGGTAGAACGCCTGAATGCAAAGGGGGCCGTTCTCGAGACCGACATATCCGGCGATTCTCGTAGCGATGGAGGCAGCCTCGTCCTGCAGCTCGGCCGTAAGGGGGCTCGGATAGGCGCATCGGACGACCTGGGGGATCTCGCCTTCTTCGAAAGCCTTTTTCTCGCGATCGGCAATGCTTATGATGTGGGCCTGGCCGTCGACGATCCAGGTCATGATGTTGAATTCCTGGCCGTCGTTGTATTCCTCCGCCATCAGGTAATCGAAGGTGGATTGACCGGCCGTCGACCGGAAGCGCGCTCGAACATCGTCGATGGAGTTCGCAACGAACACGCCATGGGAGCCGTAGCCGTTAACCGGCTTGATAACGCAAGGGAACGCCATGTCGGATAAATCGTCGTCAAGCGTATCGAAATAAATCTTCTTGTAGCGGGGCGATGTGATGCCGAGTTCCTGGAACATCTGCTTCATGAGCGGTTTCTCGCGCAGGAACTTTTCCCCTTCGGGCTTGAGATAGGAAGGGAGCCCTGCGGCGTCGGCGATATCGATCATGCACTCGGCCAGAAGGTCGGAGAACGACGCGATTATTCCGTCGGCCTGCTCCTTCTTGCAGATTTCAGCGATGGCGTCGGTGTGACGGACGTCTTCCAAATAGGCCTTATCGGCATGAGCTTTGGCAGGACCGTCCTCGTAGCCGTCGCAAACGATGGTGTAAATGCCCCTCTTCTTAGCAAGCTCGACAAGATTTACAAACTCGTCCATCGATCCGAGAATGACCAGACGGTGGTTTTCTGCGCTCATGGCAAAGACTCCTTAGCTGCTGACTCGTGTTTCAGTGCGATTGATTGTTGCCCGGCCCTATTGGCCCTGGGCGCGATACTTGGCTTCGGTGGCCTCTTTGGCGCCACGCCACCAGCCGGGATTGTCGGTGTACCACTTAATAGTGCTGACCAGGCCCTCGTCGAAGTTCGTATGCTTGGGCGCCCAGCCCAGCTCACGGCGCAGCTTTGCGGAATCGATGGCGTAGCGGCGGTCGTGGCCCGGCCGGTCCCGCACCCAATCGAAATCGTCAGCGTCCTTGCCCATGGCGGCGAGGATAGCGCGCAGGACGTCTATATTGCTGCGCTCGCCGTCGGCCCCGATGAGGTAGGTTTCCCCGATGCGCCCTTGGGTGAGGATGGCCCAAACGGCGGAGGAGTGGTCCTCGGTGTGAATCCAGTCGCGGACATTTTTGCCATCCCCGTAGAGCTTGGGGCGGATGCCGCACAGAATGTTGGTGATCTGCCGAGGAATGAACTTCTCGATATGCTGATAGGGCCCGTAGTTGTTCGAGCAGTTGGAGATAGTGGCCTCCACGCCGTAGGTGCGATGCCAGGCGCGGACGAGCATATCGGAGGACGCCTTGGTGGAGCTGTAGGGGCTTGATGGGCGATAGGGCGTTTCCTCCGTGAATCGATTCGGGTCGTCCAAGGCCAAATCGCCATAGACTTCGTCGGTCGAGATGTGGTGGAAGCGCACGCCATGGTTGCGAGCCGCCTGGAGAAGTGTGAAGGTGCCCTTGACGTTGGTGCGAAGGAAGGGGGTGGGATCGGCGATGGAGTTGTCGTTGTGGCTCTCGGCGGCGAAATGGACGCAGGCGTCGGCTTCGGCGAAGAGGCGATCGATCAAGTCCGCATCGCAGATGTCGCCGTGCACGAAGGTCATGCGCTCTGGATCGCAGCCTGCGAGGTTCTCGCGGTTGCCCGCATAGGTGAGGGCGTCGAGCACCGTGACATGGACGTCGGGCTGGTTGTCGAGCGCCCAATGCACGAAATTGGAACCGATGAACCCAGCTCCTCCGGTGACGATGATGTGGTTGAATGGACTTGCCATGGTCGGGCTGCTCCTTCGGGCCGCGGTGATGCTTTCCTATAGTGTAAAGGATATTACGGTTTTGCGTCGGCTTCAGGGAAAACAGGCACATTCCTTTTCAGCAAAAGGTTTCTGGAGCCGTGGCTCACAGGGGCTCCGTGCGTTTTCGCCGATTTTTTACGGGAGGTTGTCGGAAACGTGTGTATGTTGTGAATCGCCTGATAAAATATAATATCTCATTTGGGAAACACAGCAGAAAACGGACGACATCCCAGGAGGTCGCACTATGGTCAATCGTTCGGTCGCCAAGCGCGCGAAGCACGCCAAGCCCGCTTTGCGGAAGGGATATTGGGCGAAGTCGGGGTCTTCGGTTCTTGCAATGGTTCTGGCGGCCAGTCTCGTCCCTGTCGCTCCTGCCATGGGCGATGAGGATAGCGTAGCTGTTTCAACTGCAGATGTCGAGAGGGCCGATCCGTCCTGCACCGATGCAGCTGACTCTGTGTCCTTGTCGGAGGACACGTCTTCCGAGATTCTCAATGGCTCCGAAGATCAGCCTTTGCCCTCCGATTCGGCAGTCAGCGAAGACCCTTCTGGTTGTGTCGAGGATTCGGGGGCCCCCAGTGGCGCTCCGCTGTCCACGGACGAGACCGACGACGCTGTGGCCCCAATGCAGGATTACGTTGGGTCCGTCGCAGGTGCCTCGGTAGTCGCCGAGGCACCTGCGAGCGCAGAGGAGGCAGAAGAGGAGCTGGCCCAAAGTTGGCGCGTTACTGATGGGGTGCCCAATAACGTGCTTCTCGAGCAGAACGAGGCGGCTGGAATCACCCCGTTCGGTGCCTATTCTGATGTGGAGGATGGCTATAGATCCACCTGGTCGAAAAGCGATGGGGTGGGGCAATACAGTTATCGGGCCAACCCCAGCGATTCGTTTCAGAAGATAAAGGTTCCTGGTGCCAAAGAGGTGGGTGTCGACATCTCCTACTTCAATAACGAGAGCGGCGGCACCTACAAGGCCATTGACTGGGCAAAGATGAAGGCCGACGGCATCACGTTCGCTATCATCCGAATTGGTGATGGCGGCTCCAACGGCAAGTTTTTCGTTGACCCCTGGTTTAAGCGCAACATCCAGGGGGCGCGAGCAAGTGGCATCAAGGTAGGGGTGTACGTGTATTCGCGCGCCCGCTATCTGACGGGCGCCGTGTATTCGGTTTCCAACGAGGTTGATGCCACGTTGGCTCAGCTAAAGGCTGCAGGCATCTCGCCGTCGGATCTTGCGCTTCCGGTCTACCTTGATATGGAGGACGCGTCCCAGAAAAAGGTGGGAGCAGATATGCTCGGCAAGATAGCCACCTCTTACTGCAATGCGATTCGTTCTGCAGGATACAAAGTTGGTATCTATGCGAATCAGGACTGGTTCAACAATGTATTGACGGCCGACGTGTTCAGCGCTGAAGTGATGAAGCGCAATGATTGGTCGCGATGGGTGGCGCGCTATTCGTGGGGGTCATCCTCCAGCGGTGTGGCCAATACCGATATCTGGCAGTTCACCTCTATCGGTACCGTGAGTGGCCAATATCGCAAATACTGCGATGTGAATTTCTCGTTCACCTCGTTTTCTTCGACGCCTCAAGAGGTTGTGCTCACGGGCACGCCTAACACTTGGGCATGGATGAACGGATACGCCTACTACTATGGTTCCGACGGTAAAGCGGTGAAATGGAGCCAGAAGATTGATGGGAAGTGGTACTACTTCGACGGCCAGTGCCGCATGAAAACCGGCTGGGTCACGTGGAGCGCGGATGGCACGAAGAGCTACTTCCAGCCCGGGGAGGACGGCAAGGCCGCCGCGCTGACCGGCTGGCAAGAGATCGACGGGGAGTGGTTCTATTTCAACCCCTCCAACGGCATCAGCGTGCGCTGGAGCCAGAAGATAAACGGGAACTGGTTCTATTTCAACGGCAAGTCTGAGATGGTGACCGGCTGGGTCGTCTGGAGTGCCGACGGCGCGAAGAGCTACTTCGACCCCAGCTCTGGTCGAGCGTGGCTGGGGTGGCAAACTATTGGGAATAAGAAATACTACTTCAATCCCGCTAACGGCATCTCAAAGCGCTGGAGCCAGAAGATCGACGGATCGTGGTACTACTTCAATGGTGACAGCGTTATGCAAACCGGCTGGATCACCTGGAAGGACGGCACGAAGAGCTTCTTCGATTGGGATGGCAAGGCGCTGCTTGGTTGGCGTAGTTTTCAGGGGAGAAAGTGCTATTTCGATCCCGATACTGGCATTTCGCGCCGTTATAGCCAGAAGATCGACGGCGCTTGGTATTACTTCGCCAGTGACAGCTTTATGTTCACGGGGCTGCTCACATGGCATGCCGACGGCCGCAAGAGCTACTATAACTCCAACGGGAAGCTGCAGGGTGGCTGGCAGACGGTGAACGGGAAGCGCTACTACTTCGATTGGGCCGACGGCAAGAGCCTGCGCTGGAGTCAGTGGATTGACGGCTCGCTGTACTATTTCAACACCGATTCCGAAGTGGTGACAGGGTGGGTGACGTGGAGGGCTGATGGCTCGAAGAGCTACTTCGACGGAAATGGCCGTGCGCTCATGGAATGGCAAACCATCGGCGGTAAAACCTACTATTTCAATCCTTCCAATGGCCAGTCGTTGCGAGGCATGCACGTCATCGATGGTCAGTCCTATTATTTCAACGAGCGTTCAGAATTGGTGGGCGGCAAATCGGAGGCTAAGACCGAGGCTACGGGCGTCTCGTTGACTACTTTGGCCGCCAAAGAACTGAGTGTATGTCCATCTGCTCTGAAATATACCCAAGCCGATATTGTCGCATCTATGACGCCGACGAACTACGGAGCAGGCACGAGTGGATATTACCAATTCGCCCAGTTGAATCATGGCTATTCCGGTATGGTGTCGGCGGCCCAGCTAGATGCCTACATCGCCTCAACTGCAAATGGGCGAACCGGTACTCTTGCGGGCAAGGGAGAGGCGTTCGTGAGCGCTGCGCGTCGCTATGGGGTCAACGAGGTGTATCTTTTGGCTCATGCAATCTTGGAGAGCGGATGGGGAACGTCTACCTTGGCCAAGGGCTACGCCTATGACGGAAAGACGCTGGTAGATGGCAAAACGTGGCCGAAGGGAACGTATTACAATTTTTATGGGATCGGCGCTTACGATTCCAGTCCGCTGTCGGGAGGCCGAGCTTTGGCCATCAAGAATGGGTGGGATACTCCTGAGAAGGCAATCGACGGAGCGGCTCGTTGGATCGCCACCAACTATCTCAACAATGCGTTTAGCCAGAATACTCTGTATAAAATGCGATGGAATTACGTGGAGTATGCGCGTTATGGCTCGGTGGGTCACCAGTATGCGACTGACCGTGATTGGGCGACTAAAATTGGATCGCTTATGAATGCGATCTATGCCTCTGCCAGCGTGGGCCAGACCCAGACGGGGTTGATATTTCTGGTGCCAAGCTATCGTTAGCCGCTCGACATTCGAGTGATACATTGGAGTATACTGATATTGTGTCTAATGGTTTTGCGTAGGAGGATGTGCCAGCATGAAGAAACGGGAGTGGGGCGCTTTGTCGTTTCGGGTGCGTAAAGGGACGAGTCTTTTTTTTGCCGGCTTACTCTGCTTTGCGATGCCCGCAATGGCTCACGCTGTGGAAATGAGTGGGGAGGGTCAAACCGAGGCGCGGCCTGCTAAGGCTGTCGTGGAAAACGAGCCGGCCGACGACGATGCCCTTGCCATCATCGCCGAGGAAGCCGATGTTGCCGAATTCGGTATTGCGGTGTCAGCCCAGCCGGAGATTCGGCCCGAGGATGCCGACGCGGGGAACGCCGCCGATAATGCCGAAGACTCTGGCGATGTCGTTCCGGACGAGCGAGAGAGCGGTCTTTTCCCGGAAGGATCCTCTTTTCGCTATCAATATGCCGATGGAACTTTCGCCGTCGATACCTGGGTGGTTGCGGACGATGTTCGCTACTATTTCGGTGCCGATGGTTTGGCTGTAGCCGGTCGTCAGAAGATCGAGGATTGCTGGTACTTCTTCGACGATGGTTGCCGCATGCAGACAGGGTGGGTGACCTGGAAGAACGGCACCAAGAGCTTCTTCGACTGGGACGGCCGCGCCCTCACCGGCTGGCGCAGCTTCAACGGGGTGAAGTACTACTTCGACCCGTCCACGGCCATGAGCCTGCGCTGGAGCCAGAAGCTGGACGGCTCCTGGTACTACTTCGACTCGGACTCGAAGATGGTGAAGGGATGGGTGACCTGGAAGAACGGCACCAAGAGCTTCTTCGACTGGGACGGCCGCGCCCTCACCGGCTGGCGCAGCTTCAACGGGGTGAAGTACTACTTCGACCCGTCCACGGCCATGAGCCTGCGCTGGAGCCAGAAGCTGGA